>OIXV01001108.1_pt1 | contig 24765 bp, 17 predicted proteins | sample 1587771 | NCBI WGS metagenome assembly OIXV01 (sample SAMEA3888893, study PRJEB22519) | human gut metagenome | biome: human gut; feature: human-associated habitat; material: faeces | place: Denmark | collected 2010
AGACTTAATCGTGAAGGCTCTCCTGAACGATTTAGTCGCAGTTAGCAGTTAGTTCGCTGGAGCGTTGCGCCGGCGAGTGAGCAATCACCATTGTCCGAATGCGTCCGCCTTGAATAACTTTCAACACACTAAATAGCAAAAAAAGTGGATTGACAAAGCCAAAAAAATGATATATTATATACCATATTTTTGAATAAGAATTTGTTTTGACAAAGGCGTCAAAGAGAAATGGATAGGTTAAGTGCCCCCTAATCCTCCTCTTTGACGCCTTTTTTACATATTAGAACACATTAAAAGCAATTGGAGGAGGAAATCGAAAGATGGCAGTAAAATACGTTTTTGTCACTGGCGGTGTTGTGTCAGGACTGGGAAAGGGAATCACAGCAGCTTCACTTGGGCGACTTTTAAAGGCAAGAGGTTTTCAGGTCACAATGCAGAAATTTGACCCTTACATCAACATTGATCCCGGAACCATGAATCCTATTCAGCATGGAGAAGTCTTCGTAACAGACGATGGAACCGAGACCGACCTTGATCTTGGTCATTATGAACGATTCATTGATGAAAGCCTGGATAAAAATTCCAATGTCACTACCGGAAAAATTTATTGGTCCGTTTTACAAAAAGAACGTCATGGAGACTTTGGAGGAGGAACCGTACAGGTAATCCCTCATATTACAAATGAAATCAAAAGCCGCTTCTATCGCGCAAAATCCCCGGATGAAAACAGGATTGCCATTATCGAAGTCGGCGGAACAGTAGGAGATATTGAAAGCCAGCCATTTCTGGAATCCATCAGACAGTTTCAGCATGATGTGGGGCATGAAAATGCAATCCTTATCCATGTAACCCTGATTCCATACCTGAAAGCTTCAGGAGAAATGAAAACAAAACCAACCCAGGCCAGTGTAAAGGAGCTTCAGGCAATGGGAATCCAGCCGGATGTTCTGGTATGCAGAAGTGAATATCCGCTGACCGACGACCTGAGAGCAAAAATTGCCCTGTTCTGTAACGTGCCGGTAAGCCATGTACTTCAGAATCTGGATGTAGAGTATCTGTATGAGGCCCCACTTGCGATGGAACGTGAAAAACTGGCAGATGTGGTCATGCAGTCATTGGGACTTGAAAAAAGAAAACCAGACCTTACGGACTGGGAGGCTATGGTAGAAAATCTCCGCCATCCGGATAAAACTGTAAACATTGCTATGGTAGGAAAATATACCCAGCTTCATGATGCATACCTCAGTGTGGTGGAAGCTCTGAAACATGGCGGAATCGCATGCAAGGCGAAAGTAGAGATTACCTGGATTGATTCCGAAGAGTTAAACGAGAAGAACCTGGATCAGAGGCTTTACCAGGTAGATGGAATCCTGGTTCCAGGTGGTTTCGGCGGAAGAGGAACAGAAGGAATGATCCTGGCTGCCCAGTATGCCCGCGTGCATAAGATCCCATACCTTGGAATCTGTCTTGGAATGCAGATGGCAATCGTAGAATTTGCCCGTCATGTACTTGGTTATGAAGATGCAAACAGCATTGAACTTGCACCAGAAACTACCAATCCGGTAATTGCCCTTATGCCAGACCAGGAAGATGTGGAAGATCTTGGAGGAACCCTGCGCCTTGGAAGTTATCCATGTGTGCTTGCGGATGGTTCTTTATCCCTGGAACTTTTCGGACAGAAAGAAATTCAGGAACGTCACAGACATCGTTATGAAGTTAACAATGCATATCGCAAAGAACTGGCAGAAAAAGGCATGACCATAGCAGGAACTTCTCCTGATGGTCACATTGTGGAAATGATCGAGATTCCGGCAAACCCATTCTTTGTAGGAACCCAGGGACATCCGGAGTTCAAATCAAGACCGAACCATGCTCACCCGCTGTTCCGTGGATTTATCCAGGCAGCTGTAGATAAAGTAAACAAAGAGGAAACTCTTAATCAACAATAGAAAGGATGAGGAAAATGAAAGAAGTGATAAAGGAAAGGCAGGGACTTTACCGTCAGGAATTTGAACATGATAACTGCGGTATCGGTGCAGTTGTCAATATCAAAGGCAAAAAATCCCATGATACAGTTGCCAACGCATTGCGGATTGTAGAGAATCTGGATCATCGTGCCGGAAAAGATGCAGAAGGCAAAACAGGTGATGGCGTTGGTATCCTCCTTCAGATTTCCCATAAATTTTTTAAGAAAGCATGTAAAAAAGAGGGAATCGAAATCGGCCAGGAAAGAGAATATGGTATTGGCCAGTTCTTTTTCCCACAGCATGAGATCAAACGTGCCCAGGCAAAAAAAATGTTTGAGATCATTGTGGAAAAAGAGGGACTGGAGTTCCTTGGCTGGAGAGAAGTTCCGGTAGTTCCGGAGGTTCTTGGACATAAGGCAAGAGAGTGCATGCCATGCATTATGCAGGCATTTATCAAAAAGCCGGATGATCTGGAAAAAGGCATCGCATTTGACCGTAAACTGTATATTGCCCGCCGTGAGTTTGAACAGAGTAATGATAACACTTACGTATGTTCTATGAGTAGCCGTACGATTGTTTATAAAGGTATGTTCCTGGTTGGACAGCTTCGTACATTTTTCTCTGATCTTCAAAGCCCTGATTATGAATCTGCGATTGCATTGGTACATTCCCGTTTCAGTACCAACACAAATCCAAGCTGGGAGAGAGCACATCCAAACCGTCTGATCGTGCACAATGGTGAGATCAACACCATCCGGGGAAACGCAGATAAGATGCTGGCAAGAGAGGAAAATATGGAGTCCCCATACTTAGAAGGGGAAATGCAGAAAATCCTTCCGGTAGTCAACCGAAATGGTTCCGATTCTGCAATGCTCGATAATACGCTGGAATTCCTTACCATGAGTGGCATGGATCTTCCTCTTGCAGTGATGATCACTATTCCGGAGCCATGGGCAAATAACGATACCATTTCCCAGGAAAAACGTGACTTCTATCAGTATTATGCCACTATGATGGAGCCATGGGATGGACCTGCATCTATTCTTTTCTCAGATGGAGATGTGATGGGTGCAGTGCTTGACCGTAACGGTCTTCGTCCGTCCAGATATTACGTAACATCCGATGGCTGCATGATCCTTTCTTCTGAGGTTGGAGTATTGCCGGTACCGGAAGAGAAGATCATATTAAAAGAGCGTCTTCATCCTGGAAAAATGCTTCTGGTAGATACGGTTCAGGGCAAGATCATCGATGATAACGAATTAAAAGAGATGTATGCAAAGAAACAGCCATACGGCGAATGGCTGGACAGCAATCTGGTACATTTAAAAGATATTAAGATTCCAAACGAAAGAATGGAAGAATATACAGAGGAACAGCGTTCCCGTCTTCAGAAGGCTTTCGGATACACTTATGAGCAGTATCGTACTTCTATCCGAAACATGGCGTTAAACGGTGCTGAGAGCATTGGCGCAATGGGTGTGGATACACCGTTGGCAGTATTTTCCAAACAGAACAGACCGCTTTTTGACTACTTCAAACAGCTTTTTGCACAGGTAACCAATCCGCCGATTGATGCGATCCGTGAGGAGATTGTCACCAGCACAAGCGTTTATGTTGGAAAAGACGGAAACCTTCTGGAGCAGATTCCGGAGAACTGCAAGGTATTAAAGATTAACAATCCGATCCTTACCAATACAGATATGCTGAAAATTAAGGAAATGCATCACGAAGGCTTTAAGGTGGCTGTTGTCTCCACTCTTTATTACAAGAGCACAAAGCTGGAGCGTGCTATTGACCGTCTGTTTGTAGAAGTTGATAAAGCATACAGGGATGGTGCCAACATTCTGGTGCTTTCCGACAGAGGCGTGGATGAAAACCATATGCCGATTCCGTCTCTGCTGGCTGTTTCTGCAGTACATCAGCACCTTGTAAAGACGAAAAAGAGTACTTCTCTTGCTATTATCCTGGAATCCGGCGAGCCGAGAGAGGTTCATCATTTTGCTACTCTTCTGGGCTATGGCGCAAGTGCAGTCAACCCATATCTGGCATTGGAGACAATCCATGAGCTGATCGATACCCATATGCTGGACAAGGACTATTATGCAGCTGTAGACGATTATAATCATGCAGTTATCAGCGGTATTGTTAAGATCGCTTCCAAGATGGGTATTTCTACAATCCAGTCTTATCAGGGATCTCAGATTTTCGAGGCAATTGGTGTATCTCAGGATGTTATCGATAAATATTTCACAGGTACTGTAAGCCGTGTTGGAGGCATTACACTGGAAGATATTGAGGAGAATGTAGAAAAGCTTCATTCAGAAGCATTTGACCCGTTAGGACTTACCACAGACCTTACTCTGGATAGTGTGGGTGCCCACAAAATGAGAAGCCAGGGAGAAGAGCACCGTTACAATCCGGCAACCATTCATCTCCTTCAGCAGTCTACAAGAACAGGCAGCTATGAGATGTTCAAACAGTATACAGATCTTGTGGATAAGGAAAATCACGGCAATCTTCGTGCGCTTATGGACTTTAAGTATGCAGAAAATCCTATCCCTCTTGAAGAGGTGGAGAGTGTTGATGAAATCGTAAAGCATTTTAAGACTGGTGCCATGTCCTATGGTTCCATTTCTCAGGAAGCACATGAGACACTTGCTATTGCAATGAACCATCTTCATGGAAAATCAAATACCGGTGAGGGCGGTGAAAGCAATGAAAGACTGGATTCAGCAGGAACAAAAGATGACAGATGTTCTGCGATCAAACAGGTAGCCAGTGGTCGTTTCGGTGTTACCAGCCGTTATCTGGTATCTGCAAGAGAAATCCAGATCAAAATGGCACAGGGCGCAAAACCTGGTGAAGGTGGACATCTTCCGGCGAAGAAGGTTTATCCATGGGTTGCGAAAACCCGTCACTCCACACCTGGTGTTTCTCTGATCTCCCCGCCGCCGCATCACGATATCTATTCCATCGAGGACCTGGCAGAGCTGATTTATGACCTGAAAAATGCAAATAAATATGCAGATATTTCTGTAAAGCTGGTTTCTGAGGCTGGCGTTGGTACGGTTGCAGCCGGAGTTGCAAAGGCTGGTGCACAGGTAATCCTGATTTCCGGATATGATGGAGGTACTGGTGCAGCACCCAGAAGCTCCATTCACAATGCAGGACTTCCATGGGAGCTTGGACTTGCTGAAACCCATCAGACACTGCTTATGAACGGACTTCGTAACCGTGTCCGCATTGAGACAGACGGTAAACTGATGAGCGGTCGTGATGTTGCAATTGCAGCACTTCTTGGTGCAGAGGAATTCGGTTTTGCTACAGCACCTCTTGTAACTATGGGCTGTGTAATGATGAGAGTCTGCAATCTGGACACCTGCCCGGTTGGTGTAGCTACCCAGAATCCGGAGCTGAGAAAGAGATTCAAAGGCAAACCGGAATATGTTGAGAACTTTATGAAATTTATTGCCCAGGAGCTTCGTGAATATATGGCAAAACTGGGTGTGAGAAGCCTGAAAGAGATGGTAGGACGCACAGATCTTCTGGTTGCTACAGATGCAGTTGATGAGCCACACAAAGGTAAAGTAGACCTTAGTGCAATCTTGAACAATCCATATGCAAAAGCTGGCAGCGAGGTAACCTTTGATCCGAAAGCAGAGTACAATTTCCAGCTGGAGAAGACTCTGGATGAGAAAGTTCTTGTGAAGAAATGCAGTCGCGCAATTCATGGCGGTGAGAAGACCAGATTTTCGGTAGAAGTAAAGAACACAGACCGTGCATTTGGAACAATCCTTGGTGCGGAGATTACCAGAAATAATAAAAACGGACTGCCGGAAGACACGGTAGAGATTGATTGTACAGGAGCCGGAGGACAGAGCTTAGGTGCCTTTATCCCGAAGGGGCTTACTCTGAAGCTTACCGGCGACTGCAACGACTACTTTGGAAAGGGTCTTTCCGGTGGCAAGCTGATCCTGAAGACTCCGGAAAATGCCGGTTACAAAGCAGAAGATAACATTATTGTCGGCAACGTTGCTCTTTATGGTGCAACTAGTGGAACTGCCTTTATTAACGGTATGGCAGGTGAGCGTTTTGCAGTTCGTAACTCTGGTGCCAATGCAGTTGTGGAAGGTGTGGGAGAGCACGGCTGTGAGTACATGACCGGTGGTCGTGTAGTAGTTCTTGGAAGAACCGGCAAAAACTTTGCAGCAGGTATGAGCGGCGGTATCGCTTATGTTCTGGATGTGGAAAATGTTCTTTATAAGAACTTAAATAAAGCGATGATTTCTATTGAAAAAGTAGACAATAAATATGACAAAAAAGAACTGAAAAATCTGATCGAAGCACATGTAGCTGCAACGGGATCGGAGCTTGGACAGAAGGTTCTGGATCAGTTTGACATGTATCTGCCTCACTTCAAAAAACTCATTCCAAATGAGTACAAGAAGATGATCACATTAAGTGCAAAGCTTGAGGAAAAAGGTCTGAACAGTGAGCAGGCGCAGATGGAAGCATTCTACGAAAGCATAGGAGTTAAGCATTAAGGAGGCAGAAGATCGTGGGAAAACCGACTGGATTTTTAGAATATAACAGAGAGACGGCAAAGGTTCTGCCGCCAAAAGTAAGAATTGCCAATTTCAAGGAGTTCCGTACTCCTCTTAATAAAGAGAAACAAAAACTTCAGGGAGCACGCTGCATGGCTTGCGGCGTTCCCTTCTGCCAGGCAGGCATGATGATCGGCGGCATGGCTTCCGGATGTCCGCTTCACAACCTGGTGCCAGAGACAAATGATCTGGTATTTACCGGAAACTGGAAACAGGCGTTTCTTCGTCTGAACAAGACACACAGCTTCCCGGAATTTACCTCCCGTGTGTGCCCTGCACTTTGCGAGGCAGCCTGTACCTGCAACTTAAATGGAGAGCCTGTTTCCACTAAGGAAAATGAACGTGCCATCATTGAGACTGCATATGCAGAAGGCTGGGTTGTTCCACAGCCTCCGAAGGTTCGTACAGGAAAGACCATAGCAGTTATCGGAAGCGGTCCTTCCGGACTTGCAGCAGCACAGCAGTTAAACAGAAGAGGTCACAATGTAACTGTATTCGAAAGAAGTGACCGGATCGGCGGACTTCTTCGTTACGGCATTCCAAATATGAAGCTGGAGAAATCTGTGATCGACAGAAGACTGAAGCTGATGGAAGCTGAGGGTGTGAAATTTGTGACAAATACAAATGTTGGAGTGGATATTACAGCAGAGGAACTTTTGAAGAAATATGACCGTGTAATCCTTTGTTGCGGAGCTTCCAATCCCCGTGATATTAAAGTGCCGGGAAGAGATGCAAAGGGAATTTATTTTGCAGTAGACTTCTTGAAAAAAGTTACCAAAACTCTTCTGGACAGCGATTTCACCAAAGCTCCCTATGAAGAGGCAAGAGGCAAACATGTGCTGGTAATTGGCGGTGGTGATACCGGAAATGACTGTGTGGGTACTTCCGTACGTCTCGGCGCCAAATCTGTAACACAGCTGGAAATGATGCCAATGCCGCCGACAGAGCGTGCTGCTTCCAATCCATGGCCGGAATGGCCAAAGGTCTTAAAAACAGACTATGGCCAGGAAGAAGCAATTGCAGTGTTTGGACATGACCCCCGGGTTTACCAGACAACCGTTACTGAATTTATCAAAGATAAAAACGGAAATGTCTGCCAGGCCCGGATCGTAAAGCTGAAAAGCGAGAAAGATGCCAAAACAGGCCGTATGATGATGGTTCCGGTAGAGGGGACGGAAGAAGTGATCCCTGCAGACCTGGTACTGATCGCAGCTGGTTTCCTTGGAAGCCAGAAATATGTGACTGATGCATTTAAGGTTGCAACAACTGCAAGAACTAACGTAGAGACAAAACCGGAAGCTTATGAGACCAGCGTACCGCGGGTTTTCACAGCAGGAGATATGCACAGAGGCCAGTCTCTGGTAGTATGGGCAATCCGTGAAGGAAGAGAAGCCGCAAAGGCAGTGGATGAATCCCTGATGGGATATTCTTATCTGTAAATTGGCAAAAAAATGCTTTGTGGAATAATACCTGCTGAATCGCTGTCGGGAAAATAAAAAAGAGAGTATATAAAAAGTATGGTCGGGGGCAAACTAAATTTGCTCCCGATTTTCCGTTCTGATACAAAAGATTTATTTTGTACATCATTTTATACAACGCTGATATGGTAAAGTGGTAAAAAATAAGTTGACAAAGCATGACCTCATTGCTATAATTACCTCCATGAACAAGGGCGTTCTTCAGAAGGGTATCTTTTTGAAGTGCGCCTTTTTTGTTTAAATAAGTCATGCGTAATGGATGGATGAGGGCATGAGAGTGAAAGAAGGAGAGAACACCATGGGGAATTACACCAGAGAAGAAGTGTTACAGATGGCAGAAGACGAGGATGTAGAATTCATTCGTCTTCAGTTTACCGATATGTTCGGTACTTTGAAAAATATTGCGATTACAGCTCGGGAGCTCCCCCGGGCACTGGATAATGAATATGTAGTAGACAGCTCCTACATTGCCGGAATAGCAGGGGAGAAAGAGCCGGATATGTATTTACATCCGGACTATAATACTTTCACCATTCTTCCGTGGCGTCCGCAGCAGGGAAAGGTAGCCAGACTGCTCTGTGATATCTACCGCTCAGATGGAACGCCGCTTGAGAAAAGCCCGAGATATATTCTGAAACAGGTGGTAGAGATGGCTGCTAAGGAAGGCTATGTTTGTGAAGTGGATCCGGAATGTGAGTTTTTCTTATTTCACACAGATGATAACGGAGTTCCCACTACACTGACTCATGAAAAAGCTGGATATCTGGATATCAGCCCGCTGGATCTGGGAGAAAATGCAAGACGTGATATGGTTCTGAATCTGGAAGATATGGGATATGAAATTGAATCTTCCCATCATGAAACCGCTCCGGCACAGCATGAGATTGATTTTAAATTTTCCGGTGCAAATGAAATGGCTGACTGTGTGATGACTTTCAAAATGGCAGTCCGCACCATTGCAAAACGGCATGGACTTCATGCAACCTTTATGCCAAAGCCGAGAGCTGAGGTGAATGGTTCCGGTATGCACATTCATTTTGCATTGTATAAAGATGGAAAAAATATATTTGCTGATCCTGATGATGTAAATGGTCTCAGCGAGGATGCTTATCATTTTATCGGTGGTCTTCTTGCACATAGTGAAGAGATGGCCGCCATTACCAATCCGCTTGTGAATTCCTACAAGAGACTTGTACCTGGCTATGATGCTCCTACAGAACTGACCTGGACAAAGAATAACCAGAACTCTCTGATCCGTATTTCCAATTTAAGATCAGACAGCCTGGCAATCGAGCTTCGAAGCCCGGATGCATCTGCAAATCCTTACCTTGTGTTTGCTGTTTGTATTGCAGCCGGTCTGGATGGAATTCAGCAGAAATTATATCCTACCAAGGCATCGGATCGTTCTTTTTCCGAATCTGACCAGAAAGCTATGAATATTGGAAATCTTCCGCTGAACCTGGATGATGCCCTTACACATTTCGAGAATAGCACCTGGATCCAGAGTGTACTTGGTAAAAAGTTCTGTGAGGAATATGCAGCTGCCAAGAAGGAAGAATGGCTGAATTATATGAGACAGGTAAGCGAGTGGGAAATCAGCCAGTATTTATACAAGATTTAAGATAAGAGAGTAGCATGGTATGAACAGCAGCATTGTAATTGCATTACCGAAAATCGATGACGCAAAGAAAATACGTACCATATTGAACCGGCACGGTTTTTCTGTAGCTGCGGTATGTTCAACTGCTTCAACAGCACTTGCCAGCATGAGTGAGTTGGACGGAGGTATTCTGATCTGTGGTTATAAGCTGACGGACCGGTATTACCGGGATGTGCTGGAAGATATTCCTTCATATTTTGAAATGCTGTTGCTGGCATCTGGAAGAGTGATTGCGGAAGCGCCTACATCCGTCCTTACTGTGGAAATGCCAATGAAAGTCAGCGACCTGGTAAACACGGTGGATATGATGTTGTCCCAGATCGAGCGGCGGCTAAAAAAAGAGAAGAAGAAACCGAAAACGCGTTCCTGGAAAGAGCAGAATTACATTTCCAACGCAAAGTTTCTTCTTATGGAGCGAAACCATTTAAGCGAAGAAGATGCATACCGGTACATTCAGAAATGCAGTATGGATTCCGGGACAAATATGGTAGAGACAGCTCAGATGGTTCTGATGCTGTTATATGATGAGGTATAGTCTAAGGCAGAATTCTAATCCTGTTGTATAGGATTTTTCAGAAATTCTGGCTGGGGTTTTTATAAGATATATTTTTATGATTTTAGGAAATGGAGGATGAGGAAATGGAGTTTTTGGATGGAAGCTGGAAAAAAGAAGTGAGCAGCTGGGATGCACTGATGGGAGAAGAACTTCTGAATCAGGAAGCCATCCTGGAGGGCGCCATTCACAGTATCCGCAACATGGGAGATGTTGCATTTGTAATTATCAGAAGAAGAGAGGGTCTGTTTCAGACCGTTTTAGTAAATGAGGATGTTGATTTTTCCATTCATGATCTGAAAGAAGGCATGACAGTAAGAGTAAAAGGTGTTGTAAATAAAGAAGAGAGAGCGCCTCATGGCAGAGAGCTTCACATTCGTGAAATTCAGGTGCTGTCTTCTCCGGCTGAACCTCTTCCTCTTGCAATCGATAAATGGAAGCTGAATACTTCTCTGGAAGCCAAATTAAATTACCGTTCCCTTTCCCTCCGCAATATTCAGGAGCGCGCAAGATTTAAGATCCAGGAAGCTTTGACAAGGGCTTTTCGTGATTATCTCTATGAAAATGGATTTACGGAAATCCATACGCCGAAGATCGGAGCCAGAGGTGCTGAGGGAGGCGCGAACCTGTTTAAACTCAGCTATTTCCATAAACCGGCTGTTCTGGCTCAGAGCCCACAGTTTTACAAACAGATGATGGTGGGAGTTTTTGACAGAGTATTTGAGACCGGACCTGTTTTCCGTGCTGAGAAACATAACACCAAGAGACATTTAAATGAATATACAAGTCTTGATTTTGAGATGGGCTATATTGATAGCTTTGAAGAGATCATGGCTATGGAGACTGGCTTTTTGCAGTATGCAATGAAGCTTTTAAAAGAGGATTATGCAAAAGAACTGGAGATCCTGAAGGTTGAGCTTCCAGATGCTTCCAGGATTCCGGCAGTTCGTTTTGATGTGGCAAAAGAGCTGGTTGCGAAGAAATACAACCGTCAGATTCGTAATCCATTTGATCTGGAGCCAGAGGAGGAAGCCCTCATCGGTCAGTATTTTAAAGAAGAATATAATGCAGATTTTGTTTTTGTTACCCATTATCCATCTAAGAAGCGTCCGTTCTACGCAATGGATGATCCAGAGGATACCAGATTTACGTTAAGCTTTGATCTGCTTTTCCACGGCCTTGAGATCACAACAGGAGGACAGAGAATTCACGATTACAATGCCCTTCTGAAAAAGATAGAGGACAGAGGTATGGAGACAGAAGGAATGGAACAGTATCTGGATACATTTAAATACGGTATGCCTCCTCATGGTGGTCTTGGAATCGGTCTGGAACGTCTTACCATGCAGCTTCTCGGGGAGGAAAATGTCCGTGAGGCATGCCTGTTCCCAAGAGACCTGAACAGACTGGAGCCATAAAAAAGCTGGATATCCAGAAAAGATTTTGGTATGGATCCAGAGTGGAGCGTAATAATTTCTGTGCAGGAGGATGAGAAAATGGCAAAACAGATTGACGATGAAACCATGGAAAATGTCTGCATTCTTGCAAAACTTTCCCTTACAGAAGAAGAGAAGGAAAAGGCAAAAAAAGATATGCAGGAAATGCTTGATTATGTAGATAAGCTGGATGAACTGGATACATCCAGTGTTGAACCAATGTCCCATATTTTTGGCGACCAGAATGTATTTCGTGAGGATGAAGTTACAAATGGTGACAACAGCGAGGCAATGCTTGCAAATGCGCCAAAAGCCAAAGAAGGACAGTATCAGGTTCCAAAGACCATAGGATAGGAGACATTCACATGGAATTAGAAAAATTAACAGCCTTACAGCTGGCTGATAAGATTAAAAAACATGAGGTCAGTGTTCTGGACGGCGTCAAGGATGTCTTTTCTAAAATAGAGGAAAAAGATAACAGAATCCACGCATATCTGGACACTTATAAAAAAGAAGCGTATGCAAGAGCAAAAGAGGTGGAAAAGGGCATTGAGGACGGAACTTATACCGGTCCTCTTGCCGGTGTTCCCATTGCTATCAAAGATAACATTTGTGTACAGGGAAAACCTACTACCTGTGCGTCAAAAATTCTGGAAGGATTTGTTCCCCAGTATCAGGCAGAGGTGATCAGCCGGCTTGAAAAAGCAGGAATGATCATTATCGGAAAAACAAATATGGATGAGTTTGCCATGGGAAGTACGACGGAAACTTCTGCCTATGGCATTACCAGAAATCCATGGAATACAGAGCATGTTCCAGGCGGCTCCTCAGGTGGCTCCTGTGCAGCTGTAGCAGCAGGAGAGGCTTATCTGGCACTGGGCTCTGATACAGGAGGTTCCATCCGTCAGCCAAGCTCTTATTGTGGTGTAACAGGAATGAAGCCTACTTATGGTACGGTTTCCCGTTATGGGCTGGTTGCATATGCCTCTTCTCTGGATCAGATCGGACCGATTGGAAAAGATGTGGCAGATTGCGCAGCACTTCTGGAAGTGATCGCTGGCCATGATCCGAAAGACAGTACTTCCATTGACCGAAAAGACCTGGATTTTTCCAGTGAGATGACAGATAAGATTACAGGAATGAAATTTGGTGTTCCGAAGGAATATCTGTCAGAGGGAATTTCGCCAGAGGTAAAAGATGCCTTTATGGAAACCCTGAAAGTGCTGACCCAGATGGGAGCAATTGTAGAATTTTTCTCTGTCAAAACTATGGAATATATGATTCCGGCATACTATATTATTGCCAGCGCAGAAGCAAGCTCCAACCTGGAGCGCTTTGATGGCGTAAAATATGGCTATCGTGCAAAAGAATATGACGGGCTTCATGATATGTATAAATGTACTAGAACGGAGGGCTTTGGAGAAGAAGTAAAACGTCGTATCATGCTTGGTTCCTTTGTTTTAAGCTCTGGTTATTACGATGCTTATTATCTGAAAGCCCTGCGCACCAAAGCACTTATTAAAAAAGAGTTTGATCAGGCTTTTGGAAAATATGACGTGCTTCTTGCCCCGGCAGCTCCTTATACAGCGCCGAAGATCGGAGAAAGCTTAAAAGACCCTATGGCAATGTACCTTGGGGATATTTATACAGTTGCCGTAAATCTTTGCGGACTTCCCGGAATTACAGTTCCCTGCGGAAAAGACAGTGCCGGACTTCCAATCGGAATCCAGATGATCGGAGACTGTTTTATGGAAAGGAAGATCCTTCGTGCTGCCCATGCCTATGAAAGCGTAAGAGGAGATTTTGGAACACCAGAGGAAGGAGGTAAGAGAGCATGAAACAGTATGAGACTATTATCGGACTTGAGGTTCATGTAGAACTTGCCACCAGAACAAAGATTTTCTGCGGCTGCTCCACAGCATTTGGAGGGGCACCCAATACCCACACCTGTCCGGTGTGTACTGGTATGCCAGGTTCTCTTCCGGTATTAAACAAAAAGGTGGTAGAATTTGCCCTGCGCGCAGGACTTGCCACAAACTGCAGCATCAATCAGTATTGCAAATTTGACCGTAAGAACTATTTTTATCCGGATAATCCGCAGAACTACCAGATTTCCCAGCTGTATCTGCCAATCTGCCATGATGGATTTGTGGAGATCGAGACAGAAGCTGGTAAGAAAAAAGTCCGGATCCATGAGATGCATATGGAGGAGGACGCAGGTAAGCTGATCCATGATGAGTGGGAGGACTGCTCTTTGGTAGATTACAACCGAAGCGGTGTTCCTCTGATCGAGATCGTTTCTGAGCCGGATATGAGAAGTGCAGATGAGGTTATCGCTTATCTGGAGAAGCTTCGTTGTACCATGCAGTATCTGGGTGTTTCCGATTGTAAGCTTCAGGAGGGCTCCATGCGTGCTGATGTGAACCTTTCTGTGAGAGTGGCAGGAAGCGATACACTTGGAACCAGAACAGAGATGAAGAACCTGAACTCTTTTAAGGCCATAGCACATGCTATTGAGGGCGAAAGAGAGCGTCAGATCGAGCTTCTGGAGATGGGTAAAAGCGTTACCCAGGAGACCAGAAGATGGGATGACAATAAAGAGTCTTCTCATGCAATGCGTTCTAAGGAGGATGCAAAGGATTACCGCTATTTCCCGGATCCAGATCTTCCGCCGATCCATATTTCTGATGAGTGGATCGCAAAAATCAGAACTGAGCTGCCGGAGTTCCGGGAGGAGAAGGCTGCCCGTTATCAGAGTGAGTTTGGTCTTCCGGAGTATGATTCCCAGATTCTTACAGAGTCCAGACATCTGGCTGCTTTGTTTGAAGATGTGGCTACGCTGAGCGGCAACCCGAAAAAGGCGGCAAACTGGTTTATGGTGGAAGTGCTTCGTCTTATGAAGGAAAAAGGCATTGAGGCTGAGAAGTTAAGATTTACACCGCAGCATCTTGCAGATCTTCTTACAATGGTCGATAAGAAGGAGGTAAGCCCACAGAACGCCAAGAAGGTATTTGAAAAGGTATTTGATGAGGATGTTGATCCGATCGCTTATGTGGAAGAGCATGGCTTAAAGATCGTGGAGGATACCGGGCTTCTTAGCAGCACCATCAGCAGGATTCTGGATGAGAACCCTGGACCGCTGTCTGAGCTTCTTGGAGGTAAAGAGAAGGTTATGGGCTTCTTTGTCGGTCAGATCATGAAGGAAATGAAGGGCAAGGCAAATCCGGCAAGCGTGAGAGAGGCGTTGCTGGCTGAGGTTGAGAAGAGAAAGTAGATTTACAGGAGGATAATCAGATGGTTACCGTTAATCATAATTATTTAAAACTGCCAGGAAGCTATCTTTTTTCTACAATTGGAAAAAAAGTGCGTGCCTACAAAGAAGAGAATCCGGATAAAGAGGTGATCAGCCTTGGTATTGGTGATGTGACACAGCCGCTGGTTCCGGCTATTATTGATGCTCTTCACGGGGCAGTCGAGGAGATGGCTCACGCAGAGACTTTTCACGGTTATGCGCCAGATCTGGGGTATGAATTTCTAAGAAGGGCAATCGCAAAGAACGATTACCAGGACAGAGGATGCGATGTTGCAGCAGATGAGATTTTTGTTTCTGATGGTGCAAAAAGTGATTCCGGTAATATTCAGGAGATTTTCGGAACAGATAATAAGGTTGCTGTGTGTGACCCGGTTTATCCGGTTTATGTGGATACCAATGTTATGGCGGGCCGTACCGGAGAGTATAATACGGTTCGTGAAAATTTTGACGGTGTGATCTATATGCCATGCCGCAAGGAGAATGGATTTTTGCCGGAGCTTCCATCAGAAGTGCCGGATCTGATCTATCTTTGCTTTCCAAATAATCCGACCGGTTCTGCTATTACAAAGGATGAACTGCAGAAATGGGTGGATTATGCCAACAAAAATGGCTGTGTGATCATTTATGATGCAGCTTATGAGGCTTATATCTCTGAGGAAAATGTACCGCACAGTATTTATGAGTGCGAGGGTGCGAGAACATGCGCGATTGAACTTCGAAGCTTTTCTAAGAATGCCGGATTTACTGGTGTTCGTCTTGGATTTACGGTTATTCCGAAGGAACTGGTACGAGATGGGGTATCACTTCACAGTCTGTGGGCAAGACGTCACGGCACCAAGTTTAACGGTGCTCCTTATATTGTACAGAAGGCAGGAGAGGCTGTCTATTCTGAGGCAGGTAAGGCTCAGCTGAAGGATCAGGTTGGCTATTATATGAGAAATGCAAAGCTGATCCATGATGAGCTGACAAAAGCTGGCTTCTCTGTTTCCGGTGGTGTGAACGCGCCTTATATCTGGCTGGAAACACCGGATAAAATGACTTCCTGGGAGTTTTTTGATTATCTCCTTAAAAATGCAAATGTGGTTGGTACGCCAGGTTCTGGTTTTGGTTCTCATGGAGAGGGCTATTTCCGTCTGACTGCGTTTGGAACTTATGAGAATACTCTGAAAGCCATTGACAGGATCAAGAGTTTGTAATTATAATTGAAGAAAGCTGAAAAACAGGGCGCATCTCTGGCGAAAGCTGGGGATGTGCCCTTTTACGAAGGAGGAGTCTGGATATGAAGATCAATCGTATTGAGCATATGTGTGAGGGGAATGGACATGTGATTATCAAGGAGCTGCTGGATGAGCAGCAGTTAAATGGGAAGTGCGGGCTTTATGCAGAGGTGACTCTGGAACCGGGATGTTCTCTTGGCTTTCATATGCATTATGGGGAGAGTGAGACCTATTATATTCTGACCGGGGAAGGGGAATATAATGACAATGGGACTTCCTGGAGACATGTGAAAGCAGGCGATATTACCTTTACACCAGATGGAAGAGGTCATGGACTGGCGAATACGGGGAATACGGATCTGGTGTTTATGGCGTTGATTATTAAAGATTGAGAGTGTTGCTATGCTCGCAAACCTGCCGAAAATCCCCAAGCCCCACAAGCAGTACCCGCTGCCACCTCCCCTGTGTATCGGTTGGAACTGGTTCAAATGTGGTATGACTTATCACTTTGGAGAGCGGGGCTCGCAAAACGATTGCGGGGGTGTGGCAAAGGGAAAAGTATAGAAAAATATTTAGGAGTTTAGAAATGAATCATACAGCAGAGAAATTACTTACATTTATCAAAGAGAGCCCTACTGCATTTCAGGCAGTGGAGATGATGAAAACAAGATTTACGGAGAATGGATTTACAGAGTTAAAGGAAGATGAGCACTGGGAGATAAAAAACGGTGGGAAGTATTTTGTGATCCGGAATCATTCGGCAATCATTGCATTTACCGTGCCAGAGGTTTCCAGCGACGTGTTCCATATTATTGCAAGCCACAGTGATTCCCCGTCTTTGAAGATCAAGGAGAATCCAGAGATGGTGGAAAATGGGTATGTGAAGCTGAATGTGGAACTTTATGGTGGTGCGCTTCTGGCTCCCTGGTTTGACCGCCCCCTTTCTGTGGCTGGACGTCTGATCGTGAAGGAGGATGAACAGATTTGTGAGAAGCTTGTGACTGTGGACAAAGATATGTTGATGATCCCGAATCTGGCTATCCATATGAATCGTGAGGCGAACAGCGGTTATAAGTATAATGTGCAGAAGGATATGCTTCCTCTTTATGGCCTGGAGAGCGCTAAGGGATCTTTCTTTAAAACTGTGGCAGAGGCAGCAGGGGTGAAAGAAGAGGACATTCTGGGACATGATCTGTTCCTTTATAACCGCATGCCTGGTACGGTTTGGGGCAGTGAGGAGGAATTTGTCTCTGCGCCAAGACTGGATGATCTGCAGTGCGCTTTTTCCTCTATGGAAGGACTGATTGCTGGAAAAAATGAGAAGAGCATCTGTGTACATATGGTAATGGATAATGAAGAGGTGGGAAGCGGCACCAGGCAGGGGGCTGCATCTACTTTCCTTCGGGATACCCTCCTTCGCATTAATCTGGGGCTTGGAAGAAGCTACGAGGATTATCTGATCTCTCTGGCAAAGAGCTTTATGATCTCTGCGGATAATGCACATGCGATTCATCCGAACTACCCTGAGAAGGCGGATCCGGTGAACCGACCGCATATTAATGCCGGAATTGCGGTGAAGTATAATGCGAACCAGAAGTACTGCACAGATGGTATTTCGGCAGCGATGTTTAAGGAACTCTGTAAAGAGGCAGGGGTATCCTGTCAGGTTTACGTGAATCGTTCGGACGTAGCCGGCGGCTCCACTCTGGGAAATATTTCCAATACGCAGGTGGCTTTAAATACAGTAGATATTGGACTGCCGCAGCTGGCTATGCATTCTCCTTATGAGACTGCCGGTGTGAAAGATACCTGCGACTTTGTAAAGCTTGCGGGGGTATTTTATGCCTGATAACATTTTCAAGGGAAGCTATGAAGGTGCTTCTTCTACAGGAAGTGGACAGCAGATTCACAAAAAAGCAGTGTTTTTTGATGCTGATGGTACGATCTGTGATATTGAAAAGGGGACACCGGCCAGTGCTGTAGAGGCGATTACAAAACTGGTGAAGAATGGCCATCAGGCATGGCTGTGTACAGGAAGAAGCAGGGCGTTTGTGCCTGATTATCTGGAACAGATCCCTTTTACGGGAATGATCAGTGCCTGTGGATGTACCATTGAGAAAGATGGCAAAAGGCTTTTTAACAAGGAGATGACCACGGAGGAGGCATGGCATTCGGTGGAGGTCCTTCGGAAATACGGCATGATTCCGGTGATGGAGGGTGCCGACTGGATGTACTACGATAAGGATGAGTATAATACAGATATTAACTGGTATGCTGATCTGATCACAAAGGCTCTGGGGGGTAAGTGGCGTCCTGTTAAGGGGTATGAACACGACCTTCATATTAATAAGATCAGTTCTAAGATCGTGCCGGGAAGTGATCCTGAGAAGGCCTGTGCGGAGCTTGAGGACTATTATGAGTTTATTGGCCATGTAGGGGAAGGTCTTGCCGGGGATACCATTGAGATGATCCCGAAAGGCTTTTCCAAGGCTGTTGGCATTGCGGCTGTATGCAGGATTTTTGATATTGCACATGAGGATACCATTGTATTTGGTGACAGCAATAATGACCTGTCTATGTTCGAATATGCAAAGACGAAGGTGGCAATGGGAAATGCGGCGCCTGGAATCAAGAAGCTGGCTGATTACGTGACAACGGATATTTTTCATTATGGAATTAAAAACGGGTTGGAGCACCTGGGATTGATTTAGCTGTTACTTTAGATCATTTCAGACAATTTGCGTACTCCGAGATAAGGGTAAAGGATAAAATATGGCAGAGCGATTAAATTACCAATGTAAATTTGAAAAATACAAAGAAGAGCTGATCAGATTGCGGCGTCATTTCCACAGGCATCCGGAACTGGGGCTTCAGGAGTTTGAGACATCTGCTTTTATACAGGAGTATCTGGGAAAATTAGGCTATCGGTTTCGGATTGTGGAGCCTACGGGGATCATTGCGGAGCATCCCTGTCAGGATGAGGCAGCTTTTGCCGGCAAAAAGAAAGTTGTGCTTCGCGCAGAGATGGATGCACTTCCTATACAGGAACAAACCGGACTGTCTTACGCATCGGAAAATGCCGGAGTCATGCATGCCTGTGGTCATGATGGCATCGTGGCTTCGGCGTTGGTGCTGGCGAGGATTCTGGCGGAAGAGGGAGAGGTTTTTCCAGTGCGGATGCGGTTTCTTTTTGAACCTGCCGAAGAAATCGGTGAAGGTGCAAAGCGAATGCTGGCAGCAGGTGCCCTTGATGGAGAACCAGATATTTTTCTCATGTTTCATTACGCAGTGGATCAGTCTTTTGGAATGGCAGTGCATGAGGGACAGGCTTCGGCTATGATCAATGGCATGGAAATCCGTGTTCATGGAAAATCCAGCCACTGGTGTGAGGCTCATAAAGGAATTGACAGTATTTATGCGGCTTCTCTGGTGGTAAAAGCCCTTCATGATCTTAATGAAACGTATAAAGGAAAAGGTCCCTGCCTGATCGGAATCGGAACCATTCATGGTGGAGAATACTCTAATATTATTACAGATCTTGTGACTCTTCGGGGAAATATCCGGGCTGCTTACGAAGAAGATTACCAGGCGCTGGATAAGCGGCTGAAGGAAACCTTGAATGAAATAGAAGCAAAGACGGGAACAAGGATCGAGTTGGAATATCCAAAGCCTGCAGTTCTGCCTTTTGCAAATGATCCGGAGCTTACCAGGATTGCGGAAACTGCAGGAAGGAAGATATTTGGAGAGCAGTTTCTTCTGGAAGGCGAGGAGCAGCTGTTTTTGTCCGGAGACAATGCCTATCGGTATTTTTTACATACAAAGGGCTTGTTCAGTGTATTTCTGGCAGGAATTCCTGATAAGGGTTATCCGCTGCATCATCCGAAATTTCAGATTGATGAGGATATTTTGCCATATAGCCTGGAGGCATTGTATGAAATACTGTCTGGCATTGACAAGGATATGTAACAGAATCCATTAAATCAATCCTAAACTTTTGCAAATGAACAGCCAGATAGTGAGAGTAAAAGCACTGAATAATGTAGTGAGCATAATGACACTGGAGGAAAAAGACCCTTCGTGCCCCATGTTTTTTGCCATGATATAACAGCTTACTGTGGTAGCAGAACCAAGCATGATCAGAATGGCAACCAGCTTGTCATGGGTAAATTCAAGTCTGACAGCAACTGGAAGAAAAATGGTGCAAAAGCCGATCAGCTTCATAAAAGTGCAGGCGATAGTTGCTTTTAATCTGGAAAAAGCTTTTCCAAAATGAAGGGCACCACCCATGGCCATCAGTCCAAGAGGTGTGGCTGTTTTTCCGAGGTTATTGACAGTACTGGAAAGGATCGTTGGAAGAGGCAGACGAAGGACAGACCAGATAAGACCTGCCAGGATTCCAAGAATAATAGGGTTGCTGGCAATTCCTTTTAAGGTTTTTAGGAGCATCTGTTTGTTCATTCCCTGATTGTCAGGCTTCATAAAAGAGAGAACCATGACTGCCATTACATTATAGAGAGGAACGCTTGCTATGATCATAAGAGGTGCCATACCGGCATCTCCATAAAGGTTCTGGATGATAGCAATGCCGAGGATTGCCGCGCTGCTGCGGTAAGAGGCCTGGACAAATTCTCCCTGTATGTCCCTTGGATTCAGCAGGAAGGAAAGACCGATAGAAATGGCAATGCTGCAAAACGTAGCGCCAAAACAAAAGAGAACAAACTTTGTATCCCAAACTTTAATAAAATCTGATTCAGCCACATTCATAAACAAAAGTGCGGGTAAGGCTGCCTTGAATACAAATTTGTTCATCTGTGCAACAAAGGAATCATCATAAAGATTAATTTTTCGAAGAAAATAACCCAGCATAAGGGTCAAAAAAATAGGAATGGTTGCATTGAGGCAAAAAATCAGATTATCCATAAAAAATTCACCTTTCTAAGTTTGTCAACATGTTGCTGTTCATTCTGTTCACAGTAACCCCGACATATCTTTTTTGATTATAAACTTTTTCCAATAATTGTCAAATTTTGTTTTCTGTGGTATCGTAAGAATGAAAGGCAACGAATGGAGGAGAAATATGAGATACGGTAAGATTCGCGTAGAAGATGGAAACCTGATCTTTTTCAGACATATGATACAGAATAATCTTCCTTGCAGAGATATTGTCTGGGCGTATATCCATCGGGAAGGCGAAAACGCAGAAGAAGCAGTGAAGCAGATGATCTCTAATTATCTGGTGATCATTACCAGGAGAAAGAAGCGATATCAGTTTGAGATGACGGAGCATGAGGCACAGGACTGCCTGCGGATTCTGAAACTTTTCAATCCGGAAATGGCTACCGGATTTCCTAAGGGCGGACGGATTACGATGCAGAGTCTTTCCAATACAAGAGATCTTGGGGCAATCGCCACAAAGGATGGGCGTCATATCCTTCCCAGAAAGCTTATTCGAAGCGGAAATCTTTATCATGCTTCTATGGCTGATCAGCATGTTTTGCAGGAGGACTGCAAGCTGAAGACCGTGATCGATCTCAGAGACCAGCTGGAACGAAATGAAAGACCGGACATTGTGGTAAAGGGAGTGGAATATTATCACATCCCCATGATCGATGAAGAGACTATCAGTGATTCTCCGAAAAGTGTTTTGGGAATACTGCAGACAAATGATATGTTGAAAAAGGTTCTGGAGTATGATGGCGATATAGAGAGTCTGATCGAGCAGCAGTATGAGAATTTTGTAAAGGATCAGTATTCAGTGAAACAATGTGCCAGATTTATGGATGTACTGCTGCATCACGAAAATGGTGCTGCTCTCTGGCACTGCAGCTTCGGAAAAGACAGAGTGGGGGTAGTGACAGCCCTTCTTCTTTGTGCTCTTGGAGTTCACAGAGATGTGATCCGGGAGGATTTTATACGTTCCAATGTGTGCCTGGCAGGAGAACTGGATTATATGCTGCGTTACCTTGAGGCAAACAGACTGGACAGTATTGCAAATGTAAATAAAGTATCAGCGCTTTTCAGGGTAAAAGAGGAATATCTGGACAGAATGTTTCGTACGATTTATGCGGAATATGGAAATGTGGAGCGTTTTTTGAGAAGAGGACTTTATCTGAACCAAAAGACAGTGACAGACCTGCAGAGTAAATATCTGATATAAAATATTTACGTAAAATATAGATACTTCATACTGTGTAAATATGTTAATAGTGAAATGAAAGTGTGTTATATGAATAAAAATGCTTTAATGCTATAAAACATTAAAACTTTTTTGAAGTGTAGCATTGACAAAATAAATTATGTTGTTATAATGATAACCATATCAATCTGAAGCACGAAAGCAGGATTATATTTATGCAAAATAAGATTTTATCTTTACTAGTTGACAACACGTCAGGTGTACTCAGCCGGATCGCCGGAATGTTCAGCCGTCGTGGTTATAATATTGACAGTATCACTGCCGGAGTTACAGCGGATGTGAATTATACTCGCATTACAGTAGTGTGCAGCGGAGATGACGCAATTCTTGATCAGATTGTGAAACAGCTTGCGAAGCTTGTTGATGTAAGGGATATCAAAGTCCTGGATCCATCTGACAGCGTAGTTCGTGAGACTGTTCTTGTGAAGGTTGCAGCCGCACCGGAGCAGAGACAGGGAATTGTTTCCATTGCGGATATTTTCCGTGCCAAGGTTGTAGATGTGAGCAAGGATTCTCTCATTGTAGAGATGACAGGCAGCAAGACCAAGCTGGAGGCATTTATTAATCTTATGGGAGATTACGAGATTCTGGAACTGGCACGTGCCGGTGTTATGGGTCTTGAGAGAGGCTCTCATGGGGTGAAATTTTTGTAATTGCGGAAGCGCTGATCAGGCAGATGCCGCAAGAGTCAATCCGCCACAGGCGGAGAATTCTGAAGGCAGGATTATTTATTTGGTTTGCTAAGGGGCGTATTTCTGGAATGAATAATCATACACAGGATATGCATATATATTCCCTTAACGATATATATTTTTAAGTTTTAACACAGTAGGAGGAAACGAAAATGTCAGCAAGAATTTTTTACCAGGAAGATTGTAATCTCTCTTTATTAGATGGAAAAACAATCGCAATTATCGGTTACGGCAGCCAGGGACATGCTCACGCACTGAACCTGAAGGAGTCCGGATGTGACGTCATTATCGGTCTTTATGAAGGCAGCAGATCCTGGAAGAGAGCTGAAGAGCAGGGATTTAAAGTATATACAGCAGCTGAGGCTGCAAAGAAGGCTGATATCATCATGATTCTGATCAATGATGAGAAACAGGCTGATATGTATAAGAAAGATATCGAGCCAAACCTTGAGGAAGGCAATATGCTTATGTTTGCTCATGGTTTCAACATTCATTTCGGATGTATTGTTCCGCCAAAGAATGTAGATGTTACCATGATTGCTCCAAAAGCACCAGGACATACAGTAAGAAGCGAGTATCAGGCTGGCAAAGGAACTCCTTGTCTGGTAGCTGTTGAGCAGGATTACACAGGAAAAGCACTTGACAAAGCACTTGCATACGGACTTGCTATTGGTGGTGCAAGAGCAGGACTTCTTGAGACTACATTCCGTACAGAGACAGAGACAGACCTTTTTGGAGAGCAGGCAGTACTTTGCGGTGGTGTTTGTGCACTTATGCAGGCTGGTTTCGAGACTCTTTGCGAGGCTGGTTATGACCCAAGAAATGCATACTTCGAGTGTATCCACGAAATGAAGCTGATCGTAGACCTGATCAACGAAGGCGGTTTCGACAAGATGAGATACTCCATCTCCAACACTGCTGAATACGGTGACTACAGAACAGGCAAGAGACTGATCACAGAAGATACAAGAAAAGAAATGAAGCAGGTTCTGACTGAAATCCAGGATGGTACGTTCGCAAGCGAATTCATTCAGGAATTCAATGCCGGCGGTAAGGCTAAGTTCCTGGCCACGAGAAAGATGGAAGCTTCCCATCTGCTTTGCTCCGTTGGTGCTGAACTGAGAAAGATGATGAGCTGGTTGAAGAAATAAGGGGTTTCTGCAAAGAGTTCTGCAAAGGTTTATGCAAGGGTATGCAGTTCTCTAACGACAGGCTCTCAGCAATCCAGCTGCCTCTCTCCGGAAACTGGTCCTCGAAATTCCCTGGCGGACACATCCTGTGGGAATTTCTGCGGAGGTTTCCTGCGTGAGCCAGCCGGACAATGAGGCCGTGTTATAGAGAACAATCCTTTGTTAAAGCTTTGAAACACGCAACTAAAGCAAAAGCTTATTTCAGGGTGATATTAGTATCGCTCGAGGCTCAATAAACTTAAATGAAGGAAAGTGGCGGCGGCGTTTCCGCCGCCGCTTTTTTCTATTTGAAATAGCATATGAAGCACCACAAGGGTATAACCTTTATGTTGGCTGACGCCAACAAACATTTGAAACACCACAGGGGTGTAACCTGATGTCGACTTGCAGTCGACAAATACATGAAAGGAAAAAAGGAAAATGAGAAGTGACAAAGTAACAAAGGGTGTTGAAAAAGCG
>OIXV01001130.1_pt1 | contig 24341 bp, 20 predicted proteins | sample 1587771 | NCBI WGS metagenome assembly OIXV01 (sample SAMEA3888893, study PRJEB22519) | human gut metagenome | biome: human gut; feature: human-associated habitat; material: faeces | place: Denmark | collected 2010
ATCTCATAAGGGCAAAAATAAGGGAAACTACATATCATTTCACTAATGGACAGGCAGGAAAGCCTATAAAATGGGGAAAGTTAGAGGAATAATTATATAAATTGCAGTTTGGCAATCTCAGCCTGAGCTGCCTGCTGTGCCTTTTCCTGCTCGTTTGCAATATCTTCCTTGGCTTTTTCTAACATATGCTCAGTCTCTTCCCGGGTCTTCTCTACCGAGCGTGCATGTTCTTCTTCTGCTCTTGCTCTGGCATCAATAATAATCTGGTCTGCCTCCGTTCTTGCATCCGATAAGCGTTCTTCATAATCTGCCTTTAATTTTCTGGCATCTTCTTCGCTTTTCTTTGCATCGTCGAACTGCTTCTTTACCATTTCTTCTCTTGCCTCAATCACATTCATGACTCTCTGATAAAGAAATTTACGAAAGACTACATATAATACCAGCAGATTTACAACGGTCCATAAAATATTCCAAAAATTAATGCTAAGCATTTCCCGTACCTGCCTTTCTATAATCTTTCTTTATTATTTTAAGAAGAGGATGATTAACAATGCGATAACGAATCCGTAAATAGCAGTTGCCTCTGCCAATGCACATCCAAGAAGAAGTGATTTGCTGATTTTGCTCTCTGCTTCCGGCTGTCTTGCAATTGCATCTACTGCGGATGATGTTGCTTTTCCAATTCCAAGTCCTGCTCCAATACCTGTTAATACTGCGATACCTGCTCCGATTGCTACTAATAATGTTGATGACATAATATGCACTCCTTTTCTTTTCTACTTTTTTGTTTCTCTTTTTGTTTTTTCTTCCCTATTCGGTTGCTTCTTTGACGAACAATGCGGTCAGAAATACGAATACATATGCCTGAATCAATCCGTCAAAAATGTCAAAATAACAGCTAAATACTGCTGGCAGAATTGCCGGTACTACCATTTTCAGCAATTCCATAATGACAAATGAACCTAATACATTTCCAAAAAGTCGCATACACAGCGACAATGGTTTGATAAAGACCTCCAGAATATTGATTGGAAGTACTACCGGCATCGGCTCTGCAAAACTCTTAAGCCAGCCCTTCGTTCCTTTCCTGCGGATACCCGCCATCTCAATCAATATGATACTCATCAGGGACAATGCCACAGTAACATTCATATCCTTGGTCGGTGGTTTAAATCCCAGCAGACCGATTAAGTTGGCAATTCCAATATAGATTGCCACCGTCATAAGATAAGGAATATACTGCTTTCCATTTTCGCCTATGGTATCCCGGAAGAAGTTATTCAACCCGTTTACAGCCGTTTCCAGAATAATCTGTCTGCGTCCCGGATGTTCCACACTTAAGTTCCTGGTCAGGAGTATGCACAGCACAATAACTACTGCCATGATAATCCAGGTTACTACTACGGATTCATAAATGGGAATGCCTCCGAATATCGGAATTGTAAATACCGTTTCACAGTTCAATTCTTCCATCAGGCTATTTACCAGAGCATCCATCTGTCTCACTTCCTTCTGCTGCTCTAAGGCATTTTTAAATCGTTAAAATTCTAACAAGAAAAAAATGCAAACGCAACCGTTTTCTTCCTGTGAAAATAGGTCTGACCATTTGCTGTTTTTTCGTGTAAATATTCCATATTCTTCTGCAATTTTTGCCAGTTTTTTGGTTGTTTTTTTATGCAATTTGTACACTTGCGTCAATTTGTATATTTTGGTATTAAAAAAATGCAGAAATTTCCTGTTTTTTCACAAACATTTTCTGCATTTTTCTTATTCTTTATAGACTTTATACAATTTTAATCATTAAGCTTACTTCACCAGAATTCCGTGGTGTTCCTCCATATAACCGCCGAAAATGGCATTCTTATAGCCTAATTTCTTAAATGCTTTTACCGCCTTTTCGGACCGGTAGCTGTAACTTCCTATAATATAAAAAGATTTTTCCTTATCCGGGAATCTCCGCAAAATACGGTCTTCCGTTATCTTGTCCAGCGGAATATTCTTTGTTCCTGCCACATGTCCTTTCTGGTAATCTTCCTTTGCCCGGCAGTCAATTATAATTGCATTTTCCGAAGTATGCGCTGCATTGATTGCTTCATTTACAGTCAGACGTTTCTTAAAAATACCCATTCTTCTGTTCCCTTCTTCTTTTGTTATGCTTTTGCCTGCATATAAATCCGGATGTTTTCTTCCAATAAATCCAGATCCACTGGTTTGGCAATGTGTGCATCCATCCCTGCTTCCATACAGGTCCGGATATCTTCCGCAAAGGCATTGGCAGTCATGGCAAAAATCGGTATTTTCGCTGCTTCCTTCTTCTTAAGTCTCCGGATCTCTTTCGTTGCATCATAGCCATTCATAACAGGCATCTTAATGTCCATTAAAATAATATTATATCGTCCTTCCTCCGCTCTTGCAAACATTTCTACGGCTTCCTTGCCATTTACTGCCCGGTCACAGTCTGCACCTTCCATTTTTAACAGTTCTTCCAATATTTCTGCATTTAAATCATTATCATCTGCTATCAGAAAACGCATTCCTTTTAATGTCATTTTCTCTTTTTCTGTTGCCTGTCCTTTTCCCTGCAATTGCTGCTCTTTTCTTGCCTGTTCGATGCACCGTTTAAAATTTGTCACAAAAAACGGCTTGCTTAAAATACTTTGAATTCCAGCATAACCCGCTGCTTCTTCTATCTCCTTACAATCATAGGCAAAAAGCAGTAATACTGTTTTCTCTCCCAGAATCTGATGCAATTTTTCTGCTGTAGTAACACCATCCATTCCCGGCATCTTCCAGTCTATAATTACAACATCCCAACTCTTTGTTTTTCCAGTTTCTACCATCTGTTCTGCCATATGAACCGCCATTTCGCCGGAATCTGCTGTCTGCACATCAATCCCAAACGGATGCAGCGTATCCATAATATATCTTCTTGATTCACTCTCATCATCAACCACCAGTACCTGGCTTATCTTCTGCAGTTTCCACCAGTTAACCTTCTCCTGGTACTTTATTTTCCGGAAATTCAAAATCACCTCAAAAGTAGTTCCTTTTCCAAGCTTACTCTTCACATGAATGCTTCCACCCATTAACTCCACCAGGCTCTTGGCAATTGGCATTCCAAGACCCGTTCCGGAAACCGGATTAACAGTGCTTTGCACTTCCCGGCTGAATGGATCAAAAAGATTCTTAAGATACTCTTCACCCATCCCCTGTCCATTATCACTGATCCGGAACTGATACTGTGCAAAGCTTCCCTTTTTCTTTGGTACTTCTGTAATATCAAATACTATCTTACCGCCCTTTGGGGTATATTTTACTGCATTGGATAAAATGTTCAGCAGTATCTGCTTCAGACGTAATTTATCTGCTTCCACTTCTTCTGTTTCTATCCGATGTACATGAATCATGAATTCCTGCCTCTTCTCTCTGGTCTGTGAACGGATGATCATATCCAGTTCTTCCACCAGTTCAGCAATATTCGTGTTCGTAATATTAAGGACCGTTTTACCGGCCTCAATCTTCGACATATCAAGGACATCATTAATGAGTCCAAGCAGATGTTCCCCTGAATAAGTCAGTTTTCTTGCATATTCCCGGACACAATCCGAATTTTCAGCATCTCTTGAAATCAGTGTAGCCAGTCCCATAACCGCATTTAAAGGAGTCCGCATATCATGGCTCATATTGGATAAAAATACACTTTTCGCTTCATTGGCACGCTCTGCCTCTGCTTTTGCCGTATTTGCAAACTGCACCGTCTCTTCCAATGCAGTATTGACTTCTTCCAGCTTCTCTGCTGCTTCTGCCTGCTGCATTGCATTTCGTCTCGCGTAAGCCACCTTATTCTTTTCATTATAAATCCATAGAATACTGATACCCAGTGCTGCTAACATTGCAATGATAATGCAGGTCACTGTCAGCCAGATATGCAGCATCATAATCTGATAATCTGCCAGTACATTCTGCACAATCGTACTGTCCACTTCACAGGCTATCATATACTGTGTTCCTTTTAATGCACGATACGAAAAATAGTCGGACTCATTTTCACGTTCCAGGGTTATACACCCGGAGCTGCGTTCTGCATAGTCCGACTTCACTTTTTCATAATCTTTCTTATTCATAATCTTTTGTTCATGGTAACTATCAAACAGATTATAATTTATGGTTACTTCACCCGGCTCATTATTAATGCTTGCGTATGCCACTTCTCCGTTTTCATCCATGACATAGATATTAGCCTGTCCGTTATAAGCAGACGTTACAAAAAGATCGTTAATAATCTGTGGCCGGAAGAGAAATGCAATTGCTTCATATTCTTCCCCATTGACCAAAAAAGAATCTACTGATTTTGCAATTATAAAGATTTCCTCTCCATCCTTCCAGGTGCAGTACTGGGCAATTCCTTTATTCTCACCAAATAATTCCGACAATCCATCCTGCATCTGTATCCTGCCATTCAGTCCACGCATGCACAGATATTCACCTTCATCATTAACAAAGACAATATCCCGCACCATATTACTTTCCATAGAGTCAAAATAGTTCTGGTAATCTTTCAGTTCTGCTTCCCTTTCCCCATCCCCGAACATATATTTTTCAATAGAATCTATCTGTTCATAAGTAATCTCCAGACGGTTCCGGTAAGCACGCTCCATCTGTTCCATCAGTTCAGATAAACTCTGTTTGCTGTTCTTATCAATGTATTGGTTTGAACCCCCAAGGTCTTTTGACATCCATCCAAATATCAAAGCCATAACCACAATACATACAATTAATACCGTAAAAACCTTTTTTTCCTGCTTTTCCTTTTTCATCCCACATAATACCTTCCAATCTGTTTCAGCTTATCAGACTGGTTCCTGCAAATTTTGTCGAAAAAGCAAGATGTCTCTGCCTAATTAAATCTTTCCTGAAGTCCGTTTTTCCCTTAAGTCCTCTACCAGCGCATAAACCTCCGGTCTCCGTTCCTTCAGATGTTCGTCTAACGCATGCCGGCGTTCTTTAAAGCGCTCTGCCAGTTCCGGATGTTCCTTTGCAATACGCTCATGTACTTCCCGTCGATGTTCCTCTAACCGCATAGCCAGCGTTCTTTCATCTTTACCGGAAATATTAACAATCTCTTTCAAATGTTCCTCTAAATGCTCCAGCCACTCATCTTCGTCCAGTTCTTCCATATGGGACCAGCTTCCATGTAACAGCTTTTCCACATCTCCTGTCTTTTTCAGCTGTTCTATCTGTGCCACAATCTGCCGCTCTATAGCATCTTCAGTTTCCGAACCAAATGCCCAGACAAATTCCTGCACCCGGTTATCCGCCCGCTTTCTTGAGGCACTGCGCTGTCTATTGTCTACACCGCCCTCCAGCGGATAAGGACGTTCATAACCCATATCCTTTAAAGCAATATGTATTGTTCTTCTTGCGCTGCCCTCTTCTATGATGTGTCCCAGACCAAGCTTTCGCATCTGTTCATTCAAATCTGCAATATGTTCTGTAATATAAAAACAGATACCACGTTTCTTAAGACCCTGATACAGCATTTCCAACTGATCCGCCGCTGTAATGTCCATGGAGCCGATAGCACTGGCATCTAAAATGACTGCCTTCGTATCCTCTTTTATATTGTCTTCAATGTCCCGCTTTAACATCTGCACATTAGCAAAAAAGAGATTACTGCTGAACCGGTATATCAGAACGCCTTCTATCGCATGTATCTGATGACTTTCTTTTAAATCCCGGAAATGGCGATGTCCCGGCTGGATTCCAAGAAAACATCTTGATGGCTTGGCAGTACGGATAATCATCTCAGTAAAGGAAAGTATAATGCCAATCAAAACGCCATTGATGGTTCCAAGCATCAGCACGCCAAAGAATGCTCCTAAGAAAATGAAGAATTCTGTACGGCTGACCTTCAACAATCTTGCAGCAAGCTCAAATTCCGTTGCCCCAAGTAATGCAGAAATTACAATTGCCGTCAGCATCGGAATCGGAAGATAGCCGATAAATCCGGTTCCGCAAAGCAGCAATACCAGCATGGATAAACCGGCTATGATTCCGGTCAGCTGTGTCTTACTCTGATACTGTTCTCCCATTGCAGTTCTTGAAACAGAGCCATTAATAGGACAGCAGCCTGTAAATGCTGCCAGGAAATTTCCCATAGAGAATGCAAAAATTTCCTGATTATCATTCATTCGATATCCATTCTTCTGTGCGAAATTATTTTCTGCCAGAAGCGTTTCTGCCATAATGACCACTGCCACCGAAAGGCTGATAGTTACTACCTCTTTCATCGGAAGCATGCGGATATCCGGAATCACAAACTGTGGAAGTCCCGGTTCTACTGCAGACAGCGTCTGGATTCCCCATTCCCTCACCGGAAAAAATTTTGTCATTACTGCTCCTGCTGCCATTAAAAGCACTGCCATTGGAAATTTCGGCATTACTTTCTTTGATACAAGAAGTATCAGAAGGGAAATGCCGCCTAAAATCAGTGATGGCAGATTCACCTTCGTCTGCCCGATATGCTCCACCAGTTCAATGAGTTCTCCAACACCGGCGGTACCGCCCATTAACTTTGGTACCTGCATCAGAATAATCGTGGTGCAGATTCCGGTAATAAATCCACCCATAACCGGTGCCGAAATATAGCTCACCAGTTTTCCTGCTTTCATAAAATAAAACGCCAATAACCAGACTGCCACAAAGAAAGTAAGTACCGGCACTGCTGCAATTGCTTCACTGCTTCCACTCTCAATACCAAGTCCCACCAGTGCCGAACCGATTAAGGCTGCCGGTGCCGCATCTACGCCAAAAATAAACTGTGGTGAAGTCGAACACAGTGCAAATATCAGAATTGGGAAAATGGAACCATACAGACCATAGACTGCCGGAAGTCCTGCAATCTGTGCATAGCCCATAGCTATCGGAATGGAAACTGCCATAATAATAATACCGGCCAGAATATCCTTTGGAAAATTTTTCTTATCATATTTACGAATGGTAGCTGCAAGTTGTATGCGCATATTATCGCTTCTTTCTACTATATTATTTTTTATTATACGGCAAATAAGATGATTGTACAATTCTTTTGGCAGCAGAAAGGACAGGCTCTTTATCCGTGCCTGTCCTTTCTGTTCTGGTTGTTCTAATTATTCTGTTCTGTTTATTCCATTCTGATTATTCTTTTTTATTTCTGATTATTCATTTTCAGTTGCTTTCTTTCTTCTGAAAACAAACATTCCTCCACAACCTGCTGCAATCAATGTCATACAAACTGCAATTGCAGAATTATCACCTGTCTTTGGTTTACCAGATGTCTTTACGGTTGGCTGGCTATTTGCTGTTGTTGATGCATTTGCTGCTGTTCCAGCCGCACCACCGGAAGCTGTACTGTCACTTCCGGAAGTTGTACCGCCATTTCCGGATGTTGTACCACCATTTCCGGATGTTGTACCACCATTTCCGGATGTTGTACCACCATTTCCTGTGGCAGCCGTATCTGCCAGCTTTTCTGTGGTAATAAGATAAGTAGAGCAATGATTCTGTTTTACGGTCAGATATCCTTCTGAATCTACTACTCCCGCATCAATATTTAAAATCGTTCCATTGTCAAATAACCGGCTGTAATATAATGTCTTTCCGGCATACCGGGTTCCCACAAAAATACGAATCTGTGCTTCTGCCGGAAGCTGACCGGAATAATTATACTTAATCTGTTCAATGAAAATATTCTTATTTACTGCACTTGGAAGTGTGCCCAGCTCACTGTAATCTTTTACAATATTTACTCCAAAATCATAGCTGGAAACATTATCAACGGCTGACATGGTTCCTTTTCCAAAGGTAAAGGAAAGCTCATCATTGGATTTGATAACAATGTCCTTTGTCTGATTCTCTGCCAATATCTGCCGGAATCCATTGTCGGAAATAGCGGTATCTCCATCTGTTACATCCACTACGCCATTCACTACAACCTGCTTCGGTGTAAAGGAAATCACATCCGCCCCGGAATATACATTGTAAACATTCTCTACTTCTTTTCCTTCAAATTCATAACCAGCCGGTAAGGTATCTTCCGCAAGCGCCATGTTTTCTACAAGTTCTTTCATAACCGGATGTGCTGCGTCCATAAGATATCTGGTTTCCTGTGTATTATAATCCGTATAACTCATAAGAATCGGGCAAAGAATCCGGTAAGAATTACCAGCCTCATAATAGGTTCTTCTATAAATAAAGGTGTCTCCCGTATCCTATTTCTTTACCAGACAGGCATCACTTCCTCCACTTGCCATCGTAGTGGAATAATAAGCTGCTATCTCTCCATTTGCTGTATATGCCGAAATATCCGTAAGCTTATCTTCTACAGTTATTGCTACCTCTGCACCCAGCGTAGTGCATTCCTGCAATTTTTCAATCCGGTAGGTCTTATTTCCGGACATATCGGTTACTTCTGTTATAACAAACCGGCCTTCTTCTCCGGTTTTTGTATACACATCACTCTGAACCGGACTGATATCAGTTCCAAAATAACCACCATATACCTGAATCATTTCAAATGGATGCTCTGCCTGAATCTTCATGTCATTAACCTGTCCCTTTGCCACAATCGGTGATGACGTATAATTCCAGGATGAACCAAACGGACATCCGTCAGTTCCGCGATATACCGTTACTGTACTGTCCCCGGAAACCGTCAGCAGCGACTTGCCGCCTTCTGCAAATAATTCAATACCATCCGGGTTCTTTCTGTTTTCATTGACGGTAAGGCTTCCGGAACCGCAGATTGTCAGGGAGCCGCCCCAGCCGCCATGCCAGATTCCAAGATTCTGCAGCTTATTACTGCCTACCAGATTCAATTTAAAATCGTCTCCCATCATGTTGGTATAAAGTGCAACATCCGGATGGTCATAATTGGTTAAGGTCAGCGTATTGCTTGCCTGGTCATAAGACGCTCCGTCCACTGTATTTTTCTCATTGGTGGAAAATACAACCGTATTATTCAATTGAATATTGGCAAATGCAAACTCTCCTTCCATGCATGGTCCATTTGATGCCTGCACCGGAATCATGGACGGAACCATCATCAGGGATGCTGCCAGTGCCACTGCACCAATACATTTTAAAGCACGTTTCATTTTCATAAATCTATCCTTCCTTTCTTCGTATTATAAAAACACTATAAGGAAAACGATAGATTCTGTGCAGTCTACATCTGTTTCAAAATATGAGAAATTTATCTCACCCAGCTTTTTTGCAGCATTTCAAGCTACTAATCCTGCTTGCCTAATGAAGTCTTTCTCAATGCTGCCGCAATAATAAATGCATACACGCCGCCAATCAATGCGGTAACTACCTGAGTCAGTGAGAACTGAAGCTGCAATACCCTTAACATTGGTGCCATTTTCTCCGGAAGCATATTGGGTAAAATAATCAGGGAAATTACAACTCCCATAAATAATCCTTTTAAGATAGAACCGATTACAATAGAAACCGGGAATCCTGCTTTACTACCAAGCTTACCCTTAAGCAATGCTACGCAAAGCACCAGGATGACATTTCCTGCCATAATGCATGGAAACATTGCCGGAATGGCTGCCATTACCGGGCTTCCGGTAATAAAGAATGCCGTAACCGGTGTAATGATACTTAAAATAATTCCGCATGCCAGTCCCGCATATAATACGGTTAAAATTAATGCTGCATTGATAATCGGACCCGTTATGTATACACTTAAGTTCTTAAAGAACTGACTTGCAATACAGATTGCAAGCATAATTGCAGTAACTGTAATTTGTCTGGTTTTCATGATGTTTTTCTCCTATCCCGCTGATGTTTTTATAATTGTTCCAGTGTGCTCTTTACACTATTTGCGGCACTTAAAATCACATTGGACGATGCTGCAATCTCCTCTGTTGCAGCGGCAAGATTCTGAATCCGGTTGCCGGTATCATTTACAACATTTGACAGCTCATCCGCATCTTTGATAATCTCCACAATGGATTCTTTTACCTTTGCCTGGCTCTCTGTACTCCGGGATGCCGTATCCTTGGAATTCATAGCCAGTTTATTTATCTCATCCGCAACTACTGCAAATCCTCTTCCTGCTTCTCCGGCACGGGCTGCTTCGATATTGGCATTCAATGCCAGAAGGTTCGTCTGTGCAGCAATGGAGACTACTTCCTGATTATTCTCTGCCATAGATTCCAACAGCATATCAATCTCCTGCATTCTGCCAGTCAGCTTCTCACAGAATTCAGACACATTACCAATTTCCTCGGATACTGCACTGCATTCCGTCGCATTGCTTTCGTTTCCATTCACCATATCATCCACAGAATCATAGAGTGATACAAACAAGTCATTGACTGTCTCCACCGTTGTTTTAATATTCTCCTGCTGTTTCTCCATTGCCTCTTTTTCTGCCTTGATTTCATCAGCAAGTTCTAATGCTCTCTTCTTCTCTTCCTCTACGATATCCTTTACAAAATGAATACAATTTTCCTTCTTATTGAAGCCATTATAAATAGCAAATGCCATCTTTTCACAGCTTTCATAGCCACAGCATTCGCAGTCAATGCATCTTGCTTCCTTCGTCTTCTTGCCCATCTCATCATAAATCTGATTCAGTTCCTCTGTAGACGGAAGTTTATAATTACACTCTTCGGAGTGGTCTGTATATTTTCTAAGATAATTCTCCAGTTTTAATTTTGAGAACTGCTTATTTAATTTTGCAAGCCGCTGTGCCGGAGTCAGTTTTCTTGACCAGGCACTGTTCTTCGTATTCTTCTTACAGTTCTCCTGTATCTGATGGATATTATATAAAGCTGTATCTGTTCTTGCAATTTTCTCTTCGACACCGGTTCCATAAATACAACCCATGCCACAGTTTAATGCATCAATGAATAATTCCTTATTCATGCCCTTTGCAATTTCTTCCTTATGCTCCTCTAAATAACAATATGTGTGCTTCTCTCCTTCTATCTGGCGTATATATACATCGTCCCCTAAGAACCAGTATACATTTTCCTTTAAGCCACCCGGCATCGGATAGATGGAACCAAGTCCATATTCAATTTCATCACTGGCAAATGTGCCTGATATATTATGTTCTCTTACATATTTCATCAAATGATCAAATGTCACATTATACGATACATAGCCTTCTGTATCCGGGTCATGAATCTCTGACCATTTTGCAACACATGGACTGATAAATGCCAGTTTATCCGTAATTCCCATCTCCTGTTTTGCATAAATTGCGCTGCACATCATCGGACTGTGTACCGGGAATAACTTTGGAAGAAGCTCCGGTAAGTAGTGTTCAATGTATCCCACAATTGCCGGACATGGCTGGGAAATTCCACCGGTAAAGTTGTATTTCTTTACATAATTAAGATATCCCCAGGTTGTAATGTCTGCACCGAAAGATACACTGATTATACGGTTCACTCCAAGATTCTTTAATCCTCCCAATACCCTCTCATAATCTCCAGGATAATTTGCCTTGAACGCCGGAGCTAATAGTATGGATATTTTCTCACCTTTTGCAAGGTCTGCAAAGAATTGCTCCGTATCATCTTCAAACTCTCTTGCACCATGCTTGCAGGCATCCATACATGCGCCACAACCAATACACTTTGCCGGATCTACCTGAATCCGCTCTGTTCCATCTTCTTCTGTTACTGCCACACATGCCCCCGGGCAAGGACACACGCGAATACATTTGTTACACCCAATACAGCTGTCATTGGTAAAAACCAGACTCATTTCAAGCACCACCCTTTACTTATACTTATACTCATACATTACCTTTTTCAATTTCAACAAATAATATCCCATATTTGTCTATTCGTTAATAATATTATTTCTCAGCAAAATTGTCAAATATTCACACTTTCTCACAGGATTTATTCTTACGATTTTTGTCAATTTTCGACAATTTTTGTGCAAAAAATAATCTTTGCAGCTATTGTCCGATAGAAGTTCGCAGCTACTTCATCAGAAAATGCTCCCGCTCAGGGTATTGCTGGCGGAATGCTTCCAACGCAGCTTTCTGCAAAACAGCAAATTCTCTGTCCATATGAAATTTATGTGGCATTGTAAATGCAATTGCACTTATCTGCTCTGCAATTTTTTTAGCAATTCCTTCCTCTGACAACTGTCCCATTCCAAATACGAAAGAGGTGAATCCTCTTCCCTTTTTACTCACATCCATAAATGTAAGAAACGTATTTTTTAGTTCTGCCTGAAGTATCTCCTGTTCCACCCGGTTTCGATTTTCTACATCCAGAAGATATAACCCATTTATGATTTCAACTGCCTGTTTCTTCCGCTGTCCCGAAAAATCTACTCCGGTACTTTCCGAAAGATATTTCATCTGCATCAGATAACCAATAAAGTTATCCTCTTTCTTTTTCTTCTTTCCATATCGTGCATATAAAAGCTGCTCCCGGAAAGTGTCTCCTTCTGTCTGTTCCGTGCACCCATGCTTCTGCCATAGTTCCATTCTTTTTCCAGCATTAACTTCCTGATAAAAATCATTCAGCCACTTTGAATCTTCCTGCATAATATTTCCTCTTCGTCACTATTTTATAAAATCTTCAACATTACTGATGTCAACTTTACGATACTGGGATACATAATATTTTTCTTCCTGCAGGCTTTGTATTTCCTGATTTTTTCCATCATAAATGTCCACTGCAAGCCTTGCCATTTCTTCAGCCTGGTCTTCCTTGTCATTATATACGGTTCCCTGCATGGTTCCATTCTGTATTGCCTCTAATGCATCTTCCAATCCGTCAATGCCAAATATAATCGGCCACTCCTGCTGATTATAACCGGCATCTTTATAAGCTTCAATTGCCCCTAATGCCATTTCATCATTATTGGAAATAACCATCTCCACTTCGGTCCCATACTGACTGATAATCTGATTCATTCTATTTTCCGCCTGTCCCCTGTTCCAGTCTGCAAACAGGTAGCTCAGTTTTTCCAGATTGATTCCCTGTTCTATCAGTGTCTTTACTGAACTGTCTGTACGGCTGATGGCATCCTGATGTCCAGCCTCTCCCTCCAGTAAAATATACTGAATTCTCCCATCCTGATTCCTGTCAACCTCAGGATGATTCTTTATATAATCTGCTGCAATTTCTCCCTGCATCTCGCCGGACTGTTTTGCCTCACATCCCACATAGTATAGTTGATTCCACTGCGACAAATCCTCCGGAACCGGTTCTCTGTTAAAGAAAATGACAGGGATATCATGCTGTCTTGCCAGTCTGATAACGGTTGTCGGATCCGTTCGGTCAACCAGATTTACACATAAAATATCACACCCGGCATCTATCATTTCTTCTACAATTTCATTCTGCGCTTTCTGATCATTATCTGCACTTCTGACAGATGTTATAATCTTCCGTTCTTCTGTTTCCCGCTTCTTTAACTCTTCCTTTAGGTCATCCACCATGGCATTGATAAACGGGTCATCATGCGTATAGGTAACTACACTCACCCTCAGTGTATTTTCTATCCGCTTTGTCTTCTGATTGCATCCGGGCAGCACCAGTATCAGTATTATCAGTGTTACCGTAACCGCCATTGTCCTTCTTCTTGTTCTACTCATATGAATACAAAAACCTTTCCAGATCTTTTGAATACAAATCTTCTTTATTGATTATTCTGACTTCTGTTTCACAACTGTTCATTTTGTAAAAGGAATGCCTTAGCTTTTTTGCAATCTCATTCATACTCATATACCCCGTCTCATAATCATCCGGTACGACAAGACATTCTATATTCTGATTATCTAATAACACAATTGCTTTTTCACTGCTTCCAACTCCATAAATCTTTGCACCGTGATACTTATTTTCTTCTGCAGCCTCACCCACTTCTTCTAATGCCCAATTGTCCAGAATTACCAGATAATCCACCTGTTTCTTAGATGCAATAATCTCACTGGTGTTCTGGTTTCCCCTGGCATAATTGTACTCCCAGAAAATTTCACAACCACTTCCCTCCAGTCCATCTTTTAACCCTGCAATTCTGTCCACACTTTCCTCTGTCTCTGCCTTTCCAAGAATGACACCGATTTTTTTATTCTCCAGTTGTTCTTCATCATCCTGTATTAACCGCTCCGCAAGCATCTGACCAATCTTATAATTATCCGGTTTTACCGATGCATAACCAGATGGCTCTTCTGCGTAGGTATCCTCATTAATCAGTATAAACGGTCTCTCTCCCTGCAGCCGGTTTAGCATAGTCTTTGTTTCTTTTCCCGGAGCCGGACAGATTACAAATGCATCTACATTATTCTGCAGTTGTTCATTAATCAGTTCTTCTTCATCCTCTATGCTTTCAATTAAATCTGTATTACAAATGATCAGATGCAGATTATTATTTTCCGCAGACTGTTTTAACCCATTCAGCAATGCATCCCATCTCTTATCTCCGGAATCTTCCACAATAACCGCAACTCTTTTCATAGACTCATTATCTGAAAAAATCCTGATTATAAAAAATGCAGCCAGTACAATAAGCATCAGTTCTGTGAGGATAAAGGTAATCTTATTTTTTTTCATCTTCTACCCTCTCTCTTTTTCTGTTCTGATTTTCAAGTTCTCCACGTTTTTCCTCTGAATAGGGAATTGCCGGGATATGTATTACAGCCTTTGTTCCTTCATCCGGCTCACTGTAAATTTTTAATCCATATTCTTTGCCAAACATCAGTTGTATTCTGGTATGCACATTGATAAGCCCAACTCCCGAACCATGCTTTGGAACTTTTTCACTATTTGTCAGAAGATTATCAACCACTTCCCGGCTCATGCCCATTCCATTGTCCTCTACCGACAGGAAAATATCATTCCCTTTCTGCTCACCGCGAACAATAATTTTGCCACCCTCATCTTCATCCATATTTCCTACTCCATAATAAATTGCATTTTCAAGCAATGGCTGTACTACCAGTTTTACAGTACAGCATTCCTCTACGTTTTTATCAATCAGAAATTCCACCTGAAAACGGTCTTTATAACGAATCTGCTGTATATTCATATAACTTTTGCTATGTTGTAATTCTTCCGAAATCCTTATCACTGTTTTTCCTTTTGAAAGACTGATGCGAAGCAGTTTTGCCAGTTCCGAAATCATAAAAACAGCTTCTTCATTCTTATTTGCCTCTACCATCCAGGTGATGGATTCCAGTGTATTATAAAGAAAATGTGGATTAATCTGGCTTTGCAGTGCATCCATTTCACTTTTTCTCCGCTTATTCTGCTGCCGGATAATTTCTTCCATCAATTGTTCTATCTGCTTATATGAATTCTGGACAGAATATGCCAGATGCCTTATCTCTGAAGCACCCCCTATATATATTTCAGTCTTTTCTCCTGTTTCATAAGACTTTACGGATTCATCCAATTTCAAAATCGGTTTTGAAATCTTTCTTGCCATAATTTTATTCACAACAAAAAGCATCATCAGAAGAATAATTGCCGTGGCAATTATATAATACCGGAACTTATTAATGCTTGCCGTCTGCACCCCCTCCGGTACAACTCCTACCAGTTTCCATCCGGTATAAGATAGACTGTTCACTACTATATTACTTTTTTCCCCATTCACAGAAATCTCATATGTACCATCTGCATAACCAGCAGCTGTACTGCTATCTTCTGTAAAAAGTCCCCTGTCTATTTCTGCTTTTCTTGGGTGATAAAGAATTTCTCCATCATCTGTACATAAATAATAATACGTCTCTCCCGCTGCTTCATTCAGGTTATCTAAAACCTCTTCTATCATGGAATACTTCATATCAACCAGCAATACTCCACTGTCCGGAGTGTCACCATGATTCATATCCACCAGGCTGCTTAAAGACACCACCCAGTTATATTGATATGCCTCATTCCCAAACAAATCCTGAATATGGGGTGTTGATATATGTATATTTTCTATCTCATCTGTAGCACTTTTATACCAGTCCTGCTCTGTTACTTTCTGATTCTTTTCTCTGGTAGCCACTGGTTCTGCTGCAATAATTTTACCATCACTGTCATAAAGAGCCATACTCTGCAGCTTATCATTATTTACTTCATACAACAGGCTGAACTGCCTGCTGAATTCCTGATCAGAAATATCATATTCCTGCACAATATTATAATTAACAGCATTACAAATCTGTCTCATATTCCGCAGTTCATTATTTACCTGATCCACTGTACTCTCTATCCGGCTTTCTGCATTGGAAATTGCGGTTTCTTTTACTGACATTTTAAAACGGCTATAAATCAGTAATCCCATAACTATTGTTGTAACAATGGTCAGGGCAGAAAGAACTGTCATAAGCAGTGACTGTATATCCATCCAGGCTGAAATATTCTGCATCATATTTTGAATTATATTCCTTTTTTCGTGCTTTTTCTTTCTGTTTTTTTTCTGATTCATACCTATCCATATTCCTATTCTGGTGATTTTCTGTATTTTGACGGAGATACTCCAAATTTCTTTTTAAACACATAACTGAAGTAATTTGCGTCCAGATACCCTACTTTTTCTCCAATTTCATAACTTTTATCATTGGTTTCTACAATAAGCCTGACTGCGACATCCATCCGGTAATCCGTCAGATATGTAATAAAGGATTTCCCGGTTTCTTTTTTAAATATCGTTGAAAAATACGAATTGGATACACCAAGCACTGAGCATACCGTATCCAGGGAAAAATCAGGTTCCATATAACGCTCTGCCACAACATTCTTTGCATCTGTAATCAGCCGCCTTGAAGTATTATTTCTTGCACTTTTCAACTTTTCACTAATTGCCACTGCTGCTTTTTTCATCCACTTCATCAGAGTTGCTTTATCCAGTTCCGGCACCTTTTCATAGAGATTTTCTTTTTCTTCAAAGAAATCATTAAAGTCCATAAAATTATTGGCGCAGAACCGGTAAAAAGCACCTACCATCTCCATAACTGATAAATGATACTGATTTACTGTGGCAGCACTTTTATGAAGTTTTTCCACTTCCCTCTCTACTGCTGACTCAATGTCTTTTACATTTCCAAGATAAATCGTTTTAAACAACTCATGCATTTTCGTATCTTCTGACTGTACGGCTACCGTCTGCTCCCGTGGAACTACTTCCGCAATATTTATAGCCCTTGCAGTTCCATAAAGAACCCGGTAGGATACTGCTTTTCTTGCACCTTCATAAGAATTACTGATATTCAAAAGACTATCGCAATATCTTCCAACACCGGCCGTTACAACTGCACCAATCACACGGTTCGCCCATCTGCAGAATCTATCGCAAAAATCTGTCAGTTCTGTTGCCTTATCTTCTGAATCAAGCGATACTATCAAAACTGTATTCCCAAGATACATAAATTCCTGACAGTTGAGTTCTGATGCAATCCTTTCCTTTATTTCATGCTCGACAGACATGGATAACAACAATGGATTCATTCCTTCCGGCACATGGTGCTCTGAAGTATGAAATACCACGCTGCAATAATAGGGTCCCTCCAGTGGAATCTGATAGGCAGATAAAAATTTCTCATATTCTGTCTCATTTACCCTGCCTTCAATTAACGAAACAAAAAAATTCGTCCTTAGCACCGGAAGTGCATCCTGGAAATAATTTTGCAGTTTTTTAACATTTAATTTTTCTTCTCTTTCCCTGTTTAAAGTCTCTTTCAATCTTTCCATGCAGTCAGATAATTCAACTGCATTTACCGGCTTTAACATATATTCTTCAATTTCCAGATGTACTGCCTCTTTGGCATATTCAAATTCATCAAATCCTGTAAAAATAATAATATGTATATTTGGATAATCATTATTTAACTTCTGCGCCAGTTCCAGGCCATTCATATAAGGCATTTTTATATCGGTTATCACAACATCTGGCTGTATATTTTCTACCAGTTCCAGGGCTTTCACTCCATTGGTTGCACTGCCTGACACCTCAAAGCCCAGTCCATCCCAGTCCATCTTATGTTCCATTGCCTGGATTGCTTCTATTTCATCATCAACTAAAATCACTTTATACTTTTCCATATGACGTTCCTCTTTCAGCTCTTTCTTCTCCTGCTCTTATTATATCAGACAAATGTCTTTTTCTGAATACCTGATATTGTTTAGGCCGTCCATTCATCTCTGACGATGAGCGGGCGGCCTATGGTGATTATATGTGAATGATTCTGATTACGAATTACTTATTTTTTCTGTACATATTTCAGACAGTCAAGTGTTACTGCTGCCAAAATGATGATTCCTTCGAAAATAAACTGAAGATTTGTATCAATACCCAGAATGGTAAGGGAATATGTAAGGGATGTAAAGATAAGTACACCAGTTACAACTCCGGAAATCTTACCAATACCACCGGTAAAGGATACACCACCAACTACGCAGGCTGCAATAGCATCCATATCCCATCCTTGTCCATATGCTGCACTACCGGAACCAACCATTCTGTTACATTCCAGCCAGGAACCAAATCCATACAGGATACCTGCCAGAATAAATGCTCCTAATGTTACTTTAAATACAGATATACCGGAAACTGCTGCTGCTTCAGGATTTCCACCAACCGCATACAGATTCTTACCAAATGTTGTTTTATTCCAGATGAACCATACTACGATAATTGCAACAACAGCCCAGAGGATAATTGTCGGGAATTTTCCAATCTGCGGAATAAACATAGCCGGGATTGCAGAATCAATAGCTCCGAAGGAAACACCTTTTGTTGCATATGTTACAAGTCCGAAAATAATCAGCATGTTTGCCATGGTTGAAATAAACGGATGCATCTTGAACTTCGCCATAAAGAAGCCTGCCAGCATAGAAAATGCTGTTGTAAGTACAATACAGACTGCCAATGCAAGAATTGCTCTTGCAGCAACCGGGATACCGGTAAAGTCAAAGATATGGCCAAATACACCACCTGTATTAATTCCATTATGCATGATGATGGTTGCTGTTACCATACCCATACCAACCATACGTCCAACAGAAAGGTCAGTACCTGTTAAAAGAATCAGTCCTGCAACACCTAATGCCAAGAACATTCTTGGTGAAGCCTGCTGCAGAATATTTAAGATGTTTGTCGTTGTCAGTAACTGTGTATTCTTTACAACCGGTGTAATAATACATAAAGCAATGAAGATTAAAATAATGACAATATACAATCCATTTTTATAAAGGAACTGTGTGGTATTAAAGGTATATTTGTAATTTTCAAATTTCTGTGCTCTCTTCTGTGCAAATGTATATCTTGACATACGGAGTAAGTCAATCAGATGATACTTATGTGCATATGCATCATGCCTTCTGTCCTTAATCTCCTGAAGTCTGGACTCATGTGCCATCTGGGCATCAAATAATTTATTCTTATAAACATACTTCTCGTCTTTTTTCTCATCTGCATCGCTGAGTCTGCTCATATTCTGCTCATGCTCTGCTTTGATGGAAGCACATATATTTTTGTATTCTGCATTTTCAGCTTCTTTCTCAGCTTTGCAGCTATCAGCAACTTTCTGATAGTAATCATTTTTATAATGTTTTGCAAGATAACCTTCTGCATCTGCGATAAGCTTTGATACTTTGTCTTTATTCGAAGACTCCACCGCTTTTGCCTTTTCTAAGGCTTCCTTGTCCTTTGCAATCATTCTGCTCTTTTCTTCTTTTGTTAAATTCTTATTTTCCTTTACGATTGCAATGTGATTTTTTAAGCTGCGCACCTTATCTGAACCATCCTTACGAAGTTCATCAATCTGTGCCTGTATTTTTCCTACATATTCATCAATCGGCTTCAAAAGCTCTGCCTCTGCAGCGGATGAAAGAATAATACTACTGTCTGCCATATCCAATGCTCCTTCCTGATTATAAATATTTCGCACTGAGTCTTAATAACTCTTCCTGATTTGTTTCCTTAGTATTAACAATTCCGGCAAGATGTCCATTTGACATAACACCAATCCGGTTTGTGATTCCAAGGATTTCCGGCATCTCAGAGGATACAACAATGATTGTTTTCCCCTGTTTTGCCATATTGATAATTAATTCATATATTTCGTATTTGGCACCTACATCAATTCCTCTTGTAGGATCGTCCATCATAAATATATTTGGTGAGCGCTCCAGCCATTTACCAAATATTGCCTTCTGCTGATTTCCTCCGGACAAACTGGAAATCATATCATCTGGTCCCATACATTTTGTATGCATGACTTTAATTTCTTCTGCCGTCGCACGAATCATATCATCATTGGAAAGTGCGAATCCATTTTTATAATGATTCATATTGGCGATTGTAGTATTAAATGTAATATCTGCTTTCAGGAAAAGTCCATTTGCTTTTCGTTCTTCTGTAATTAAAGCAAAACCATGATCCATTGCATCTTTCGGGGATGTAAAATTCATTACTTTTCCATTATAAATTACATTTCCTGCCGCTCTGGTACGCATACCAAAAATAGTTTCCAATAGTTCCGTACGACCGGCTCCAACCAGACCATACAGTCCAAAAATTTCTCCTTCTTTAATATCAAAAGAAATATTCTGTAATTTTGGTGCATACTTAGTTGAAAGATTCTGTATAGAAAGAACCGTTTCACCAGGCTGGTTATCTACCGGTGGAAAACGGTTATCCAAAGAACGGCCAACCATTGCAGAAATCAGTTCATTCATATTGGTATCTTTACTTGCCTTTGTCATAACAAGGCTGCCATCCCGAAGAACTGATATTTCATCACAAATTTCAAAAATTTCATCCATTTTATGTGAAATATAAATCAATGAAATTCCCTGTTCTTTTAACTGCCGCATCATCTTGAAAAGTTTTGCAACCTCCGGTGCTGTCAGTGATGAAGTCGGCTCGTCTAATACGATTACTTTGGAATGATAAGAAATTGCTTTTGCAATTTCACACATCTGGCGCTGTGATACAGACATTTTTTTCATTGGCTGTGTCAGATTAACAGTAATACCAAGTTTACGGAATAAATCGGAGGTTTCCTTTCTCATTCTTCCTTCGTCAATCATTCCCAATGAATTCTTCGGATAGCGTCCTAAGAACATATTGTCAATGACACTGCGCTCCAGACACTGGTTTAATTCCTGATGAACCATTGCGACACCATTTTCAAGTGCATCCTTTGGGCCAGAAAAATTAACTTCTTTTCCATCTAATATTATTGTTCCTTCGTCCTTTTGATAAGTTCCGAAGAGACATTTCATCATTGTCGATTTACCGGCACCATTTTCACCCATAAGTCCCATGATTGTTCCAGGTCTGACATTCAGATTGATATGATTCAGAACCTTATTTCTTCCGAACGATTTGCTCATGCCGTTAATCGATAAGACATATTTATTCTTATCCTCTGCCATAATTCTACTTCCTTTTCTTTGAAAAGAAGGACACCATTTTTATCTGATGCCCTTCTGTATCTATGCTGTTTTCTTCCGGGCAATAACCTTATTTTGAAAGAAGTGATGTATAAGATGATGCATTGTCTGTTTTAACCATGTTGATTGCAAATGCATCATACTCACCCGGGTTGCCGAGACGGTTTGTAATGTTAGACTCTGTCTGTCCATCACCACCGATATAATCTACTTCAAGGTTCAAAAGTTTGTCATAGTTCTGAAGAAGTGGCTGATAAGTTGAGCTAAGGAAGTTATCGGAAGCATTGTAAATATCAAGCCATACCTTCTTGCTTGGACTCTTGCCTGCGTCCAACTGGTTGGATACTTTGCTATAAACCTTGGTTGAGTCTGTGAAATCCTGATAATTATCAGCTGTAACAGCTATATTTAATGCATAGTAAGATCTTTCTTCTTCACTATATCTGTAATCTTCTCCTTCTGTTAAGCAGTTTCCTGCATCATCCGGAGTACCAATACCGGTATCAATGTCTACTCCATCTAAAGCATTACGAAGCACTCTTAATGTCAGGTAAGCCTGAACATCTGCATGCTGTGAAATTGTTCCGCCATATCCTTCTGCGATAGCTGCAACAGCATCACTATTTGCATCGTATCCGAAGGTTGGTACTTTGTTATCTTTTGCCCATGCATTAAACATTGACATTCCCATACCATCATTATTAGAAACAACTACGTCAATCTGGTCACCAAAAGATGCTGTCCATGTTCCGATTGCATTTCCTGCTGTAGCTGCATCCCATGTTGCACCAGCAGAGTTCTTCATCTCCTGTGAAGCAAGTTCACGAATTGTATAAGTCTTTCCATCTACATCCAGTGTTGCATCCTGAACAACTTTTGCAGAACCGTCTACGTTTGTACCAGCCGGTGTTGAATCAATTGCTCCATTTGCATCTACTCCGGTTCCAAGTGCAGAACGGACACCACGGGTACGTGCAATAGAGTCGTTATGTCCGATGTCTCCGATTGCAAGTACATAACCAATTACTCCGTCTCCGTTACGGTCAATGGTCGCTGCATTTTCTTTGATATAGTCAAGAACCATCTGTCCCTGCAGTTCAGCACCCTGATTTGCATCAAAGCCTACATAATAGGTATCTTTGTTGTAATTTAATGCATCCATGTCAAGTTCTCCTGTGGAGCTGTTGGATGGCTGACGGTTAAACCAGCAAAGTGGTTTATCCTTGTTTGCTACGCTGCTGGTGCTTCCTGCGTCACCAGAGCCGCTTCCTCCGGAAGAGCCACATCCAACCATGGATAATGCAAGCGTTGCTGCTACCAATACAGTTAATAATTTTTTCCTTCTCATTCTTTTTTCCTCCTGGTTTGCAATTTGTTGATTTTGGTTTCTCCGAACCTGTCTCATCGACTAAATTCATTATAATCACAAACCAATCTGGAAAGAATAGAATTTTTTTGGATGAAATATCAAAATATTTTGATAATCTGTAATTTTTATATGTATTTTGACGAACAACTATGCAGCTGCACCATCATTCTGTTGGCATGTATGCAGGAATGCCTCTGCCAGCTGCTGGTTCTGCTGTGCCTGTTTTCTGATATGATTAACCACGAAAAAAGGCAGGAAAAATAAGGAAAGGAAACCTAAACACAATGCGATGGCACCGACTAATAAATCAATCGGAAAATACGGGACTACAAACCAGCCAAATTTTGCAATGTTCCATGCCCATTTTGCCGCTATTCCAAAACCACCCACTTTGCTGTAACAAACACAGCCCATAACAAATCCTATCATAATAAAAATCGGATGGAATGCCAGCACCATTCCGATACCTCCACAGACCGTTCCGGCAATTGCCAGTCCCCAGATTTTCTGAATCTCATATAACTGTGTCTCCGCTTCCCGTTTTACCTGCATTGCATAACCATAATCGTTACCAAATTCTACTTCTTCATAAAGATTTCTTTTTTCTTTTGCCATAATATTTTCCTCTTTTCTCCGATGTTCCACCGGTTTTTATTATTGTTTTCACTTATATGACGGAATAATATTATGGCAGGTTTTATTTTTTTAAAAATTTTTTTGACAAGTCCTTATTGCTTTCTTCCGATTACCTGCTTCCCACACTTCCTTTGTACCATTATCCCTGTAATACTGCAATTCCTTTAATGTATCCTGCTTATTTCTGCCAAGCCTGTCTACCTCAGTAATAATCAATTCGTCACCTGCTCTTAATACATCCTCTTTCAATACCTGATATCTTGGACGATTAAAATTCTTGCCTGTCTGCTGGTCTGTAAAAATCTTTTCCAGCTCCAAATTATTCTGCTCACAATAAGCTGTAATCTCCTTGATGCCTCTGTCTAAATGCTGTTCTCTTGTACTTGTTCTGTGATAACCATATCTCTTCATTATTATTCGCTCCTTCCTTAGTCCTGAAATGTGTACTTTTTGAAACTACAAAAAAAGGACTGCTAAACAGTCCCGAAATGTATGGACATCCTTTTACGGAACGTCCCAGTATTTATGTATGCTTTTTGAAACCATCTCCTTAAAAATGGATATAAAAAAAGAAGGTGTATTTCAACCTTCCATTAATCGAAATATTTTATTTTGAATTAAGATACTTCTCATATTGGTTCTTAACCATATCAGGAAACATAGTAAATGAATCTCCTGTACTAATCATCATAACATCATAATTCCCAGTTTCCTTATTAGTTATTTCAACCATTCGGTAATGATGTTCTTCATTATTAACCCTTGTAATTTTTGAACTTCCACTGTCATCCTTTGCTCTATAAAAATATTCCTGTCCATTTAGTTTAAATTGACCATCATAATTCTGCATCCTCAAATTCTCCTTTATTATTAAAATCTTTGTTCTATATGTAATTAAGCCCCATCAGACAGATTTCTCT
>OIXV01001131.1_pt1 | contig 24319 bp, 13 predicted proteins | sample 1587771 | NCBI WGS metagenome assembly OIXV01 (sample SAMEA3888893, study PRJEB22519) | human gut metagenome | biome: human gut; feature: human-associated habitat; material: faeces | place: Denmark | collected 2010
GCGGATTTTCTATGTATCCGCACGGATTTTGCTGGCATAAGTGCATTGCTTTAGGAAATGTAGACCAAGAATGCGATCATGTATATTTGGCGGAGGTATATATGCACGACAAAAAGTATGAGTTTGAATATGATGAACTATTGGGCGTGTTCTGGAAGAGCGCAGATGCTGAAAGCTGCTTGTCGGAATTCAAATCAGACAATTATGACATAATAGAAAATGGGGAATTTGAAATTGAATGCACTGTGTCAAGGTATGAAATAAATGAGATGCAGTGGAGATATGGATTTAATTGATATACAGAAACAGAAAGACACCGCTTATTTTCAATATTAATGTTGACATGTCTGCGTTTCAAAAGTCAAAGAAAGCAATAGAAGTGGACGCCAAAGTATAAGCAGTTTGGCCCGCGTGTCGAGCTTACCTACAGCGGTAACAACAAGGAGTATCACTATGTACCTCTCCATCCGGATGTGAAGGAATGGCAGTATACCTCCCTGACCATCGTATCGAAGAAGGCAGGGACCCTGGTAAAGAGCATCCGGGTGGGAGGCATCTTGGATGAGCATTACACCTACCTGGCGGGAAGCGAAGCCGGAACAACGACCACGCTGCCGGAGACGTACGATACCACAGCGAAGGGAAGCAGCACGAAGCTGTCGGGATATCGATATGCATATGATGAGCGGAACAATATTGTCCAGGAAACAGACCTGAATACTGGAAAATACTGGAAATATGCATATGACAAGCTGGGACAGCTGCAATATGCCACAGAGTATGCGGCAAATGGCACAGGGCAGAAGCGGTATAAGTACTATTACGACCATGCCGGAAACCTGACATCCTGGCGGATTGAGGATGGGACGGCAACGAACACCCAGGAAGAGCATACGTATACCTACGGAGACAGCAACTGGAAGGACCTGTTGACGGCCTTTGACGGGAAGGGAATCAGAGTGTAGTATGTACCCACCACCTTGAACAGGGCGAAGAAGATGGAACAGAAGAAAATTTGCAGGGGTTTCCAGTTGCCGAAGATCATCACCGCCAGGGCCAGGAAGCCATAGCCGCCCACGTCTGCAGAGAAGGAGCTGCCAATGACCAGCACGTAAGCCAGGCCGCCGATGCCGCCCAGGAAGCCGGAGATCATCACGCCGGCGTAGCGCATCTTGTAGACGTTGATGCCCACGGAGTCCGCCGCCTGGGGATGCTCGCCGCAGGCCCGCATCCGCAGGCCAAAACGGGTCTTATACAGGACAAACCAGGCCACCAGGAAGAGGATCAGGGCGATGGGAATGGTGATGAAGAATTTCTTAAAGAGGGAAGGGAGAAAATCCTGGTTCACGGCGCCCATGATGTGTAGCTGCTCTGGCGTCCAACGGGTCCAGGTGGGAATGGCAATGTCCGTGATACCCTGGCCCTGCACGGCCCAGGCCACCACCACGCAGAAGGCGGGGGCGAAGATGTTCAGAGCCGTGCCGCCGATGGTCTGGTCTGCCCTTAGGTTGATGGCGGCAAAAGCCAGCAGCAGGGAGAAGACCATACCGGCGATGCCGGCAATCAGAGCCGCCAGAACCACGCCCAGCTGAGAGGTGAAGACGCTTTCGCCCCAGCCAGCGGCGTCCAGAGCCTGGAGGAAGAGGGTGGACGCCAAAGCGCCTATGATCATGATGCCTTCCAGTGCCAGGTTGATGACGCCGGACCGCTCCGAATACATACCACCCAGAGCCACCAGCATCAGGGGGATGGCGAAACAAATGGTCAGGTTGATAATACTGCCCAAAGTGCCTACATTCATTTTGCTGCCGCCTCCTTTTTCTCGTTCTTGTTTCTACGCCGGCCCAATTTGCCGGACAGGAACATCCGGATCAGCAGGGCAAAGGCGGCCAGGTAGACAATGACGGAGATGACAATGTCTGTGGCCTCGGTTGCATAGCCCTGAGATTGCATGGCGTTGCCGCCCAGCCGCAGGTAGCTCAGGAACATGGCGCTGAAGATGCAGCCGATGGGGTTGCAGTTCGCCAGGAGCGCCACGGAGATGCCGTCAAAGCCAGCGGTTTCAATGGCCTGGAGCAGAGTATACTGCCCGCCGCCGGCCAGGTAGAACAGGCCGCCGCCAAAACCGGCCAGGGCGCCGGAGATGACCATGGACAGGACAACGTTCTTTTTCGCGCTGATGCCGGCGTACATAGCGGCGTCCCGGTTGTTGCCGCAAGCCTTCAGCTCATAGCCAAAGGTGGTCTTCTTCAGAATCACCCACATGACAATGGAGACCACAATGGCCAGTATGATGCCGATGTTCATGTAGCTGTAATGGAACAGCCGGTCCAGGCCCAGCCGGGGCAGGATGGCGCCGGGATTGGCGTTGGCCAGGGCGGCGGTCCGGTCAGAGGCGGAGGCGCCCCAGTCGGAGTCCAGCATCCGGGGCATGTTGGGAATCAGAAAATTCACCAAGTTCATGCCGATCCAGTTGAACATGATGGCGGTCAGCACCTCGTTTACGTTGAAAAAGGCCTTGAAGAGGCCGGGGAATAGGCCCCAGATGGCGCCCCCCAGGGAGGCGGCCAGGAGGCACACGTACCAGGGCATCTGCAGCTCAATGGCACAGGTGAGGGCCAGAAAAGCGCCGATGGTGTACTGGCCCGAGGCGCCAATGTTGAAGAGGCCGACCTGATAGGCAAAGGCCACGGCCAGGCCCACCATCACCAGGGGGGCGGCCCGGTACAGGACATTGCCAACATCGGTGAAACCTTTGCCCAGGAGGCTGCCCATGCCGGGCAGGGCATTGCGAGGATTCAGAAGCAAAAGCAGGATGAAGCCGAACAGGAGGCCGATGCAGATGGAGGTCACGGAGGCCATGACGCTCAAAAAACCGGCGTTGTCCCGCAGGCGGGTTGTTTTTTTCATGGGGTATGTCCCTCCATTCTCTTTGCGCCGGCCATATACAGGCCCAGCTCCTGCACGTCTACGGTTTTGGGGTCAAATTCGCCGACGATTTCCCCTTCGTACATCACAAGAATCCGGTCGGACAGGTTCATCACCTCGTCCAGCTCCAGGGAGACCAGGAGCACAGCTGAGCCGGCGTCCCGCTCCGCCACCAGCTGGCGGTGAATGTACTCAATGGCGCCCACGTCCAGGCCCCGGGTGGGCTGGACCGCCACCAGAAGCTTATGGGCCTTGTCGATTTCCCGGGCCACAATGGCCTTCTGCTGGTTGCCGCCGGACATGCTCCGGGCGATGGTTACAGGGCCCTGGCCGGAGCGGATGTCATACTGCCCGATGAGCTTTTCCGCATACTGCCGGACTGCGTCAAATTTGATCATACCGTGGTTATGAAATTCTGGATTCCAGTACCGCTGAAGCACCAGGTTCTGCTCCAGGGTGTAGTCCAGGACCAGGCCGTGCTTATGCCGGTCCTCGGGAATGTGGCTCATGCCGGCTTTGCTCCGGGCCCGGGTGGAGTTGTGGGAGATGTCCCGGCCACAGAGGGTGAAGGTACCGGCAGACTGCCTGGCCAGGCCGGTGAGGCCATAGACAAATTCTGTCTGCCCGTTGCCCTCGATCCCGGCCAGGCAGACGATCTCCCCCTGGCGAACCTGGAAGGACACATCCCGGACGGCGTCCTTTTTGTGCACCTTGGAGGGGACTGATACGTGCTGCACATCCAGCACCACCTCCCCGGGGGCCCGCTCTGCCTTGTCCACCTTCAGCTGCACATCCCGGCCCACCATGAGCCGGGACATCTCCTCCACAGAGGTGGAGGCCACATCCACGGTACCCATGTACTTGCCCTTGCGCAAAACGGTGCACCGGTCGGCCACGGCCTTAATTTCCGCCAGCTTGTGGGTGATGAACAGGATGCTCTTACCCTCGGCCTTGAAGCCCCGCATGATTTCCATGAGCTCGTCAATCTCCTGGGGGGTCAGCACGGCGGTGGGCTCATCGAAGATCAGGATCTCATTGTCCCGGTAGAGCATCTTCAGGATCTCCACCCGCTGCTGCATACCTACGGAGATGTTGGAGATCTTGGCGTCCGGGTCAATTTTCAGGTTATACCGCTGGGACAGAGCCAGGACCTTTTCCCGGGCCTTCTTTTTCTGCAGGACGCCCATGTGACTGTCCTCCTGGCCCAGGATGATGTTGTCCAGGACGGAGAAACATTCCACCAGCTTAAAGTGCTGGTGTACCATGCCGATGTGCAGGGCCGTGGCGTCGTTGGGGTTCCGGATCTGAACCACCTGGCCATTTTTCTTAATGACGCCCTCCTCCGGCTGATAGAGGCCGAATAGGACGCTCATCAGGGTGGATTTCCCCGCGCCGTTTTCCCCCAGCAGCGCATGAATCTCTCCGGGCCGAAGCTGCAGGGTGATGTTGTCATTGGCCGTGATCCCAGGGAAAACCTTGGTGATGTTCAGCATTTCGATGACATATTCCGCCATACCTTCACTTCCTCACTGTATTCAAATTGCGTATACCGTCATTATAGCGGAGCCAGGGGAAAATTACAATCATAAATGTGGCAATTTCCACGAAATACTGCCATGGGATAAGGCCTTTGCGCATTTTTGCACATACGGCCCGACCCCCTGTAGGGGCGCACAGTGTGCGCCAGCTGGAATTGTCCGCCGGAAGGGGAAACGCAACTGTCATCTGGAAAAATGGGGAGTGGTGCAGTGCTGCACCACTCCCACAGATTTGAGGTTAACTGCCGAAGCTGGCGCAGTAGCGCTGGAGCACGGCGGCGGATTGGGCTCGGGTGGCGGTGGCCTTAGGAGCCAGTTTGCCATCCATGCCGTTGAGGATGCCGTTTTCCACGGCCCATGCCATGGATTTCTTTGCATACTCGCTGATCAGTTCGCTGTCGGGGAAGGAGGAGAGATCTACCTGGGAGGCGATTTCTTTGCCAGTGGAAGCGGCATAGCGGGCCAGGAAGGTCACCATTTGCTCTCTGGTTATGGGCTCCTCCGGGGCAAACCGGGTGGGGGTTATGCCATTGGCAATGCCCTCGGCCCAGGCCCAGCGAATGGCCTGCGTATAATACCGCCCGGCTTTGACGTCGGTAAAGGGAGCGTCTTTGTCCGCTGCAGGACTTCCTGCCATGCGGTACAGGATTGTCACCATCTGGCCGCGGGTCAGCTTTCCATTGGGGGAGAACTCTGTGGCGGACATGCCGTTCATGAGTCCGGCGTTCAGGACAAAGTCTATGCTTTCGTGATACCAGGCGTTGGGGTCGAGATCCCGGAAGGTGGCGGAGGGGCAGTCCCCATCGCGGACGGAAAGCTCCACCGGCGGGCTGGAGACGGTGACATCCTCATTTTTCTGGAGGGTGGTGAGCCGGAGCGTGGAAGCTACGTGAGGGGCTGCATAGGTGAATTTCACTTCTGCCAGGGCCTGTCCGGCGGCGATGGCGGAGGGAGCGGCATAGGCAAAGGTGACGAGGCCCTGCTCCTCGTCCACATGGACGGCACGGCTCCCGATGAGGCTGCTGAGGCCGGCGTAGGTCAAAACCTGGGGATCGTAGGAGACGGTGAAAAGGCCATTAGTGGCGGCGGTGTCTTCTGTAAGGGTTAAGGTGACAGAGCCGCCTGCGGCAGACACAGGAGAGGCGTCCAGGCTGGCTTGCTGAGTGGGGGCCTGGTATCTGCCGGTCAGAGCGTGAACCCAGCCGGTGACGGGGTTGGCGGTTGTTTCTGCATCTCCAGGCAGGATGGTGGCTTCCACATTTGTCACAGGCTCCTGGTCCAGGGAAACCTGGGAGGAGCTTGTGAAGTCCGTACCCGGACGGATGGTAAGCTGGGTGCCATCCAGGGAAGGGGGCAGCATGTCCACATCACTGTACAGGCCGGAGATGTGGGTTGCGTCCTTCAGGCTGCAAATCTTCCGGCAGGACAGGGCCTCCGTCTTCAGATCCACGAAGTACAGGTTGATGGTGGGGCTGGAGGCGTCTGCAATGACCAAGCCGTACAGGCCGCTGTCATTTTGGATGCAGGTCATGGATAGGGTGCGCAGGTTGGAGAAGGTCTTGCCAATGTTCCCCAAGGTGCCTGTGGAGAGGGAGTAGTCCAGCCAATTCCGGTCCGGGTCATAGGAGCTGGGCCGGATGCCAAGCTGGTACAAGTCGCCCTCTGTATTGAGGGCCAGGTAATGATAAATCGTGTTTCCTTCTGCGTTGGTGGACTGGCCTACCAGCGCGATGGCGGCGAGGTCGTGCATGCGGTAGTATTCCAGGCCCCAGCCAAGGGCGGTGCCCTCCTGGAAGTCCAGCAGGCTCAGCCGCTGGCCTTGAGCGATGAAGACGGGCCGGTCAAAGGCTGTGACTTCGTGATCGCCGAAGGTCACTTGCAGAGCCGGGGCGCTGGCAGCATCCAGCATGCTGTAGCTGGCGGCGCTTTCGGGACCCATGGTTTCTGCGAAGCCGTTTGCCGGATCCACCTTGTAGAAATGACAGGGGTTCTCATAATCTCCGTTGGTGCCGTAGATGAAGCCGCCGCAGTAGCCTGCACCGGTGAGCTTGGTGCTGGCGGAGGCGTTGCTGGTGGTGCTGCCATTGGACAGGTCGATGGTCACCCAGGACAGCCCCTCTTCCGTCTCAATCTGGGCGTTTACTGTGGCCTGGAGGGGCGTGAGGCCCAGTACGGTTACGGTACAGGTTTGGCTGACCGGCTTGCCGTCAGAACCGGTGTCTACGGAGGTGGCGGTGATCTCTACAACGCCTGCGGCCAAGGCTGTCACCAGGCCATTGGAGTCTACGGTGGCGATGGAGTCATCGCTGGAGCTCCAGACGATGCCGCCGGTGAAGGAGGAGGGCTTCACCTTGGCATGAAGCTGCAGCAGGTCATCCACGGAGATCTCCGCTGTGGTCTCCTCCATGCGCAAAGTCAGCTCCGTGGCCCGGTCGTACTGGTACAGGGAGACGGCGGGCCAAACATCGGGGCCAAAATCTCCCAGCTTGGAGACCAGGAACCGCTGGGGATCTATGGCGTACAGGTTGGCGGTGTCGCCTCCGGTGTAGGCAGACAGCAACAGGTACCCGGATTCCTCATCATAAAGCAGGGAACCAAAGGAACCGTCCTTTTGAGAGACGTTGGTGAGATCCAGCCCGGTGCTTCCCAGGTACTGGCGGGTCAGGTTATAGTTTTTGCCCTTGTCTGCGGTGAAGATGATGAAGCGGTACAGCTCGCCCCCCTCTGTCATCATATAGTAGAAGACAGCAGGGCAATTGGGATAGACTTCAAAGTAGGCGTCATAGTCATAGGTGCCGCTGCCCGCATAGGCCAGGACGGCCATGGGATCTTCGGAGAAGCCGCCGGAGAGATTCCAGCTGGTGAGAGTCCCGGCATCGGGCTTGATGAATTCTACCTGCTTGCCGCCGTCACAGATGCCCACTAACCGGCCGAAATACCCTTCCTTTGTGGCGGGAGCGGGCGCCGCGTCGGACCAGGCCCAGGTTTCGGCAATGCCGCCGTAGTGAGTTGCGGCGAAGGTGTCTGCATCGACAGCGTACATGGTCAGGTTGTCATGGACATAAATGGTCTCATCCAGGAAACCGCCTGCGACATAACGGTCGCCTTGTCCCACAATGGTGTAATCTCCGGGATTGCTGCTGGTAAACTCCGCCCAGACAGGGATGTTGTCTGCGCCGTAAATGAGACCGGAGAACCGGATGTCCGGAACACGGTCCACCGTGATGGTGCAGGAAGCGGAGAGATTGGGCTTGGCGCGGGTGGTGGCGGTAATGGTGGCGGTGCCGGCTCCGGTCGCCGTGACGGTGCCATCGTGCACCGTGGCTACGGCCTCATTGCTGGAGGACCAGGTGACGGTCTGGTCTGTGAGAGTCCAGGGGTAGACGTCTGCGGTGAGAGTGGCGGTTCCGCCGCACAGCAGTTCCAGGGTCTCGGCGCTCAGCTCAATGGCCTGGGCAGTGTCCGTGGGCACGTCTGTCTGGCTCCCGGCGGGGACAATGTACAGACCGACGATCTGGTCATAGAGCTGGCTGGCATTGCGGTCGAGATTTTCGTCATAATCGCCGGCGTAGTCCGGATTGGCCGGTGTGGCAAGGCCGGTCTGGGTATCAATGGTATACAGCTTATTGTCGATGTCCATGGTGCTGTAAGCGGAGGCAAGATAGAGCAGATCCCGGTCATGATCCCATGCCATGGACTCGGTGGCAAAGCTCCACACGCCGCAGGGCGTCTGAGGATTCACAGGTGACAGCCCAGTGACGGCGCCGCCGGATACGTCATCCAGGGTGAAGCGGTACAGGAATGCAGTGGTGGAGCCGCCGGAATTGATGGTATAGAAGTTGCCCTCATCGTCAATGGCCAGGGTTCGGAATTCCGGTGCGCTGGACCACTCGTCCAGAGGAGGCGCCGAAAGGGTGGCTACCTGGGTTAGCGCCCCGGTGATCATATCCACGGTGTACAGGGTGTTATGCGTGTCCAAGGCATAGAGCTTGCCGTTCTGGACGTTAAGCGCCATGTCAGCAATGGCGTCGGTGATGCCGGCAAAGCGGCCCACCTTCTGGTAATTGGCCCACTGGCCGTGGAGAGTGGTGTACATGCAGCCGTCTGTGGCGGCGGTGAAAATGCGGCCGTTTACATATTCTGCGGCGGTGAAGGATTTGCCCGCTGCGGCAACGGTCTCCATACCCTCGCCCACCTCGTCACGGAAATCGTACCAAATGGTTTCCGGGTCAAGCTCCACCCAGCGGTTGGCGGGGCCGCGGAAATAGCCGCTGGTGAAGCCGAACATCCGGCCGGTGTAGTCCTCGCTCTCCCCACCATAGGTGAGCTCATAGACTGTGACATTGTCTGCATAGTCTGCTACCATCACCAGGCAGGTTTCGCCGATGAGGGCGCCGGCCAGGTCGATGGTGGTGGAGGTGCGCTGGCCCTTCTCTGTGGCATCCGGAAGGGCATTGCCGTAAATTTTGGTGCCCGACAGGTCCGAAACCTGAATGGCTGCAATGTACTGGTTGTCCCGGGCGGTGACAGTCAAGTTGCCTGTGAGCAGATCCTTGGTGATGCTCTCCACCACAGGAGCGGTGTCATCTACAGTCAGGGTGGTGGTCAGGAAGGAGCCCTCCTTCAGACTGCCGGAGCTTTTCAGGGCGAGAATGTCCTCCAGGGTCATGGCGTTCTGGCCGGTATAGTATTCGGGGACTGCAATGACCTCCACGGTGAAGGTCTCGTCTTCTTCCAGCCCCAGGCTAGCGACCTTCCGGTTGATGCTGCCTGCGCCCACGGTGTTGGCCCAGGCGCCCCGATTTTCCTGGAAGAAGGAGCCGAGGGCCTGCTGCTGCACAGAGGTGGCGGAAAGGAGCTCCCCGTCCTGATCGGTCACGGTGACCACCAGAGCGGCGGCGTTCCGGATCAGAGAGTACTCGTAGCTGTGGACAGTGTCTACGCTGCGGATGGCCAGGCGGCTGGTGGGAATTTCATCTTCGATGATGTAGGGGTTGCCAGTCAGGAAGTAGGGGGTGGTGTTGCCGTCAAATTTCACCACCAGGCTGTTAGAGTAGGTGCCGGAGTAGGGTACCTGGTCAGAGCCATACATACGTTCCGAGACGGATACCGGCTCGAACATGGAGGCCTCGCTCCAGCTGCCGTAGAAGCCCAGCACGGGGATGGAATGGGCCACATCCTCCAGGGCGCCGTCGGCGGTGGCAATGGGGTTCACGTAGACGAAACCTTCCAGGTATGCGCCATTTTCGTAAGAGCTGTCCAGGGCTTCTTTGACGTCCTGGGGGATGGATGCGCTCACCTGAATGGTAACGGCCTGCCCGGGCTCTACGACAATCTCGCCCGTCTCCAGGGTGCTGAGAAGCAGGTGGGCGTCATAGGTGGTGACGGCGCCGTCGTGGTCCAGATCCGCCGCTTCGCCGATGGCGTCCCGGAGACCGGCGGCGTAGTCCAGAATCAGCTGGGCGTCCTTGGCGTCGGTGACTCCGTTACCGTCCAGGTCGCAGGACAGTTTGGATTTGGGGATGAAGAAAGTACCGTCCACCTGATAGGTGACCTCCAGGGGCAGGGCCACGGTCTGGGTGTTCAGGTAAGTGACGCCGGATCCTTCTAGGAGACCCTGGGTGAAGAAATCACTGGTCAGGGTGTAGTGTTTGGGAGCGTCGCTGAAATTGTGCAGGGAGAAATCAAAGGTGTAGCGGCCGGTGCGCTCAGGATCGTCCCCCAGCTCCGCCTTGACCTTATAGTCAGCCCAGGAAGCGGTGGCGTTCTCTCCCATTTGAATGTAAGACCCTGCGGAAATGGCAGAGCCCACATGAGCAAGGCCTGCGCCCTGCCGCAGAATGGACCAGTAGTTGCCGCCGCTGGCTTCCTCCTGCAGAGGCTTTGCGGTGGACATGAGGAGGCTCTGGATCAGATGACGGCTGGATACACCGGTCTTCTCATCCAGCTGATTACTCCGGATGTGTCCGGCAACCAGGGCGGCCATGCCGGCCACCTGGGGGGACGCCATGGAGGTGCCGGACATGTTCTGATAGGAGGTACCAGCCGGGTCCATGCCCTGGACGCCGTAGATGCTGCCGCCGGGGGCTGTGATTTCCGGTTTCATGGTGAGGTCTCCGGGTATGCCGTAAGAGGAGAAGGAGCTCATGGTGTAATACTCCGGGGAGGTCTGCTGGGAGCTGACATCCTGGCTCACGGTGAGGGTTCCCTCATAGTACGCAGCGCCGCCCGGCGCGGTTTTGGCCGTAGCAGATGCCCGGAGAATCGCCCCTTCTTCCTGGGTGATTGCTACACAGGGCTGGTCATACCGGTATCCAGACAGGTCCATGCTCAGAGCGCCCGGTACATTATTATAAATGATGGTGGCAATGGCCCCGTTGGCGGCGGCGGCATTGGCCTTTTCATAGAAAGAGGTCTCGCCTCTGGAGCAGATGGCGATTTTTCCTTCCAGCTGCCCGGCCAGGGCCATCCAGTCCGCCTCAGAACCGGCGCCGTCAATGAGGATGTAGGAATGCTCCCCAGCCAGGGCCTTCAGGGGGCCGTTGCCGTAGTCGGTGTTCTCATCGTAGAAGATGTTGTGCTCCCCGGCAGTCAGGTACATGCCGGTGTAGCCGGTGTTATCCACTGAGGCGACGCTGAGGCTGTTGGTGTAGCTGCCGGGAGAGCCTACGGTGTCCAGGCTCACGTCCTCGCTGTAGAGGTAGGGAACGCCACTGACTGCCTGATCGGCCCAGCCTCCCGCATTGCCGGCGGAGACAGTGACCACGGTGCCGCAGTCGGCCAGACGGTCCAGGATTTCTTCATAGAGATCGCTGTGACTGAATCCGGGATTGCCGGAGCCCAGAGACAGATTCACAGAGTCACAGCCCAGGACGATGGCGTCTTCAATGGCTGCCATATAGTCGGAGTCGTAGGCGCCGCCCCGGGCGCCGAACACCTTCATGGTGAGAATCTGAGCGTCCGGCGCCACACCCTGCATCAGGACGGACTCCAGGGCGCTGGAAAAGCTGCCGTCCCCTTGGGGAATGTAGGCATTGGCAGCTGCAATGCTGGCTACATGGGAACCGTGGTCTCCCTGACTGTCTTTGTCATGGGTGACCTCCAGGCTGCGGTCGATGTAGTTATAGCCAAAGGGAATCTTGGAGTTGATATAGAGGTCCTCCGGCTGGAACTGGACCGGTACGTTCAGCTCCCCGGCCAGGGAGGTGATTTCTTCTGCGTCCAGCAAATGGAGGCTCTCTACATAGGTGTCTGCGTCCTGTCCCGTCAGCTCTGCCCTCTTGGACAGGGAGTAGGCAAAGGCCTCGTCGGAGAAGGACTGGTGGTTGGTGTCAATGCCGGTGTCGATCACGGCAATCCGGCTGCCCGCGCCGGTGTAGCCGCAGGCCCAGGCAGCAGCCGAGCCGATCATGTCGCAGGATGTGGACATATTGGGGGAGTCCGGCTCGTCTACGGAGTATACCGCCGGGTCGTACCGGTTTTCCAGAATGACCTCCCGGACGCCGGGCAGCGCCTGAATGGCAGACAGCTGGCCGTAGGGGATGTTGGCGGAGATGAGGTTGGCTGCCAGGGTCAGATTCCAGACCACATCCAGCCGGTTGCCGGTGGCCCGCTCGATGCTGGCGGTCATACCGGCCTGCTCCTGCTTCAGCGAATCCCGGTAGGACATGGCGCTGGCGTTGGCCGCGATGCCGGAGGTGGCGTAGCCGGCCCCGATGGTGGAAGCCCGGTCCAGTACGATGGATACCCGGACCAGGTCTGTGTTGGCATAATCCGGAGCCTGGGATTCCGGCTTCGTTGCTTCCGGCAGAAGGCGCTGGGGGGCTGCGCTGCTTGCCGTTTGCTCAAAGGACAAGGCTTTTGCCTGGCTGCCCTGTTCTGCCCGTCCGGCCCGGACGGGGAGGGCGAAACCGGCCAGAAGCGCAAGCACCAGCATCAGAGATACCATACGTGCGGACATGCAGGTCTTTTTCATAAACATTCTCCTTTACGTTTTGGTTTGCCGCACCCTGCGCGGGCATCGCAGGCGCAACTGTGAATTTCCTTTCCAAGAAAATCCTGACACTTATATCATATACCAAATTAAAGCGAGAGGCAAGAAATCATGCCGCGCTTGGCCACAGTCCTGGTTGATGGTTCTCTCAAAAACCCATAGTACCCTCAATAAAAACAAAAAAATGGGGCTGGAGAATCGGCTCGCTTGTGCCGGAGTGTTGCAAAATATTGAAGTTTCTGGTATAGTATGGATGTTTACACCTGCTTTTGCCTTTACGCCGGTTTTTTTTAATTCATTTCGATTTACGGCTACAACGATTGCTTTAGGAGGCGGCACCTATGACAAGCAGCGATCTCGGCATGAACATTGCAAAGTTCCGCAGACAGGCGGGGCTGTCTCAGAGTGAGCTTGGAAAATGTTTGAATGTTTCCGCTCAAGCGGTGTCCCGCTGGGAGCGGGGTGGTGTACCGGATGCGGCGCTTCTGCCTCAAATTGCAAGCAGCCTGGGGTGTTCTCTGGACGACCTCTATGGACTGTCCACCATACCTCCGAAAAATGTGGAGAATACCCTGGCCCAGGAGATTCAAAACACTCCGTCGGAGCAAAGAACTGCCCGCGCTGTGCAGCTGGCGTGGCATATGATGAAGACAAGGGGCTCCTTAGCCAGTGATAATCCCGGCGCCCTGCTGGCGGCGGCTGTAGCCTGTGAGAATGCGGACCTCAACTCTGACTTGAATTCCGGGCGGGACCCTACCAACTGTTACTTCAACTTTGAGGATGGCCTGATGCAAGCCTCCGTTGCGTCCAAGTTTAAATACGTTCTGATGATGCAGGAGCCCAAGGACGGCTTTCTGTCGGCCCTCAAGGAGCTCCGGGATTATGAGACTCTCTTTACCATGCTGGGGAAGGAGTCCCGCCTGGCTGTATACCTGCTGGGTTTTTCCTTACCATACGGGCGGAATTTCACCAGGGATTATATCTGCAAAAAGCTGGAGCTTTCCGACAAGCTGGGTCAGGAAATTCTGGATGAGCTGTGCAGCTATGGGATGCTGAACCGCATCAGCATTCAAATATCCGATGAATGCGTGGATGCGTATGCGGTTCAGGCCATTCCTGTGATCATTCCGGTTCTCTACTTTGCTGGGGAATTGATCCGGGACGGCTCCAGCTACAGTTTGTGCGCGCCCATCCGAAGCAGCCCTCTGCTGCGTGAGACTGCGGTGCGGGAAGGCGCGTCTGCCCGTGCTGCTTCACCGGCAGGCAAGGGGCAGCCGCCTACCCAACCCCGGTTATGCCATCTTGGAAGCAAATCTCAGGAAAACGGAGGATAACCCATGGAGGAGCGGATGCAGATGGAGCAGGAAGTGACCCTGGAGCAGATGCTAGAGGCTCGGGTGCGCCGGGTGCAGCGGCAGCGGACGCTGCTGGATCGGTATGGGCAGAGTCTGATTTGCCTGACCATGAATGTGGCTGGACCGGTGAAAAACAGTCTGCTCATCCGCCGTGGCTTTTTCTGGGCTGAGGAGCTGCTGCTGGGGCAGCTGGCGGGCAGGGGCATTTCGTGCCTGCACCGGGAGCGGTATGGACCGGCTACAGGCAACGAGGGCTTTTATGTGGTCTCCGGGGACGCCGCCGCCCTCAAGCAGCTGACGGTGGAGATGGAGGAGCATTGTGAGATTGGCCGGCTGCTGGACCTGGACGTCTTGGATCCCCGGGGAGAGAAGATGGAACGACAGTCCCTGGGCCTGATGCCCAGGCGGTGCCTGATTTGCGGGGGACCGGCCTGGGCCTGCGCCAGGAGCCGGAGCCACAGCGTTCAGGAGCTCCGGCAGAAGACCGAGACCATGCTGCGCCAGGCTTTTGCCCGACAGGATGCCCAGACTGTGGCCGGACTGGCCTGCCGGAGCCTGCTGTACGAGGTCTGCGTGACGCCGAAGCCGGGGCTGGTGGACCGGAAAAACAGCGGCAGCCACCGGGATATGGACATCTTTACCTTTCTGAACAGCACGTCTGTCCTGTTTCCCTACTTTGAACGGTGTGTCCGGCAGGCTATGGGGGGGACTCTGGGACCGGAGGAGCTCCTCGCCGCCCTGCGGTGGGAGGGAAAGCTGGCTGAGCAAACCATGCTGGCGGCCACCGGCGGGGTCAACACCCATAAGGGGGCTATTTTTTCCATGGGCCTGTGCTGCGCGGCTCTGGGGCAGTTGCCCCGGGAGCAGTGGGGGGACCCGGCGGCGGTCCTGGATCGGTGCGGGGTCCTGGCCCAGGGCCTGGTGGAGCAGGATTACCGGCGCCTGACGCCGGAAACTGCCTGCACGGCTGGAGAAACGTTGTACCTGCGCCACGGCGTCACCGGAGTCCGGGGACAGGCGGCAGCGGGCTTCCCTGCGGTCCGGACGGTGGGGCTGCCTACCTTGGAAGAGGGCCTGGCCCAGGGCCTGTCCTGGAACGATGCAGGCTGCAAGGCCCTCTTGGCCCTTATGGGTACCGCAGAGGACACAAATCTCATGGCCCGGGGCGGGCTCAGGGGCCAGCGGCAGGCGGCGGAGGAAGCGACTGCCCAGCTCCGGCGTTTCCCCGATTGGGAGGGATTGGACCGGATGGATCAGGATTTTATTTCCTGGAATCTCTCCCCCGGTGGCAGCGCGGACCTGCTGGCCCTGTGCTACATGATCTGCTTCCTGAAGGAGGAGGCGGCCCGGGCCAATATGGGAGACCTGGGGCCGGGAGAGGAAGGCTCTCTTTGAAAGCCAGAAAATAGGCAAAATAACATTTGACAAATGCCCCCAAATCCCCTATAATATCTCCTGCATGACTGCAAGGAAGGGGTTACTATGCTGCTCGGACTGTCTCAAATCATCGATTGCCCCGGCGCGTCGGTTTCTTTTTCCACCAGTCTGGATTTTCGCGATCTTCGTTTCGGCTCCTCTTATCCGGTGCAAGAGCCGGTCCTGGCTACGGGCACGGTGCGCAATACTGCCGGTGTCCTGATCCTGGAGGGGAAGCTCACCACGCGGCTCCACGGCGTGTGTGACCGCTGCGCCCGGGAGTTTCAGCGGGATGTGGAATTTCCCATCTCTGCCGTCCTGGTGACAGAGCTGGCCGATGAAGAGAACGAGGATGAGTGGGTCTTCCAGCTGGAAGGCGACAGCGCGGACCTGGATGACATTGTGACCACGGCGTTTGTCCTGAATATGGATTCCAAGCTCCTGTGCAAACCGGACTGCAAAGGCCTGTGCTGCCGGTGTGGCGCGAACCTGAATGACGGCCCCTGTGGCTGTGAGCCGGAACTGGACCCCCGTTTTGCTGCTTTAAAGCAGCTTCTCAAAGATATGTAAATTTTGACGCTGTGAAAAGCAGTTCGACCTAAGGAGGTGTCACGCATGGCTGTTCCAAAGTGTAAAGTTTCCAAGGCAAGACGCGACAAGCGCCGCGGCTCCAACTGGAAGCTGGCCGCCCCCGGCGTGGTTGCTTGCCCCAAGTGCGGCGAGTTCTGCCTGCCCCACAGAGCTTGTAAGGCCTGCGGCTACTACAATGGCCGTCAGGTGATCGCTGTGGAGTCCAAGTAAGAGGCGAAGAAAGCAAGAGGAAGGCAAAGTTCCGCCTTCCTCTTTTTTCTTATTTTATTAAGGGGCACGCTGTCAAAAGGGAAATGCTGTCATCTTGGCATTGCTGGCGCGGGAGCGCCCCTGGCTGCCCCCCGGGGAAGCCAAGGCGCTGCTGCGCCAGTACAAAAAGTAAATGCTGCTACCCTGCATTTTGCCGGAGGATGCTTGACCAATTTCCACAGATGTGCGATAATAAAACAAAAGATTTTGTGAAACGATACGAGTATAGGAGGGATTCCATATGCCAAGACCTTTGGTGGCCATTGTTGGCCGCCCCAATGTGGGCAAATCCATGCTCTTCAATAAACTGACCGGTCAGCGGGCTGCCATTGTGGAGGACACCCCAGGCGTGACCCGGGACCGGATTTACGGCACCTGCGAGTGGCGGGGCCGTACCTTTGACCTGATGGATACCGGCGGCATTGAGCCGGGGACAGACAGTGAGATTCTCCAGTTCATGCGCCGCCAGGCGGAGATTGGCATCGAGCTGGCGGACGCCATCATCATGGTGACGGACGTAAAGGTGGGCCTCACAGCTGCGGACAGTGCCGTTGCCACGATTTTGCAGCGGGCCCGGAAGCCGGTGGCCCTGGCTGTGAACAAATGCGACTCTGTGGGCGGAGTGAATCCGGACATTTATGAGTTCTACAGTCTGGGCCTGGGGGACCCCTTTGAGGTTTCCGCCGTCCACGGCCACGGCACCGGCGACCTGCTGGACTGGTGTGTGGACCATTTCCCGGAGGAGACGGTCCAAGAGGAGGATGAGGACCTCACCCGAGTAGCCATTGTGGGCAAGCCCAATGTGGGCAAGTCCAGCCTCCTGAATCAGATCCTGGGGGAGGAGCGGGTCATTGTCTCCGATATGGCCGGCACCACCCGGGATGCCATCGACAGCTACTTTGAGAACAGCTTCGGAAAGTACTGCTTCATTGACACCGCAGGGATGCGCCGGAGGTCCAAGGTGGATGACGCCATCGAGCGCTATAGCAACCTGCGCTCTGTAAGCGCCATTGAGCGGGCGGATGTGTGCATCGTCATGATTGACGCCACCCAGGGCGTCACGGAGCAGGACACCAAGATTGCGGGCTTGGTCCACGAGGCGGGCAAGGCGGTGCTCATTGCTGTGAACAAATGGGACCTGGTGGAAAAGGAGACCAACACCATGCGGGACATGGAGGCCCAGGTCCGCCAGGACTTAAGCTTTATGCCTTATGCCCCGGTGGTATTTCTTTCCGCTCTTACAGGCCAGCGGGTGGACAAGCTCTATGAGATGATCAACGAGGTGGCCCGGAGCAATGCCATGCGGGTCACCACCGGCGCACTTAACAGCGTCCTGGCCGACGCCACCGCCCGGGTGCAGCCGCCTACGGACAAGGGTCGCCGCCTGAAGATCTATTATATGACCCAGGCCGGGGTGAAGCCCCCCCACTTTGTCATTTTCTGCAATGACGCCCGCCTGTTCCACTTTTCCTACCAGCGGTATCTGGAAAACCAGATCCGGGGTGTATTTGGCCTGGCCGGGACGCCCATCCGTATGACCATCCGGCAAAAGGGCGATAAGGAGGAATAGGTCATGGAGGGATTGATTCCACATATTCTGGTGGCGGCGTTGGCAGCCTATCTTTTGGGAAACTTAAATGGCGCGGTGACCGTGTCCAGCCTCCTGGACCGGGACGATGTCCGCACCCACGGCAGCGGAAATGCCGGCATGACCAATTATATGCGAAGCTACGGCGTTCCCAAGACCGGTCTGGTGATTTTGATGGACCTGGGGAAGTCCCTGCTGGCCTCTTACCTGGGGGCCCTCCTTCTGGAGCCCTATGGCTATTTCATGGAGGGGGCTATGCTGGCTGGCGTCCTGGTCTCTGTGGGTCATGATTATCCGGTGGTCCTGGGCTTCCGGGGAGGAAAGGGTATCCTCTGTGGCCTGGGGGTGGCCTTTGTGGCGGACTGGCGGATTGCCCTGCTGGTGCTGGGGGTTTTTGGCCTTACGGTGCTCCTCACCCGATATGTGTCCCTGGGCTCCTGCCTGGCGGCGGTGGCTCTGGGCGTCAGCTTCTGGGTGCTCCATGGGGACCGCCCTTGGGTGGTGGCAGCGGCAGTGGTGATTGCAGTGCTGGCCATTTTTATGCACCGGAGTAATCTGCAGCGGCTGTGCCACGGAACGGAGCGGAAGGCCTCCTTCCGCCGGAAAGGGGAACGTACATGAAGATTACCGTAGTGGGAAGCGGCGGCTGGGGGACGGCCCTGGCCATCCATCTGTGCAAAAACGGCCACGAGGTTACCCTGTGGTCTCACAACCCGGAAAAAGCGGCGTCTATGACCAGCACCCGGGTCAACCCCATGCTCCCTGGGGCCATTCTGCCCCCGGAGCTGGTGTGCTCCGGGGACCCGGCTTCAGTCCGGGGACGGGACATGGTGGTCCTGGCCTCTCCGTCCTTTCCGTTCCGGGGGGTGTGCCAGACCATTGCACCCCATCTGGACCCGCAGAGCCTTCTGGTATCGGTGACCAAGGGCATTGAGCCGGAGACCCTTCTGCGCATGTCTCAGGTGGCCGGAGAGGTCACGGGCCACACCGTGGCGGTCCTGTCCGGGCCCAGCCATGCTGAGGAGGTGGCCCGGGGGATTCCCACAGGCTGTGTGGCCGCCTGCGGAGACAAGGCGGCGGCTGAGCTGGTGCAGGATGCCTTTATGTCCGACCGGTTTCGTGTTTATGTCAACCCCGATGTGGTGGGGGTGGAGCTGGGCGGTGCATTGAAGAATGTCATCGCCCTGTGCGCCGGAATTTCCGACGGCCTGGGCTTCGGGGACAACACAAAGGCCATGCTCATGACCCGGGGCCTCACGGAAACGGCCCGTCTGGGTCTTGCTCTGGGTGCCCGACGGGAGACCTTCACGGGCCTGGCAGGGGTGGGGGACCTGATTGTCACCTGTACCTCCATGCACTCCCGGAACCGCCGGGCCGGCATCCTCATCGGCCAGGGCAAGACGCCGGAGGAGGCCATGACCCAGGTGGGGGCTGTGGTAGAGGGCTATTACGCCGCCCGCTCGGCCCACCTGCTGGCCACTCGCCTGGGAGCGGACCTGCCCATCACTGCCGCTGCCTACCGGGTCCTGTACCAGGGGGCGGATGTGGCCTGGACAGTGAACCAGCTTCTGTGCCGGGATAAGCGGGCAGAGACGGAAGACGCCAGCTGGGATGCCCAGTGGAATATGTAGATGACTGCGAGACAGTTCAGATCCCATCCGGTGAGTGAAAACTTGCCGGCTGGGATCTTTTTATCTAATTTTCAATTCCGCACTGGCGCGGCAGCGCCCTGCCTTCCCCCGGGGGAAAGGTGCCGAGCGGAGCGAGGCGGATGAGGAACGGCGACATCTGACAGGCTGGTAGGTAAAACCGGTAAAAATGTAACATGTTTCCTTCTGAACGGAACCGCCTACAAAATAGTCAGATTGCGCCGTTCTTCGTGAGTTTTTCAAGTTTTGGGATATTATCTCATATGAGAGGGCGAGATGATAGGCGGGCTGTTATTAAGCGCTTACAATTATGAGCTGGGCCACTGGGGAGTTTTTTATTATTTCAAAAAATTAACCGCCGGGCTGCAGGAATCAAGTTGGCGAAGGAATACAAAAGTCAGGTTGACAATATATGGAAAAGGTGGTAGAGTTCAAGGAGAAGAGATGGTTTCAGGGAAAAACATATGGGGCAGGAAAGGAAAGCTGGGATCATCGGAAGAAAAAGAAAGAAAAGGGGAAGAGAGAAATGAAGAAAACGGGGTTGCGGATTTTGGCGTGGATCTTGGCAGTGCTTATGACGGTGCAGGTGGCGCCTGTGGAGGTACGGGCGGAGGAGGCCGAGGAAAGCCAGGCGGCGGAGGTTTCCGGGGGAGCGCTCACGGAGGAAGTGGCCCCAGGAGAAGCGGGGAGCCGTGTGCTGGGAGAGGTGACGGAGAACCGGGAGGAGGAAGAGAAGCACTTCCGGATGGAGGACGGGAGCTTCGTAGGGGTGAACTACGGGGTGCCGGTGCACTATGCCCAGGGGGAAGAGTGGAAGGACATTGACAACACGCTGGTGATCCAGGAAAACGGGATGCGGACGGCGGCGCAGGAGGAAGGGACGGAGGCGCCCCGGTATGTGGCGGTGAACGGAGAGGAGAGCCGTGGGTTTGCGGGGAATTTGGGGAGCGGATTTCTGTTTTCGGCCAACACGGGGGAAGAGGGGATGGAGTTTTCCCTGGTAAGCCCGGAGGAGGAAGAGACAGTTCCGGCCACGGAAGCCGAGACGATTCCGGAGACGGAAGCAGCTACAGAAGGGGCGATAATTCCGGAGACGGAAGCGGCTACGGAAGTTGCGACGATTCCGGAAAGGGAAGCAGCCACAGAAGGAGCAACGGATCCAGAGACGGAAGGAGCGACCGAGGCGGCGACAATTCCGGAGACGGAAGCGGCCACAGAAGGGGCGACGGCTCCGGAGACAGCGACCGAGGCGGCAACCGTCCCGGAGACAGAGGGCGTGGAGCCGGGAGTGCTTCCGGAGGCGGAAACGGCCTGGGAGGCAGCGGAGCAGGAGGCTTTGACGGAGGAGCCGGTGGGCGAAAGGGAAGAGGTGGCCACGGAACCGGAGACAGACCCGGTTACCGGGCTGGAGGAGGCCCAGGAAGCCACAGAGACGGCGCAAGGGGAGGCCCCGGAGGAAACGGTACCGGAAACCATTGCGCCCACCACGGAAGCTACAGAGCCGGAGGAGACGGAATCCCAGCCGGACTATAACCGGAAGGCGGTGGCTCAGATTTCTTACCCGGATTGGAAGGAAGCGGCTCCCACTGGTTTTGCCGGTCTGGTTGCCTCGGTGCAGAATCTGTTCCGGGGAGAGGCCGGCGAGGAGGAAGAGTCTCTGAGCCAGCAGATTACCCCCACCCGTCTTCGGACCCAGGTGGTGTATGAGGAGGTCTACCCCGGTGTGGACTTCCAGTATGAGCTGTACAGCTACCACATCAAGGAGACCATTCTGGTGAAGGAGCCTCTGTCCAGCGGCTACGCCTTTTCCTTCCGCCTGAATCTCCAGGGGCTCACTCCGGAGCTGCTGGAGGATGGCTCTGTCGCCTTAAACAAGGAAACCGGAGAGAGGGTATACTGGATTCCGGCCCCCTATATGATGGATGGACAGGGCGCCTGTTCCGAGGCAGTGGAATACCGCCTGACCCAGGAAGAGGAGGGGAGCTGGATTCTGACGGTGACGGCAGACCGGACCTGGATGGAGGCGGAGGACCGGGTTTACCCGGTGGCGATTGACCCCACCCTCATTGACCAGACCAAGTCCACAGACTTCGAGGGGACGGTCTGCACCACCGGTATGAACTATATCATTAAAGATGAAAAGTTTGCCTGTGGGTATCACGGAGATTACGGACAGATGGAAGTCTTCTTCCGCCTGAATCAGTACCCGGATATTCCGGAGGGACATACGCTGGTGCGGGCCTATGCAGGGTTGTATCAGAATGACTGGCGCTCGGGCGTGGATAACAAGTATGATGGCAGCGCGATTTTGTATATGCAGGCCAACACGGAGAACAAGACGCTGGACAGCAATCTGCGGTGGGGAACAAAACCGAAGTACGGCCCGGTGCTGGACTATGTAGAGGCCAGCTATCATACGATTAATACCATTCATTTATGGGATATCACACCGGCAGCGAAGGAGTGGTATGCAGATCAGAGTAGCAATTACGGTTTGGCGCTGACCTCCAACGCAACGTCCAGCAACAAATGCCGGGCGTGGTTCTCCTGTCACAACGTATATTTCGTGGTGAGCTATCGGAGCACCAACGGCATAGAGCCTTATTATACATACCAAACCTATGGGGTAGGCAACGGCGGCACGGCATACCTGTCGGATTACACGGGACAGCTGACGGTGTGTAAGGAGCTGGCGTCCTATGCCTCCACGGTGAATCCCTTCAGTCTGGAGCTGGTGTACAACAGCAGCTACGCCATGAAGTATGGGGAGGAGAATTACGATGTAGCAGGCTGGCTGGGCCTGGGGATGCACCTTGGTGCGGGGGTACACCTGAATGTGATGCAAAGGGTGGAGAAGGTGGAGCTGCAAAGCGACATCGAGCCGGACCAGAAGAAGACATACCTGAAGTATACAGACGGAGACGGGACAGCCCACTATTTCTCCCAGGACGAGGAGAAAAAGGACGGTCTTTACTATGACGAGGATGGCTTGGGACTGAAAATAGACGAATATCTTCCCAATTACTATCGGATGACAGATGATAAAAACAACGCGCTGGTATTTGTCAACGGGCATCTGCTGCATATGGAAGACGCCAACGGGAATCTGATTCGGCTTTACTATGTGTACAGCGATGGCACCAGCGCCAGCAACGGTTATCCCAGCAGCAGCGGGAGCCGAATCACCCGGATTGTGCAGAAGAATCAGGGCTGCTCGGAAATCACGGTGGCAACGCTGAACTATGACAGCGCCAAGTATCTGACCAGCGTGAAGGATGGTGCGGGGCGGACCTACACCCTGGGTTACAAGGACAAGAAGCTGGTGAGCATCAGCCGGGATGGGACGCTGCTGGCGCAGTATGGCATGTGCAAGGAGAACTCCACATCACCGGACACGCGGATGCGGTATGTGTATGACGCGGAGGCCCACTATGGGGTGCAGTTCCAGTACAAGGACGGCCAGGTGCGATGGGTCCAGGAGATCACAGAAGCAACCTCTTACACAAGCACAGCCCAAACGGGAGCGCTGATAGAGATGAACCACCGGGTGAAGGGGCAGACGAAGTACCGGGACTACGGAAACGACCGGCGATACAACACCAGCGACGACCTTCTGACGTATTACACTTTTGACTACGCCGGCCGGACGGTAAATGCCTACACCACGGACAATGCCGGGAAGCTGCTGGGAGCCAGCAACGCGGTATACAGCGGCGTGGGGACCCCGGACCGCCGGAACAACCGGACGCTGAAGACGGCGACAGTAGGCGTATCGGCCATGAACGAGCTGCGGAACCACGGGTTTGAGAAGAGCAGCCCGGCGTGGACGCTGACAGGAGCGAACGGAACGGATAGCAACATTGTAACGAAAGCCATGACAGGAAGCGAGCTGGTACGGACAGGACAGAATGCCTGTAAAGGGTGGATACGCCCGGGGAAGAGCAACACCATATCTGTCACCCGGAGCAGCGAGCCGCTGGCAGGAGGGAAGGCATACACGTTTTCAGCCTATGTGAACACGTCCCAGTGCACGTCTTTCAGCGGCGAGGGTGTGTACCTGCAGGTGACAGGGAATGGAATCAATCAAAAGGGCGAGTATTGGGATTACCAGCAAAAGAGCGACTACCTGAATTATCAGAGCAGCCAAGAGGTAGACGGAGGCTGGGTGCGGTTGAGCGTGACGTTTATCCCGCCGGAAAAAGGGACATACACGGTGGGGATCTATAACAACGGAGCAGGGCCGTACTTCTATGTGGATGATGTGCAGCTGGAACGAGGCGAGGCGCCATCCAATGTGAATTTGGTGGAAAATGGAGATTTGCAGTACTGGGGCGTGGACTGGACGGAAGGGCCTGCATCCAAGTACTACAAAGGTGTTGGGTTATTTGAGGAAGGAGAATATGCGCATAGCATTCGCATCATAGGAGACGCATATACGGAGAGCTGCGGGTATCAGGAGATCCCGATATACCAGACGGGAAAGACCTATGTGCTGTCCGGGTGGGCAAAAGCGGACGCGGTGCCAGATAACGAGGAGAAGGCAGAAGGAGAGGATGCGGCAGCCCAGGATAAGTACAAGCAGTTTGGCCTACGAGCGGAGCTGACCTATAGCGACAACAGCAAGGAGTATCACTATGTGCCCTTCAACCCGGATGTGAGGGAGTGGCAGTATGCCTCCCTGGCCATTGTGCCAAAGAAAGCCAACACCCAGGTGAAGAGCATCCGTGTGATCTGCGCCTACGAACGGAACGGGAATGTGGCGTATTTTGACAACCTGTCCCTGACCCAGGAAGTGGCGCAGACGATGAAGTACGACAAGGACGGGAAGCTGGTGTCGGTGAAGTCCACAGGGAACGAGGAGGAGAGCAGCGAGTATGAAAACGGGAACCTGAAGGAGCTGGTAACCGGGGGGAACGGGACGTATCACTACGACTATGACGACAAGCACAACCTGAAATCTGTGACGAATGACTATGTAAAGGATACCTTGACCCATGACGGGATGGGAAATG
>OIXV01001144.1_pt1 | contig 24196 bp, 26 predicted proteins | sample 1587771 | NCBI WGS metagenome assembly OIXV01 (sample SAMEA3888893, study PRJEB22519) | human gut metagenome | biome: human gut; feature: human-associated habitat; material: faeces | place: Denmark | collected 2010
AACCGCGCCTTACTACCGTGAGGCGCGTGTGACGGTAGCACGGCGACAGACTGCATGCGGGCGCGGTGTTGCTGTGCTCGCCGCGTAACAAAAAACGACCGCGGTGGCGGTCGTTTTTATGTCTGGGGTAGATTGTTCAGTGCGTAGTTGATGCACTGGTTGATAAATTCGCTTCTGCTCATGTTGAACTTCGCGGCAAACGCGTCAATCTGCGCCAGCTTATCGGGGGCAATCCGGATCGTGATGGGTTCCTTGGTATATTGCTTCGGGATGAAATCAGCCATGGTAATCACCTCTTGCAATATAGTATGCTGTGGTGTATGCTAAATATAGATTCTAAATTAGCATACTTTATAGCGTACGAAAGGAGAACACAGTGGACTATCAGAAGATGTATACCACCTTATTCAACGCGATCACCGACGCACTTTCCCAAATCGAAACACAAAATTACGGCGACGCCAAAGAAACACTTATCTCTGCCCAGCAAAAAGCAGAAGAAATCTATATCACAGCACAAAACTAAAAAAGGCACACCCCGACGCGGCGAGCGCAGCAATGCCGCTTTGGCAGGCAACAGCAAAACAATGAAAATCCGTAGTAGACGGAGATTGCTGAAGATTGTCGATACGCAGGCAAAGTGACAGCGAAGATAGAAGAGAGTCAAATCGTTTAGATACAAAACAAGGCAGGCATCTGATTCGGCAAGCACCGCAGCTCTTCGAGCCGCTCGCTCTCAATGACGGGGTCGAGGGGCAGAGGCCCTTGCGTTCTCTTGGGGGTTCAAGGGGGATATTCTCTCACGTGAGAGAATATCCCCCTTATCCCGTGCAGCGCCATCGGCGCTGCCATCCCCTCCGCGTTGCGCGCGAAAAGCAAAAAGAAGGCTGCGCTCTCACGCAGCCCCCTCTTATGCAGACTTAGCAGCCGCAGCCGTTATTGCAGCCACAGCCGTTGTTGCAGCCACAGCCGTTGTTGCAGCCGCCGCAGGCGAAGATCAGGATGATGAGGATCAGGATCCACAGGCAGCAGCCGCCGCCAAAACCGCAGTTATTATTGCACATAAAACGAACCCCCTATGAAGATTGAGACCACCCGCTCGGCGGTCTCAATCCATAGTATGTCGGGAGAGAGAAAAGGTGTCAGCGGATGCGGGCCGAGGTGACCATCGTGCGGGAGAAGCGGTAGGCGTCCGCCGTGAACACGCCGCGCGCAACGAGCGTATCGCTCAGCGCCGTGCCGCCGCTGATATTCGTTTCGAGCGCATAGTAGGAGAGGTATGCGACGTCCGCGCGCAGGAAAGTCTGCGCACGCAGCGCGCTCACCTCGCCCGCGGTCAGAACGCCCGCGGACTGTGCCCGCTCGGGTGCGGTCGAGATATCGGACTGCGCGGTGGAGCTGTAGCGCAGCGCGCGCAGGAGAAATTCGGTGTACATATCTGCCGACGCATTCATCCAGGTGCCGAATTCCGTCGGGCTGACACCGTTGGTATAGCCCTTGGAGTAGCCGTAGGCCGCGTAGGGCTCGGCCCAGTCGGGAATGTCGGTGAAGGGGAAGGGGGCCATGCAGGCGAGCGCTTCCTTCTCTTCGCCCAGCAGGCGGATGAGCATGATGAGCGCTTCCATGCGTGTCGGCGCTTTTTCGAGGTCAAAGCCCTCCCCGTAGGCGGTGTCGGACCCACGGAAAAGGCCGAGCGTCTTGAGCGACGAAGCCATCGCGGGATAGTCGACGGCGGAGGAGGTCACGATCGCGTAGGGACCGCAGTACATCACGACCGCGGTCTTGCCCGCGACGGTGAATTGCGCGCTCGTATCCTCGGCAACGAGATAGCGGTGGTTTGCCGTGAGCGCCGCGCCGCTTTGGACCTCGCTGCCGGTCGTCACGTCAACGACTGCGCCGGAGGAAAACTGCACGTTCACATTGCCCGCGAGCACGACGGCCTGAAGGCCCGTTGCGCCCGAGAGGATGTCGCCCTGCCTGAGCCGCTTTTCCGTGAAGGTATCGGCCACATTGCCGCCGGCATTGGCCTCTGCAGCGGCGATGGTAGCGCGCAGCGCGGACTCGGCCTGCGCATAGGCGGCCTTGTCGGAAGTGTCGAGCTTGCTGTCGACAGACTTGTCGACCTTATCGCGGAAGGTGCCCTGCAGATAACTCAGCGAGATGAGCGGGTCACTGCTGTCGCCGCCCGCGGCGAAGACGACGCCTGCAAGGAGCGTTATCGCAAAGAACAGCGCGAGAAAAGAGACCTTTTTCACGTCTCGTCCACCTCCGCTCCTGCCTCGGCCGAGGTCTTGGAGATGCGGTAGCTCAGGGTGAGGAGACTGTCGGCAAAGTGGACATTTTCGGTGAAGACGTCGCTGCCGACGCTCAGCTCGGTGTTGGTGAAGTTCCAGATGCCGCGTACACCGAGACGCACGAGATGCTCGGCAATGTCCTGCGCGATATTTTTCGGCACGGTCAGCACTGCAACATCGGGATGGCAGGCGGCGAAGTAGTCCTCCAGCTCGTCAAACGGGCGGATGAGGATGTTGTTGACGCGCGTTCCGATGAGTGCGGGAGAGATATCGAACGCCGTGTCGAGCAGGAAACCGGTCTGCTCAAAGTCGAAGTTGCGCAGCAGCGCGTGGCCCAGATGGCCCGCACCGACCACGACGAGCCGGTGCCCCTCGTCCACACCGAGGATGTGGCCGATCTCCGTACGCAGTTCTAAAATGTTGTAGCCGTAGCCCTGCTGGCCGAATTCGCCGAAGCAGCTCAGGTCCTGACGGATCTGTGAGGCGGTGATGTCCATGCGCTCGCCGAGAGAGCTCGAGGAGATGCGCACGATGCCCTTGGAGTGCAGATCGTCAAGATAGCGGTAATAACGGGGAAGACGCCGGATGACGGCATCGGAAATTTTGCGTTTTTTCATGCGGTCCAGTCCTTTGCTCAGATTAGTCTGATTATAAGGGAGCAGGGGGAAGTTGTCAATTTTTTTAACGAACTTAGGCGAAAATTTTTCCTTTACAGCACCGGCAAAACTTGTTATACTACTAACTATTGGAAGACACGCAAAAGAATATGCGCCCGTAGCTCAGATGGATAGAGTATGTGACTCCGACGTTTCAGGCGTTTCCAGTTGAGATATGGCGCAAAGCCTTGCCGCGCCTGCGTTTGCGGGAACGGCAGAGAAAAAATGGGTGGTCGTTGACTACTATTTGACGACTATCGCAGAAACCCACAACCAAATATGTGCCCGTAGCTCAGTTGGATAGAGCGTCAGACTCCGACTCTGAAGGCCGCTGGTTCGAATCCAGTCGGGCATACCAGAATGTGTTGATGAAAGATGCAGCACCGAAAACACCGCACGAAAGTGCGGTGTTTTTGCATATTTAACGCCGTTTCATGCAGAGAAAAGTTCGAAAAAACGCTTTTTGGAGAAAATCAGTTTTTCCACGCGAGAGGCGACATTTCAGAGATACATCGGAACCCTTTTATGGACTGGTGCGACTCGAACCCCAAGGCTGCAAAAAAAGAATAAAAAAGGCAGAACCATGGCATTCCAAATCTCCGAGGAACTCTTCCAGCGCATCAAGCGTCACATGGAGCGCGAGACGCTCCGCACCGGGAAAGCTCACCCAGCAGGACTTCGTGCGGAACCTACTCACGCAGGCGCTGAGAACACCATGGAGCAGAACGCCCACACTGAGGCCCCTGTCGCGCCCGTGTAGCCAACGAGACCGTCCCCACAGGCACGGACACCCCCCACGAAGATAAAGCCGTGTAAGCCCACATAAAAGCCAAAACAAAAGAACACGATTTAGGGAAAAGCCACCCAGGGCATCCGAGATATTCGGATGCCCTGAGTGGCTTTTTGCGTTTCACCAGAAAGGAGGGCATCACAATGACAAGCGAGATCAAAAGACGCTTCACAGACACAGAAATGCAGACTGCCAGAGAAACCGACCTACCGGAGCTGCTGACCCATCTGGGTTATCAGGTCAAACGCATCGGCAGGTACTACACCACCGCAGAAATGGACAGCTTGCGGATCAAGGATCGACGCACCTGGTTCCGCTACTCTCAAGGCATCGGCGGCGACGCGATCACTTTCCTACAGCATTTCTGCAACCAGTCTTTTCCGGAGGCAGTAGAGTACCTGCTGACCTTTCAAGGCAGACCCAGAGACGCTCCCGTCAAAACAAAACCAGTCACCAAGCAGGACAAGCCGTCAAAAGAGTTTGCATTGCCTCCGCGCAATGCCGATGACCGCCGCGTATTCGCGTATCTTCGCAAACGCGGCATCGCCGCACAGGTGATCCGTCAGTTTATGAACAGCGGATCACTGTATGAGGATGCAGTCCATCACAACTGCGTTTTTGTTGGCAGAGATCACACCGGACAAGCCAGATATGCAGGTCTGCGCGGCACCTATGACCACGACGGGAAAGGGTTTCGCGGAGATGTATCCGGCAGTGACAAAGACATTGGCTTCGCTATCCCTTGCGATCCTGTTTCCGACCAAGTCCGAGTCTTTGAAGCGCCTATCGACCTTATGAGTTATTACACCCTCCACCGAAGCTGCTGCAATGCAGTCGCCTTGTGCGGTCTGTATGATGGCGCCTTGCGAACCTATCTTCGGAACAATCCCCAGATCAAGCGGATCGTTCTTTGTTTGGATATGGATACACCGGGACAAGAAACGGCGGAACAGCTCCGAAAAAAATACGCGGAACTGGGATATGAGATATCGCAGGAGAAGCCCCGCAGCGGGAAGGACTGGAATGAGTACCTGCAAAAAAGGAAAGCGCTGGAAAGGGGGCGATGACGCGATCGATCCACAATAGCCGGAAAAAACAACAAGGAGGAAAACACGATGAGACCGAGGAAATTTGTTCGCAGCACGGCGCTCGTGCTCGTGCTGACGGCAGCGCTGACTGTCACTGCTTTCGCGGCAGATCCCACACAGCAGCCAGCAACCAAAACCGACAATAAGTCTTCGTATTATCCCACTTCGGTGGAAATGACCGAAGATGACGCCGGGAATCCCATGATCCGAAAGACCTACCAGCTGAGCGTTTCGGATGACCCGCAAAAACTCCCTGTCGCAGACTTTGAGCGCGACGGCAGACGGTATTACCTTTTGGACATGACGAAAGAGGATAAGATCGGCGTAGATACGAAAGAACACAGCGAAACGGTCAAGCTGTCCAGCGATACCAAAGAGATGGAGCAGATCCTCCAGAGACTGGACGCGCAGAAAGAGGTCACCACAGAGGATGGTCATACCGGAGTTCTGACACTGGACCATACCAGCGTCAAGGTAACTGCGGACGGGTATGGTACAAAGAAACGCACCCTCTCAGCGACGCGCACCTATCCCAATTTGTCGGATGCCGATGTAGCTCTGATCCCCAAGACGATTCAGGACAATGGCCATACCCTCACGCTGGCAGATGTCCAGTGGGACAGCGCTTACCAAACCGAAGCAGACGAAGCCGTGGTGCGCTACTGTGCTACCGCACAGTACACCGGAGAAAGCAGCAGTCAGTATGTGACCGGTTACACGGTCACTGCGGATTACTCCGGCAAAGTCACAAAAACGAGCTGCGATACTGTCGTTTACACAGCGATTTTTGACAGTATGCCTCTGGAAGCGGAAAAGCCGGTGGAAGAAACGGATCACCGCCTGCCCATTGTGCTTGGCGGCGCGGCACTGCTGGGAGCAATGCTTGGCGGAGCAGTAACACGGATCAAAAAGAAAAAAAGAAAGGGGGACGAATCGTGAAAATGAAATTTCGCGGCCTGATCGCGGCTGCGGTTCTCTGCACCTTGTGTGTTGGACAGGCCAGCGCATTGGAATATACCGTAGATGCGCCGGAGGACTATCTGTTCGGCACGCCCACCAGTGAAGGAACTGTGTACGAGCAGGAATCGAACAATGTGGATCGCGGGAAAAACACCGCCCTGATCCCGCCCGGTTTCGGAACGGCCACCAGCTATTTGCCGGGCAGCGGCGAGCCGTTGACGCCGAACCTGCTCCCCGGCGCAATGTCCGGCGGACTGATCAGCTCAGTCAAAACGGATAGCAGCGAAGTGAGTTATCCGACGGTTGACTCGACTGCGGATCGTTGGACCGGTACATCCTTTACGGCGGTCACGCCAAACCTCTACTACAACAGCGATCATCTGGGAACTTTGAGCATTCCGTCCATCGGTCTGAATGTCAAGGTCTACCAGGGTACGGACAGTGCCGCACTGCGGAAAGGGGCGGGACACTTCTCAGAAACGAGCATATGGGACGGAAATGTCTGCCTTGCGGGGCATAACCGAGGCGTCGCTAATCATTTTGGTAAGATCCATACGCTGAAAACAGGAACCATCATCACCTATACGACGAAGCTCGGCACAAGAAGCTACACGGTCCGCAGCGTTTCCAAGGTGTTGTACACCGATACCAGCGGAACCTGTGCTTCTGATGAGAACTGCCTTACTCTGTACACCTGCGTCATGGATCAGCCCTCGTACCGATGGATGGTCCGAGCGGCAGCACAATAAATTGGAGGTGTGACCTTGAAAAAACGATTGATTTCCATGTTCCTTGTGTTGGTGATGGCGCTTGGGTTGTTCCCCATCTCCGCTTTTGCCGCCAGCAGCACCATCGGCGGTGCGCTGGGCGAGGTGAACATCACCAACGGCGGCTATAAAATGTCCTATCTCAGCATGAACGGCGTTGTCCGTTCCCTGTCCTAGACCTACTTCAATTTCAAGTCGGCCAGCGGCGCGATCAAGGAGATTCCCGCCTACTGCATCAACCCGACGATCAAAGGTGTGCCCCAGACCGTTGGTCCTGGTCAAAGCATCAAGTATATTGCAAACGAGGCCAGCAACGACCCGAAGATCGTCGGCATCATCGCCAATGGCTACCCCCATCGCGGTCTGTCTGAACTTAAGCTGGACAATAAGCATCAGGCGTACTACGCCACGAAGATGGCGCTCTGGTGCTATCTCATCGACGGCTGGAGCATTGACCGGTTGAAGGTCAACCCATCCCTGTCCGGTGTGGAGAAGGAACGCGGCGAAAAACTGCTGGCGGCGGCAAAGGACATCTACAAGCGCGGTATCTGGTGGAACCGTGTGCCGCAGCCTACCATCACCGTAACGGCGGACAAGGACTCCGCCTATCCCGTCACCATAGACGGCAAGGAATACTTGCAGCAGGTGTTCACAGCGGATTCGGAAACATGGGTATGCGATTACGACATCGACATTGGTTTCACCATGCCCGATGAAGTGCCGGAGGGCACCCGCATCGTAGACATGAACAACAACGACATCACCAAGATCAGGACCTCGTCCAATGGTGCCAGCTATGCCGGTCAGTTCAAGGTGCTGTACCCCAAGGACAGCGTAAGCGACCAGACCGGCGCGGTGCAGATGTCGCTCCACGCCAATGTCTATAAGTACGCCATCTACTATGCCCTGTGCGCGGAGACCAGCAAGTATGGCACCCTCCAGCGCTATATGTGCGACACCGATCCTACGACGGAAATCCGCCAGTCTACCTTCAGCCGCTATGCTTCCACGCCGTCTGATACCCCAGACGAACCGGAAATGTCCACAGAAACTACCCTTATCATCAAAAAGGTAGAAACCGGAACGAATACGCCCCTTTCTGGCGCAACTTTCGAGGTAAAGGCACCGGATGGGACGGTCCTCGGCAGCTTTGTCACGGATACCAGCGGCAAGATCATTATTCCGCTGACCCTCTCCGGCCAGTATGTCATTACAGAGAAAGCAGCGCCCAAGTGGCACCTGCTGGGCACGGAAACTACTAAGACCGTTTCCGTGGACTACGGCAATACCGCGACTGTCACCTTTGAAAATGCACCCTACGGCAATCTGCGCGTGGACAAGATCGACGCGGACAGCGGCGCTTCTCTCGCCGGTGCGACTGTGGAGATCAAGCACATCGAAAGCGGCGTCACCCAGACCGGCACCACCGACCTCGGCGGCAGCGTGTACTTCGATAAGCTGAAACCCGGTGCATATCAGGTGCGCGAGGTGTCTGCACCCAGCGGTTTCGTCAAGGACGACCAGACCTATACTGTCAATGTGACTTCCGGCACGGAAACCAGCTTTGTGCTGAAAAATCAGGCCAAACCGGGTCTTATCATCACCAAGTACGATGAGCAGACCCATGAAGTCCTGCCCGATGTGACCTTTGAAGTTACCCGCGATACTGTCCTCATCGGCTCGTTCTCCACGGACGAGATGGGACAGATCCGCCTGACCGACCTCCAGCCGGGAACCTATCTGGTGAAAGAGGTTTCCACCAGTGCAGGCTATGTGCTGGACAGCACGCCGCAGCAGATCGAATTGACCGCAGGCGGCGGTATCAAAACACTGACCTTCTTCAACACTGTCAAGCCCGGTATCCACATTATCAAGGTGGACAGCCGCACGATGGAGCCGCTGACCAATGTCAAGTTCCGCATTTCTCTGGTGGGCGGCACCTTCTCCAAGGAATATGTGACCGACAAAAACGGCGAGATCAATTTGACTGCACTGGAGCCGGGCGCGTACACCGTGGAGGAGATCACCGCGCCGAATGGTTATCTGATGGATGATGACAAGCGCGTTATCCAGATCAACGCCGGAGAAAATGCTCGTTTCGTGTTCACCAACACGGAGAAACCGGTCCTGTCCGTGGTGAAATACGACGCGGAGAACGACACCTATCTTGCCGGTGCAACCTTTAGGATCGCAAAGATCGAGGACGGCAGCCACTATCTCGACCGTGTGACCGACACCAACGGGCGCATCTCTATCTCTGATTTGGAACCGGGCGTGTACTCGGTCAAGGAGATCGCAGCGCCCAGCGGCTATGTGCTGAACGGTACGGAATACCATGTGGAACTGTTCCCCGGCAAGGACAGAACGCTGGTGGTGAACAACGAGAAGAAGCCCAACCTCAAAATCGTAAAGGCTGACGCTGTGACCGGCGCACCGATCTCTGGTGTAACTTTTACCGTCAACAAGGCAGACAGCAGCACGCTCACCACCGTCAAGACCGACGCCAACGGCGAGGCTCTGCTCACTGCCCTTGACCCCGGTGTGTATGTGGTGCGCGAAACCAGTGTGCCGGACGGTTATCTGCTGGACAGCGAACCCCAGACCATCACCCTCGTTCCCAACAAAACCGGCACGGTGCGTTTCCGCAATTATCCCAAGCCTACCCTGACCATCGACAAGGTGGACAGCATTACGAAAGACCCTATCAAGGGCGCAAAGTTCCACATCACCTATGCCAGCAACAACAGCTTCACTGGAGAACTGAACGATCTCGGCACCTATTTCACCGATGAAAACGGTCAGATCAAACTCAGCAAGCTGCGCGACGGCTGGTATCGTGTGACCGAAGTGGAACCGGCTGCGGGCTACGCCATCAAAGACCCGGCCACGCAGGACTGTTTCATTCAGGCAGGCACCGGTAAGATGCTGACCTTTGAGAACACGCCGCTTTCGGCGCTCATCATCAAAAAGGTGGACGCGGACAGCGGAGCCATGCTGCAAGGCGCAAAGTTCCGTGTGCGCTATCTGGGCGGAACCTCCGGCACCGGCGGCACGGTCATCGGAGAATACACCACCTCGGCCAATGGAACCATCGTGATCACCGGGCTGAAGGCCGGAACCTATGTCGTTGAGGAAACGAAAGCCCCCACAGGCTATGAGATCGACGACACGCCGCAGACCGTCTATCTCTCCGGTAAGGAGCAGGATGTGGTGACGGTGGAGTTTTCCAACGGCAAACACGGCGATCTTATCATCGTCAAGATCGACAACGTGACCAAGCAGCCGCTTCCCGGCGCGCAGTTCAAGATCACGACCTCAGATGGTTCGTTTGTCGGAAACTACGGCGGCACGGTCACTTCTAATGGCATTTACACCACGGACAGCAACGGCCAGATCAAGCTGGTGGACCTCAAACCGGATACTTATGTGGTAACGGAGGTCAAAGCACCGGACGGTTATGTGCTGGACAGCACCTCGCAGACCGTCAAGGTCGACCGCAACGACACGCAGACGTTGACCTTTACCAACACGCCCATCGGCGGCGGTCAGATCATCAAGGTGGACGCGGACAGCGGTGAGCGCATCAAGGGTGTGCAGTTTGAGATCGCCAAGATGAACGGTGAGCGCATCGGCACTTATACCACGGACAGCAACGGCATTATCACGCTCCCGCAGCTTGCGGACGGCTGGTACACCGCCACCGAGATCAAAGCCGCAAAGGGCTATCTGCTGGACAGTATGCCCCACAATTTCGAGGTAAAGGCTGGTAGGACGACCTCGCTGACCGTTGAAAACACGCAGGCAAGCTCTATCCTAATCCATAAAGTAGACAGCGTGACGGGTAAAGGTATCTACGGTGTGACATTCCTTGTGTCGGACAGCAAGGGCAATCCCATCGGCCAGTACACCTCCGACCAGAACGGCTATGTCTATATCGACAAGACGCTGACGGACGGCAAGTATCTGGTGCGGGAAATCCAGGCGGCGGACGGCTATGTGCTGGATACCACAGTCAAAACTTTCTATGTGGAATACGGCGGCACTTCAACGATTACCTGGAAAAACACGCCCATCACAGGCCAGATCCAGATCGTGAAAAAGTCCGCCGACTATAATCCCACCAACGGCCTGCCAGCCGGAACACTGCTGGAGGGCGCAGCCTTTGAGATCACTGACAAAGCAGGCAATGTGGTCGATACCATTCGCTCTAACAGCCGAGGACTGGCTGTTTCCAAGCAACTACCCCTGTCCCGCTACTTTGTGCGAGAGATCAAGGCACCGGATCATTATGGCATCAACGACAAGGAGCTGACTGCCTATCTGGAATACGAGGGTCAGATCCTGCGCTTTGAGGTGGAGGACAAGAGTCTGAGTACCGGCGTATCTATTGCAAAAACAGGACCGAAGGAGATCGTGGCCGGACAGCCGGTGCGTTATGCGTTCTCCGGCATCGCCAACACCTCCAATGTCAGCCTGAGCAATTTCTACTGGCGCGACACGCTGCCGGCACAGGTGCGGTTGGATACCGTAGTGACCGGCACCTACAACAGACCCGGTACTTATAAGATCGTCTACCGCGTCAACGGCGGCGATCACCGCACACTGGCCGACAATCTGTCTACACAAAAGAACTATACGCTTGCCGCATCGGCCACGGCGCTGAAGCTGGCATCCAATGAGCGCGTGACAGAGATCATGTTCGTGTTCGGACAGGCTCCCGCGGGTTTTGCACAGGTAGAGAAACCGTACCTCCACTGCAAGGCGGTGACCGGGCTGTCCGCAGGTTCCTTCGTCAATGTAGCCGATGTTGGCGGCACTTATGGCGGCACCTGGGTACAGGGCATCAGCCGTTGGGTCACAACGGTCTACGGAAAACCTGTCATTCCCACACTGCCCAAGACGGGCTATTGACTCACATGAAAACTGCGGCAGACGCACGAAGCGGAGCGTCTGCCGCTTTTTCTATCCCATTCAACAACATATCAAACAAAAAAAGGAGAACTGAACTATGCTGAAGATCACTGCTATTGGTAACCTGACCAACGATGTGGAACTGAAAATGAATGAGACCACCGGCAAGCCCTACGCCATCCTGCGCATCGCCTCGGACCGCCGCTATAAGGATAAGGACGGCAACAAGCTCACCGACTTTATCTCCATCAAGGTGCGCGGCCCTCTGGCCGAGCGCTGCGCCGAGTTTGCTTGGAAGGGCTGCAAGCTGGCGGCGTTCGGTGATTTCGAGACCATCACCTTTGAGAATGATCCGGAGCGCCAGCCCGGTTTTCTCATCAAAGCCAACGATGTGGAGTTCCTGTCTCCCCGCAAGGCGGAGGACGCGGCACAGGCTGTGGATGCTGAGTCTGTCCGCGAGGTCGCTGCCTGATGAAAAACACCGGGATCACATACACCAGCGCAGAACGCAGCCCTGTGGTCCTGCCGGAGATGGCCGAACTGCTCCCGCCTTTGAGCGCGGAGCAGTCTGCCGCTCTGGAAGAGGATCTGCTGCGAAACGGCTGTTACTCCCCCATCATCGTCAATGAGGACATGGTGATCGTGGATGGGCATAACCGTCAGGCGCTGTGTGAAAAGCATGGCCTGCCGTACACGATGGCCGTTTTCTCGTTTGAGGATCTGCTGGAGGCCAAGCAGTGGGCGCTGGATACCCAGAAGGGACGCCGCAATCTGGAAAAGTGGGAGCTGGGCAAGATCGCCCTGAAGCTAAAACCAGAGATCGAAGCCAAGGCCAAAGCCAACATGGCTGCTGGCGGACAGAATTTCCGCCCCAGCGAGGCCGAGGAAGGTTTGGCAACATTGCCAAACCTTCCTTCTGTTGAAAAAGCGGTAGATACCCGCAAGGAGCTGGCCGAAGCAGTTGGTCTGGGCGAACGCACGATGGGCAAGGTCATGCAGATCGATGAGAACGCCCCGGAGGTCATCAAGGAGGCTCTGGATAAGAAGGAACTTTCCATCAACAAGGGTTATGACCTGACCCGGCAGCTTCAGGATATTCCGGAAGAGCAGCGGGAGCAGGCGGCCGCCGAAGCGCTGGAATACGAAAAAGCGAAAAAAGAACTGAAAAAGCAGGATGCCGAGATTGACCGGAAAGGAAAGATCGCAGCACTTTTCTGTAAGGCGTATGAAAAAGCCATCCTGCTGACGCCGTCCGAGGAAAATGTCCGCTGCTGGACGGACGGGACGCGGATGACCCCGGAGGAAATGCGGGATACCGTGAAGGAATCCCGTGAGATTGCCCAGGTGTTCGCTGCCATTGCCGATATCATCGAGCAGAAGATCCTGCCCGCGGATTGGAGGTGTGTCGATGCAGGAAACGAAGAAAATGGCGCCCAGCCGGACGGGAATCCCGCCTGACGCGCAGGCGGAGATTTTGCAAAAGCTGTCTGCCGAAACGAAGATTACTTCCTGTGAGATCGCGGAGATCTTGAAAAAGCACGATGTCTGCGGAGATATGGACGCGCTCCAGGACGCCTACCGGAAACGGCTGGGACAGCGGCTCCTGTCCGGCATCCGGGACGAGAACGGCAAGCGGGAAATCCTTTCCACCAGCGGCGGCGAGTATGTCATCGTGGATTGCTGCAATGACCCGCAGAAGCTGAAAGCCATCCAGCGCCGCATTCAGGCGCAGATGAATGGGCTGGATGTGTCTGCCGGGAAGGTGCATGGGCGCGTTCACTTTTTAGAGCGCTTTATGGGCTGGGTAAGAAAGGAGCGGTCAGATGGAGCGGCATGAGGAAATGCTGTCCCCGGAGGAACAGTACGCGCAGCTTGCGCCAACGCTGGACACAGACGGTTTCTCGCTGTATGCCGCCGCGGAAGAAGTCACCGGGCTCAAGGTCTATGAGGAATTTCCCTATGAGGATAACCGGGGAATGTTTGAGATGGCAGACGGACACACGCTGCTGCGGTATCTGGAAGCGGCATACTTTGGGACCGTTACCTGGGAGATCGTCCCCGGCACGCCCTATGAGCGGGCGATTCTCGGTGAAGTGGATAAGACCACGCCGGAGTATCGTGCGTTTTATCAAAAAATCTGTGATGGTGCGGTGACACGCATCAAAAATCAACTTGAAAAGGAGATTCAGAATGTGAAAGAACCAATCACAGAGATCAACCGGGATTCCTTCTGGAACCTGATCCATGAGGCAAAAAACGCCTGCGGGCAGGATATGGACGCCATGCTGACCTACCTGAAAGACCGGCTGGTTTCTATGGGCCCCGCGCAGGCACAGAATTTCCACGACATCATCCACGCCTATGAAGATCTCGCGGACAAGTACGGCCTGTGGGACGCGGCAGGGATTATGAAGGAATACGGCTGCAGCGATGACGGTTTTATCGATTTTCGCGCCTGGCTCATCGCACAGGGGCGCGAGGTCTATTTTGCCGCGCTGGCAGACCCGGACAGCCTTGCGGATGTCGTTCCCTACGGAGATTGCCGCTTTGAGCAGTTGAGCTATGTCGGCGACTATGCCTATGAGCAGCTCACCGGAAAAAGCGCCTATGATCAGACAGATTGGAGTGCATATGAAGCACTTTTGATGAAGCTGGAACAGGAAATCGTCTATAAGGGCGGCATCGAGTTTCCCAGAGAGGGCGCGGATCTGAAGAAATATCTGCCCCGCCTCTGCGCAAAGCATCCGGAGTGGGACGGTCAAACGCGCTGGAATCCGCAGCTGAAGGAGATCCGGGATCTGATCCATGCCGGAAAGGATTATGACCGGTGCCAGACATCAAATAAGAAGAAACGCAGCCGTGGAGGTGAGGCAAGATGAGCGAGTCCATGATTGTTGGTGTCGACCATGGCTATGCCGCTATGAAAACGGCCCATTTCTCGTTCCCCTCCGGTCTGGTGGCGTATGAGCATGAGCCATATACGCTGAACAATGTGTTGGAATACGGCGGTAAATATTATGTGGTGGGCAGCGGGCGTCAGGTGCTTCAGAAGAATAAAACGCAGACAGAGGATTATTACCTCCTCACGCTGGCCGCTATCGCAAAGGAGCTCTCCTTCCGTCATGCGGAGCCTGCGGCAGAGATCCATCTGGCAGCCGGACTGCCCCTCACCAGCTTTGGACGGGAGAAAAATGCATTCCGGGACTATCTGCTCCGGGATGGGAAAACGGTAAATTTCCGCTATGAGGGACAGGAATACTCCATCGCCATCCGCAAGGTGTCGCTGTTCCCGCAGGGCTATGCCGCGGTTTTGACCCAGAGCATCCTGCTGGATGAGCCTTCTGTGATCGTGGCAGACATCGGCGGATGGACGGTGGATCTGATGCGCCTGGACAACCGCATCCCCAATGCGTCTACCTGCCGCAGTCTGGAACTTGGCATGATCCGCTGTCTGGATGAGATCGGTGAGCAGATCCGCCGCACGCTGGGCCTGTCTATGACGGCGGCACAGATGGAAAGCGTGCTGCGCGGCGATGCCGTCCATATCAACGAGGATGCCAGAAAAATTATTGACCGGCAGGCAGACGCCTATGTCCATCGTCTGCTCTCCGCCATTACGGAGAGCGGACTGGATACCCGCGCCATGCCTGCTGTTTTTCTGGGCGGCGGCGCGGCGCTGCTGAAGCGGAATGTATCTGCTGCGGATGGCCTTTGCCGCCCTGTCATCCTTGACGATGTGTCCCTCAACGCCAAAAGCTATGAGCGGCTGGCGGAGCGTCTCTCCAAGAACGATGAGCAGTAACAAAAAGCGGATCAATCTGTCCTTTTCCATGTCCTCTCCCATACAGCGCAGGGCGTGGAAGAAGCTGACGGAGATCCCCGCGGGACAGCGCACTGCCGCGGTCTGCCGCATGGTCTGTGAGTATAAAGGGCAGCAGGAATTGCTGGATGCCGTTCGTCAGACCATCCGGCAGGAACTGCGGGGAGTGCAGCTTACCAAAGAAGAAGCGCAGGATAGCGGCAGCGCCGGGGATGTAGATGAAAGCGTCCTCGGCTTTTTGCTTGCCCTGCAGGAAGGAGATGATACGACCTGATCCGATACTTTGATATGTTTGCCGGCATTGGCGGCTTTCGATCCGGATTGACCCGCGCGGGCGGTTTCCGGTGTGTTGGACACTGCGAGATCGACAAGCACGCCAATGCCAGTTACCAAGCGATCTACGAACCGGGAAAGGAGGAACGATACTATCCCGATGCAACCAAACTCGATCCCGCAGACCTGCCGGACTTCGACCTCATCTGCGGAGGATTCCCTTGCCAGGCATTTTCTCAGGCTGGCCGCAGACGGGGCTTTGCCGACGCCAGAGGCACTCTCTTCTTTGAGATCGCCCGACTGGCTCAAGCCAAACGACCTGCGTATCTGCTGCTTGAAAATGTTCCCGGCCTTTTATCGCATGACAAAGGGAAAACCTTTTCGGTCATCCTCTCCGCATTGGATGACCTGGGGTATCATGTCGAATGGACTGTGCTTAACAGCAAATGTTTCGGAGTCCCGCAATCAAGACGAAGGCTGTTCCTTATCGGATATCTTGATCCCCGATGCGCCGGAAAAATATTACCTGTCTTCGGCACAGGTGGAAAAGCTCTTGTACAAGTCCTTGGAGGGCCGCAAGGCTCCCGGATCTATGACGCGGACGGAGTAGCCTGTACTCAAACAGCCGGGGCTGGCGGTATGGGCGGGAAAACCGGATTGTATATCATCCCGCCCAAGGGGCCGTTTGTGGATCTGTGTGCGGGAATCCCCGCGCGGACGGATACCGCCCGCTGTCTCACTGCCCGGTATGGGCAGACGACTCTTTCCAACCATCGGGCGGAACGCTCCGGCATCCTGCTCATCAAGGAAGCGACCAAGAAAGGCTATAAGGAAGCGCTCCCCGGCGATACGGTGGACTTGGGCTACGCGGGCAGCAATACCCGCCGCGGGCGCGTTGGGCGTGATATTGCCCATACGCTGGAAACCAGCTGTATCCAAGGGATCGTGGAAAACGGCGGGCGCATCCGCCGTCTCATGCCCCGTGAGTGCCTGCGGCTCCAGGGCTTTGAGGAATGGCAGATCGACCGCATCCTCGCCATCCAGTCCGATGCCCAGGCCTATAAGCAGGCGGGCAACAGTGTCACCGTCAATGTAATTGAGGCGATTGCCAAGCGTATCCAGGCAGTGGACGAGGAATTGAAAGCGGGGGCCGCGGCATGATCGGAATGAAGGATCAATACTTCGGCGTTGAAGTAGAGATGACCGGCATCACTCGTGAGCAGGCGGCAACAGCGCTGGCCGCGTATTTTGCAACGGACGCCCGCTATGTGGGCGGCGCTTACGATAAATGGTGTGTGACGGATCGGGACGGCAAAGAGTGGACGGTCATGAGTGACTCCAGCATCCATGGGGAGCAGAAGATCGGCAGCGGCTATCGTGCAACGGGCGACCGCAGATACTGTGTGGAGATGGTAACCCCAAAACTCACCTATGCGGAACTGCCCAAGCTGCAGGAATGTGTCCGGCAGGTACGCCACGCAGGAGCCAAGGCCAACAGCTCCTGCGGCATCCATGTCCATGTGGACGCAGCCAATCATAACCGGCAGAGTCTGAAAAACCTCATCAGCATCATGTACTCCAAGGAGGATATCCTGTTCAAAGCGCTGCAGGTCAATGAAAGCCGGGCGTCCCGCTGGTGTCAGAAGGTGCGGGAACCCATGCTGAAGCAGGCACGCAGGCTCTCGTCGGATGAGACAAGGGATCTGACGCAGTTGGAGAATATCTGGTATGAGGGGGATAACGGCAGCGCAGACCACTATAACTGGACCCGCTATTATGCCCTGAATCTGCATTCGGTGTTTTATAGAGGAACCGTTGAGTGGCGTTGTTTCAACTCGACGCTCCATGCCGGAAAGGTCGCGGCCTATGTGAATTTATGCCTTGCCATGTCTGCTCAAGCCATTAGCCAGCGCAGCACCGTTATGCGGAAAACCCATAGCGACAACGAACTGTTTACCTTCCGCGTCTGGCTGGTACGGCTGGGACTCAACGGTGACGAGTTCAAGAATACCCGCAATCATCTGCTGGCCAATCTGGAGGGTGATCGGGCATGGCGCTATGACAAGGATACTTATGAAGCCAATAAAAAGAAGAAAAAATCCAGAGAAATGGAGAGGTGAAGCCATTGAAGATACAAATCGAAGAAACTGTCTATGAGGGAACGGCCACAGAGATCATGGGCCGCCTGCGGAATCAGACCTTCGACCCCACAGAGTTCCCTGATATTGAGAGCTATATTTGGTTTTTACAGAGCAATGTGATCCGCACCACAGGAATGGACTGCCCGCTGCCGGATGGCGATGTGGAAACGCAGGCGCAGGCCATGTTCCGCCATCTGGACAGGATCGGCGGACTCAGACTGCTGGAGGACTAAGATGGAAGAAACTCTGTATTTCGCCTACGGCAGCAATATCAATTTAGAACAGATGGCGCATCGCTGTCCAGACGCCCTGCTCGTTGGGCCGGTGACGCTGCAAAACTACGAATTGCAGTTCCGCGGCAGCGGCTTTGCTACCGTTGCACCCAAGAAGGATTGTGTCGTCCACGGTCTGCTGTGGAAACTCACGCCTTCGTGTGAACAGTCGCTGGATCGCTACGAGGGGTATCCCCGCCACTACACAAAAGAAACCGTGACTGTTAAAGACGCGGCTGGCGCTGAGCTCCCAGTCATGGTCTATATCATGGCAGAGCCGTATTGCCGCCAGCCTGCACTGCCGTCCCCATATTATTACCGCGTGATCCAGCGAGGCTTTGAAGCCAACGGCCTGCCGGTGGACTCCCTTCGGGATGCGTGGAGCAGGACCATTGACGAGGTGTGGAGCGGCAGGATCGACAAGCCAAAGCGAGCACCTGAGCGAAACAGAGGGCCGGAGCGGTAACTCAGAGCAGCGCCGGCGTCTGTGCAAGAAAGAAGATCACCAGAATAGAGATCACAAAGGCCAAGATCCCAACGAGCAGAAAAACCTTTTTGCCGGGGCGGATTTTTGCCGCCTTGCCGATCAGCGCGGCCGCGGCGACGCATACCGCGGAAACCAGTAACGAGGCGCCAAGCATCTTCCACAACCATGAAAGCTCCCAAAACCATATCATCACAGCAGCCTCCTCATATTTTTGTTCGTATGCACAGTGTATCACAGGCGCGGTATCCGCGCAACAGACAGTCGGAGCGAAAAAAGAGGTGTTCATTTTCCACGGTCTGTGTTACAATATCCCCTGTTTGCGGGAGGGGTGCGGATATGTTTTACACGATGGAGGAAGCCGCTATTATCGGCGGCTTTCTGGAACTGTATCTGGAACGGGACAGCGTGGACCCGGCAGTGCGGGAGCGGCATCGAAGATTTCGGCAAGGGCTGATGCGCGGCACTCTGGAACGGGCCGATTATGAATGGGCGGTTGCGGTGTTGGGCTTCCTGCGCCCCCAATGGTGGCCAGAGCATGAAGACCATCGGGCGTTGGAGAATGCCCTGCTGAAGACCCGGACATTGGCATCAAAAAAAGAATAAGAATCACCATTTGCGGCAACGGCAGAGGAATCTGTCGCTGCCGCTTTTCTTTTGGGAAGGAGGAACCCATATCAGCACAGAAAAAATGAAAGTCCTTGTGGTGCGCCCCATGGAAATGCCTGAAGTGCAGGAGATCGACCACACTCTTTCTGCCATGCAGGAACTGGTCGGCGGCACCATTCAGGCAGTATACCCCTTCGATGACCCGGTGGCGCTCGTCTGCAATGACGAGGGCAAGCTGCTGGGCCTGCCGTGGAACCGCACCCTGACCGATGATCACGGTGTGCCGTATGACATTGTCTGCGGCACATTTTTTATTGCCGGTCTTAAAGAGGATGATTTTGCCTCGCTGACGGAGCAGCAGATTGAAAAGTACAAGGACAAATACAGCCATGAAATGATCCTTTCTGTTCCGAAACAGCCGGAGGCACATAAGAAACCGATGAAAAAGGAGAAACATGAATATGAAAGATAACTGTATTCTGACCGCCGAGTCAGTCACCGAGGGACATCCCGACAAGCTCTGCGACACCATCGCGGATGCGGTGGTGGATGCCTGCCTGGAGCATGACCGCACCGCCCGTGTCGCCTGTGAGGTCATGGCGACCGCGGGCAAGATCATCACGGCCGGTGAGATCACCGCGGCGCAGCTCCCGGACATCCCTGCCGTCATTTGCTGCACTGTGCGGGAAGCCGGATACGGCGGCAGCGACTATGAGGTGGAGGTCATCACCCATGAGCAGAGTCCCGACATTGCGGAAGCTGTGTGCGGCGGCACGGAGACCGGCGCAGGAGATCAGGGAATCCTGTACGGCTTTGCCTGCGATGAAACAAAGGAACTGCTGCCCCTGCCTGTGGTGCTGGCCCATCGACTGACCCGCCTGTTGACCGATGCCCGCAGGCAGGGCATCATCCCCGGCCTGCGCCCGGACGGCAAGGCGCAGGTGTCTGTGGAATACCGCTCTGGAGTCCCGTGCCGCGTTGCCGCGGTGGTGGTATCCTGTCAGCATGAGGATGAGCTGCCCCTGCCGGAACTGCGCCGGGACATCCTGCGCCATGTGATCCGACCCGCCATGCAGGAACTTCCGCTGGACGAGCATACCGAAGTGCTGGTCAATCCCTCCGGTCGATTTGTCCAGGGCGGTTTTGAAGCGGACACCGGACTCACCGGACGCAAGCTGATGGTGGATACCTACGGCGGCCTCGCCCCTCATGGCGGCGGCGCGCTGTCTGGCAAGGATGGAACGAAGGTGGACCGCAGCGGCGCGTACATGGCCCGTTACATTGCCAAGAATATCGTAGCGGCAGGACTGGCCAAGCGCTGCACCATCAGCCTTGCCTATGCCATCGGCAAGGCACAGCCTGTGGCGGTGACGGTGGATACGGAGCATACCGGCATCTATTCCGATGATGTGCTGGAACAGGCTGTCCGCACGGTATTCAACCTGACGCCGGACGGCATGATCGGAACGCTGGGACTGAATCAGCCTATGTTCCAAAAGTTCTGCAATTACGGACACTTCACCCATGCGGACGCGCCCTGGGAGCGCACGGATATGACAGAGGTGCTGGAATGTGCCTGTCATGCCAAGGACATGGGCGTATCGGACCGATAACAGAAAAGGCCCGCGAGAGATCGTCTCTCGCGGGCGTGTTATCACTGTACGGAATCCTTGAATGCCTTGCCGGGCTTGAAAGCCGGCGCCTTGGAAGCGGGGATTTCAATGGTGGCTCCGGTGGCGGGATTTTTGCCGGTGCGGGCGGCGCGCTCCTTCACCTCGAAGGTGCCGAAGCCCACCAGCTGTACCTTGTCACCGGACTTCAGCGCAGTCTGCAGCGTGTCGACAAACGCATTCAAAACGGCGTCACAGTCCTTCTTGGTAAGGCCGCTGGCTTCCGCCATGGCGGTGATCAGTTCTGTCTTATTCATCGTATTTCGTCTCCTTTATATCTAAAATGACCGGAAATGATATGCGCTATCACTACTCTCAGTGTGCTCTGCGTACTGCTGAAACGCCGGACGGCCGCTTGTCAAAACGGCTAACTTGCCGTTTTCCGTGGTCGGATGGTCATCATTGACTTCAGCGGCGCAAAATACAGTTTTATTTGGGCACGGCATTCCAACGGAGAAACGGTTGAATCGCCAACGTCTTATTCCTCCACCGGCAGGACGATGCGGGAGCAATACCGCTGTGTCTCGATCTCCCGGCCTGAGTAGGGGGCCACGATGCCCAGCACCCGCACGAAGCCCGCGGGCTTCAGCCCCCGCGCCTTGACCTCGCGCCCCAGCGTCAAAAATGCCTCGTCCACGCCGTCGTAGCCGCCGTAGTAGAGCACCGACAGCGCGCGGCACTCCGGCAGCGTCACCGCCTCCGCGGGTGCGGTCTCCGTCCGCACGGGAACGCACACCTGATAGGGGTACGGCGCGTCGCCGATATAGCCGTCCAGATAGTCCGTCCGCTCCGATATGGTGAAGATCGGCTCGTGGGAAAGGCGGCAGCCCTGACGGACGCACTGGCCGTAAAAGTCGTACATGGCGTTGTATTTCTCCGCGATGGTGTGCCCCTCGCAGCGCCGCGTACAGCAGGTCACGGCGGGCAGGGTCATCAGCTGGATGGAAAGCCCGCCGCTCCCCCCGGCCCGCAGGCGCAGCTCCTCCACGCCCCGGGAAAGCTCCCGGAGCCGTTCCTCCAGCATGGACAGCAGAGCCGTCACCTCGCCGCCGCTGGCAAAGTACCCGGCAATCTCCTCCGTGCCAAGGCCCATGGCCTTGAACTTTTCGATCTGCAAAACACGGGCCACATTGTGATTGTCGTAGTACCGCCGTCCGCTGTCCGGCGCGATGTAGGCGGGAGCCAGCAGGCCCTTTTCCTCCATACGCAGGAGCGTACTGCGGGAAAGACCGCAGGCGTGAGCCGCCTCGGTGATCTGAAAGAGAGGTCTCGTATCCTTTTCCATAGCAAAATCTCCTAAAAAAACGCTTGCTTCGTTCAGGGGTGAACGGGTTATATTATCATTATAAACGATCCCATGCCGCTGTCAAGTTCGGCGGGCGGACAAAAAACATTGTGGTGCGGGTCCGCACCACAGCCTTCGGGGTCCCGAAGGCCGAATGAGCCTTGGAGAGGAGTATATTGAATATGAGGATTTGGAAACGGCTGTTGGGTCTTGCGCTGTGCCTGTGCCTGTGCGCGGAGCTGCTGCCCGTCACGGCGCGGGCGGAGGCCGCTCTGCCGGTGACTTTTTCCGCCAATGGAACAGAATACAAGTACGCCAACAAAAAAGGCAATGTTGCCGATCTGACATACGGCACAAACACCGCCACCGGTACGCCCAACAGCAGAACCTCCGCCGCTCTGACCTCCGATGGCGGCATAACAGTCTCGCTCGAAACCGACTACAACACGAACTACAAGCTGTGCTATCGGGAGGTGCCCGTTACGGTCGATGTTCCCGCGAACACAACCTATTCGGTGACATTTGAATGTAACTATGATTTAACCCTCAAACGGGGAAGCAAAAAAGCTACAGCAACTTGTCAGGCTCGTATCGACGATCTGGGAATAGCCGGCGCCGCTGACAGCGGGACTACGGTCAAGTTCCATTGGGAAGAATACAACATAGCGACCATTGTCAACGATCAGGAAGTTACCTCAGGGAATAGAACCTATATAAACCCCGGCGGCAACGAAAACGAAGGTAAAGAAATTACAGTGACAAGGTCCAAAATCTTGACCTACGACTTTGTGAATAACACGAACGCAAGAAAAGCTATCACCCACTACTTCGGGTTTTGGGTCGTCTGTCAACGTGCCTCCTCATACGCAAATCAGGGGAAGATCATCTGGACGATCACGCCCAAGTCCATCGCCTACACGGTGAACTTTGACCCCAACGGCGGTACAGTCAGCACAAAGAACATAAAAGTGACCTACAACAGCACCTACGGCACGCTCCCCACCCCCACCCGCAAGGGCTACAACTTCGACGGATGGTACACGGCCAAGACCGGCGGATCGAAGATCGTCTCCAGCACAATGGTGGGCAACTCGGCGGGCAGCACGCTCTATGCCCATTGGAAAGCTAACCAATACACCGTGACCTTCGACCCCAACGGCGGCACGGTCAGCACAACAAGCAAGACCGTGACCTATGGCGAAACCTATGCCAGCCCCAAGGCACTGCCTGAGCCCACATACCCGGGCCACACCTTTGACGGCTGGTACACGGAAAAAACCGGCGGCACCCGGGTGACCGAAGATACTGTGGTGACTGTCACGAAGGATCATACCCTCTACGCCCGCTGGCATCTGACCCCCGCTAAGGAGCCCACGGGAATTCATCTCACAACGAATCAGACCATCCTCTACGGAAAGAAACCATGGTTCAGCGAAGGGTGCGCCACCGACACCGGGCATACCATATCTTGGGCATGGTACGAGTGCAGCGCAGACGGGAGCAATGGGAAACAGCTCCCAGAGCGGCCAAAGATGCCCACTGCCGGGGTACACTATTACTATGCGGTCGCCATCGCCACGCGCAAGGACAACGGCCAGACTGCCAGCGCCAAAAGTCCCGTGGCCAAGGTGACGGTGAATAAGGCCACGCCGATGATCTCGACAAAGCCGACAGCCTCCACGTTAGACTTGGCGAAAAGCACGGCGCTGAGCGGGAGCCGCCTCACCGGTGGGATAGCGCAGAACAGGAATCTGACCCCATACCTCACGGTGCCCGGCACCTTCGCTTGGAAGGACGGCAGTACAACGATCACGAAAACCGGCAAGCAGGTTTTTTCCGTGGTGTTCACGCCAGAGGACACAAACAATTACAATTCTACGGAGATCGAAGTGAGCGTCCAGGTACAGTGTGCCCATAATTACAAGATGACTGGAGAAACTCCAGCCACCTGTACGAAGGCGGGCGTGAAGACCTATACCTGTACCGTGTGCAACGATAAAAAAACGGAAACACTGGCTGCCCTCGAACACAGCTACGGCAAACCGACTTATGCATGGAATGGAATAAACTGCACGGCGGAGCGGGTATGCTCCCGCGATAGCAGTCATAAAGAGACGGAAACCGTCACAGCTGCCGTTGAAACGACGCGGGCCGCGACCTGCACCCTCGAAGAGCT
>OIXV01001160.1_pt1 | contig 23854 bp, 20 predicted proteins | sample 1587771 | NCBI WGS metagenome assembly OIXV01 (sample SAMEA3888893, study PRJEB22519) | human gut metagenome | biome: human gut; feature: human-associated habitat; material: faeces | place: Denmark | collected 2010
TAGACCTCGAGGTCGCGGTCGCCGAACTTGTTCATGAGGTACTCGAGCTGCATGAGCTCGTCCCAGGTGCCGCCGACGCCCATCAGGAACACGGCGTCGTAGCCCTCGTCGGCGACCTTGTCGGCGAGCGCGGTCATCTTCTTGCCGGTCTCGTAGAGCGCCTTGCCGTCCTCGAGGTAGCCCTCCTGGTCGAAATGCATGATCTCGATCTTCTCGGTTTCCTTCATTTGTCTCTCCTTTCTGGGGTTGTCTTCACATCCCCCATGCCAACGGGCATCAAAACCCGCTTACATTCCGTAACACTCAGCCGCTTTGGCCTTAAGCGCATTGACTGACTCTTCGTAGCCCTCTGCCTTGACCTCCATTTGCTTGGAGACGGCATCGAGATACGGGTGCACGTCCCATGACTTCAGACGCTCGGCGATCATGGCCGCAATCGTCTGGAAGAACACAAGATTGGGAATTGCGCTGAGCAGCGGAGCCACCTGAGGCACCACAACCTCGTGAGCCTTACCCTTGGGATGGGCCGTGAGCAGCACCGTTTTTGCCGTAACGTTCGATAGCGCATCGGCGATATTCGCAAGACGCTCCGACCCCTGCGGATCGTCGACGATAAACACCAGATAGCCCGGAACAATCTGCATCTCGGGACCGTGGACGAACTCCTCGCCTTCGTGGTGCATGGCAGGAATCTTGATGGTCTCGCTCAGCTTGAGCGCCGCCTCCTCGGCAACACCGTAGTTGGGTCCGTTGCCGACGACCATGGCGGGCGTGTGCTCAGAAAGATCGAGCATGTGGTCTTGGACATATGCCTCGGCGGTCTTGCACATCACGGCATTGGCATGGATAGCCTCGCGCAGGTCGTCAAGACGCTGGGCAACGCCCTTGGCGTCAATCGTTCCGCGCGCCTGACCGCCGTAAATACCAAAGAGCACCAGGTACTCAACGAGAACCTCAACGCCCAGAGTCACAAAGTCCACCGACTCGACGCCCACACCGTAGTCAAGAACGATGTCAGTGTGCTCCTTGATGGGTGCCTCGACGTTTGCCGTGAGCGCAACTGCAGCCATATCGTGTGCGCACATGTAATCGAGCGCCGCAATCGTATTGGTTGAATAGCCGCTCTGCGAGACGGCGATGTTGAGCGCATGCTGTGGATAGGTGTGTTCAAAATCGACGAAGGCCTCGGGCGTCACAACGGACACCTGCATCTGCAGCGCATCTTGCAGGTAATCGCGGGCGCAATCCGCAGCATGGCGCGACGAACCCGAAGCAACGATGCGCAGCGCGTCAAAAGAACCGGACTGGAAAATATCAACGAGCTGCGCTACCAGCTCAGACGAACGCTCGAGGTTCTCTCCCATACGCACATGGGCAAGCTGAACGTAATCGAGCATCTTCATCGTCTCACCTCGTAACAAATCATAAGTATTTGATACCAATCACAGTTACAGGTTACGGCTTTTTGATACCTCTTTGTCGATTAATTTATCCCCTTCGGCGAACGGTCGATTTTGAGCCATGTAAGGTTGTATATACAGTCGGTCAAATTGCCCAAACAGACCGGCTGTTACCGCGCGCGATGCAAAGCCCCAGCTAGTACGTATAGGTGTAGCCGCCCGCATCGCCACGATTGAAGGACTTTACATACTCGATAGCCTGACCGCTCGCGTCATAGCTCACGCATTCCAAAAGCAAAACAAGATCCCCTTGTTCCAAGCCAAGCAAGCCCGCGTCGCGTGCGCCCACCGCCTCGATATCGAGCTTCTCCTGAGCCATGACCGGCTTTCGGCCTAGCATCTCATAGGTCTCGTACAAGCTGAAGACCGACACGTCAATATCTTCGATTGTGGGAAACAGCCGGCACGGGATGAACGCCATCTCAATCGATACGGGATCGCCGTTGACGCAGTTCAAACGCCGAATCGAATACAACAAATCGTCCTCGGCAATGCCAAACAGGTTGGCATAATATGGGCCCGCATAACGCTTGGAACGCGCGAGGATACGGACGGACGGCTCGCCGCCCGAAGCACGAACCGACTCGCGAAAGCCTCCTGTTCGCTCGTAGGCAACGGGTACTTTCTGCGCCACAAACGCGCCCTTTCCGCGGACGCGTCGAATCTGCCCGCGCCGAACCAGCTCATCGACAGCGCTTCGGATGGTCAAGCGTGTCGTACCAAATTCCTCGGCGAGGTCTTTTTCGGACGGAATCATGGAACCCGTGGGATATATACCGCGCTCGATACGTTCCTCGATGCGGCGTCGAATGCGCATATAAACCGGGGTGGCATCTACTGTTTCAGCCATTGTTCACCTGCCACGCTTCTCATTCCGTTCTTTTCGCCGTTATCGGCAAAGCGAAACTTTGTGGGCAAAATCACCGATTTGCAATGCTCCACAAAACGCATGTCCTTATCAAATTCGATCGTGCTCTCATAGAACACCGGCGTTCCCTCTTCTTGCTGGAGCAGCTCGGCCTCTTCGGCGTTCAAACGCGAGATGGAGATATGCTCACGTCCATGCTCAACACGCACGCCACCTTCTTTGAGCAAGACATCGTAAAGGCTCTCACACTCAAAATCGTGCTCGAGAAGCGATGGGCACAGGGACAGGTTAACGTGAGCAGTCTCGATTGACGCCGGCTCGCCCTCTATAAGTCGAATGCGCTGCATGCGGAGTAAAGGAGCGCCCACAGCCACCCCAAGCTTGTCGGCAAGCGCCTCATCCGCCTCGATGGTCCCGGTGGAAACCAGACGAGAAGAGGGGTGCAGGCCGACAGTCCGCACGGCATCGGAAAAGTTATACGTTTCCTGGAAGATGTTCAGCGGCTTGGGAGGACACACATATGTACCCGATCCGCGACGGCTCTCGAGCGTTCCACACGAGATGAGCCGTGTGATACCAGCGCGCAACGCCGTACGCGAAACGCCAATCTCTTCGCACAGGACTCGCTCAGCCGGCAGGCGATCGCCGCCGGCAAGCTGATGGTGCTGGATATACCAAAGAATTCCCTCAACAGCACGATCTTTGGGGGGGATTGCATAAGATTCGCCTGCCATTGCACAGACTCCTCATTCAGAAACGTATGCCGCCAAAATTAGGCCAGCCCTCCCATGGCATCAAATTCGGCCTTGATCTTCTCGGCGACATTCCGATACGACTTATATAGGTTTGAATCGCGTTTAACTTCGTCGGTCATAACGGGAATCTCTAATTTGGAAACCTTGCCTTTTCCCGTCTGAACCGCCACAACAACGCCCATACCAAGACACATATTACGCTTGGCAGCGTTCATTTTTGCCGCCTTGGCGGGATTTGCCAGAATACGCTGGGCAAATTCTTGTTTAGAGACCGCTTCTTCGGCCTCCGGATTGCCAGCTTCTGCCACTTCGCACTGCAGCACGTCCGCATAGTCAAAAATCTTCGGCTCGCCGCCGCGCTGATGCACGGCCCACTTGCGGCGCGTGGCATCCTGGTAGATAGCCGGCAAAAATGTAAACCGCGGCGGGTCCAAAATCGTATCCGTGATGGTAAACACATCGGGATCAAAGGCATCCTGCGGGTTTTTCTTCTTGAACAGCCCCATATCAGCCTCCCGTACTAGTATTAAACAACTCAAGTTGAATATAGCACCAATTTCAAGCCGCCGCTTTACCGCATCGGTGCGTGGTGTCTATGGCTCGCCCAGCGGAATAGTTCACGGACGAGGGCGGGGGCGGCATCAGCAAAGTCTCCATTACTTAAAAATAATCAGACCCCGCATATCGAAACGGTCGAGCGCGCCCGCCCCAAGCGCGGCATCCATCTATGGACGAAATAGCTCTTCCAGAGTGCCCTTGACAGCATGGGCAAGCGCCTCATGGCCCTCGGGAGTCAAGTGGATATGGTCGACGGGGCTTGGATCGCAGACGCCGGCGGCATCCAGGAACGCGCACGTCTGCTCTTCCGCAATCACGCGATAGGACCGCGCCACCTCATGCGAGACCCGAACCGAATGATCGCCAAACGACGAAAGGACCACCTTATCCACACCTTTGCCAACATGCGGCGGGGAGACGATCAAGACCTTGGGCGAGGGGCACCTCACCGCCCAAGGGAAACGTTTGACAGCGAGCACAAGCGACTCGATGCCGCGAGCGATATCGTTTGCGGATAGATTGAAGCAGGTCTTCATGTCGTTAGTCCCCAGCATCAAAACCACGCAATCGATGGGCTGCGCGCTGGCAAGCGCAACCGATATATCGTCCAAACCGCACAAACCGCCCTCGAACGGGTCGCGATGAACCGTGGTCCGGCCGCATAGGCCCTCTTCGACAATCCGCCACTCCGGTCCCAGCAACCCCTGCAGCACGCCCGGCCATCGCACATCGAACGGATAACGAAACCTCGTCCCGCTCGCAACGCCCTCGGGATCGTATCCATAGGTGTTGCTGTCACCAAAACACAATACCGTTCTCACGCTCATCGCGCCCTCTTCCATCTCTCGGGACCCCCGCTCACCGTGCCGCGACGCCCCGTTTGCGCTCTCCGCCATCATCCGACGCTCGCTCCAAGCTCGTGCATAAGGTCGCTGTTCCTTTGGTACAGCATATCGAACACCTTTCGGCGCTCCCGATAAAGCGCATGGACAGCCGGATCGGGTGCCACCACCCCGCCCGCACCGACACGCTCGACAAGCTCGTCCCAGTCCGCGCACGCGCCGTCAGCCAGCGCCGCCATCAGCGCGTCCCCAAAACATGCACCCATCGTCACGCGCGCGGTACGAACCTCTTTACCGCATGCGTCCGCGATCGCTTGCAGCCATACGGGATTCTTGGTACCGCCGCCCACCGCCATAAGACGTTTGATGGCAAGGCCGTGCTCCCGTTCCAAGATATCCACATGCGCCGCCACGGTGAAAGCGATACCCTCCAACGCCGCGCGTGCCACATGCCCGCGAGTATGCCCGACCGTGAGTCCAAACAATACGCCGCGCGCCAAGGGATCGTTCAAGGGGGTGCGCTCACCCGCAAAGTAGGGCAGGCAGATCAGACCATCCGCTCCAGGCGGAACCTCGGACGCCTCGCGCGCCATGACCTCGAATGCGTTCGGTCCCCCAGAAAGCTCATCGGCCAGCGCATCTCGGTAGAACTCGTCCCTAATCCACTTGGTCAGCGTGCCCGCGGTATTCGTTCCCGCGCAGATTCCATACGTACCGGGAATGATAAAGGTCCCGGGCCACAGCCTGGCATCTTCCACCATGCGATCGCTGATATAGATGAAATAACAGCTGCTTCCCATCTGAACCATCAGGTCTCCGGGCACCGCCACACCCGTTGAGATCGCCTCGGCGCCGGAATCCCCGGTTCCGACCAGCACCGGCGTCCCGGCGGCGAGCCCTGTCTCGGCGGCGGCCTGTGGCGTCACCGCGCCCGCGATATCCGTGGCGCTCATGACCTCCGCCATCTGATCGGGACGGCAAAACCCCTTACAGCCCTCATCATCCACTTCCCAGGTCTCCCGGTTATACAAGGGCAGGAAGTCCTCCGCAAGATATCGATCGATGCAGAATCGTCCGGTCAGCTTCGCGCAGAGATAGGACGATGCCGTCAGAAACTTAGCGGCGGCGGTGGCAATCTCGGGCATGTTGTCATAGAACCACATCACTTTAGGGGCTATGTCGGACGAGCAGGGATCGTGTCCCATCATCTCCCTCGCCCGCTCTTCGCCATACGCCGAAAGAATCTTTTCGATCTGGGGCTGGCTCCGCGCATCGACTCCATAGAGAATTGCCGGCGCGAGCGCGCGGCCCTCGCCATCCACCGATACGCAATCGCACCCCAGCGCCGAGAATCCCACGCAGCCGATAGATGAGGGCTCGATACCCATACGTGCGATGATCTCATGGGAGAGCTTGCAGAAATCCCCCCACCAGACCTGCTCAGCATCATGTTCGAACCAACCGGGACGGGGATTGCGGGTCTCGTGCGAGCACGCGACGGAGCACACCACGTTGCAGTCGGAATCTATGAGCACACCCTTCGATTCGCCCGTACCGATATCGATGCCCAAATAATACATCATCGCCCGGCCCCCTATTCGCCGCGAGCCGCACGCGCAGCCGCCATAAAGGAGGCGACGCGGTCGGCATCGATAGGTGCGGAGAATACACCATCGCGTTTGAGACACGTTCCCACAAAGGCGCCGTCGCAGTGCGAGAGTACATCTGCCACCGTCTCGGCCCTGCAACCGGTGCCGCACACCACGGGAACCTCGGAAGCGGCATCGCGTACGGAACCGACCAGCTCCGAGGAGGGGCCGCGTCCGGGCGCCTCCCCTCCCACAACTAGGGCATCAGGCATGCAGTTAAACATGATGGAATCGGCGATCTGGGCCGTGGTGCGGTCGTTGAGATACACCTCTCCCTCGCTGGTGACAAAATGGAAGAGCTTGAGGTCATCTAGGCGCAAGGCGCTTTTGAGCCGCATGGTATGGGCGAAATCGCGATCGATGACGCCGAGGTCGCCCGCCCATGCACCGGTGAACATGCAGCGCGTAAACTGCGCGTCAACTGCCGCGCACAACTCGATTGTTGCGTCCCCGTCGTAAATCGCCTCCGCGCCCCAGGGCAGCGAAATATGATCGGACAGCGAGCCGATAACGCGCCCCATCGCGGCAAGCGTCACGGCCGACACGCGCTTTTGATACGGCATGCTGAACTCGTTGGTGATCAAGATGCCGTCGACCCCGCCTTCTTGCAGCGCATCGAGATCGCGCTTGGCGGCCTCCGCAACCGAAGCAATGGTTCCACCTGGATAGTACAAGGGGTCTCCGGGCAACGGTTTGAGGTGCAGCAACCCGATAATGGGCTTCTCGGTACCAAACAACTCGGTCAAAAATGACATGGCAACTCCCATCTAAACGTCGTTCCATGCACAACGGGACCGGCGGGATTTTAAATGCCGCCGGTCCCGAATCCGTCTACTCTCCCAAGACCTCAACGTAGATCTTCCTACGCTGAGGCCCATCGAACTCGACAAGGTAGATATTCTGCGCGCCGCCGCAGACCACCCTTCCGTCTTGGACGGGAAATAAGCAGCTGTTGCCGGTGATCATGCTCTTGATATGACCACAGGAATTATTGCCCGTCGCCCCGTAGCTGGGAAGGAAGTGGGCGTGGGCGTAGGGCATGTCCAGGGGCGCGATGCGATCGAGGGTTTCCGCAAGGTCGGTCTCGACGCAGGGAAGGCCCTCATTCACCACGATTCCGCAGGTGGTGTGCGACAAGATGATCGCCGCCAAGCCGTTGGTGACGCCACTTCGCTCAATCGCGGCATGCACATCGCTGGTGATATCTATAAACTGTTCGGGCTTATCGCTCAGATACGATAGGGTCTCAAGCGTAACCATCACAAGTCTCCGCCTTCCAGGAATCGAAGCGCCGTGCCGCCATATAGTCTCTCGCGCGCGTCCTCGCGCATGGGCACGGCATCAAGGGCGCGCTTCAATTTGAACGCACGGAACCGGGGCGTGTTGCTCGCGAACATCACCTGGTGCGACAGGCTCCTCTCGTACCACAGCGGACCCATGTCCTGAGTGAACAGGCGCATCATCATCTCTTCGGGTGAATCCAGATACGTGATCGAGGTCTCGGTGTAGCAGTTGGGATATTTGAGCATCATGGCCACCATTTCGCGAACCCATGGCCATGCGAAATGGGCGATGCAAAACCTCACATGGGGATGCGTCATGATCACGCGTTCGAAAGCAAGCGGATGACAGGCGGAAAGCGGAGCGGAAGGCTCCCACGACAATCCGGCATCGAACATGACGGGCATGTTGTAATCTTCGCAGATACGATAGAGCCGCTGGGCACGAGGGTCGTTGGGGTCAAATCCCTGTTTCGCGGGATGCAGGAATAAACCCTTTGCCCCCAAATCCTTAAAGGCGCGTTCCAGGGATTCCGGCGCGTCGTCAAGCGCGGGATCCACGCTCGCAAATCCCCAGAGCCTGTCGGGATGCGCGGCGACCAGCGAAGAGATCTGCTCATTCGTCCCAAAATGGCCTCCCAGGGCGCTGGTGACATCCAAGGGCATGAGCACGCTCTTGTCCACGCTGCAGACGTCGAGCTCGACCTCGATCTCATCCCATTCCATAGGGCCCATGTGCCCCATGCCAAATTCTCGCTCCCAAAACGAGAACCCATCCGGCGCATCGCCCGGCGTATAGATCTCCTTGTACAGCATGGGGTGGACATGCATGTCGATTAACATCGCAAACGCCTCCTAGTAGGGCTCGAAGCGACCGATGACGCGCGATGAGAGCTCCGCGCCCTCGCTCATGCACTCATCAACGCCGCCACCGAGTATCAGTCCGTGGGTGAACCCGGCGATATAGGAATCCCCCGCCCCGACCGTGTTGACAACTTCTGCAGCTTCGACAATGCCGCACTCATGGAACCGCTCGCCATCGAACGCGACGCTTCCTCGTTCGCCAAGGGTCGCGACGGCTACACGCGGTCCGTAGCCCTGGACTTTTTCCAGCCACGCGCAAAGCTCCGGCGTATCCTCCTCAAACGACATAAAGGCGTAGTCAACAAACGGAAACAGTTCTTCGCAGCGATACTCGGGATCTTGGCTGAACACGGAAAAGTCCATTACCACCGTTTTGCCCGCGGCATGCCATTCTGGAAGGCGATCGAGGCAATTACCGAACAAATCGGTATGGATGATGTCGTGCTCGAGCACGAAAGCCTCGTCCTCATCTGTAAGGAAGTAATTCTCCATCACCCCGTCGATCGCCTCCAGATGCACGCGGTCGGTTCCGTTTTTGAGCGCCATGAGCATCACGCTGGTATCGCCCTGCTCGACTCGCAGGTGGGAGATATCTATCCCTTCTGCGGCGAGCGCCTCGCGCATCTTCTCGCCGTAGCGATCCTCGCCCACCACGGAAACGACCGAGACGGGTACGCCCATCCTCGAGAGGTGCACGCCCCAATCGACTCCGTTGCCCGTGGGATAGAAGACATCCAGGTTCTGGTAGACATCGGCGCAGCAAAACCCTACTGCGCAGGCACGAACGGTCATTTTGACTCCTAACGCAAGGCGGGGCGCCTCCAAGACACCCCGCCACGACAAACAGCCTAGTTCTCGTAGACCAGCGGGTGGCCCCAGCTGCCCTCGATCTTGCAGGTCTCCGCCGCAAAACCGGCAGCGAAGTCCAAGCTCTCGCGAATCGCGGCCTCGCCGCACTCGCCGGCCTTCTTCTTGGAAAGATAGGTGACCAAAAACGCCGTCAGCAGCGAATCGCCGGCCGCCATAGCGTCCTTGAGGTCCTCGGGCGCCACGGGCTTGATGCCCTGCTCGTAGAAGTTTTCGCCATCATAGGCGACGGAGCCCTTGCTCCCGCGCGACGCGCATACGATTTGGGGGCCAAGCGCCTTCACCCACTCGAGCTTCGTCTTGATATCCTCCAGGGAAGCGTCGCCCATGGACATAAAGGCGTACGTCACAAATGGCGCAATCTGCTCGAAGTACTCGTCGGTGGAGTCATCGGAGAAGTCGAAGCTGATCGGCACGCCGGCAGACTTGATCTTGGGAAGCTCGCGCTCGGTGAAGCAGTAGTTGCCGCTGTGCACCAGGTCGAAGCCGCTGACGTATTCGGCGGCGAAGCGGTCTATCACATAGCGCATGTCGCCACGTATACCGCCTTCATTGGAACCGAGGAAGATGCGGTCCCCGGTTTCGTCAACGGTCACGCGAGCAGCGCCGTTGACGCCCAGGGCCTGCTGGCAGCGAAGAAGCTCGATGCCCTCGTCCTCAAGCGACGCGATAACGTGCTCTGCTTCCTGATCGGATCCGAAGATTCCCATGTAAGCGCTGCGGTCGACGCCGAGCTTCTTGGCGAAGACGGCGAAGTTCACCGCATTGCCGCCGGGGTACATGGTCTTGATGTGCTCGTACTTATCGACGACATTGTCTCCAAAGCCGAGCACGCTTATAGGATAGGCTGCCATGGTTAACTCCATTCGGGTATATCGCCGCGGTTACGGCGAGCAGCAGGGGTGCGAGGGATTCGCGCGGCTCAACGTGCCCGGCACCCCGCTTTAAAAGCCGTTAGTACTTCTCGATGCCCATGTAGCGACGGACGTCAGGATGATGGTCGAACACCTTGCCGCGAGCGGAGCGCAGCTCGCAGTTCATCGCGTAGAACAGGATTGGATCGAGGAACGCGCGGACGCTTGCCGGAATCTGGTCCATGCCGTACTCCATGGCATCGAGCACCATGAGGGTGTCGGTATGGGTCTCGAGGAACGCGAGGGCGCGCTCGTCCATAGCCCGGCACTCGCTGGAGGACATCTGCAGGAAGTAGAAGACTCCGGGCTCGGTCACCTCGAAGGGGCCGTGGAAGTACTCACCGGAGTGGATATAGGCGCAGCTCTGCCACTGCATCTCCATAAGCGAGCAGATAGCGAAGCCATAGGTCTGGCTAAACACGGGACCGGATCCCAAGATATACAGGAACTTGTGGTCCTGGCACAGGGCGGCGAAGCGGTCGCAAAGCTCGGCGTTGACCTTCTGGCGAGCTGCGGGCAGGATCTGATCCATCTTGGCGATGCCTTCGTACATGTCCGCAAGGTCGGCATAGCCCTCCTGCTGGTCCAAGACCTCGGCAGCAAGAGCCAGGGAGATGCCGGCGGGCACCTCCGCCTGCGGAACTCCCTCGCCCCACGGATACACCCAGCAGGTCCACTCGCCGTTATCGATGCCGGAGCCGGCGTTGTCGGTCTGGGCGATAACGGTTGCGCCCGCCGCCTTGGCAATCGTGCACGCGTCGATTACCTCGCGCGTGTTGCCGGAATGGCTGCAAGCGATAACAAGGGACTTTTCGCCCAAGCGCTTGGGGCGCATGATATCGAACTCGCGGGCGGTATACGCCTCGCTGGTAAACGTGGTCGCCTCGCGCTTCAGCAGCTCGTGAGCAGGCAGCAGGTCGATGAGGGAACCGCCGCAGGCGACCCAAAAGACGCTATCGAAACGGCCCTTTTTAGCGATTGCGTCGGCGATGAGATCATGTGCGTTCATTGTTGTTCTTCCTTTCGATACGGCGGACGAGTCCGCCAGCGTTTACTACAAGTCTTCACGTCGCGCGTGTTGATCGCCCCGCGCGAATGGGGAGCTACGCGCTAATCGACAAAATACTTCTCGAAGGCGTCCATGTTGCGCCGGTCCGCGGCGGCAGGATCATCGAAATACTTTCCATCGGTGATCTCCTGGCCAAGATAGCCCTCGAACCCATGCGCGTTGAGGACGCGTACGAAATCGTCCATGCTGTGCTTTCCATCGCCCCAAACCAGATGGCCGTATGGGTCGCCATCAATGAAGTGCATGTTCTTTATGGCACCGTCGCCAAACTCGGCAAACCACTCTTCAAGGCTCTCGCCGGCGACTCCCATAGCGGTAGTGTCCACCATTGGGGTAAGGTGCGGGCTGGCTACCTGGTCGAGCATGCGCCTAGCGTCTGCGAGCGTAACCACCAAGTTGCTCTCTTCCGGCCGCAAACTCTCCATGCAGAGAGTCACGCCGTGCTCGCCGGCATAGTCCGCAAGAATCGCCAAGTGCTCGGCAGAGCGCTTCCAAGCCTCCTCGCGGTCCTCGTCCCAGTCGCCCCAACCGGAGTTGATGGACATATACGGGGCGCCGAGCACCTCGGCGAGCTCGATGCCGTGCTTGAAGTACGCAAGGCTCCGCTGCGCGTGGAGGGGCTTTCTAGCAGCGTACTGCCACGGATACACCACGTTCTCCGGGCACAGGGAGCTCACGGAGAGGCCGCGGGACTCGATCTTGTGGCGGAGCTCGTCGGCCTCGAAATACCCCGTGTGGTCCAGCGTCACATGCGGCTCTGCCGCCCACAGCTCGATGGTTTTGAAGCCAAGGCGCTGCTGGACATCAAGGAAGTAATCGAGCGACCACATGATGTAGTGAATGTTCATGCCGGCGACCTGCTCGCGATGCAGACGGGGCACAGAAGCGTTTAAATCCATGTTAGGCATCTCCTCTCCTAGCAATCTTCGTACACGACCCGGCCATCGCTCAGCGTGAGCGAGACCCGGATGTCTCGGGCATCTTTGGGGTCTACCGCAAACACATCGCGGTCGAGAACGCAGATGTCCGCGAGCTTGCCCGCCTCGAGCGTACCGAAATCGTCCTCGCGAACCAGATCGTAGGAACCCCCGGCAGTCCATGCCCGCAGCAGCTCGGCAACGCTGACGGTATTTTGCGGGTTGACGTCCAATCCGTCGGCGAAATACCCTCCGCAGGCGCTGTAGATCGAATCTCCCAGATGCGGGATAAGAAGGGGGAGGTCGGTGCCGCAGCACAGCACGCATCCACTATCCACCATGGCGCGACGGTTCCAGCTGCGGGAAAGCCTCTTCTCTCCTATCTGGCGGCGCATGGTCGAAAGGCAATCCTCGCGCTTATCAAGGGTGAGGATCTGGGGGTAGACCTCACAGATTCCGCCGATGGCGCCCATGCGCGCCAGATCGATCGGATCGGAGTTCTCAAGGTCCGTAATCGAATGCCTGCGAGCGAGCCTTCCCGACTCGTCGCGCGGCAGGCGCTCATACAGGTCGATTGTCTTGCGAACGGCCCCATCCCCCTGACAATGAAGGGAGTAACGGAATCCTTGGGCATCGATCTTAGACAGCTCGCGAGAAATGAGGTCCCATTCGGGCTCCTCGACCACGGTCTTTCCGCCGGCGCCCGCATCGGCCCCCTCCTCGTAGGGATCGATCATCTCGGCCAGGCCGCACCACACGCCGCGATCGGTCATGCGATTGAAGCCGGAGAACCTGACGAAGTCTCCTTGGAAGCGATTGCGCGCCGAGCAGGCGTAATCAAGATCGGCTCCGCGCCCGACGGGCTGGCTCATCATGTCGACTCGAACCGTGAGCTCGCCTTCCTGCTCGCGGCGATACATCTCGTCCGCAAACCCGTAATAATCGTCGAAGCACATCTCCTTGATGGCGGTGACGCCACGGGAGTTGAGCATGGCCATATAGTCGCCATATGCATCACGAACCTCCCGAAGGGGCAGGTAGTCGCGCATAAGACGCCAAATCATCTCGGCATAGCAGGCTTCGGGCGTGAACCCGTAGCGCTCGGAAGCGGCAGAGTTGAGCACGCAGGTCTCCGCGCCGGCAGTAAAGGCGACGGCAGGCGTGGATGAGAACTTCTCGTCCAGCATATCGACCAGGTCGTCACCCATGAGAGCGTCTGGAAGGTTCATGCCCAACGCCATAGGGGCCTGGGGCCGCTCCTCCTTCCAATTCGACATCGCGGTGAGAACATCATCTGCCGAGGCCACATCGATAAGATCGGCGCCGATGCGACGAAGCACCCAGCCGGTAAAGAACGTGTGCACGTCGACAAGGCCTGCCATGACGGTTCTGGAGCCAAGGTCGCGAACCTCGTCCGCATGCTTAATATATTCGGCAGCCCGATCAGAGGCACCCACGGATTCGATGCGATTACCGCGAATCGAGACATATCCGTCGATCGGTTCATCAGAAAGGCCGGTAAAGATGCTGCGGGACAGCAATACGAGCGAACGATCAGACACTGGGCACCTCCTACATCGGCAGCAGGCCGGAGATCGTAGTCGCGACCAATCCGAACAGAACCATGAAGATAAAGAACTTCCAGATGGTCTTCCACCATTGCCCAAAGGAAATCTTCGCTACGGCGAGACCCGCGACGGTCATGCCCGCAACGGGGCTGATGGTGTTGATGGTCTGGTTCGCGAACTGCAGAGCGGTGACGGCGGCCTCGGGATTGAGACCCATAAGCTCGGTCAGCGGGCCCATGACGGGCATGGTGAGTGCAGCGAGGCCGGAGCTGGAAGGAACGAGCAGCGAAAGCAGGCCAAGGACGATGTACATGAACGTGGTATAGATGAAGGACGGAGCGCCCGCAAGGAGTCCGGCAAGCCCGTTAAGAATAGAGTCGATGATCATTCCGCCCTCTGCGACGACCAGGATGCCGCGGGCGATACCGATGATGCAGGCTGCGTAGGCGAAGTCAGCGATTCCGCGGACGAACTCCTCCGCAATGGTCTTCTCGTCCAAACCGCCGAGAATGCCAGCGAGAAGGCCCATGGCCAGGAACACCATAGAGATCTCGTTCATATACCAGCCCTGGGTAACGAGGCCCCACACGATAACGCCCATGCCGACCGCGAAATCAATGAGGACGAGCTTGTGGCGAAGCGTGAACTCCTCTTCGACAGAGGCGTCGGTGACGGAGAACTCGATGCGCTTCTGCTTATCATCCTCATAGGTGATGGAAGACTTAGGATTGAGCTTGACGCGGTGCGCGTAGCGCATGGCCCAGAAAATGCCCGCGGCGGTGAAAATGACCCACAGGATGGCGCGGAGCCACAGCTGGGGATTTCCCTCGATGCCGATAACACCCTGGGCGATCAGCACGTTGAAGGGATCGATGGTGGATGCGCAGTAACCAAGGTTGGGACCGAGGAAGCAGATGATGAACGCGGTCATGGAGTCATACCCGATGCCCAGCATGATGGGGATGAAGATCGCGTAGAACGGCAGCGCCTCCTCGGACATGCCGAACGTGGAACCGCAGATCGAGAGCAGGATCATGGTGATGGGAATGATCAAGATGTCCTTGTTCTTCAACTTCTTGATCACGCGGCTCATACCGGCGTTTAGGGCGTTGGTCTTGGTGACGATGGCGAACGATCCGCCGATCAGCAGGACGAACGCGACGACATCGGCCGCAGCCTGGATGCCCTGGGTGGGAGCCTGCAGAACGGCATCGATGCCCTGTCGCAAATCGACGGTCTCCCCCGTCTCCGGATCGGTGTAGACCTTATCGACCTCTTGGTACGTTCCAGCTACAGCGACTTCTCGCTCGCCCGCAGCCGTCTGAATGATCTGACGGTCGAACTGACCCGATGGAACGACCCATGTGAGCACCGCGAAGAATACGATCAGCATGAACGCGATGGTGTACACATGGGGAAGCTGGAGGCGGAATCTGCGCTTGGGCTTCTCCTTTTTGGTATCCGACATTCTTGACCTCCTGTCAGAACAACGATGCTTGCCATAAATCCTCATGTATAAGCAAACATCTTAGGTTGTCCTATGTATAACCTGCATGAAGGTGCCGGTCAAGAAACATATTAGATTGTTCTATAAACGGTTGCTTTTACGCGCTAAACGGACCCGTTGCAGCGATGGTGAGGGCGGCGCGGCACAAGAAGGCAGGGAGGCTCGATAAGGGATGCTCCCGAGAAGCCTCGCGCGTTCCGGTTATGCATAAAGGGATGCAAGGCTCCAAGAGGCGGGAGCAGCCTCCACGGGACTCGCTAGATATCGAAGCTGTAGCGTGAACCCACGTAGTACTGTCTGCCGTAGCAGAAGGGTTCTCCGTTGGAATCGAGAAAGCCCACGTTCATGAAGAAGAGCGGCTCCCCTACTGGGACCTTGAGCTCGCGGGCGGTATCGATTCCCGCACGGGCAATCTCCAACCTGCAGGGATCGGACGAACAGGGATACCTGCCCGTACGCTCCCCCACAGTCTCGAATATCGAACAATTGGAGAGACTGATATCTTTGAGAAATTCGAATCCCTCGACAGGATAGTAGTTGTTCTCGAACAGGACCGGCACGCCGTCTGCGGTACGCACGCGTGAGACCAAGATGAGGTCAGAGCCTTCATCCAGGCCCAAGAAAGAAGCGAGGTCGCGATCGGCGGCAACGACCCTGCGGGCGACAACGCGAGCGCCCGCCTTCTGGCCGTTTTCAGCGCATGCTTGGGTAAAACTCTGAACATCGTCCTTCTGATGCACCTTGCGAATTATCTTGGTCGCGGTCACAAACGTACCACGCCCCTGCCGCTTGGTGAGATACCCCTCGTCCACAAGCCCCTCTATAGCGCGGCGAACCGTGACCCTTCCCACGCCGTACATCTTAGAAAGCTCAAGTTCCGTTGGGATCTGCGAATCAACGGGATATGTCCCCTGCTCGATATCGCTCTTAAGCAAATCGAGCACCTGTTGATACAGCGGGGCGGAAGAGCCCCCATCCAGATGCGCATCCACAAAAACTCTCCCTTTACGGCGTTCCTGATCTCAAAGACTTCATTCTACCGCACATGGGAAAATGGGGCTAAACATATAGGAACTCTGCATGTTTGAGCAGATCGGGAATCTGGTCGATGATTTCGTCCGCGCTTACTTGCGAAAAACCAAAACGCTCCTCGCGCTTGGCGAACCCGCCCGGAGGCGGCCCCAGCGCGAGACCGTCCAGCACAAGCACCCCCGAGCTGCCGCTCGCCGCTGGTTGAGCAAAAGTCAGCGAGCGGGTTCCAAGTGCCCCAGGTCGCCGTGAAAGAGGAGCGACGCGTACTTCTGTACGCGAGCGACGGTTTGAACGGCGAGATGGGGTGCTTGGAACCCGCGCAGCGTCGAGCCTTTACGCGGTTTGGTAAAACCGCGTAACAAAGTTACTCGTTGTCGCCCGCGGTCATTTGGGTTGCGGAGAGTACGCCGTCGGCAGCGGTTGCGGCTGCGGCGTCGGGCCAGACCCAGTCGGTGAAGGCCGGGTGATCGAAGCCCTCGTCGCACGCGAACTCAAAGGCCTCGGTGCGGAAGGCCTCCCACTCATCAATCTGCTCGGCAAACTTATCGGCGTCAACCATGCGCAGCACGTCGGCGGCCAGGGCCCAGCGGTCCATGTTGTTCAGGCGCAGCATGTCAAACGGCGTGGTCGTGGAGCCCTTCTCCTCGTAGCCGTGAACGCGGAAGGCATCGTGGCCGGGACGGTTCCAGATCAGGCGGCGAATCGTGCCGGCATAGGCGTGGAATGCGAAGAGCACGGGCTTCTCGCCGCGGCCAAACAACTCAGCCCAGCGCTCATCGCTGATGGCTTGGTCATTCTCGCAGACGTTCTGGATCTTGAGCAGATCGACTACGTTGACAAACCAGACCTTGATGCCCAGTCCGCGCAGCATATCGGTTGCGGCCAGCGCCTCGAGCGTCGGCACGTCACCGCAAGTAGCGACCACGACGTCGGCCTCGGCGAGCGAGTCGGCAGTCGATGCCCACTCCCAGGTCGCTACGCCCTCGGCGAGCTCAGACTTGGCCTCGTCGACCGTCTGGAAGGTGGGGGCGGGCTGCTTGCCACAGAAGATGGCATTGACGCAGTCGGTGGACTGGTAGACGCGCTCGGCCACAGCAAGGGCCATATTGGCATCGGCCGGATAATAAGCATTCACGACATGCGTGTCGTTGGCCTTGTTGAGCAGCAGGTCGATAAAGCCGGGGTCCTGGTGCGAAAAGCCGTTGTGGTCCTGGCGCCAGACATGGCTCGACAGCAAAATGTTGAGGCCGCTGATAGGAGCACGCCACGGAATCTCGCGCTTGGTTGCTTCGAGCCATTTGCAGTGCTGGTTGACCATGGAATCGACCACGTGGACAAAGCTCTCGTAGGAGCTCCACACACCGGAGCGGCCGGTGAGCACGTAGGCCTCGAGGAAGCCCTCGCACTGGTGCTCGGACAGCTGCTCGACAACCTTACCGGAACCGGCCAGCAGCTCGTCGTTGGCATCGTCCTCGTAGAAACCGGCATCCCACTGCTTCTTGGTCACCTTATAGGCAGCCTGCAGGCGGTTGGACGCGGTCTCGTCGGGACCGAAGATGCGGAAATCATCCATGTTCTTGGCCAGAACATCGGCAGTGTACTCACCAAAGACGCGGGCGGCCTCGGTGGAGCCCCAGCCGTGGCCCTTACTTGCGATGGGGATCTCGTGAGCGTGAATATCGGGAAGCTCGAGCTCGCGGCGTACCTTGCCGCCGTTCGCGTTGGGATTGGCGCCGATACGCAGCTCGCCGGTCGGCATAAAGGCCGTCACCTCGGGGCGCACCTGGCCCTCGGGCGTAAAGAGCTCCTCGGGCTTGTAGGAGCGAAGCCACTCGCGCAGCACGCGGAAGTGCTCGTGGGTGTCCTTGGCACTCGCCAGCGGCACCTGATGGGCGCGCCAGGAGTCCTCGGTCTTCTTGCCATCAATCTGCTTGGGGCAGGTCCAACCCTTGGGCGTACGGAACACGATCGTGGGATAGGCCGGACGGACCACGGTCTCGCCCGCAGTGGCCTGAGCCATAGCGGTGGCCTTGATGTCGCAGATCTCATCGAAGACCTGCTCGAACAGGGCGGCGAAACGCGCATGAATGCTCGCATGGCTCTCGTCGTCAAAGCCGGCGACAAAGAAATGCGGCTTATAGCCCATGCCCTCAAAGAACTTGGTGAGCTCCTCGTCGGACACGCGGGCAAGAATGGTGGGGTTGGCGATCTTGTAGCCGTTGAGGTGCAGGATCGGCAGGACGATACCATCGGTTGCCGGGTTCACGAGCTTGTTAGACTGCCAAGAGGTCGCGAGCGGACCGGTCTCGGACTCGCCGTCGCCCACCACAGCCACGGCCAGCAGGCTCGGGTTATCCATGACGGCACCGTAGGCGTGGCTGAGCGTGTAGCCGAGCTCGCCGCCCTCATGGATGGAGCCAGGCGTCTCGGGCGCAAAATGGCTCGGAATACCGCCGGGGTAGGAAAACTGGCGGAAGAACTTCTGCAGGCCGGCCTCGTCATTGGTAATGTCGGGGCGAATCTCGCGATAGGTACCATCGAGCAACGACTGGGCGGTGCCAGCGGGGCCACCGTGACCCGGGCCCATCAAGAAGATCGCGTTCTGGTTGTGATCGGCGATGAGGCGGTTGACATGACCGAACAGGAAGTTGATGCCGGGCGTGGTGCCCCAGTGACCGACCAGGCGGTGCTTAACGTCCGGGCGACCAAAGTCACGCACCTCGCCGGTTTTCTCATCGACAAAGTCGGGGCGCATGAGCGGGTTAGAGCGAAGGTAGATCTGACCGACGGACAGATAATTCGATGCACGCCAATACAGGTCGACGCCCTCGAGCTCGGAAGCCGGCACCTCGTGGCCCAGCTTTTGCCACGGCGTCCCCAGTGTTTTAGCCATTGTTTATGTCCCTCCGCTGTGCGGTCGCCCTCCAATACGGCAACCATTCGTTGGGACTAGTATATTTGCTAAAACGTTTTATCATGGTGAAAAAACGTTTTATCACCCTTATCAATCACATCGATCAACAAAACGCGACATTCACCTGCGGCATTGTCTGCCACAGGTGCTCCACATTCGGTCTCTGCAAATTGATAAACGTGTTTAGTTATGTTTAGTAAGCTCGAGCACGCTGCCCTTAACGATAAGCGCCGGCTCCAGGACGACCTCTTCGGCACGCCTACCGCCCCTACCGGCAAGACGCTTGGACATGCAGCCAAAAGCATGTTCCGCGAGGACACCAGGATCCTGCTCAATGGCGGTCAGCGCCGGCTCAAAGAGAACGTCGGCCGCCGAGTTGTCATAGCTCACCACCGAAATATCGCCCGGGACGCTCTTCCCCATCTCGTGCAAACGCTTGAGCAGACCGAGGGCAATGTTGTCCGAGCTTGCGAACACGGCAGTGGCGTCGGTTGCGAGCACCGCCTCCGAGGCCTCGTAGGCGCTCGGAATGTAGTACTCGCTCTCAAACTCCAAACGCGCGTCGATAGGCAGGCCAACCTCGCGCAGCGCGCGCTCATAGCCGGCAAGTCGCTTGCGACCCGTATTGGAACGACGCGCATTAACCAAGCAGGCAATGCGACGGTGGCCCTGCTCGATCAGATAGCGGGTAGCCATATAGCCACCCATCTCGTGGTCGAACATCACCTTGTCGCACTCGAGCCCCTCAATGGCGCGGTCGACCATCACGGCAGGGATGGGTAGATGGCTGACCTCTTCGCGCAGGGCACGGTCGTCCGAGAACTCGTCGCCTACCACCAGGAAGACACCATCGACGCCGCGCGTCACCAGCTGGCGCAGCAGTTCCAGGTCGTCGTCGGCGCTTCCGCCCGAGCTGGTAATAAAGAGCGCATAGCCGTCCTCGCGGCAGCGCTTTTCCAAGCTACCGGCAAGTGAGGCAAAAAATCGGCTCTCGATGTTGGGGACGATAAGACCCAGGGTGCGTGACTCGCGCATGACCAGGCTGCGCGCAATCTGGTTGGGAACATAGTGGTTGCGCGCCGCGACCTCCTTGATGAGCTTGCGGTTTTCTTCCGAGATGCGACAAGGCCGATTGTTGAGAACAAGCGAGACCGACGAGGGGGAAAGCCCCACCTCCTGGGCGATCTGCTTGAGGGTGACTTTGTTGGCCATCTCGCTCCTTCCAGGTTTACGCGCAATCTCTTGAAAGTATAGCGACTGCCCCTCTACCTCGATGATAAACACTTTACCAATCCGGTAGACGGCTGTTTTATTGCCGCCAGCGCACCAAATACGTCCAGGTGGGGTATATTGCAATCGATTGATGACAACGACCACCAAAAGGCGGATATTCGGATGCACGAGAACGACTTTTTTAACGAGGACCTGCTGTGCGCGCTCGCTGGCGTTGCCGGCGAGGACAACGTGTTGATGAGCGAGCCCATGCGCGAGCACACCACGTTTAAGATTGGCGGCCCGGCCGACGTCTTTGTCACGCCCGACACCGAGCAGGGCCTCGTCGCCACGCTCGATACCTGCTATCGCTGCGATCTGCCACTCACCATCGTGGGCAACGGTTCCGACCTACTCGTCGGCGACAAGGGCATACGCGGCGTCGTCGTAGCGCTAGGCGAGGGCCTCTCCGACATTACCGTCGACGGCACGCACGTTACGGCAGCAGCCGGTGCGCTGCTTTCGGATGTTGCGGCCGCGGCAGCCGAAGCCTGCCTCACCGGCATGGAGCCCATCTCGGGCATCCCCGGATCGGTCGGCGGCGCCTGCTACATGAACGCCGGCGCCTACGGTGCCTGCATGGCCGATGTGCTGGAGTCTGTACGCGTCTACAAGCCCGCCCGCATGCTCGACGACGGCACCCGCGGTAGCGGCAGCATCATCGAGTTCGATGTCAACGAGCTCAATCTGGGCTATCGCAAGAGCCGCATCGCCGACGACGGCTTCATCGTGCTTTCGGCCACCTTCAATCTCGCCCCGGGTAACGCCGCGATGATCAAGGCCGACATGGACGACTACCGCCAACGCCGCGAGGACAAGCAGCCGCTCGACATGCCGAGTGCCGGCTCCACTTTCAAGCGCCCCGAGGGCCACTTTGCCGGTAAACTCATCATGGACGCCGGCCTGCGCGGCCATGCCGTCGGCGGCGCCCAGGTGAGCGAAAAGCACTGCGGCTTTATCGTCAACGCCGACCACGCCACCGCCGCCGACGTCGACGAACTCATCCGCCACATCCAAGCAACCGTCAAAGACCAATTTGGCGTAGACCTAGAACCCGAAGTCCACCGAGTAGGCGAATTTTTATAAAAAGAAGGCCCCGAAAGGGGCCTTCACTTTCTTTAATTCAGACAACCAGTCCGGTGTGTCGCGCCTTGAACCCGGAAGGTCCGGGACTGCGGGCGAGGCATAAGGTTGATCGCGAGTTCCGCACGCAAAGAAGGCCACTTAATGTGGCCTTCGTCTTGCGCAGGACTGCCCGAGCAGGCAACCTTATGCCTCGCCCGCAGTCCCGGACCAAGCCGCAGCTACGACAGCGCAATACCGCCAAGCCAGCCCCAGCGCACACCAGAGCCAGTGCCGTAAAAGCTAATGAACGAGTCAAGCGACCTCGACGTGATGGCGCCCTCGTTACTCATAACGATGCCGCCGCCAACATAGATGCCCACATGTCCGTACAGCAGACCCGGCATACCGGTGCCACTGTGCGACGAGTCGGCCACGATCATGCCCACCTGCAGCGCCGAACGATCGGAGCTGTAGCACCAGGCGTTAAACATGTCGCACGCGTTGCCGCCAAAGTAGCCCACGCCGGCGTTGCGGAAGACGTTGGTGACCCAGGCGGCGCACCAGTTCAGGCCAGGCGAAGGCGTGGAGTAGCATGCGTTGACGACAGCCTGCTGCTTGCCCGAGCCGGCATTCTGTTGCGGATTTCCGGGCGCATACGATCCGCCACCCGAGTTTGAACCACCCGAGTAGGAATTGTTCTTGTTTGCGGCAGCCGCAGCAGCGGCAGCCTTCTTGGCAGCCTCCTCAGCCTGGGCGGCAGCGAGAATCTCGGAATCGCGCTGGGCCATGAGCTCCTTGACATCGTCGGAGAGGCCGTTCAGAACCGTCTGGACCTCCTGCTGCTTGGCCTGCATGTCCTGCATCTGGGCAGTCTGCTGGTCCTTGAGCTTCTCCAAGTCGGCCTTCTGCGACTCAAGCTCGGTCTTTTGCGCATCGAGCTCTTCCTGGATGGTCTGAATGTCCTCGATGGCGTCGCGGTCGCTCTTGTTGATCTTCTCAACATAGTGCGCATTGGCGACGAGCTCCTCAAACGAGCCCGAGGCGAGCAGCAGCGACAGGATGTTGGTGCCGCCCGACTTATAGCTGGCGGAAACGCGATCGGAAAGATCGTCGCGCTTCTTTTTGAGCTCGGCCTTCTTTTCGTCAATCTGCGCCTGCGTGCTGTCAATCTGGCCCTGTACGCTCTCGATATCGTTGAGGGTCTGGGCGTTCTTGTTGGCCAGCGCCGCGTATTCATTTGCGATGCTGTCGAGCTGGGCCTGGACCTCGTCAAGCTGAGCCTGGGCCGCATTGAGCTTGTCGGTGGTTTCCTTGGTGGCCTCCGCAGCATGGGCGCGAGCGGGCAGACCAAAAAGAACGGCTGCAGAAGCGGCGCCGAACAAGGCCTTGAGGGCAGTGCGACGCGAAAGCTCCTGGGAAAGGATGGAATCGCTGTTTGGTGACATATCTACTCCGTTACATGTTTATTTATATGTCGCTCAACTCATACATATTAGCGCACATCGCGCTCGTCCCAACGATTTCCACGAACGGCAGGAAACCCCATGGTCGGCGGCTCGTATGCAAACGTCAAAGTCAAGGTTATGCCCACGCCAAACATTTCCATGAGTACGTTAGCATGTTCGTCTGCTTTTCCTGCCCTGCACGTTTTGGGTGCCCCTGCCTGCGCTATACTCCCTCAGGAAGTGTTCCTGATTCGATAGGAGACTACATGTCCAAAGCACTCGACCCCAAAGACACCTGCGTCCTCGTAACCGGTGGCGCCGGCTTTATCGGCTCGCACACCGTCGTTCAGCTGCTCGAGGGTGGCTACCAGGTCGTCATCGTCGACGACCTCTCCAACTCCAGCGCCGTCGCCGTCGACCGTGTCAAGACCATCGTGGGCGACAAGGCCGCCAAGAACCTCACCTTCTACGAGGCCAACGTGCTCGACCGCGATGCCATGAACAAGATCTTCGATACCCATCAGATCGACCGCGTCATCCACTTCGCCGGCTTTAAGGCCGTCGGCGAGTCGGTGAGCAAGCCCGTCGAATACTATCACAACAACATCGAGAACACCCTGGTGCTCGTCGACGTTATGCGCAACCATGGCTGCAAGTCCATCATCTTCTCGAGCTCCTCGACCGTCTACGGCGATCCGGATAACCCGCCCGTCACCGAGGAAGACCCCAAGAAGCCCGCGACCAACCCCTATGGCTGGACCAAGTGGATGATTGAGCAGATCCTTATGGACGTTCACACCGCCGACCCCGAGTGGGACGTTGTGCTGCTCCGCTACTTCAACCCCATCGGCGCACATCCGTCGGGCCTGATCGGCGAGGACCCCAAGGGCATCCCCAACAACCTGGTGCCTTATGTCGCGCAGGTTGCCGTGGGCAAGCTCGAGGCCGTTCAGGTCTTTGGCAACGACTACCCCACCCCCGACGGCACCGGTGTGCGCGACTACATCC
>OIXV01001165.1_pt1 | contig 23779 bp, 18 predicted proteins | sample 1587771 | NCBI WGS metagenome assembly OIXV01 (sample SAMEA3888893, study PRJEB22519) | human gut metagenome | biome: human gut; feature: human-associated habitat; material: faeces | place: Denmark | collected 2010
ATGCCGACGGCTGGCGGTCGCCTGCTGGAATTTGCGCAAGATTATTGACAGTACCCAGTCTTGCGCTACGCTCGGCACCGAGGACGTTTTCCTCAGTGCCGAATAGGCACAACGACTCATCAGAAAGCAAGCCATATCGCCGGTCGCACGCCAGCGGAGGCAAACGACATGCACCACCCGATGACGCCATCCTCATCGACGCACGGTACGCTTAACGTGCTCTCGCCGCCTGACGGCCTGAGCCACCATCGCGCTGCGCGCAATCCGGTCGCGTCATTGCAGGCCCGAGCCGCCAGGAGGTGCCCCTCGTCCATGTACCTCTTGACCTCCTCCGCGGACAGGCAGAAGACGAGATCGTCCGTCTCGTCGCCAGCCACCAATAACTCGGCCACGTCCCAGTCGAGCGAGTCGGCCAGGAATTCCCCGTTGAGCCATCGCCTGACCTCGGAGCTGAACCAGTCCAGAGTGTCAACCCCTTGGACGAACGGCATGTGCGACACGACGTCGCGCGCGAGAAGGAGCACCCTCCCTCCGTCCTGTCGCAATACGATCCATTCGCATGCTGCACCGTCTTCGCAAGTGCCCTTTTTCAGGGACACGGTGCCCTTAGCGGGGTCGTACGCGCTCCCAAACATGATCTCGGACGCGATGCCGGGCGCTGCGCTGAAGCCTTGGTTGGCAAAGTACTTGCAAGCATTCAGAGCTGTTTCCTTGTCGGCCAAGGCAAGGAACGTGAGGAAGAAGCGCAGCGGCTCTCTGTCTTCTCGATTCACGATGGCTCTGTTCAACAGGTTGGCCGCCAGCGCCGGGTCGCTCTCCCGCACCAAAAAGGAGAGGCCGAGGGCAACCTCCGGCTCGTTTTGTTCCAGTATAGATAGATACAGATCCGCTGCCCTGTTGGGATCGTCGGGAATGAGAAGATGGGCCAAATTGCACGGGGCGCACAGCTTGTCCCCGGCCTCCATCGCCTCGACGAAGGTGTCCTTAGCCAGGTCAAGATCCTTACTCGCCCTCACGATCCCGAGCTCGTTGACGACATCGCTGTCGTACTTCACGGCTAGCGATCTCTCAAACAGCTCGATCGCCATTGCCGGGTTCTCGTCCTCAATAAGCCGCGCGAGGGCGCAGGTTGCATACTGCTCGTTGCCCGCCGCTATCGCCATTCTGAATGCTTCCTTGGCCTTTCCGGGGCTTTCTTTTTGTATCAAAATGCCATAACTGTACATTGCTTCACCCTTGAGGTCGGTGTGGAACAACCGTTTATAGAGCTCGACCGCTTTATGCGGATTCTTATCGTGAAGGTAAGTGGCCAAATCTTGAATACGAGAATCCCCATCAAGCTCGTCCGTAGCTATGACATATTTTTCATAAAGCTGCATCGCCCGCTCGCTGCCGTCAGCAATGAGCAGCATGAGGACATCCGACAATTCCGTGTAATTGCCAGCTTTACCCGCAAGCTGCAGCAAATCGAGGGTGCGATCGGGATCGCGGTCCATAATCATCTTCGCGCAACGAATCGGCGCGCTAAACTCGTCCCCCTCCTTAATCGCGCGCTCGTACAACTCCAGGGCCCCCGCAGGATCCTCGTCGCGCAGCAAATCGGCTAACTTCGTGCAAGTCAATCCTCCGGCACCGGCTTCGACCGCGGCTGCGTAAAGCCCGCGCGCCTTGCCCGGATCCTCTTTCTCGAGGAATTGCGCCAGATCGGCCGCTCCTCTCCCGTCCTGCGTGATCACTGAACGCTCGAAGAATTCCAAGGCCTCCAGAACGCCGTTCTTGATCATCGGCTTGACGTCCTCAAACATCCCCTCAGTGTTGCCGTGTCTCGCCGCCACCGCGAAGAGGTCGAGTGCCCTTTGCGGCTGGCTCTCCCTTAGCAGTCGTCCTAAACACCTGGGAGCATCATAGTTGTCTCCAGAGGACATCGCGGTGGCATACAGCATCTCGGCCTTCTCGGTGTCCCATTCCTCGACCAACTGGGCCAGCTCTGCGGCTTTCTTTCCATCTGCAGAGACCAAGAGCGCTTCGTACAACCGCACGGCGCATTCCACACCCGATCGAATCAGCGGCCGAAGGTCTTTTTCGAGATATTGACTATTGCCATTGAGGGCGGCCTGTCTGAAAAGACTCACGGCGCGCTTGGGATCGCTCATTCGGATAAGCAGCGCGAGGTTTCTCGGTGCTAGCTTATTGCTTCCCGCCTCGATCGCCTTCATATACAACGACTCGGCCTCTTCGGGATAATCTTCTTCGATGAGAAGGGCGAGATTGTTGGCGGCCATTTTTACTTCGCCGGCATCGATGGCCTTTCTATAGAGCTCAATCGCTGTCTTGGGATCTTCTTTGGAAGTCAAATATCCCAGACAACTCGCCGCTGAACCGACATTATCTCCCACCCGAATGGCCTTATCAAAAAGCTTCTTAGCGAGATCAGCGTCTGTGTCCATGCATTCGATTCCGCGCTGGTAGAAGTTCATGCGGCTTTTACACCATGCCGCGAAATCCTCGACTCTCTCGAAGACCCAGTCCGCACCCCAATGTTTGCGCGCGTGCCCCTTGAGGTAGTCGGGGACGCCCCAGAGCGCAAGAGCGCCGTCGATGCCGGCAGACTTGTACGCGATCATGTCCTCACAGGTATTCCCCAGACCCACTATGCGACAGCTTCCAACGTCGTAGTATTTCTTGAGATAGTCCACCACTTCACAAACGCCACGACGGCAGGGCTTGTAGTAGTTTCTGCGAAAGCCCCCCTCATCCTCATCTTGTGGATAGGTGAACACCGGGAAGGGAATGAGCCCGCGGTGCTCCGGGAATTTAATATTGTCGACCGCTTCGGAAGGAGAAAGCAACTTGTCCATCTGCCATTTCGACCGATTGCTCAGAAGGGCAGTCGGAATGGGAAGCGAGGTGAGCTCCCTAACGCCCTCGTAGACCTTGTAGGGCATAACCGCATGGGCCATGTTCTCCTCGTAGCGCAGATCCCTTATGCCGCTGTCGATGAGCGTTTGGTCTAAGTCGTAGACGATCGCGCCGATCGGGCCATCTGGATCCTGCGACCCGCCCTTCTCGGGAAACGGCTCCCGCAGCTGCCGTGCGTCGGGAAAGAACTCGTACTCGATTCCGCGATCGTACCTCAAGTATGCTTTCACGACCTCGCCCGTAAAAGCCCGAGCATAGGCGAAATTGACGATCCTCCCCCGGAACCCGTTTTCCCTCAGGAACTCGCCCATCGCCCTGATAGAACTGCCCGTGGTCAGGACGTCGTCAACGACGACGACCAAATCAAGCCTGGCGAGAATTCCCGGATTAGATATCAAAAGGGTCGATTTGTTCTCGGCCACACTGCGCTTTCCTCCCTCCAAATGGAAGGCTCCGCGGCTCTTCCCACGCCGGATGATTCGCGTCAGGTCGACATAGGCGCCGCCGGAGCTGCTCAGCACGTCGCGTACCATCTCGGTCACTCTGTTGATCTTGAGTACGTCACTTGAGGGTATTGTGGCAACGGCGCCCTTGACTGCCTTGCCGCCCGTGTCTTTCCAAACAGCCCTCAGCATTTGTCGGAGATCCTTCTCGTAATAGCTGAGGTTCCCTCCATTGGGCCCCGCGGGCATCTCGCTGTACTTGTAGTAACATTCGGCGTCGCTATCCTTATCCTTCTTCAGCCCCCTCACATAGTGGTAAAGATCCCAGAGCACGCCAGTATTATCGCCAGTGGGATAGAAGTACTTATAGAACACCGGATCGGGCATGCCCTCGAAAAAGATCCGATAGTTGGCGAGCAGGTTGTCGCAGGAATCCCTGACCATCATCGATCACCCTAACCGAACAGATTCAGCTGGCTGTCCCTGCCAAGCGCCGCGCCACCGCTGGCTCCTCTGAAATTCCTTTGACGGTAGGACTCCATGGCGATCTTGAAATCTTCAATGGTGGAGGCCTCGAATATGGGAAACGCACCGTCCTTGAGGTATTTTACATTCCCGCCGAAGCGCTCGTCGGCGTAAAAGTCCTCGCCCATGCGGCTGCTGTAGTCGAAAACGGCGATGGGGGTGTTCGTACCCTGGGCGTGCTTCATAGCGTGGTTGGTGCCCCCCGCGACGCTCGTCTCGATAGCGATGACACCATCCGAGAGTCCGGGCTGCCACTCATCGCGCGCGACTAGGTTACTCACGAGCTGCTTGTCGTGCAACATGACGCCGGGCGCGTACTCCGAAACCAACGCGCCACCACCTCCCACGATACGGTCTGCCAGACCCTGGTTCTGCGAGGGGTACACGGGCGCGTCGATCGGCGTGGGCAGCACAGCAATCGTCTTCCCCTCGGCCAGAAGCGCGCCCTCGTGTCCAACGGTGTCGCAGCCCAAAGCAAGCCCACTCACGATCACGTACTCGTCGGCTGCAAGAACCTCCGCGAGCCTCGTCCCCATTCTCTTCCCGAAATCCGTGGGCTCCCGCGTGCCGATTATGGCTACAGCCTTCTCCGCGTTGAGCACGGCGGCATCACCTCTACAGAACAGGATCGGCGGGTACCTCTTGTTGAGAAGCAAGCGGCGCGGATATGCGCTCATATAGGGGTTCAGGATGCTCGCACCGCAGTCATTCGCGCGTTCGACGATCATATCGGCCACGCCCTCGGCCTCCATCCAAATGGCGTCAGCACGCTCCGCGTTGGCATCCGGCGAATCGATAGGATCGTAAGCCAGGGCCTTGTTGACTGCCCCAACGTTCAGGGCCAATGCGAACTCCCCATCGAGAACTTCTGTCGATTCAACTATCAACCGCTTATCCTCGAGGATCTTCTGAACCGTCCGGGCTCCAACCCCGGGCAGCTCCATAAGCGTCAGAATGAAAGTATTAACGCACCTATCACCTGGCTCTAGTCCAACCATCTCTGTATCTCTCGTTCTCTCCCTCAATCGCTCGCAGGCTCAAAGGCGGTATCGTTTCCCTCGGTATCATACCCGAGTCGAGTTGCCATTGCATTACCACAAGCATCTTGTTCTTATCACCCGGCTTTTTCCTGGAATGCGCATTGCGGTCACACACAGAAAGTTCCGAAATTGCACATAACGATGAAGCGCGGTTGCTTGTTGCGCCCGAAACTCTCCGCATAGGCAAGCGCCTGCTCGAACGGCGCGACCATCCTCCCTCCGGGCTCCTCGGGCCTGCTGAGGTCTATGCTCAAGCCCTTCTGCTCAACGAACACCGCCGCATCCGATATAAGGTAGTCTATGAAACCGCCATCAACGGTCCAGTACTCGAATTTTGCATTAAACGAGACGTGCTCCATGCCTATGAGATCGCGCAGAAGCTCCGTCCAGAAAACCTGGGCATCGCCCTTCTCGTAGCCTCTGCCCTTCCACGCTTCAGCAAACTGCCGCGCAGCCTTTACCTTCTCTGATTGTGTCATATTTCAACTTCAATCTTTGATCGAGGGTATAAACCACCAAGAAGCTATTATAGATGCATCACCTTGCCTTGCATTTCTGCTATCTGCATAAGACACAGATTAACGCTTGATCAGGGCTGTAAGTGTCCCGTACAGCATCCGCCAACATGAAAAAAGGCCCTGCCGTAGCTGAGCTGAACCCCGATAGCGGGGTTCAGCTCATTGCTGGCGGCCCAAAGGTAATCGGAGGTCACAAATTAGACACGATTTGCCTATCAGCGAGCGCCCTTCCGACTCTTCTCAATCCACACTCGGAGTCTATCGGTGCTCTCGGTGATCTTATCGAGAACTCCCAGTATCTCGTCCATCTTCTCCTCCTCGTCGGGAGTGAAGGCGTCATCGGCTATGATCTCGTGCAGTGACGTCTCGACATCGTTGATGCGGTCGAAGGCCCCCGCCAGCTCGAAATAAGTTCGGTAGATGTCCTCGGTTCCCAGCCCGGCACCCTTCTTGTAGATCTCCAGTCCGATCGGGCAGACCGTCGAGCAGTGCAGCCACTTGAGCTCGGGGGTCTGGTACACCCTTGCCATATCAAGCACCAAATTAGGCGACGGCGTCCTCTTCCCCGTCTCGAAATCTTTAAGAGACGACGCGCTGATCTTGACGTTCTCCACAGAGAAGGCCGACGCCGCCTTGTCCCTGCTGCTGAACTGCCCGCGTTCGCGGCATTCCCGATACAGCCGCGCTCTCATCTCCCTCGCCAAATCGATGTTTTCCATTCTCTACCACCTTATATATGCCCAAAGTGCCTAATCCCATTATGGGGCATATGCCCCATAATGGATAGAAAAGCTATCCATTGGAGCCCAAAATGGGCTGTTTCCGCTCCTCGCTTCATGACCCTCTCCGTCATATTATTTAGTCCGTCGGGAGACCGCGATCCTCGGAGAAGGCAATCCATCTCCTTTCATTTGGGCTGATACCTCCTTTCGAGTAGTTTACACTTCGCGCCATCTCCGCAGGCTCGAACGGCCCCCGACGCAGATCCAGAAATGGCGCCGTCGGACGCGACGCCGGAAAGAGAGGTAGAAATGAAAAAGACAGTACCCCTAGACAAGATCGTCGAGACCGTAGCCTCACTCGGAGTGCCCGGCTTAATGCTCCTGACGGCCCTGGGGGGATCCGGGCTCACCGGTGCAGCTGCGATCACCACAGCTTTGGGCTCCCTGGGGCCCGGCGGTATGATCGGGGGCGTGGCCACTTTGGGCGTCGCGTTGCTTTTAGTGCGAGGAATATCCGAGTTCGGCTTCGACGCAATCCTGTCCAACGTGGTCAAGCAGCTGTACAAGCAGGGCGAGACGAAGGAGACCATCAAGCAGAAAATCGAAGGCTACCACGTGGCCAAATCCCTCCGCTTCAAGCTCGTCGGCATGCTCGATTCGCTTCCTGAAGAAGAGACCGCGAGCCAGGCACTGGCCGTGGCTTAAGAAAATAATTGCTCAAAGAGAAAGGCTATAACATGGCACAGTACAAGGTCAGACTCATCTCCGAAGACGGCGAGGTGCACGAGGAAGACGACCTCTACGATACCGAGGAAGACGCCTACGAATACGGATGCTACCTCAAGAGCTGCTACTTCCAGGGGCAAGAGATCCTGCATATGTCCAACCCAGGAGACAACCCCGAGCCCGACTACGACGAAGAAATAAAAATCGAAGTGGTTGAAGCCTAGCTCCCGCCCGATCGGCCCTTCGCGATTGCTGCCCTCGCTCCTTTACGAGGGCAGCGCTTTTTGCAGCAGGATCGATCCTGCGCGAATCTGTCCCCCAAGCCGAATTCTAGACCTTGGTAGCTACCGGCGCAGAGCCTCCGTGGCACGCCCCCTCCTGCGCAATAACCAGAGGGCGGCCCTCGCGAAAAGGTCGCCCTCTGTCGGGAAGGGCCTAGGCGGCGCCGGCATGGCCGCCCGGCCTAGGGGGAAGTCGCTTTCTACACCGCGAACACCACGGAGCAGATGCTCAGGAGGATGGCGCCGAACACCAAGGTGAACACCATCATGGGCCAGACGAACCTGAACCAGTGGGACATCTTCATGTCCAGCATCTGCAGCGTCGCCATCACCAGGCCCGTCGGCGCGATGTAGAGCATGGCGTACTGGCCGAACTGGTAGGCCGCCACAATGATCCAGCGGGGAATGCCCACGGTGTCGGCCAAAGGCGCGAAGATAGGCATCGCCAGCACCGCCAAGCCGCTGGAAGAGGGCACCACGAAGCCCAGCACGAAGAAGATGAGCAGCAGGCACACCACGAACAGAGGGCCGCTCATGCCGGCCACCAGGTTGGAGGCCGCATTCAGCATGGTGTCGCTGATCATGCCCTCGGTGAGCACATGGTTCACGCCGCGGGCCAGGCCGATGATGAGGGCCACGGGCACCAGGCTGGAGGCGCCGGCACCGAAAGCGTCCACCATCTTCGCCTCCCCCACGCCGTCCTTGCCCGTGCCGCCGATGAACATAACCAGAATGGACAGCGTCACGAATTCTGCGGCCATCTGCGGGAACCACCAACCGAGGTTCATGACGCCCACAATCATGATGATGAAGGCGGCCACGAAGATGACGAGCACGATCTTCTTGCGCAGGCTGAACTCCCGGGCCGCTGCGCCGCTTTCATCCAGCTCCCACTGGGCATTGAACTTTTCGCGATCCTCGTAGGAGTAGCTGAATTTCGGGTCGGCCTTCACCTTCTTGGCATACCAATGCAGGTACAGCAGAAACACAATGGCGCCCACGACGAGAGCGAAGGCGCGCACGGCGATGCCCTCCGTGAACACCGTGCCGGCAGCATTTGAGGCAATAACGGCCGAGAAGGGGTTCACCGTAGAGAACGTGGTGCCGATGGAGCCGGCCATGAAGATCGCGCCCACGACCACAATGGAGTCGTAGCCCAGCGCGATGAAGATCGGCGCGAGAATCGGGTAGAAGGCCACGGCCTCCTCCTCCAGGCCGCACATGGTGCCTCCGAAGATCATGAACACCGACACGCCGAACACGAGCAGAAACTCGCGGCCCTTGGTCTTCTTCGTGAGGGCGGAAAGGCCGCTTTCGAAGGCGCCCGTCACTTTCACGACGCCGATAAGACCGCCCAGGCACAGGATGAACACCATGACGTCGATGCCGTCGATCACGCCCCAGACCATGGAGTAGGGAATGTCGGCAAGCGACACCGGATGCGGATCGAGCCCTTCATAGGTGCCGGGAATAGACACCGCCTTGGTGATGGCGCCGCTCGTGAATTGATCGATGTCGATTTTCACGCCCAGCTCATCGAGCGTCTGCTGGGTGGCGTCAAGCTGGGACACCTCGCCGGTCGGCGTGGTCATCTCCAGCTTGCCGCTCTCGGCATCGTAGAGCAGCTTCGAGTATTGGCCGGCCGGCACGAACCACGTGCAGATGACGGCAATGATGGTCACGATGAACAGAATCGTGAACGCCGAAGGGAAGGAGAACTTGCGCTTCTTCCTTTCCTTTTCGGGCTCGGCGGTCGGGATGGGAACGGCTTCCATGGTTGTCTCGGCCATGATGATCTCCTGTCTGAATCGGGGCGAAACGCCGTGACGCCTTCCCATGGGCCGCCATCGGAATCGCCATCGGAGCCACTGCTTTCGACCGCGAGCCATGGGAGGATGTGATGATCCGAGTGTAGGGGCGCGGGCTGCGCGCAGCCAAGGCATAAGCCGGGGATGTTCCTCGAGCGCAGCGGGTATAACTTGGAGATATTGCGAAGACCTCCATCTATACACGGACTAAACCGCAGGTGGGAACATCGACGTTGCCGATCCGTCAACAAAGCGCCATAGCGGCTCGACGGCCCCCGCCGCGATTCGCTACACTACCGCCAAGCTGGCAAACCACGCCGAGCGAGTCCTGCCGCCGCATCTGCTTTCGAGGAGCACCAATGACCCTGCTGTTCTACTACACGCTTCTCATCATGTTCTTCTACACCATCGTGGCGGCCACGAGCCTGTCGGCCTTCTACGTGTCGCATCGTCGCACGTTCCTGTACGCCACGCTCGGGTTCACGTTCTATTTCTTCGATGTCTCCCTCGTCTTTAAAGACAACTTCATCACCCCCGACGCCGTGTTCGCCGCCTCCTCGTTCTACGATGTGGGACACCCTTATACCTCCATCATCACCGGCGGCGGCGCGTTCCTCTTTCTGTGGCTGGCCGCCTGCCGCTACTGCCGGGAAGAACGCCCCGTCGTTCGCTTTGCGCCCGTGGCACTGTGGGCCGCGCTGTCGCTGGCCGCCTATCAGTTCATCGAGAACCCGCAATGGAGGGAGTTCATCTACTACAACCTGCGCGCTGTGCTGCAGCTGGCCTGCTACGGCCTGCTCGCCTGGTGGTACACGCACTCCCCCGACCCCGAGCGGCGCTCCATCATGAAGAGCCACCGCACCGCGTTCTTCTGGGCCATCGGTCTTACCTGCGGCATCATTCTGGAGAACGTGTACGTCCAGCTGATCTTCGACCCCGGCAGCATTCCCCGCGGCATGTGGGTCCTCGCCGAGCGCAGCCCCATGGAGAACCTCCTGTTCATCTGCTACGGCCTGGCGGTTCTGCGGGGCGCGTCGGTGTCCCTGCAGCTGCGAGCCCGCGAGCTGCCCGAAGGCGACGATCCTTTGCTCGCGGAGTCCATCGATCGTCTGCTGCCTTTGTATAGCCGCACCTACGACCTCTCCAAACGCGAGGAGGAGGTATTGCGCCACGCGCTCATGGGGAAGGACAACCAGAACATCGCAAGCGCGCTGACGCTTTCCGCCGGCACCGTGAAGGTGCACATGCACAACATCCTGAAGAAGACCGGCCACGCCAACCGCGCCGAGCTGGCTGCCGACTTCTGGGAGCGCTGAACTGCGGGAACCCCTCTCCTCGTGGCTCCTCCCCCTTTCGCGAGGTTTTTTCTACATCTCGAGAACATGACCCCAAAGGGCCACATATTGTGTTAGAATTCCGTTTCGCTAACTAGATATAGTGAACCTGCGAGGCATTAACCGAACCGCAAACGACAAGGAGCCCACCATGGAGAACAAGATGATCGACGGCGTGAAGGTGGCCGTGAACTACGCCCAAGCCAGCGATGCCCCCGTATCCGACGACGAGATCAAGGCCTACATCAAGCGCGCCTACGACAAGTACCCCCATGGTCAGCTGGAGTCGCTGACGCTGGATGTCGATGGCGAGGACGTGGGCATCCACTACGGCCTCGCGCCGGTGAAGTTCGACCGCATCCGCCGCATCACCGGCTATCTCGTGGGTACGCTCGACCGCTTCAACGACGCCAAGCGCGCCGAGGAGCACGACCGCGTCAAGCACGAGGTTCCCGCCTGCTGCAAGTAACCTGGCTTTTTCAACCCATAAAGAAGGGCCGTTGCGAGATGCTTTTCGCAACGGCCCTTCTTTTTTCGCAGCCTGAAAGCCTACAGCGGCAATCGCCCTTCCAGGGCGCGGCCCAAGGTGACCTCGTCGGCGAATTCCAAGTCGCCGCCGACGGGAAGCCCGCTGGCGGGGCGCGTCACCTTCACGCCCAAGGGCTTGATGAGCCGCGCGAGGTAGGCGGCCGTGGTCTCTCCTTCAATGTTGGGGTTCATGGCGAGCACCACCTCGGTCACGTCCTCGCGACCAAGGCGCGCCATCAGCTCGGCGATGCGCAAGTCGCCGGGGCCGACGCCCTCCATGGGTGCCAGCACGCCGCCGAGCACATGGTAGACGCCGTTGAACACGGCCGTGCGCTCGATGGGCGGGATGTCGCGGGGCTCGCTCACCACGCAGATGACCGCGCCGTCGCGCTTGGAGCTGGCGCAGATCTCGCACAAATCGCCCTCGGCGTAGTTGAAGCAACGGGCGCAGAAGTGCACGCCCGCCTTCACCTCGCGGATGGCATCGGCCAGACGCAGCGCCTCGGCGGCGTCGGTGTTCAGGATCCAGTAGGCCATGCGCTGGGCCGACTTCGGCCCCACGCCGGGCAGACGCTCCAGCTCGTCGAGGAGCTTTTGAATGGAAGGTGCCGCTTGCACGAATGTCGCCTTGAGATGGAGACGGCCTGGCTACATCAGGCCGGGGATCTTCATGCCGCCCATGACGGCGTTCATGCGGGCGTTGGCCGCCTCGCTGGCGGCGCGCAGCGCCTCGTTCACGGCGGCGACGACCATGTCCTGCAGCATCTCCACGTCCTCGGGATCCACGGCAGCGGGGTCGATGGTGATGTCGGTGATGGCCATCTCGCCGGTGGCCGTGGCCTTCACCATGCCGCCGCCGGCCGAGGCCTCGAAGGTCATGGCGGCGATCTCCTGCTGGGCCGCGGCAGCATCGCGCTGCATCTTCTGAGCCTGCTTCATCATTTTCTTCATGTCCATGAAAGGGTCTCCTTTGCTGGTTCGCGGGTCGCGCCCGACTGCTAACGTATTCTAGGGCATCTCGCCCAATCTCGCTTAGACGACTTCCTCGAAGTTGACGCCGTCGCCGAAGCCGAAGGCAAGCGAGGCGGCGAGGTCGGGCTCCTCTACGGGATTCGGGGAAGGCCCGGACACGGCATCGGGCTCGGGGGGAAGCGCGGAGGCGGACGGTGCTGCCATCGAAGGGGCCGGCGAGGGGGCAGGAGCGGACGCAGGCGCTTGAGGTGTCGCACCAGACGGCGCCGGCACCTGGGGCGCCTCCTCCCACGGGGGCACTTCGGAAGAGGCTGCGGGAGAGGCATTTGCGGAGACGCTCGGCGCCGGGGAGGTCGCTGCGCCCTGGGGCGAGGCGCCCCGGGAGGCGAAGGGATCCCCGAAAGGGATATCCGCATCGTCGTAGGGGACGTAGTCGTCGTAGGGCGGCCGATCGTCATCGGGCGCGGGGGCCGGCGAGGACGCCGGCGCAGCGGCGGGAGCGGGAACCGCGGGCGCGTTCACGCTAGAAGGCGCGCCGGACATCGGGCTCGCCGAAGCAGTGGAAGAGGCAGCGGACGGGGCAGGTACCGATTGAGAGGCCGGTGCGGGTACGTTAAATGCGGAAGCCGCGGCGGGAGCAGAGGCCATCGGAGCCGAGGCGCCGCCCTTGCGCAGCTCGAAGGGAATGTCCCCGTGGGCTTCGCGGCGCAGAGCCTGGGCGAGCTCGGCCTGCACGTCGGGTTTCTGCACGGCGCGGAAGGCGAAGTCGTTCTCGGCGGGGAACTCGATGAGAAGCGCGCCAGCCGCCGCATCGAAGACCGCCTTGGTGTTCATGAACAGCACGCCGTAGGCCGCCTTGGACTTCTTCAGCGAGGCGAGCACACCGGCCCAGAGACGCTGCAGCGAGGCCATATTCGAGAGGGCGGCGGTGATTTCCGACGATAAGGCGCCCGCAGCGGCCGAAGCGGGCGGTGCGGAAACGGGGGCGGATGCCGTAGACGGCGCGGGGGCAACGGCAGCAGAGGTCGCCGCGGCAGGGGCTGCCGCCGGGACAACCTCTTCCGTAGGGGCAGACCTTGGTCTGCCCTCCGCGAGCGAGGCGGACGGGCTGTCGCACGGCGCTGACCCAGCTGGAGCCGAGGGGCGACCAAGGTCGCCCCCTACGGGGCTCGCTCCAGCAGGGGCAACCGCAGCCGGGTTCGCTCCTGCAGGGGCAACAGCAGCCGGGGCGGTTGCCGCAGACGCAGGGGCAACCGCTGCCGAAACGACCGCCGCCGGAGCAGCGGCAGACACAGGCGCAGGAGCAGCCACCGGCACGCCTGCGGACGCGGGCGCCGCGGCAGCCACGACAGAGGCGCCGGCCAGCTGGCGCTCCAGGGTTTCCACGCGCTCGGCCAGAGCTTCCAACGTCACATCGGCGTCGGGGCGCACCATGCGCGTCAGCGCGATCTCGAAGGTAAGCCGCGGGTTCGTGGACGTCTTCAGCTCGCCGGCTACATCCCCCAAAACACCCAGAAGCCGCGCCAGGCGGTCGACGCCGAACAGCGGCAGCTCCTGGATCAGCTCGCGGCGCGTCGTCTCGGACACGTCGAGCACCACCTCGGGCCCCGCCACAGCCATAACGTACATGTTGCGCATATGCTCGGCCAAATTCGCGACGAACTGGGCCATGTCGGCGCCGGTTTCCACGTACTCGGCCACCCAGCGGAAGCACGCCGCCGCGTCGCGGGCGCCTATCGTCCGCACGATGTCGGCCAAATCCGTGGAGTCCACGGCTCCCAGCATCCGCTCGGCCACTTCCATGGTCACCGCACCGTCGCCGAAGGCGATGAGCTGCTCCAGCGAAGTGAGCGCGTTACGCATGCCGCCCTCGGCCCGATGCGCGATGAGCTCCAGGGCCTCCCCTTCGAACTCCACGTTCTCGGCGGTGCAGATGGCCCCCAAGCGAGACACCATGGCCTCGGTGGAGATGCGGCGGAAATCGAAGCGCTGGCACCGCGAGTGAATGGTCTCGGGCACCTTCTGGGGATCGGTGGTGGCCAGGATGAACACCACGTGACTCGGCGGCTCCTCCAGCGTCTTCAACAACGCGTTGAAGGCGGCCGTCGAGAGCATGTGCACCTCGTCGATGATGTATACCTTGTAGCGCCCGCGCGTCGGCGCGAACTGCACGCGGCCGATGATCTCCTCGCGGACGTTCTCCACGCCGGTGCGGCTCGCGGCGTCCAGCTCGTACACATCGGGGTGCTCGCCGGCAGCGATCATCTCGCAGTCGTCGCAGGTGCCGTCGGGCTCAGCCGTGGGCCCCTTCTCGCACAGAAGCGCCTTGGCCAGAAGGCGCGCCGTGGTGGTCTTGCCGGTGCCGCGCGGGCCCGTGAACAGGTAGGCGTGGCTCACCTTGTCCTGGGCGATGGCGTTTTTGATGGTGCGCTCGATGTGCTCCTGACCAACCACGTCCTCGAAGATCTGCGGTCGGTACTTGCGATAGAGTGCCTCGGCCATGGCCTACTCCCCGCCTTTCTCCTCAGTCTCGGAAGCCGCCTGCGCGTCCTCGGCCGCCACCCGGCGCCGCGCCTCCGCCTTCGCCTCGGCCTCGGCGCGCATCACGCGCTCCTCGGTCAGCTCGCGCTCGTACTCGGCCTCGTTCACGCGCTCGGCCGCCTGGGCTACCGGATCGCCCTCCTTGGCGCGACGACTGTTCAGCGCGGCCTTGATGACACCGATGAACGCCGGCGCCACCGACACGGCCACAATGCCCAGCACGATCACCTCGAAGTGCTCCTGCACAAACGGAATACCGCCGAAGAAGTATCCCACCAGCACGAACAGGCTCACCCAGGAGATGCCGCCGACGGCGTTGAAGAACGTGAACTTCCCGAAGTTCATATGTCCGGTACCAGCGATGAACGGCGCGAAGGTGCGGAAAAACGGCATGAACCGCGTGATGATGATCGTGAGCCCGCCATAGCGCTCGAAGAAGTGGTCGAGCTTGGCCATGCGCTCGGGCGTGAGCGCCTTCACCTTCCCCGAATCGATGATGCGGCTGCCGAACAGGCGCGCGATCCAGTAGTTCGAGGTGTTGCCCAAAATGGCTGCCGCCCAGAACACGATGAGCGTGGCCCACACGTTCAGGCCGCCGCCGTCGGCGGAGAACACGCCCGCTGCGAACAGGAGCGAGTCGCCCGGCAGAAACGGGAAGAACACCAGCCCCGTCTCCACGAACACGATGAGGAACAGCGGCGTGTACACCCACACCGGGCCCAAAGCGATGATCCAGCCGGCGATGAAGCCGCGCGGGTCTTTCAAAAGGTTGATGAAAAAGTCGATGATGCCCACCGAGTCTCCAATCTGCAGAATAATGTCGAAGGCGGCGCGCCGCCGGCCCCATTGTATTTTCAGGGGCCGTGGCAATGCCGCCCTGCGCAAAAGCGCCACGGTAATTTTACGTTGGCACCGCGGCACGCCCTTCGCGCAAAAGTGCCCCGAATAGGTATGGGCGCTCGTCAGCGGTCCCTTATGGCTGCTTCCTCCCGGACCTGACCAGGTTCGGAACATGTCGCCGCCCATACCCATTCGAGGCACTCGAACTCGTAAGGCTTAAGTATAGGGGAAGCGCGCACGACTGGCGACGGCGCTCCCCTCCGGTAACTAAAAGTCCATAGGACGCCCGCTCAAGACCGCCTGAAACCGTCTGCGGGCATTTTCACTACGCGATCCTTGTTAAGATCTTCGTAAGGTCTTCGCAAAAACCGGGGGAATTGCTACTATTCTTTCGACCCTTAAACGTAACTCAAACACATCAGTCCCGAGGATGTCATGGCCCGATCCGATTACAGCCGCTACGACGACGAACCCAGACGCTCCCAAGGCGGCCTCTCTCTTTCCACGGGCCGCTTCGACGGCCGCTCCACGGGTAGCACCCGTTCGTCTTCCCCCTGCGGCAACCGCCCGCGCGGCACCCGGCACAACCCCCTGCGCGACGAGTATCCCTCAAGCCGCGACCGCCGTCGCGAGCCCGAGCCGGGACGCCGGCACTCAGGCGGCGAGCGCTCCCCGCGCGGCGAGCAGTCCCGCGGCAAACAAGCGCCCGCCGGCAATCGCGGCGCCCAAGGACGCTCGCGCAACGGCGCTCCCTCTGGCCGCGGTAGCCACGCCCCTCGCGCAGGCGCCGCGTTCGCCCCCCAGATGCACACGCTCGCCCCGGCCGGCGGTTTCAACCTCGCACGGGCGGCCATGGCGCTCATCGCTATCGCGCTGGCCGTCATCTTCGCCATGGCGCTTTTCCACATCGGTCCTTTCGCATCGGCCGCCGCCAAAGACGGCAGCAAGCATGTCGGCGTCGCCAGCGCCAACGCCGTGGGCGGCAACGCCTCCTACTTCGCGCAGAACGTCGCTACCCAGGTGAGCCTCGCCCGCCCCGTCGAGCCGGAGCTAGCCCAGCTGCCCGCCTACACGCCGACCCGCGACGACCTTACCAACCTCGCCGGGCAGAAGGCCCCCTTCGCCTTCGCCCTCGGCAACGCGACCAACGACGCCGGCGAACAGGCCGCCGCGCCCGTGCTCTCCGACCGTTCCCTCGTGAGCTTGAACAACGCGCTCTCCTACTACGACAACAATGGCTATGAGGCCAGCTACCTCATCATGGATCTGGGCACGGGACGCGGCATTGCCGGCAACGTGGACGTGCCCATCTACGGCGCCAGCTCGTTCAAGGGCCCCTATTGCGCCTATGTGGTGAACAAGGAGTTCCCCAACGACATCGACCGCGCCTCGTCTTCGCGCCTCACTCAGGTGGAAAACACCATTGTCTGGTCGGACAATTCCTCCTACGGCAAGCTGCGCCGCACCTACGGAAACGACGGCATGGAAGCATGGCTGGCCGAGGCCGGCGTCGATACGGCGCTGGTGAACGACACGTACTTCCCCACCTACACGGCACGCCAGTCGGCCCTCATGTGGTTGAAGATCTACGAGTACCTGACGACTGCCGATACCTCGGCAGCCCAGTGGCTCTCCGACACCTTCGGCAAAACCGAAGTCTCATTCCTGCGCAACGGCGCCCTGGGCACCACGAGCGCAGGGCACACCGACTACCTGCCGGAAGAGGGTTCCGGCGGCGAGGAAGGCGTGGAAGACGACGGAAGCGACGAGGAGGGCTCCGAGGAGAGCACGGCCGCCGACGGCTCCGAAGGCGACGGCTCCGTGCTCACCGAAGACGCGGAGGGCGGCCAGACACTCATTGAAGAGGACAAGACCGTCGCGCCTATCGGCACGAACATCACCGTGCGCAACAAAGCCGGCTGGATCGACGGCCAAGACGACGACGCCGTGTGCGATTCGGGCATCGTCACGATCAACGGTCGCGACTACCTCATAACCATCATGACCAATGCGCCCGACTCGGCCGCCGGCGAGCAGGCCTTCGCCCACCTCGCCCGCACCCTGCTGGAAATCCGCGGCGACTTGGTGTAGGAGGACCCGTGGCCGACGCTCCCGATAATCCTCTCGCCCCACACACGCGGCCACCCTACTATGCCGGGCAGCCCATCGAGTTCGCCGGCTATGTGGACGACTTCGACCGCACGATCTGCGCCATGGAGTTCTCGCTGGACGACGGCGCCTCCTGGACGGCCTACCCCACCGCCGCCGTGGACAAGAGCCGCGGCGTGAATTGGCGGTTCGTCTACACGCCGGAAACCCCCGGGCGCTATCTTCTGAAGGTGCGGCCCGTGACCGAGGACGGCGAGCCCTCCACCCTGGTAGCCGGCTTCGCCTTCGAGGCGCTGCCCGCCGGGGGCACTTACGGGGATGCGCGCATCCGAGCCGTGGGCGGCTCGTTCAAGGACGCGCGCATCTTCCGCTCGCGGGAGCTCGCGAACCTCACCGGTGAGGAGGCGGCCTTCCTCTCGGGTGCCCTCGGCATCGCCACCATTTACGACTTGCGCACGGCCTCCGAGGTGGCGGCGCACCCGGAGCCCTACATCGTGGGCATGCGCACCGTGGCGCTGGAGCCTTCCACCGAGCACCGCCGCAAGGATTCCAACAAGCGCCTCATCGCCGGCGTCATCGAGCGCTACGGCGAGCCCGAGGAGCGCATGGCCGCGAACTACCGCCGCTACGTGCGCGAGTATCCGCTGGTAGGCCAGGCCCTGCGCTCCATGGCCGCCGAGAGGCGCCCCGCGCTCATCCACTGCGTGAACGGCAAGGATCGCACCGGCGTTCTGTGCGCCACCCTGCTGCGCGCCACCGGCGCCGACGAGGGTGCGATCATGGAGGACTACTTGCGCGTGAACACCGACCACGCCGATCTCATCGCGGAAGAGGCCGCACGGCTCGACGGGGGCATGACCGACCATGAGCGCGCCATCCTGATGTCGTTTTTGGAAGCGCGCCCGGCCTACCTGCGCGCCTACTTCGGCGAGATCGACCGCCTCTACGGCAGCTTCGACACCTACCTGCGCGAGGGGCTGCATCTCACCGACGAGGCCATCGAAAGCCTCCGCGCCCTGGTGGCCTAGAACGAGAAAGGGCGCCCGCAACGCGGGCGCCCTCGCAGAGGCCAATAACCAAAGCTTACAGGATGCGCAGGTTCACGTCCTTCAGCTGACGGCCGGTGACGGCACTCGGAGCGCCCGTCATCGGGTCGCTCGCGCTGCTCGTCTTCGGGAAGGCGATGACGTCGCGGATGGAGTCCTTGCGGGCCAGAAGCATCACGAGGCGATCCAAGCCCAGCGCGATGCCGCCGTGCGGCGGGGCGCCCAGCTCCAGCGCGCGGATGAGGTGGCCGAACTTCTCGTCGATCTCCTCGTCGGTCAGCCCCACGACGCGCAGGATGCGGCGCTGCTCCTCGGCGTTGTGGATGCGGATGGTGCCGCCGCCCACCTCGAAGCCGTCCATGACCAAGTCGTAGGAGTAGCTGCCGCAGGCCAGCGGATCGCTCTCGATCTTGTCCAGATCCTCCTTCAGCACATGGGTGAAGGGATGGTGCTCGGCAGCGTACTTCTTCTCGTCCTCGTCGTAGCGGAACATGGGGAAGTTCACGACCCACAGCAGCGCGTGGCCCTCGCGGGGGATGTTCATGGCGTCGGCCATGTGCAGGCGCAGGGCTGAGAGCACCGCGTTGGCGATCTCGGGCTTATCGGCCGCGAACAGCAAAAGATCGCCGGGCTCTACTTCCATCTCGGCCTTCAGGGCCGCCCACTCCTCGTCGGTGAAGAACTTCTTGATGGGGCTCTTCTCCTGGCCATCGGTGGTGAACGCCACCCAGGCCATGCCCTTGGCGCCGTTGGCCTCGGCGATGCTGGCGAGCTTCTCCACCTCGCCGCGGGACCAGTCGCCGGCACCCTTGACGTTGATGGCCTTCACCACTCCGCCGGACTGGGCGACGGAGGCGAACACCTTGAAGCCAGTGTCCTTCACGATGTCGGTGATGTCGTGCAGAAGCATGCCGAAGCGCACGTCGGGGCGGTCGCAGCCGTAGTCGCGCATGGCGTCGGCATACTGCATCTTCTGCAGCGGGAAGGTCACGTCGGTCACGCCCACGGCCTTCAAGGTCTCGGCCATGACGCCTTCCATCATGTCGCACACATCGTCGCCCTCGACGAAGGACATCTCAATGTCGACCTGGGTGAACTCGGGCTGGCGATCGGCGCGCAGGTCCTCGTCGCGGAAGCACCGGGCGATCTGGTAGTAGCGTTCCACGCCGGCGCACATGAGCATCTGCTTGAACTGCTGGGGGCTCTGGGGCAGGGCGTAGAACTTGCCCGGGTTCGGACGCGACGGCACGATGTAGTCGCGGGCGCCCTCGGGCGTGGAGTTCGCCAGAATCGGGGTCTCGATCTCCAGGAAACCGCGCTCGTCCAGGGCCCGGCGCATGGCCTGGGTCACCGTGTGGCGCAGCTTCAGGTTGGCGAGCATCTCGGGACGGCGGATGTCCAGATAGCGCCACTTCATGCGCGTGATCTCATCGGTCTCGATGCCATCCTCAATGGAGAAGGGCGGCGTCACCGACGTGTTCAGCACCTCTACCGCATTGGCCAAAACTTCGATCTCGCCCGTGATCATGTTCGGGTTGATCGCCTCCGGTGCACGCTCGCGCACGCGCCCGGACACCTTCAGCACGTACTCGCGACCCAAGTGCTCGGCCGCATGGAAGTCCTCCTCGCTCACGCAATCGGGATCGACCACCACCTGAGTATAGCCATCACGGTCGCGCAGGTCGATGAAGATGAGGCCGCCGTGGTCGCGGGTGTGCCACGCCCAACCGCACAAAGTCACCTCTTGGTTCACATCAGTCGCACGCAGCTGCCCGCAGGTGGCGGTATGCATGCAATATTCGTTGCGGAAGTCTTCCATAGTCGTTTCGTTGCTCCTAGGGGTCAAAAATCACGTGCCCGTAATCGTACCGCATTGCAGGCGCGCAAGCTAGCTTTCGGCGCGTTCGGCAACGGAAAAGCGCACAGACGGCAGCAAAAAGCCCCCGTCGCTCACAAGCAGCGACGGGGGCTGGACAATGCGCGATCGGCTCTTATCCTTCAATCAGATCGCGCAGCACGTACTGGAGGATGCCGCCATTTTCGTAGTAGCGGCCCTCCGTGGGCGTGTCGATGCGCACGGTGGCATCGAAGGTCACGGCGCTTCCATCGGGCTTCTCGACCGTCACCTTCACGACAGCCGGGCTCGGCAGCCCCGCCGAGAAGTCGATGGGCGCCACCGTGATGGTCTCGGAGCCGTCGAGGCCCAGCGTCTCCGCGTTTTGCCCCTCGATGAACTGCAGCGGCAGGATGCCCATGCCGATGAGGTTGGAACGATGGATGCGCTCGAAGCTCTCCGCGATGGCCACGCGCACGCCGAGCAGCATCGGGCCTTTGGCCGCCCAGTCTCGGGACGAGCCACTTCCGTACATCTTGCCCGCGAGCACCGCCGCCGGCGTGTCGGAGGCGGCGTAGTTCTCGGCAGCATAATACAGAGGCGTTATCTCACCGGTAGTGAAGTCGCGGGTCCAGCCGCCCTTGCGTCCATCGGCCAACTTGTTCTGCAGCTTCACGTTAGCGAAGGTGCCGCGCATCATCACCTCGTGGTTGCCGCGGCGGCTGCCGTAGGTGTTGAAGTCGGCCGGAGCCACGCCATGGGCCTCCAGGTACTCGGCCGCCGGCATGTCCGGTGCGATGGCGCCGGCCGGCGAGATATGGTCGGTCGTGATGAAGTCGCCGAAGTTGCCGAGCACACGGGCGCCCTCAATGGCGTCCTGGCCCGACACCTCACGGGTCATGCCGTCGAAATAGGGCGGGCGGCGCACGTAGGTAGAGTCGTCGTCCCAAGCGAAGGTATCGCTCGGCTCGGCCCCCAGGGCCTGCCACGCGGCGTCGCCCTCGAACATGTTTGCGGCGCCCTGCTCGTACAAGTCGGCCGTCACGAACTCGTCCACAAGAGCGGCCACCTCGTCGGCGGCGGGCACGATGTCGGCGTAGAACACGGGATTGCCCTCAGCGTCCGTGCCAAGGGGATCCTTCTCCAGATCGATGTCCATGGTGCCGGCGATGGCGTAGGCGATGACGTTGGCCGGCTGCATCAGGTAGTTCTGCGACACGTCCGGCGAAATGCGGCCCTCGAAGTTGCGGTTGCCCGACAGAACGCTGGCCAGTTCGATGTCGTCGGCCACGGCATGCATGGCCTCGGACAGAGGGCCCGAGTTGCCAATGCAGCTCATGCAGCCGAAACCGCAGGTATAGAAGCCCAGCTGGCGCAAGGGCTCAGTAAGCCCCGCCCGCTCGAGCAGAAGCTCGGTGGCGCGGCTACCGGGAGCCAAGATGGTCTTCACCCAGGGTGCCGGCGCAAGCCCGCGCTCGGCGGCGTTGCGCGCCATGAGGCCCGTGGCCAGCATCATGGCCTGGTCGGTAGCCGTGGTGCAGCTCGTCACGGCGGCGATGGCAATGGCTCCGTGGGTCAGCTCGTAGTCCTCGCCGTCAACTTCCACATGCACCGTCGCATCGTCGAGGCCGCGCTCGGCGCAGATGGCGCGGAAGCGCTCGCCGGCCTTGGCGAGCGGAATGCGATCGTGGGGGCGCGAGGGGCCCGCCAGAGAAGGCTGAACCGTGGAAAGATCGAGCTCGATCACCTCGGCATAGGTGCGCGGCGCCGCCTCGGGATCATTCCAGTAGCCCTGGGCCTTCGCGTAGGCTTCAACCAGAGCCACCTGCTCGGCGCTGCGGCCCGTGAGGCGCAGGTAGTCCAGGGTGCGGTCGTCCACCGGGAACAGCGTGCAGGTGCAGCCGTACTCCGGGGTCATGTTCGAGATGCAGGCGCGCTGGGTGGCGGAAAGCGCCGCCACACCGGGGCCGAAGCATTCCACAAAGCAGCCCACCACACCGCGCTCGCGCAGCATTTGTGCGAACGTCAGCGACACGTCCATGGCCGACACGCCTTCGGACAAGTCGCCCGTCAGCTTCACGCCGATGACGCGGGGCACAAGCGTCGTGATGGGTTGGCCCAGCGCGGCCGCCTCCGCTTCGATGCCGCCCACGCCCCAGCCGAGCACACCGATGCCGTTGGCCGTGGGCGTATGGGAGTCGGTGCCCACAAGCGTATCGAAGTACACCACGGGCGTGCCATCGGCGCCGGTAAGGCCGGCGGGAGACTCCATGACCACGCTGGCGAATTTCTCGATGTTCAGCTGGTGGCAGATGCCCTGTCCCGGCGGCACGATGCGCACGTTCTCGAAGGACTCCTGGGCCCACTTCAAAAAGTCGTAGCGCTCGCCATTGCGCTTGAACTCCAGCTTCATGTTCTCATCCATGCAGCCGTCGCACCCGGCCACATCCGCGATGACCGAATGGTCGATGACCAAATCGCACGGCACTTGGGGATTAATTTTCTTCGGATCGCCGCCCAGATCGGCGCAGGCCTCGCGCATGACGGCGAAATCGACGAACACCGGCACACCCGTGAAGTCCTGGAACAACACGCGCGCCGGCGAGAACTCCACTTCCTCGCCCGTCTGGCCCGCCAAGCCGGCAGTTACGATGCGCTCGGCCATGGCCTGGGCCTCTTCGGGCGTGCGCCCGCAGCGCAGCGCATTCTCCAAAAGCACGGTAAGGGAGTAAGGCAGCTGCGCCGCCCCCTCTATCTCGCTCACCGGGTAATAGGTGTAGGCCCCATCGCCCACCTTCAAAGAAGCTTCAAAGCTCATGTGTCAATCTCCTTGGAACTAAGCTACATTTTCGATGATCTGAGCGGCACGGCGCTTGAGCATGCCCTTGCCGTTCTCGGCATCGAAGCGCATACGATCGGCCAGGGCGCTTTTCACAGACCCGTCCAGCTTCCCCTGGGAGAAGTCGATGACCGCCAGAAGCATATCCTGGAATTCCAAATCGCCGTGATAGCACTGGATGCCCTCGTCGATGAGAGGCCATACTTTTTCCGAGCGTTTCTCGGTCGTCGCACCCAGCTTGCACAGAAAGCGCATGGCGGCCAAACGCAAAGGACCGCTGTCCTCGTCGAACAGGGCCGCCTCGGCGCCGGGGATGGCCTTGTCGCAGGGCCGAGAGTCGAAGGGCACGACGTAAGTCAGCGCATCAAGACATTCCCAACGCGTCTGAGCCTCGGGGCGCTCCAATGCGTCGACGAGATCGGACGCGAAAGGCACGAGTATTTCAGGATTCTCAGCAGCCACGCCCGCAATGACCTTCGCTGCCTGCTGGCGGCCGCGGCGGCTCCCATCGGAAAGAGCCTCCACCAACTCCTTCAGCTTCGCCGAATCCTTCAGCGCCTCCTCAACGCGCTTCTTATCTTCAGGGGTCTCTGAACTCAAGGGAAACCTCCCTTTCCTGACGAGCCCTTCGGCTCTGTCATCGACGCCAGTTTTCCAGATAACATTATACGCGTCCTTATATTTTCAAAGAAAGAAGCCGTTCCCATTTCACGGTTAAGGGCGCACAAAAACAAAAAGACGCCCGCATGGGCGT
>OIXV01001166.1_pt1 | contig 23777 bp, 27 predicted proteins | sample 1587771 | NCBI WGS metagenome assembly OIXV01 (sample SAMEA3888893, study PRJEB22519) | human gut metagenome | biome: human gut; feature: human-associated habitat; material: faeces | place: Denmark | collected 2010
CCATTTGTATTTATCATATTTGAATATATGGCATATTACTATTTGATAAATGTAATTAGTAAAAAAAGAAAAAATTCCCGTTACTGAATATACTTATAAATTAGATAATAGTAAACTATCTAAAATTTGTATAGTCAAACATCCAGAAGATGGCTACAAAATAGTTATGCTAACAATAGATGGTGAATCTATAATAAAAAGATAGTACGATGACTCTCGAATCGGAACTAAAGAAAATATACCTTACCAAAGGTAAGAAACTATAAAAGCAAGCAAAGCTATAATTACGCTTATCGCTTTCCAAGGAATCGGATTACGCAAATTAGGATTTTCTGCTAAATACAGTCTACCGTAAACAGATACTTTGGCTGTCCAAACCGTATTGCCCCCTCTTACAAAAGAGGCATCTACAAGTCCCTTTCTCTTTAGAAAGTGAACACAAGTGTTGAATACATGCAACGGGTACATGGATGGGCAATTAGCTCCACATGATTTCACAATCCTTAGCACCTCTTTCTCTTGCTTTGACAACTTGATCCGTTCCATAGACTTTTCGTTTCCTGCAAATTTACGAATATATTTCCTTTGATTTCTATAACTTTATATACGAAAAGGAATGTGTCGCAAATTTCTACACAATCCTTTTGTCATGCCTAACAGGAACCCCAGAAATTTTTGAAGCAGAAAAGAAAACAATGAAAAAATTATGTTATTCACTCTTTTTATGGCAATAAACATCGTTTGTTATTTTTTTTGCCTTACATTTGCAAACGAGACTATCTTAACATAGTTAAACTTCTATTGAAGAGAAATATTATGAACCAAGCTGTACAAACAAATTCAAGTACAAAATTAACTAAAAGGAAAAGCGAACGTTTAGGCTGGAAAAGCCTTGCGGAGCGTGATAGGAGACCTTTGTCTGAAAGAATAGGAGAAGGGCGTAGGGTTTATGCAAATACCAAGAAAAGTACTTTTGTATTAGTTCCTTAGTTATGTTTGATAATATACGTCCTTACGAATTAAAAAGGATACAAATAGACCACTCTCCGAAAATAAATGAACTTTTCGAAGAGTGTTTTATTTATAAGTTCTTCACTGATGAACAAACTAAAGGTGGAAAGACGAGATATATTGCAAGGGCAGAAGTGTATGGTGAAAGTATTGCTGTAAAATTTTATCCTCAAAGTGCAGATGAAGAACATAGATATAGTGCAAGCACAAACCGCTTTACTTTTAAAGGGGTAATTAAAGTAATACTAACATGCGCAAAACTAATACCCGAAATGATGGAAATTTTCCCAAATGCATCTTTTGTTATAAAAGCATCGGAAGGTATAGATTTGCAAACCAACACAGAAGAACAAGAATCCAATAATCAACGATTCAGAATATACAAGTATGCACTGAACCAAGTGATTGGTAATGAAAATTTCCAACATTATGAATATCCGGATATTAGTGTCTATTTTCTTATAAATAAAAGGGATTGTGATGATTTAGAAGATAAGCACGAACGCATAAAGAAAGAGTTGATAGGGAAATTTAACTTGGTGGATTTGTAATAACCAACCAATCCTATGGTCAGAGGCTTTTTGTGCCATTCATTATTGAATCCTTATCGCTTTCCCGCTCTTTCCTTGTGTAATGACGCTCAACAAAGAAGTCTGTATGGCTATTGCGCTCTTTTGAATTTCAAGTGCTGCATCAGCATTGATCTTTGTATTATCGGCAATGGCATTTAGTTGTTGTAGTTGAGCTTGTGCCGTAATGCTCATCGTAGGTAACAGATTACCCGCTATATTCTCCAACAAACTACGCTTTACACTCACATCGTGTTGGATAGCGTTCAAATAACTGCCTAACAAGTTTGCTGTATCCTCTGTTACCCCTTGAATGCTTGACGATAACCCGTTTTGCTTTTCATTGTCAGGAGTGAAAATATCATAGCCTTTGTCTTTGGCGATCTGTTTCCATGCTTCCAAATATTTGTTAACATCCCCTTGAGCTTTTATAGCATTATCTGTTATCCACCCCATAAGCTCGGTCATATCTTTGAATTTATCTTCTTCTCTAGAATAATCTTTATTCATTATTTCTTCGGCCTTATTTTGAGCCTTTTCAAAGACATCCCCAAGAGTGAGAGAGTATATCATATTAGTGGCCAACTTCTCCAGCATATCCGATACAGAATCAGTAAATTTCTTTGCCGCATCTGTCCCGTTTTCAAAAGCGTCAACCAGAGCATCCATCATTGTGTTACCCAAATCTCCAAAAATACCCGTCAGATAGTTTTTTACACTATCCAGAGCTTCTTCGTAAGTACTCCAGTTATCAAGCATCTGCTGTAAATAACGCTGATTTTCTTCGCTTAGCTTTTTAAACATGTCCGAATTGACAAATTCAGCCAATGCGTCCATATTTACAGAGCTGTCCTCGTTAAATAGTTCGGGGGCTGCATCTTTTAAAGAAGCATATTTGGCACTTCTGAACCATGTTGAATGTCTGATTTGAACTTGCATGTTGGCCAAAGATTCCTCTAAAGAATCAAATGTTTTATCTAAATCAATATCAAAGATATCTGCCACCTTGTCTGATACATCCTCATAGACTTTTCTATTTTTAATATCATTCAAAGTGCTTTGATAACGCATTAGAGCATCGCGGGCAGCGTCTATATTATTCCTAGCGTTAGCCCATTCATCTGTTCCAAATATGGTATCATATTCCCCGCTATCTATGCGTGCATTCTCTTTAACTTTCTTTAATTCGTCATTTAGCTTGGCAACTTCTTTCCTATATTCAGCCATATAATCCGTTCGATTAAAAAGACCGAATATTCCGGTGACAACCTTTAGCCCGGCTGAAATAGCAGTAAGAATCACAGACGCCTTATCTAAAGATTCCATATTGGTTTCTATAGACTTTACGGCATTAGCCATCTGTAAAAGCGAAGAGGTCATTTGACCCGCCTCTTTGATTATTTTACCGGCAGTACCACCTACTGAATCACCTATTTCAATAAAAGAATCATTAACCTTATCAAGAACTTTGTATAGCTCTTTCCAGTCCTTTATCTTGCCCTTATTATCGTCTTTCCCCTGAGCTTTACGTTCACCTCTCTCTATCTTATCAAGTTCTTCTCTTATCTTAACAAGCATAGCACGATAAGAAGCCAGTTTTTCCCCGTTATCAGGATCAGATATCTCGGCCTTCATCAACTCCGCTTGGGCTTCAATAAGCATCTTTCGTAGCTGCTCTAGCCCTATACTCGATAATTTATTAACCCAAGATTGAAATGTATTTTCTCTTTGGGCCATTTCCACGTCTAAGCGTTTTAGCGCTTCGTCCTCCTGATAATAGGTTTCTTTTATCGTATCTGCTGATGCACCGGATTTGAACAGCACATTTCGTTTCTTTGAATACTCCTGTTCGATTGATTTTCGTTTTTCCAAATATCCTTGAAACTCTTTGGCCACACTGTTAAAATAATCTGTCACGCTCTTTGTGTACAGTTTATTCTCCGTCTCAACAAGTTGCTGGATTATGTCTTGAAATTCAGAAGGAAGGTCATTTATTCCTGTTATAGACGATTTAAATTCACTTTCCTTTTTACCTGGATTCTCCTTCATCCATCTTGCTTTTTCTGCCTCCTTGTATTTTTTTACAATTTCATTTGTCTGCTTGTCAATTTCAGACAAACGCTTTTTATGATTCAAATTTAATTGAGCCAGTTCCTTTTCTCCCCCTTCAGCCATAGAGTTGACTACAGCCTGCTCTATCTCTAATTCGGCTTTAACTCTGAAATCTTTCAATGATTGAAGCTGATTTTGCAATATATCAGACCAATTCTTAGTAGATTTAGTCTCTTTATTATCAATTGATATATTGAACTTGTCAACGACCGATTGAAGCTCTTGGATACGCTTTCGAGCCGCATTTATATCATCCTCCGAGAATAGACCTGTTGTTTTCTCTTTTCTGGCTAATTCGTCTTTAGCTTCGCTCAACTCATCTTTGAATCGCTTGAGCCAATCAGCGTATTCTTCAGCATCTTTAGGCATGAGATTTTTTAAGCGATCATTTCCCGATATAAAATCACCAATTGCTTTACGCCATCCAGAAAGCGTGTTTCCTAGATCAGCATCTTTAGCCGTATTTCCTAAATTTTCAAATTCTTCTCTTGCCTTTTTAGTCGCTTTTTGAGCAGCTATTAATTGATTTTCAATATCAGTATATTCTTCTGCATATTTTTCAAGATCTTCCTCTGTTCTTGAAAAAATAAGTGGGGCAGTAGCTCCAGCAATATAAGTTCCAGTTCCTGCTTTGTATTTATTTTTAATAGCTTCCAGTTTCTTCTCTAACTCTGCTTCTCTTTTTTCAGCGTCCCTTAAATTACCTTTAGCTGCTTTTTTTGCCATTTCAAGGCTTTCCTCATTGGCTTCTCTCATCTTTTTTACTGACATTTCCAACTCTCCTGTATAAGCATTTACCTCCATAGCGGCACCTTTAAAATGAGATTTAAGAGAAGCTGTTACGGTTTCCAATCTCTTTGATTCCTCGGTTGTCTTATTCTGCTTGTTAGATAATAACTCGTATTCATCTATTAGCTTTTCCATGCCCTTATTTTCCTCGAAATTGGTTTGGAGCTTACCAAGCGATTCATTTAGATCCGTTATTATTTCTTGCGTCTCTTTTGCTTTATTTGAAAACAGTGTATAAGAACCTATCAACCCTGCAATGGCAGAAGCTACCAAAATTATAGGATTAGCTTTCATTACTGTATTCAAAACTTTTTGTACAACAATTTGAGCTTGTGTAGCTCTGGTTAACATTTGGGTTGATCTGAGGAAATTTATCAGACCACTAACACCTAATGAGGAATTATAGACCTTTTGGGCAACTGTCAATATCATAATAGCCGCCTTATAGCTTCCATAAGTCGCCACAACGGTTAATATAATATCCGATAACTCCTCCCAATTACTCATCGTATCAGTTATCAGGTCAAGTCCCTTACTCAACGTGCTGTTATTGCTTTCGGCTATATCAGCGAGCATCACATCATAGGCATCACGAAGGTTTGACAACTTACCGGCAAGCGTATCGGCAAGTGCGCCCTGCATATTATAAAACTGCCCTCCTTCATTCGTCAAGTCCCAGAGCACATCTTTAACCATCTGGAAAGACACCTCCCGCTTGGATATTTTATCAAAGACCTCCCCCACAGAAACAACCCTGCCTTCCAATAAGGTAAATTTATCTGCAAGTTTTTGTAATAACGGAATACCAGCCTCCGTGAACTGACGCAACTCTGTCCCTTTCAAGAACTCTGCCGAACGTACTTGTCCATAAGCAAGGATGATACGCCCCATATCCACACCTACGCCGGCAGAAATATCTGCCAGTCGCTTGGTGGTGTCATACATTTCCTCATAGGGAATATTAAAAGCGGCAAGCTGTTTGGTATATCCTGCAAGTTCTTTAAATTCAAAAGGAGAAACGACTGCAAGTTCTTTGATCTGACCGAATAGCACATCTGCTTTGGTGGCATCCTTAAACATCGTCTGTAACGCGACACGCTGCTTCTGAAATTCTCCACCAATTTCGATTATTTGAGTCAAGAATCTTTCTGCCGCATATACGGAATATATATTCGCCAACTGATTGCGGAGTTGAACCGCAAGGTTGAATTGCGTACGCATATTCTTAGTTATCCCTCCAAGTGATCCTGCGTACTTATTAGCAGAAGAGGATGTATTACTATACTCACCCCGCAGCTTCCTGACTTGCTCTTGTAGTTTTTTTATCTTCTCCCGGCTTTCATCATATGAGTTCTGGATACGCTTGTTTATCTCTTCTATTCTTTTAGCGCGTACATCACTAGCGGATACATTTGTATTTATTCCAGCTTTGGCAATAGCGTCTTGGATCAGTTTAGTAGTATTAGCCTTATCCACGACGACATCAATCTTAAACTGTTGTCCTCTTAAAGCATTCTCTATAGAAGATTTCAAAGATTGACTATTTAAACCAACTTGAACATTCAAGTCTTTCAAACGTTTCTCAACAGCTTTTATATCTTTGTCTGTTAGGTCTTTTAATCCTAATTCAAACCACATTTTACCAAGACTTCCCATAATGCCTCTACTTTTTAATAATAAACTGGGAAAGATCAATTACCGGCTTTGCTCCGTCCTTATATTTATCTTCCCACTCTTTTGTTTTTTTGATTACTTGTTGCTTACTTGGTCGTTTAGAGTCACGGCCTTTTTTATCTCTTTTACCACCTTTGTCCGTCCCATAATTTATGACAGGTTTGTCTATAGTAAGAAGCTCAATCTGAGCGCAAGAGAGGACGCATCTATACTCATACATGGGAATAGTTAAAAGCCCTAAAAAGAAAGACCTTGAAGCCATTAAATTAGGGTGTTTTTCCCCTATTGTCCAGGCTTCTCCGTACGCTGTTCGAGAAGGATACGATCGGCTTCCTCCTTCTTCATATTCATTTTCGAGTCTCTCATCGCGGTCGCTAATATGATACACATCCAATAATCCTGTATGAGCGATGCTTCTTTTTTTTTACCTTCTGTTACAATGGAAACAATTACTTCCGAAGGAACATGATGATACAGCCATCTCCACAGTAAGGAATACAGGAATGTGATCGAAAATAAGCCATTCAAAAGGATTAAAGCAGCCGTTCGTGCTGGTACTTCATTGTCATTTTTACAGTTCAATGAAACATCAGTTATCCTTTCCAACGTATAGGGACGCATCCATCCTATATTGAAATTCATTCTACCCCAACGAATAGTACTCTTGGAGGCAGTCCGTACCTCTTGAAATATCCTTTCATCCTTCCTGGAAGGCTCTTTGATTCTATCAGCCATACTTATTGTCATCAATAGAATAATGGCGGAACTTGAATTATGCAACATAAGCTCCGCCGTCAGTGAATATATTAAGCAGCCTGTTTCTCCAAAATAAAGATGTCTGATCCATCCTCATTCTCCAACGGAGTTACGGTCACATTGAAATATGCCGGATTATCACCATCCGCAACGACGAGACTTCCGTACATTTCAATGCTAGGTAAGATTACGATAACATCCTTGTTATCACTCATCATGATAAGAGCGCCTGAGATTTTCTTAGGAGCCATACTATATGCAGCACCGGAATAACTTTCATCTTCGGCTAAATTGGAGGTCGAAGCAATGTCCTCTTTCTTATCCATGAACAAGTCATTAATAATTCCTTTCAAACTGGCTACTTGAAGAGAAATATCCGAATCTCCTTTTTCTGTTCTGGTCACCCAGTTTGCACCTGTGGTCAACTTTATTTCTGTTGTTTCCGGTTCTCCTATATTAAACGTTACTCCATCTGATAATACAGGTAGTTCCATGTCTACAGTAATAGCAGAAGCCAATTTTGAGACAGTCAAAGGAGTCTTGCTATAATACACTTCGTCCATTTTATTAAAAACGGCTCTAAGTGCACTCAATTGATTGGTAACAGTTATTTTTGCCATGTCTTTTTATCTTTTATTGTTAATACTTATATGAATCTGTTTGATTTATTTTTAAATCCGCATTGATCAACCAATGAGAAAAGCCCAATCCATCATCTCCTTTAAGAACCAACACCGGGTTCGTCACACAAAAACGACCATCGTTTGTTTTTATAGGGAAAAGAGAAATTACCGAATCGAGCATTGTTTGTAATCGGGGAATGTTTTCCAGCCCATTCTGTTTATTCCTTGCAGCAAGGTCTATGCGAAGGGTCGTACTTTGTAAAACATTACTGTCCGGGACATTAACAGGCATAGAAACGACTATGAAATCAGCCATTTGTTTCTGGCTTGCGGCTTTACGATTACCTGCTGATACATCCTTGCTGATACCGGCAAACAATGTACAGACCTCCTCCAATATTCGGGATATGTAAAAACGACTCACTCTCATACTTTCATCGGTTTTAGTTCTTCTAAAACTATCCCCTTAGCCGACTTATAAGTATCGGTCAGAACATTCAAATTCCGTACATTCTCAAGATATTCGGAATATTCCGTGCCAGTAGTCATTACGACAGAAAAGCCCTTTTTAATAAAAGGTCTGTAAGAGGACAGAAAATCAACCGCCGAATCAGCACCTAATTCACCGTCAACATCCACTTTCCCTATAACAGAACGAGCTTTTCCTTCATAAGGCTTACTTAAATAAACCCGTTCACCCTTTCGTACTTTAATATGTACAGGCTTGCGCATCGTATTTCCTGCAATCACCATTCCTATTAATCCACCATTATAGTAGATACCGCAGGCGTAAGATGTTTGCGTATTACCCGTAAATCCATCAAATTCTCTTTCACTCAAAGCATGGTCTATCAAATCGGCACATGAACGTTCGATTACAGCATACAGATAATTATTAATGATCTGTTTTGCTTTTTCCATTCCCTCATTAAACACCTTTCTGTTATCTTCCATTTCTTTAGTTTTTAGAGATATTGAAAAATACTTCCGTCCCAAAGTTGGAAATGTTCACATCTGTTATAAGAATGTCTATCCACAAGTTTACTCGATCCTTTACATCAATCATATCGCCAGGCAATATCCCTTCTACGAATCCGGGTATTGAAACTCGGTAATCTGTCTTAGGAACATTATCGGAATAAAAATTACGGATTGATGTATTACTTTCTTTCCGGCATTCACCTTCGTAAAGTATAACCTTCTCGCCTTCCGAAAACTGGGTTGCCCCGGTTATCCGATAGATTGTGCAAGTATGCGGGTATCTTGGATTACTAACAGCCATATCCCTTCCTCCAAATCTTCATTCCCCTGGCATGAACACGCGGCCCTAATTGGGTATAGCGAATCTCTCCATACTGAGCATAAATACTATTGGCTATCGCGGTCCACCTTCTTTTGTCCGTTTCAGATATCTGTCCTCCTCCTTCCTTATGTTTCCAATTCCCATCCGCATCTTCAACGCTGACTTTCACACTTGGCATATTGGAGCAGGCCATATACACATCCGCTTTCAACAACATCTTTGTTTTCAAGTCCAAGTTTGAAACCAAAGAATCAGGCTGAATTTGACGATCAGAAAGGATATTAGCAATCACTTCATCACTCAAATCCATATTCACGATACCACGAACATATTGTTCAACTGTACGCTCAGTATTTTGAGAGTCACGAATCATACCATTAAGCAGTTACCGTATAAACACACATATACTGAGGCATACTTGGAACACACAATATCGCCATCTCGCTCTCTACATACATGCTTTTTGTTTCAGCATTGAACATCTGACGCAGCAGAGTACGACCATCATCAAACCATGCAATGCGCTGCGTAGGATCGTCCGAGAATACCATAGGTTGAACGCTCTTTATTGTCCCAATCTGACCGTCTGGTACAAAAGCGACATTGAGAGGATTAAAGTTCTCTATAGTTTTCACTTTTAAAGACTTCGACTCTTCATCGAATTTATCCACAGCAGCAATGCTATCTCTTGGGATGATTGACGCACCGATAATACGACGAATAGCATCTAGCTTGCCTTCATCGGTCATATTTTGAGCATACTGAGAAGCCACCAAATCGGGATTAGTAGCACCTGCCGCACTCGGATAAAGAGCAAGTCCAATGCGTTTCAGTACCTTTGTATGAGTCAAAAGATCATCCAACAAGTCAGAAGCAATTTCAAAATGTCCGGCGGGGAATCCCTTCTTGCGCATAGCCTTTACCTTGTTCTTAAGATACAGTAGCGGATCAGAAGTTGTTCCTTCATTTGCTGTTGTATGTTCATTTGTTTTCCACCATCTGCTTTCTCCGGAAAGCGATTCTTTGTTTGCGGCAGGAATACCAAAATCAAATGTCAGCCCGCTGATACCTCTCGGATTATTATCTAATCCAATCGTGAATTGGCCAGTAGATGCAACACGCATACGCTGATGAGTTATAGCATTTCTATTACCTTGTAACAGATTATCCGTGCTGGTAAATAGCATTTCCATAAGTGCAGATTGGGTTGCCGTATTCAATGCGGCATCTCCAAAACGCTGTACCATAATCATACGTTCACGAAGCATCTTTGCACTGATAGGATAGCGATGCTTCTGAGTCGGAATCTTATTTGACCCGATCTTAAACTCACCAAATCCTTTGTCAAGACCTTGCGAAGCCTCGTCCATATAAACAGGAAGAGTTGCGATATTAAGAGATGCAATCAACTGCTCATATGTGTAATCAAGTTGAATCTCCGGGTCCCATGCAAACCCGTCGGCTTGGAGTACATTGTACTTTTCTTGAAAACGATCGACAAACTGCTGGAAAGAAGCTCCCCCCAATCCGAATGTCATTAAGTCATAGTAATTTGATACCATTGTTCTCATTATTCACCTCCTTTTTTAAGCTTCCCGAATAGGGGTAATTTGAGGCAGTACTGCCCATACTTCATCCGGTACAGTCTCTGCCAGCCTATCTGCATAGATCATCCCCTCGAATACAACTGCACCAGTCGCATAATTAGTATCCGTATCCACATAGACATCATGATACAAAAGCCCTTTGATCGTTGCCGGTTCTACCGAAGCGTCGGATTGAGATGCCGTCTTTATTTCGGAAGCTTTGATTATCTTTATTGTGTGTGCTGACTGATCAAGTTGACACATACTTCCGGCTGGAATAACTTTACCTTTATAGCTGGAAATATTACTAATATTACCTCCTACAGGGTATTGATTCACCACCTTGTGCCAGATATTTTTTCCTGAATTAAATTCTTTCTGGCCTCTACCAAATGTATTACCTAATGTTCCCATAGTTTTGTTATTTTATTGTTTTGCAGGGAATTTACCTTCTTGAGCTTTTTTGGCAAAGAACTCATCTAATGCCTTTGATGAATTATGTCCACTACCCGATGCGCGCCCACCATATGGGGTAGCACCTTCTCCATTGTAAGCCTTTAACTTCGATTCATACAAACGCTTAGTTTCTTCTTCCAACTTCGCAATGTCCATCCCTTCAGAAATTGGCACAAGATTAACCACATCTTCCCAAAGAGCTTTATTATAAACATTTAACTCCCCTGATTTTTGAATAACTTTTTCACGCAAAGATTTTTCAAATGTTTTTTTTCTTTCCTCTTCACGTTCCTTCTCAATAGTTTCAAGCCGTTTCAATAAATCACCGTTACCGTTATCTCCAGCCTGTGGACTTACTGGCGGGGTGGGAAGCTGAGGTTCACCACCTTTAGGCTTGTAGTTCCTCGCAAACTCGGCCTGTTCAAAACGCATCTGACCTCCCATAGCCTTAATTACATTAGCTTGAGATTGGTAAAAAGAATCGTCTACCATTTCATCCGATGTGATTGTAGGTAAAAGGGCATCAAGATAAGCGTCAAGTGTCCGAGTGGAAACTCCGGTGTCTCCGAAGTATCCATTTGTGCCGGGTTCTCCGAGCACATTTTTTAATCCTGTCAAAAGGGTCTCTTTTTCCATTTCTTTTAAATTGTTTATAAACAAAAAAGAGAGCCGACTATAACGAATTTAATCGTTACAATCGGCTCTCTATGAAGCTCTTTTAAGCGGAAGCGATAGGAATTGGAATCTTTAATACCTCTTGGTTTGTTACATTAACAATGTAAAGCTTTCAACCTTCTATCGACGCTTCCTATTCTGTTATGGTTACATTTACATAATGCTTACACCTAGTACATTTTATCCTAAGCATGGCCATGCCTGATACATATTGGATATCAGCCATCATTTTTCCACAATACGGACATTTCGCCGCTTGAGTTCGGACATCTAAGCCATCTTTGTCTAATCTTGCTACTACTTTAAGCATATATTTTATATGTTACACCGCAAATATATAGATAAAATCTATAAATACAAAACAAACAATAGATTTTATTTATATATTTGCAATACATAAAACAACAGAGTTCCTAGAGAGCCGACAGGACATTATTTCAATGTCTTATCGGCTTTTTTTATTATGGAAGTATTAGAGAAAGACATAAAAACAGATTTTGGTGATCCTGTATACTCTTATGAGTATATAGAAGCGCTTCGTGTGTCTGATAGAAAGAAAGCGAATCCTCTAAAAATAATCGCTCAAAGAGGTTGCCAAGAAAAGTTTCTAGCTTCCTCTTCCGATATTACCATCTTCGGGGGATCGAGAGGAGGATCAAAAAGTTTCTCTTTGCTAATGGAATCATTAAAAGATATCTACAACCCATATTACAATTCCATTTTGCTGCGAAACGAGAAGGATGACCTACTTGACTTGATCAATACATCATATATACTATATGGGCAGATGGGGCAATATAATAAGTCCATCAGCGACATGACGTGGTATTTCAAGAATGGCGGCAAATTGAAATTCTCATATCTAGCAGACTCATATGACGACTTCAAGAAGAGATTTCAGGGAAAACAATATTCATTTATAGGTATTGATGAGATAACGCACTGCTCATATGAGAAATTCAAATACCTGATAACATGCAATCGTAACGCGTACGGGATAAGAAACAGGTTTTACGGGACATGCAACCCTGATCCAGATAGCTGGGTAAGAAAGTTCATAGACTGGTGGATCGGGGAAGACGGGCTGCCTATCGATGAACGTGACGGTATCATTAGGTATTGCTTCATGGAAGGAGATTCCCCTGATTCCATATATTGGGGTAACACTCCGGAAGAGGTCTATAACCAATGTAAGCACATTATTGATCCCTTATGGAAAGACGCTTACGAGGAATTGGGTTTCAATAAAGTGACAATGTACGTCAAATCCGTGACATTCATACAGGGAAGGCTTGAGGAGAATATAAAACTAATAGCCTCTGACCCTAATTACGCAGCCAACCTGTCACAGCAAAACGAGGAACAAAGAGCGAGGGACCTAGAAGGTAACTGGAACTTCAAGGCCACAGGGGACGATCTTATCAAGATGTCGGACATGGATCGATTTTATAGCGCTTCGGCCCAAATAGAGAAAGGTATCCGTTACGTATCAGCGGATATCGCTTTTGAAGGTGGGGATTTCTGCGTTATGTGGTTGTGGATAGACCTGCACATTAAGGACGTATTTGTCATGCGCGAGAACTCTGCAAATACAGAAACGATGTTCATGGCAAAACTCAACGAATGGGGGGTACGCGAAGAAAATGTTATCTATGACTACTGGGGAGTAGGACAAGCCATATCCGGCCATGTCAAACGCGCCGTCAAGTTCACCGGAACCCAAAAGCCAGAAAAACAATTTGAGAATTCTTATAAGAATATCAAATCGCAGTGCGCTGAAATGTTAGCCCATTACATTCAAGACGGTAAGATTTCTATCGAACCGAGGTTACTGGATTTGAAATTCTCCGGCAAGAAAGGGAAATACCAAAAAGTCGCCCTAAAAGACATCCTGATGAAAGAGCGCAAGTGTATCAGGCATAAAGACAATTCCAATATAGGGGGATTTGAGCTTATAAACAAAGAAGGGATGATCAAAGCCGTAGGATATTCCCCCGACTTTTTCGAATCCCTTATCTACCGTATGTATTTCGAGATAAACAAGAAAAAGATTTTTAAACCCAAAGGGATGCTAAGGTACGTATCCTATAAACCATTTTGATCATGGATAAAAGAGATATCAAAACAAAAAGACCGTGGAGAAGAGTCAGACCGGAAGGCTATATGCGACATGGTACATATATGGCAGAGAAAGAACCTTTGCTGATAAATGATCCTTGTTTTTATACATTTATGACGCAATCGGATTTTATTAGAGAATACTATCCTTCTGGACATATCATAAATGACCCTAATATTTATCCTGACATCTACAGAATGGAAGAGGAACCCGTATATGATGAAAACGGAGAGCCGACCGGCAAAATGCAAAAACGCCTGTACAAAGAGCTTGTTCCCCGTTATTCTTTTGCCTTCCAACAAATCATCACAGTAAAACAAATAGTACATTTATGTGGCAATGATATCCAATTTGAATTCGTAAAAGAAAAAACATCAGAAGAAGAAGAAAAGAATTTTTACCTTTTCCGGGAAGGATGGCTAAAAAAAGATATGGAAATAGCATTCTTCGATGCTGTCAAATCAACAAAAATAACTGGAGATACAGCCATTGTCGGATATCTCCGAGAAGGGGTGTTTGGTTACAAAACGCTATCTTTCCAAAATGGAGATACGCTTTATCCCCATTATGATCCAATAACAAATGACCTCCTCGTTTTTGCCCGTTCTTATTTCGATTACGATGAAAACGGGAGCCGGATTACTGAATGGCTTGAATTATGGGATAAGACATATCTTTACCGTTATAAACGATCAGAGCAAGGAGCCAAAGGGATTCTTAACAACATATTAAGCCTATTCGGAGTAGACGGATATGAGTTGAAAGAACAATCACCTCATGGATTTCCATTTATACCCGTTGCATACCATAGAGATGAAGATGGTCCATGCTGGTCGCCATCTCAAGATGCTTGCGATGGTTATGAAATGTCATTTTCGCAAATGGCACAAAACAATCAAGCATTCGGATTTCCTATCATGTATCTACAAGGAGAAGGTGCAGATTCTATGGCAATGCAGCATGATTTAAACGGTACAATTAAAGTTATAACTGGGGGACCGGAAGACAAAGCTTCTTTTCTGTCTCAGCCGAACGCATCAGAATCATTTAGCAAACAGCTTGATACATTATACAAAATGATCTATGAGCAATCGTTTGCCGTTATTCCACCGGAATTAAAATCAGGAGATTTACCTGCTGCCGCATTAAAAATTCTATATTCTCCTGCCTATGAAAAGGCAATGATAGATTCAGCCGAATACCAACCGTTCTTAAACGATCTGGTAAAGATTTTCATGTTCGGATTCGGAGTTGAAATGAAAAAGACGATAGATTTCATGAACCTGCCTATTAAATGGTGGATCAAACCATACATTCATATCAATGAATCGGCTATGGTTGCAGACCTCGCTTCGGCTGTTCAAAACGGTTTCATATCGAAGCGAACTGCATCCGAACGTATTCCGATGTATTCTACAGCAGGAGAATGGGAAAGAATTATCAGAGAGGCAAAGGAAGAGCAACAAAATGATTTACTAAGTCAAATAAAATTAGCAAATGCCAACCGAGAAGCAAATACAGGAAGCTAAACTGTTTCTTCAAACGAGAATTAAAGCAGAGATTAGTGCGAAGAATAATATTGAGGAATATATGATGGAAGCCGCGCGTGAAATCATAGCAATTTCTCAAAAATACAATATTCCTCCGCGCTTATTCCGTTTCGGTTTTAATGAGTCGCTTCGAAAGGAGGTAGATAATGTCATCAAAACACTAAAAGAGAACATCATTTATGCGACAGAAACTTTATCGGTCTATGACAGGGAAGATGATAAAGACTCCATTCTAATCTATCTCAACAGTGATAAATACGGGAAAACGTTTAAAGAGAGAGTTAATGAATATGCCAACCGATATAAATTCGAATTAGAAGCCGCGATAGCAGCAGGAATATTCTTTGGCAAAACCGACAAAGAAATATTATCCACCATTAAAAGAAGCTTGTCCATGCCCTACAATAATCAGTATATCAAGGGTTCATTCGACAAAGGACTATCGGCAACGCGCATAGAGACAAAAGGCATAAGCTATGGAGTTGGGAAAAGTAGCTCGGCATACAATCTCTTAACCTCTTTGTCAAGAAACGAAATTGCTTTGACTTGGATGTGGTGGTATGGTAAACAGGCTTTGAAAAAAGGTGCTACAGGTTTTTATTCGTTTCGGGGTAGCTCATACCCTTGTGCATTATGCGATGATATGGTGGGGTTCCACCCCATGCAAGACTATAGGTATCAATGGCACTTGAACTGCCGATGTTATTTTGTATTCGTGTAAAACATAAATTATGAAATACTTATGGATTATTCAAAGAGTATAAAAACAGAAATAAAGAAAGCGAAAATATCAATTGAAGAAAAAATTTTCGCCGACCTCATGTTGGCAGGTTGGAAAGACAATGATGCTTATATAGCAGCTTTCGGCTACAATATTAATTTGTCGGATAGCTATATCAAGTCACAGATGCGTACTACAATAAACAATCCAGATTTCGCCAAATACATGGAAGCGACAAGCAAAAAGAAGGAGAAAAAGGAGATAAATTTAGAAAATAGCGATGACATCACCTTGGAAGAAGCCTTATCCTTGGCGACCAAAGAGGAAACCTTAAAAGGCCTCATTATCGCCAAGTCAAAAATGAAAGCGGGTTCCAAGGAATGGCTTGATGCGACAAAACTCATTGCCGACTTACAGCAGATGAAAAAAGATATAGTAGAAGAGGAAGATACTACTGTACATTACTACCTACCACTTACATGCAACAGATGCTCTTTGTATCTGACAAACAAAAAGAAAAACAACAATCATTAAATATTAAAATTATGGCAACAACGACAGTAAATTTTCAACAAGATGGCAGCGATTATATTTCTGATATCATCATAGCCCAATCCAACACATTAGCGTTTAGGATCAAAGTTGATAAACCAGGAAGTATTATTCTTGAAAGATCAATCACAGGTGATAATTTTATATCAGAAATAGGATTGCCACCTTCTCTTGTTCCAGGAGATACTCTCTCCATAGAAAAGAACATAACAGGAATTGTAGCTCAACAACAACTCCGTTTCCGTTTTCAGAATTGCAAACCTGTTTCAATATCCGTACTGCAATGATAACTCTCAACAACATCAATTTATCCAGCATTGGTCTTTCGGGCATAGACTTGAGAGGGATAAAGCTGGGACTTGGAGGACGTGGTGGCGGTTCCGGCGACGGCTTCCCGCAACTTCCGGGTGATGTTACGCGCTGGCATTTCGGAGGCCTGACGAACGAGATGATGGCGGCTATGGACGATCCGAGGATTGAGGATGCGGACCATAAAGGTCGGTTCTTATCCTTCAAGAATTTCGCTTGGAGTGGAATGAGTGGGGTAGGTGGATATACAGAGAACTATAATAGTAATAGATGGTATAAGACAGAAACAAGAATTGATGCCACTTGGACTTATAAGTCTTTTAATGCAAGATCAATAAAGGATAATATAGCTGCTCAATTATTTTATCAATCAAAACCAAGTGATACTGGATTTAGGGTTTTATCATGTACTATCAAAGTTTCTGGTTTAACAGACGGACAAGGAATTGAATATGTTTCTAATGGAACACAACAATTTGTTATAATGAGAATTGAAAATGATGGTATATATCATCTACCAAGTTTTGATTTTGGAGCTAAAAATGCTTATTACGGATTCAGGTTCTTAAAATTGCAGGAATCATGCAACATCACCATCGAACAACTTCCCCTCTACCCCGGTGCACTCGTCTTTGATGGTGTAGACGATTGCGGTACCTGTGATAACTTCCCTGTTCTGACTAAGGAAAAAGGTTATACTGTTGTGGCGTTGAGACAGTGGGATCGAGATTTCTTGAATACAACTTTGACAGGAGGACTGTTGTCAACTAGGAATTATTCCACGGGAGAAGGTGTAGCATTTGAAAAAATAGAATCCTCAAATAAGGGTTATTGGAATTTAGGTGCTGGAGGTTTCATAGATTTTGCAAAATCACCATTTACATGGCAAACATCAAAACAATATAATAATGTTGGTATTTTAAAAGGTGACAAAAATCATGGAAAACCATTATGTGTAGGATGTGGATTGTCTGGAGGCCAACAGTGTGGTAGATTTGCTATCTGGGAACTTGTATTTCTCGACCACGATGCCACCGAAGAAGAACTGACCAAGATCAAAGACTACTTCGTCAAAACCTATCCCTGGCTCTTCCCCTACCAAGCATGGATAGTGGTAGGCAAAACCAACGAGGACGAAGATCGTGCTACTATTGCCAACATTACGGGCAATGGTAATGATCTTATACTGTCTAATTTTGGGTTTGCAGAAGGGAGTGGCTACAATGAACAAGGGGAATATGCTGGCTATCTAGTTACTGATGGGGTGGATGATAAGATAGTTTCGTCAGTTTTTGGAATGGGTAATGATTTTACGATTGTTGGGGATTGGAAGCTTATAAATACAGGGAAAAATGATAATGCTGGTATTGTAAAATTTGATAGTATAGTCATTTATAATTATAATCCAATACTCATTAATATAAAAAATGGTAGAAATAATTTGATTCCCGATCAAAATACCGTTAATGCAATTTGTTCTGATGGCAGGATTTATTCAAAAGACTGGAAAGAATCTATTTATAATGAAGGAACGGAATCTACCAGTAAAAATCTCTTAACTATAGGATATTCGGGTAACATTTATACTAAAATTGCTTTCAAAAACTTAGCGATTTATCCTACAGTCCTTTCCAAGGGAGATTGTATAAAAGCATATAATTATTTACAAACATTAAAAGCAAAATAATAAAAATGCGTTTAGTGGAAAGGCATATTGTTAAAGATAACAGGTTTGAAGATATTTGTCTTAAATCAGGTCTGTTGTATAACTATGTTCTTTATTTAGTAAGGCAAGGAATTTTTAATAAAGAATATCTGAAAGAATATGAACTTTCTACTAAACTTGGGAGAGAAAATCAGTTTGATTTTAGGCAGCTTCCAAGCTCTATTTCCCAACAAGTAGTTGGACAAGTATTCAAGTCTATCAAATCTTGGATGAAGTTAAAGAAAGGTTTTGAAAAGAATCCTTCTAAGTACAATAACCATCGTCCTCATCTTCCTAAATATAAGAAAGGTAAGAAACAAAATATGATTGTGTTTACAACATCTGCTTGTAGGATAAAAGATGGATATATTCATTTTGTGAAAGATATTGTCAATCCAATTAAAACTAAAATAGGAGATAATAAATTATGTCAAGTTAGAATCATACCACAGGCTACTTGTTATGTGGTTGAAGTAATTTATGAAAAGAAAGAACAGGATTTGAATTTAAACAAAGACAATGTCCTTTCGATTGATTTGGGATTGAATAATTTATGTTCATGTATCAGCAATGTCGGTATCAAACCTTTCATTGTAAACGGACGTATTATGAAATCTTTTAATCAGTGGTATAACAAGAAGAAAGCTAAATTGATGTCTTTTGTTGGAGACAAAGGAACTTCAAAAAGACTTAGACAACTTAACAATTATAGGAATTTTTGGATAGAAGATCATATTCATAAGATTAGTCGATATATTGTAAATTATTGTGTTGACAATAATATCGGTAGTCTTGTAGTAGGACTGAACAAAGGATGGAAACAGGAAATTAATCTTGGAAAGAAGGCAAATCAGAAATTTGTTGAGATTCTTTTTTCAAAATTTGTTGATAAAATATCTTATAAGTGTAAATTAGTTGGGATTAGTTTTTATCTTAGTGAAGAATCTTATACTTCAAAAGTAGATCATTTAGTTTTCGAGGAATTAGAAAAACATGATGTTTACTTAGGTAAAAGAAAACGCAGAGGATTGTTTCAAAGTTCTGTAAATAAATTGATTAATGCGGATATCAATGGAGCTATTGGAATAGGTAGAAAAGTATTCGGTGATTCTTGTGTAAATAGGGTAATCGATAGTGGGTTAGCGTTTAATCCTATCAAAGTAAATATTGTATAATGTGAATTTGATAAATAAAATTTAAAATTTTAGTAACGTGAAATACGCAATAGTAGATTTAGTATGGGCAAAATCACATGGGATTGAAATACTGCCCGAAATGAGAACCAATGTTGATCAAAGCAAGGTAATCTTGCATGAGGAATACCTTGCACCCTTCGATGATGAAGATTTTCCTCGCTATAGTTTTAGCGATCCGTCTTTTGTCGAACTACTGAATAGTGAAGAATGGACTTATCCAGAAGGAGAACAACCCGTAATCAATAGGCAGTTCAGCAGATTATTGGCTTTGGACGAACTGGATAAAGAAGCTACAGAAGAGATAAATACATATGACCTTTCCCCGTCGGAAGCCTTACAGGTCAAAGATCGATACCCCGAATGGGAAACCGGAATAAACGTCAAAACCGGTGAACGATACCGAGTTGAAGATGTCCTTTGGGAATGTGTTAAAGACCATCTCACACAAGATAACTGGAAGCCTAGCACAGCTACCCTAAGCCTGTGGAAAATAGTAGACGCAGAAGAACATTCCGGCACGATAGAAGATCCTATTCCATATAAGCAAAATATGGCACTTGAATTTAACAAGTACTACACGCAGGACGGAGTATTGTACCTCTGCATACAGGCTATGACACCGGGACCGTACGATTTAAAGGATGTGCCGGCGCATGCGCAGCCGATAAAGCAATAGGGCGATTATTATACCCCTACAGATTCTTTTGATCCGGCAGGGGTATATATTTATATTTTATCCTGTTGTTGCTTAATAATAAAATCAGCAATATAATCTACATACTCGTTATCGCTACATATCATAGTTTTCTGATACCCCTTAGCCATTAAAAAAAGATTCTCTATATCTCTTCTCAAAGAGTCTATCATTAATTGCTGTTCCGCAATGAAACGGATAGATTCAATATCTATACTATTCCCCTTTCTCTATTTCTTCCTTAATTATATTATCCCCATTAACGCTTATGATGTCCCTGCCTATATAATAATAAATTCCATCAAATCCTAGATACCTTACTTCTCCACGCATTTTTAGATGATCGAAATAAGTTTGTTCCATAGCTCCTATTTTTCTGCCATCTCCAAGTTCTATAGTTACCATATTGCAAAATAACTTAATCCTTAAATTCATTCATCATACGACTTTCCTCCAAGATCTTAGAATCTTCTTCATCTGAAACGGCCAGACGATTACCTTTCAATCTCTCGAAATATCTACTCATAGAATCAAATATCTCTTTAGTAAAATCTGAATCCACAATATTACATGTTCCATAAATGCCCGTAAATATATTATGTAAAGCCTCGTATTCCTCTTCTTTTGCCATGTTGAGAGTTAAATACATAATATTATCTTCACGGTATGACACCGACCAATCACCGGCAACCGAGGCAACTTTGATAAAAGAGGTTTTGTCTACTTTATATTTCAGCATTACAAAGTTGTAAACCTGAACTTTCTTTCCGTATTCCATATTATTCTCTAAATTTGTTAATCCTTACTTGATTGATACAATCCGCAGCAAATCCAACAAGATACGCGAAATGCTCATCTTTTCCACCGTCAAATCCCATCTCCATACCGCAATCATCAAAAATACAACTCGCCACATGAACAGCCTCATGCGCTACATCCTCGACATTAATACAGCTACGAATACAAACCAATACACCATATTTACCCGTTTCTTTATGCCATACCTTTAAAGTCGTAGCTTTGGGTTCATTGCCTTTTTCAATACCAAGATATATCTCGGAACCATCTCGTCCCGCAAAAATATTGTTTATATCTTTTTCGTTTCTCAATTTAGCCACCCATATTAACCTCGGATATATAGTTGGGTAAAATTCATGTATTTCAATCCTCTTCCCCATACTGAAACCCCTCATTATTGATTCCTACACTCATATCAGACACCAAAGGAACTGACGTTGAAATCAATACCTCAGAAGTCAAACCATAACATTTATAATATACCGTTTTCCCGACCTTTCTCTTTCTCTCCTTATCAAAACCCAATTCCCTGAAATGGGCGGCTAAGGTCTGCCGGCTCACCATTGGGAAGCCATTTTCTTCCGCATAATTTTTTATATCATCATAAATAATAGCAAAATCAATCTCATGAGGCATATCATTGGACACCCCTTTTCTCGGAAGGGCAAAGAATCCACGAGCCATAGCCCAAGACTTTCCAAGAGCAGATAATCCCATCTCATTAATACGTTTCCTTAAACTACCTTCACTTTCTGGGAATTTGAAACCATTCTTTTGAAGGAGTAAAGCACCCCTTCTTATCCAATTCAAGATTCCTGGATATTCATCTTTAAGCTCATGAGTCAGTTTTAAGTTCATATGTTTCTCATCTATGACTCTATCAAATACGATAAATATAAAACGACGAAAAAAACCAAAACTGCTATCTCCTCCCGCAGGGAAACGATTAGCATTAAATATAAAATACGGGATATTTGTTATCTTGAACGCATTATTCCCGATCCTTCTCCCTAACTGAGGTTCGCCAGATATCAAGCTTTTTGCAGCATCTTCCCTTCCTGCAAAAGTCTTTGCTTCCATCTCACCAGACCAATTGAATATTTTACCATCGATTTGAGATAAATTTCTTTGACGTTCATCACCTCCCCTAAGCAAAGCTTCCATACTCAAATTGGAAATATTTTCTTCCCCCAATATACCCATCACAGTGTCCATAATAACACTCTTTCCATTTGAGCCATTTCCGAATAGAACAAGGGCATTCTCCACTTTCTTATCCATCGTCCCCCTATCGAACAAGGACAATCCTAGGAACATCTGTAATATTGTACGATCATTCTTATCTGGCAAAACACCACCAGAATAAACCTTCTTCCCAAACTCTGTACCTCTCAAAAAAGAATGCCATTTCGGGCATTTTGCTTCAGGATCGTATCTATAAGGATGAAGATATATCACATGATAATCCCTTGAAAAAGGGCGTAAAATACCATCCCTCATATCTACAACTCCATTCTCAAAAGCCATAATATTATATCGAGGATGCAATACCCTATTTATTTCAAGTGAATTATACATCTCTGCTAGTATATCCTTGATACTTCGCACAATGAATGCTTTAGGGACACCAGATATACGCAAATATGTACGCATAGCACGTTTCAAATAGGCATGACACGGAACAATCTCATATATCTTGCCTGTAAAAAAATAAACATTACCATTATAAAGAGCAAGATTACTTTTCGAAACTGTCGTGTATATCGATTCTATAACACTGTCAAGGTTCTCATAATACAAATTAGCACTCTCCTTTCCTGTAGGACTCCCAGAAATAGCAATTTCGTATCTATTCCCCGTATGAACAAGATTATGCACTATACATGATATTAAATTGTCACTCTGAAAGTTACAATCACTATCAAATCCAATATCTACATTATTTGAAACTTCTAAACACATAATATTAAGACATATATCATTTAATCTATGACACAAAGATAATATATATTTCGTATCTTTATAGATATAATCTATTAAAAATTACAATATTATAGATTAAAACTATCAATCATGTCATATTTTTTTTAGATCAATAGTGATACAATACATGCAATTAAACTATTATACTATTTTATTTGCATATTTTAATAATTAAAAAATTAAGAAAAAAAAATGAGGAAAAAATTTTTAGATGATGTAACATGCCTATTATTCTATAGCATAACAGGGGGGGGGTGGAGGGTAATTTTATTTCTACCCTCAAATAACACCCTATTAATAAATAACTTATAATCAGAAAATTTGTATTATACATATAATATAAACAACGATAGACAATAATAGTATATTCCGTTTATTAGGGATGCCCATAGGGAAAAAGCGATTAGAACAAAAAAAGACAAGCTTTATCCATTGTAACCATATACATATTTTAACCACTATATTTATAGATAAAATCTATCACTATAAAATAAATTATATCTATCAAAAACACTTCCATCTTTACGCCTATTTTAATAGACAACATCTATCAATCAAATAGAAATCATCTATGTATATTTTACCTCCCTTTCTCA
>OIXV01001187.1_pt1 | contig 23510 bp, 17 predicted proteins | sample 1587771 | NCBI WGS metagenome assembly OIXV01 (sample SAMEA3888893, study PRJEB22519) | human gut metagenome | biome: human gut; feature: human-associated habitat; material: faeces | place: Denmark | collected 2010
GAAAACTCGGACGATTGAAATTTACACCCGAAAAACCATCGTCAGTAAAATGACGAATATTCGTAAAGCCATTTCTACGGGCATAATCTTCCAAGTATTGCTTTTGGTTGGTTATTGAATTTGACTCACCATTAAGGTCATCATCTCTTGATAATCGCTCATAGAGTGCTGTAATCTTTGAAGTCCTTGACATTCTCTTATCCTCCTTTCTTTATGTAATCTGTTTTGGTATTAAAAGTATTACTCCCTCTACCAATAGGAGAAAATAGGGATACAAAGCGGAACTGTTTTTCAAAGAATCAAAAAAATATTTTTTGAAATTCTGCAACCGACTTTGATAACCTATTTTCAATTTAGGAACGCATTAATTATCGTCCTACTAAAGTATAGCCCTCGGGCGTAAGTTCGACTGCCGTGACCGTCTCGCCGAACATCGACGCCCAAGCGTCAAAGTGCTGCAAATCGTGTTCTTGCAGCGTCCGGTACTGCAAATACCGCTGGATCGTATACAGCTCATAAGGTAGGAAACGCCACGCCATACTTCCTTTCGTCCGTGGTCTTGGCGTAACCCCCTCCAGAACCGTGCTTACACCTCTCGATGTACACGGCTCGCCATCTTTCATAGTTTAAGTGATTTTGTCTTTGCTTCTTCGTAGCATTTCGGGCAGAGAGCCAATGACTTCCGCCTTTTCAGTAACATCAGTTCATCAAATTCATTATCAGCGTTCAAATCTTTTAAGCGCTTTACATGGTGCATATACACTTTCACGGGGTTTGCTCCGCACATCTCGCATTGTCCGCTTTTTAAACGTCCTGCAAGACTATTCGGTTTTATCTGCCCTCTGTATTTCGGCATAATGTCTACAAATTCAGGTGCGATATTGTTATTACGCCTAAATCCTTCATTGTAAAACTCACACCGCTTTGTTCCACTCTTGGTTTTGTAATCTGCGCCAAAGTCGCCCTTTACGCTACGGTATTTCTTATACATCTTCATAACAGAAGAATTATATTTTGCCGCCAACGTCTTTAAACAGCTTCCACGCATGATAGAATGAAATTTCCCCAGATTGCATACATTGATTGCTAACCTGTAATAATTGTACAATCCTCTGATTTCAGAATTATATTTACTGATGATTGCCACATCGTCTAATGGCATAAGCGCCCCTCTGTGGAGTGGCTTCCAAATCTCTTTGCCGTTTTCGTCTTTTTTGATTTTAAACGCACCGTATTCGTGCAGTTTCGCAATCCATTTTTCTTTCGGCATATATAACTGCACTTTTCCATACCACACCCGTTGCAGACCTTTTTTCGTCCGCTTTGTGTCCTGACTTCTTGATATTCTTATGTCGTATCCAAGATACCGCACCTTTTCAGAGGAATGGGTAACGTGAGTTTTCTCCTCCGACATTGTGAGATTTAGCTTGTCTTTTAGAAATATCTTTACCTGTTCCTTGATATTTTCAGCATCCTGCTTTGAACCTGTTATTGAAATCAGGAAATCGTCAGCGTAACGGTTGTATTGAAGTCTTTTGTAATTCTCATCCATCTCGTCTAAATGTGGTGTGGACAACATCACTTTCCTTGCTTCTTTAAATGCTGCTAGGTTTGCTTCTGTGCGCTCTATTTCCAGATTTTTCTGCGCTTTCCGATAAGCCCAGCGTACCTTATCATGGTCTTTGTGGACTTTACGGCTTCTTGTATCGCCTTTGTCAAAACTCTTTTTCATCCTTGCCATGAACTCATCAAGTTCATTCAGATAGATGTTGGCAAGTATCGGACTGACACCGGAGCCTTGTGGACTGCCGGAGTACGTTTCATGGTATGTCCACTGTTCCATATATCCTGCCCTTAGAAACTTCCACATCAGCGATATGAACGCTTCATCTTTTATGCGCTTTCTCAAAAGCTGTATTGTGATATGGTGGTCGAAGCTGTCAAAACAAGCCTTAATGTCTCCTTCGATTATCCACTTTGCACCAGTGAACAGCGTTACGATTTCTTTTAACGCTGTGTGGCAACTTCTTTTCGGTCTGAAACCATGTGAATTATCAGAGAATGTCGGCTCATAGATTGCTTCAAGTATCATACGGACAACTTCCTGTAACAGTTTATCGTCCGTTGACGGAATCCCCAATGGGCGCTTTTTACTGCTGTTTTTCTTCGCAATATAAACACGCCTTGCAGGGTTCGGCTGGTATGAGTGGTCTCTCAGCTTCTGAATGAGCTTTTCAATGCGCTCCATGCTCATACCGTCAAGAGTGAATCCGTCTGCACCTGCCGTCATGCTCCCCTGAGAGGTCGCAATATTCTGGTATGCAAGCAGATAGAACTCTGGGTTGTACAGGTTACGGTATAATCTCTCGTACCTGTACTCTTTGTTTTTTGCTTTTTCACTTAAACTTTTCAATACATTTTCGGGACTTCTCATAATGCCTCACGCACCTTTCCTTATTATTTGTATTGAAGAAAGACTGTCTCCCTTCGCCATGTGGACGGCTTTCCCGTCCTCGGACTACTACGGAGACTCTGTTGCCATAGTAAATATTCAGAGTCACTTTTCTCATAGCACTCATAGCCGATTTTCGGCATTTTACCTTAGGCAATCCCCGTTTAGAACTGTAATAACATAAGCCTGTTATGATTTCGGATGTGACGTTCGTCGTTTTCCATTATCCTATGGCTGATTTACTCTGGGTATCTTGTGGATACGCATGGCCGACTCATATCCACCAGAGTACATGCGAGTATAACTTCCTTACGCATGGAGCAACATTTTGCCCAATCTCCGACTGTCATTCAGGCAGTTTAGCTTTCATCCTTATTCATAACTTTTCGCCACTACCACGCAAACACTTTGGAAGTTTCCGTGTTTCGTGCCCTCCGACATGCTACACTCCCCATCGGGTTTCCCCTTTTGGATAAGTCGGGTGACGATAGGGTGCGGATTATTCCGCTTTGATACCTTGCCCTATTACTTGCTCAAGGTAAGATTATTACAGCCCCTTACGGGCGCACTACCATACTGTTTGAGATCGGCGTACCCGTCGCAAACACAACGCCACGCCCTCCGGTAATCTCATCAAGGTAACGGCATTTCATAAAAAGGTCGGAAGATTTCTGCGCTTCCGTCTGAGCGATACCGCCCACATTCCTCATTTTGGTGTAAAGATACAGATTCTTGTAATAATGACTTTCATCTATGAAAAGCCTGTCTATACCGAGTTCTTCAAAGGTTACGACATCATCCTTTCTTGATTGATCGTTTAATTTTTCCAGCTTCGTTTGCAGGGATTTTTTTGTCTTTTCAAGCTGCTTGACCGAAAAACGGTCGCCCCGGTTTCGTTTTGCCTCCGCAATCCCTTCAATAATATCGTCAAGCTGCTGTTGTAAAACAGCCCTCTGCCGTTCAATACTTATCGGGATTTTTTCAAACTGCGAATGCCCAATAATCACGGCGTCGTAGTCTCCCGTCGCAATGCGACCGCAGAAGCGTTTTCGGTTTTTCATCTCAAAGTCTTTCTTCGTAGCGACCAAGATATTCGCCGCCGGATAGAGCTGCAAGAACTCCGCCGCCCACTGCTCCGTCAAATGATTCGGCACGACAAAGAGGGACTTATTGCAAAGTCCGAGCCGCTTGGATTCCATAGCAGCGGCAGTCATTTCAAAGGTCTTGCCTGCGCCCACGGCGTGTGCCAATAAGGTATTCCCGCCGTATAGGATATGGGCGACCGCATTTTTCTGATGTTCCCGAAGCTCAATTTCAGGATTCATACCACTGAAAGTGATATGGCTTCCGTCATACTCACGGGGGCGGATACTGTTGAACTTGTCGTTATACAGCCGTACCAGCTTTTCCCGTCTTGCGGGATCACGCCATACCCAATCCTGAAAGCCCTGCTTAATAAGCTCCTGCTTTGACTGGGCGATAGCGGTTTCTTTTTTATTGAGGATAGCCCTCTTTTTGCCCTCATCATCTTCCATATAGTCAAAGACACGCACATCTTTCATATTGAGCGTATCTTCAATAATTTTGTAGGCATTGACACGCTTCGTGCCGTAGGTGTTGTAGGCTTTCAGGTTTCCACGGTCATAGGATTTTCCCTCCACATTCCATTCGCCCGTCAGCATTGAGTAATGGACTTTAATATTCCATCTCGCATAAACGGGCGTATCCAAAAACTCATACATAAACTGCTGTGCGATTTCTTCCGGCAGCCAAGTTGTACCGAGTTGTACGAAAATCTCGCTGGCAGTCAGGTCTTTCGGCTGTACCTTTTCCAGAGCTTCCACATTGATGTTGTAATCTTCGGGGTAGACTTCTGCGGATTTTTTTGCCCAAGCGAGCTTTTCCCGCACATTGCCGGAAAGGTATTCGTCCGCCATCAGGTACTTTCGCTCGGTGCTGTTTCCGTAACCGTACATCGGGTTTAGGAAGATGACGCCCTTTAATTCCCCATAGATTTCCTGCTCGGTCTTGCCCGTAAGGGAACACATATATTCCATATCCACACAGGCTTTTTCGCCCATAGATACGGCAAGCGCTTCGCTGGCGGTATCAACCGAGGTAACAGGAGTGTGTGGCTTGATCGTCCGCTTCGTGAACATATCCGCCTTGCGCTCCAGCTCCCCGTTCTCATCAAGCACCTCCAGTGCGGAGAGCAGTGCAAAGGAACTGTCTTGAGAAAATGCGGACACATTCGCACGGGAATTGATCAGCCCGTACTTCTTGGAAAAAGTATCGTAAAGCGCATTTAGCTTCTGCTGTTCTTTTTCAACTTCATCATCAGAGAAGCCTGCGGTCTGCATTTCAATCAGGCTGCGAACACTGTCCCTTATGGCAATCATACCCTTGATCCGGTTTTCAGCCGTTGCCGAACATTCCACCGGAGTCATTCGGGAATTTTCACGGTAATAGATTTTATCGTCCACAACCGTATAGGAAAAGTTGCGGACTTCGGGATCGGCGGGAATGGAGTTATCTTCTTCGGTCAGTTCCTCGTCCACTTCGTAATCTGTAATCTCTGCGTGGATATTGGAAATGGCTTCGTCCAAAAGCTCGGCAAGGTCGGCATTTTCATAAGGGACAACGGTATCTTCTTCGCCGAATCTGCCGGACACGGTTTTCCATTCGCCAAGTACCATTTCGGGATGAGCGACAAAGTAGGCGTTCATCTTCACGCCGTTTTCATCGGTGTTCAGGTGTACCCATTCAGGCTCAAGGTCAATGAGCCTATCCCGTTTTTGCAGGATCAGAATATCCGAAACAACCTCCGTTCCGGCGTTTCCCTTAAAGGTGTTGTTCGGCAATCGAATAGCGCCGAGCAGGTCTGCTCGCTGTGCGATATACTTCCGCACGGCTGGATTTTCCTTATCCATCGTGCCTTTGCTTGTGATAAGCGCCATTACGCCGCCCGGTCTAAGCTTGTCTAAGGACTTCGCAAAAAAGTAGTCGTGGATTAAAAAATTATGCTTGTTATACCTCCTGTCATTCACTCGAATATCGCCGAAAGGCACATTCCCGATCACAGCGTCAAAAAAGCTGTCGGGGATATTTGCTTCCTCAAACGGCTGCGCCGCTATCGAGGTTTTCTGATAAAGCTGCTGTGCAATCCCCGCTGAAATCTTATCAATCTCAACGCCGTAGATTTTGCTGTCCTGCATAGACTGGGGCAGCATACCGATAAAGTTGCCGATTCCGCAGGAAGGCTCTAAGATATTGCCCTCCCGAAAGCCCATCTGCTCCATTGCCTTGTAGATTGAGGAAATGACAACGGGCGGGGTATAGAAGGCGGTCAGAGTGCTTGCTCTTGCGCTTTCATACTCATCAGGAGAAAGGGCGGTGTAAAGTTCGATAAACTCGTCCGCCCAAGAGGGATTATTTTCATCGAAGGCTTCGGGGATACCGCCCCAACCGACATATTGCGAAAGGATTTCCTGTTCTTCGGGCGTTGCAAAACGATTATCAAACTCACATTCCTTCAGCACCCTGATTGCCTCCATATTCCAGCCGAAGCGTTCTTTTTTGCCTGCCTCTGGCACTTCGTGGGAAGCAAGGTCAAAGGTGTGCCGTTCGGACAACGGGATTTCAGGGTGCAGATCAAAGGTCTGTACCCGTGAGCGCTTCGGCTGGCTGAAAGCAGGCGTGAATGGCTCGGCTGCTTTCTGCTCAGGCTGTTCGACAGAATTTTGTTCTGCTATTTCAATTTCCTCGTCAGACAGATACACAAGATCGTTAAAGGAAAGGCTCTGCAAACTCCTTTCGATCATATCTTCAAGAGAAGAAAACTGTTCGCTCCTGACAACTTTTCCGTCTACAAGGGTTTCAAGCCGGTAATCCACAAGATTAACTCTCGCCTGAATTTCGTGCTTATCATCTTCGGTTGTCGTATAAGCAAGCTCCACATTGGAAAGGTCTGTGTAATCCGCACCCTCGTCACGCTCAAACTCCTCACGGCAATACTCATCTATGAGCGCTTTTGCCGTATCCAGTTCGGAAACAGATTTCTTGACCTGTTCCAAGTAGTCGTTTGCCTGCCACTCGCTCTTAAACTCCTCGCTGACGCCCTCATCGTCGATATAGATCGCTTCCGTCAAATCGTCCCAAATGGCATAACCATCATCGGTTTCAATGACGAAAAATCTCTCGTCGGGCGGGAGCGTATTTTCTGCCGCCCTGTCGTTTGCAAGATAGGGCGAATCAATGATTTCTACGCCTTTCGGTTGCGGATCAAGGCTGCTGATAAAATCCTGCGGTATAGTGTTCCCGTCTTTATCCTTATAGAAAACGACGGTAAAAGGAACACCGTAGTAATTTTCTTCCTTTATATCCTTTTCAAACTGATAGGGGCTGGTGTATTCAACGCTTTCCCGCACCGTCCCGTCCGTATGCAGATAGTCGATCCTGCCGACCGGCTTCGACTGCACCGGATCTTCCTTATTGGTCGATACGATGTTTCGGGTGCTGCGCTCTCCGTTTTCAAGGGAAGAAACAGCCACATCAAAGCCACGGTCAAGAAGCATATTGACATAGGTTTCCAAGCGGTTTGCCGGAAAGCCGCACATCTGTGTTCGCTGATTGCCGCCGATAGAACGGGAAGCAAGATTCAACTCCAACGCTTCGCTTACAGTCTGTGCGTCCGCACCGTAGGCTTCAAAGAAATCGCCCATCTGATACAGCACAAGGCTGTCGGGATTAGCACTCTTGATTTCGTTGTACGCACGATAAGCGTCCGTAAAGCTGCTGCGCTCGTTCTGCTGAACAAGGCGCATAAAGCTATCTTTGCGCTCCAAACGGGGCTGCGGATTTTGCACAGAGCGATCCATCAGCTCTACATTCCAGTCATCTACCCGTTTGATTTCAAAAGGCTTTCCGTCCAAATACACTCTGTCGCCGACTTTATAAGCGGCAGAGAATAACGATTTTTGCTGTTCCCGTGCCGCCGCCTGCTCAATCCTTGACACTACATCATCGGGCAGTCCGTCCACATAGTAGTGGATTTCGCCCTCGCTGCTGATATGAGCAATCGTTTGGTAATCGCCGCTTTCCTCAACTGCTCTGTTCCAGACGGTAAGACCGTTTCCGAGATACCCCATACCAATGTCAAAGGCAGGCGCTTCAGCCGAATCAGCTTTTTCCTCCGGCTGAAGGTAATCGCCGAGTCCTTCGCTTCGGACAGCCTGAATATAATCGTCTTGCAGGATAGTATCGGGCGTGACAACTGCCAAAACCTTGTTTTCCATATCCTCCTCAAAAGAGTAGGACGGGCTTAGATCACGGGGTGTAACATAGAATTTTTTAATATCCCCGTCGTAGCTCTGAACAGCCTGCTGGAACTTCCTTAAATCCCCGGCAGTAAAAATCTCCTGCGTTACCCAATACATCTCATTGCCGTTTACCAAATCGGTTTCCTTGAAACGCATACGGTGGGGAATGAGCTTTTCAAACTCGATAGAATTGAAACGAGGCTGCTGCTCTGCAACCGCCGCCTGATTCGTTACCTTCAGGTGGTCGTTCATCGGGTTTTCCCGCACCCTGCGGTCAAACTCTGCTCTCTCCAATTCCTTTTGAAACAGCGGATACTGCATATCGTGAAGAACGACACGCTTATCATCAAAGGCAAGGATTTCATACTCGTCAGCGCCGATATATACCGTATCGCCGAGATGATAGGCATACTGCGCTTCCTGCTGCGGCTCGCTTTCAGCCGCCTGCGCCGATTCCTGCTTGGGCGGAGCAGAGGAGAGGATTTCACGGTTTCTCTGTTCTTCGGCAAGTTCCGCTCGGCGTTCCTCCTGCTTTTCAAGCCACTGCGGATAAATCTCTTTTTCCTTTGGATTGAGATAGCGGTCAAGCCGTATCAATTCCTTTATCCGCTTCTCAACCTGAGTCCAATTCAGCCGGATATGCGGCTTATCGTCCCCAATGCCTTTTGAGATCAAAATGCCTTTCCCGTCGTGCTGCTCGTCAATGCCTGCGCCGACAATAACGGGATAAGCACCGCCCCAACCGTATTCATTTTTCAGAAAATCGGCATTTTCCTTTGTGGATAGGCTCTTTTCAAACTGCTCATAGATACGGAACTTTCCCTCCGATACGCCGCTTCCACGAGTGAGAACAGCGTCGATAATCTCCTGAGAAAAAGAAAAAGCAGAGGTCTTTTCCTCTGCCTGCATATCCAAAAAGTTCAGTTGCCCGTCTACGGACGGTAACGGCTTCATCGTATCCTGCAATTCGCCGAGCAGCCGCATTGCCTCAAAATACTGTGCGATCACGCCCCAATCATAGAAACCTTGTGCTATTCGATCTGCATAATTTCCCTCCCAAAGCTGAAGCACATTCTGCCAAGTTTTGTACCCGACTCGCCGCCCGTCGCTCAAAATCAGTTCAGTATAATCGTTATTGAAAATACCCTTGATATATTCGGTACGGGCGGCGTTATCGGGATTGCTTTCATAGAAAGCACGAATTTCCTCTTTCGAGGCTTTCAGGTGGGGCGTTGTGCCGAGGATTTCACGGATGGTATCGTCCCCGCCGAAAAACGGCAGGCTCTTGTCCTCGTTGCTTCGGTCGTAGTAATCTAAGCGAAGATGACCTCCGCTTTCACGATCTCCTGCACTCTGTTCCTCAGATTGTTCATTCCCTGCACCCACTTCATCATATCCGCCGCTTTCAGGCTTTCGGTCAAGCCCTCCTGCGCCGCCATCTGCTTTATCAGGGTTTCTTCCAAGCGGAGCGCTGTCTGCTCGGTTTCCGCCAAATGCTGTGTCAGGGTGCAGCTCGTCAGAAGATTGTAGTACCGGATTTTGTGATGTTCTTTGAGAAATTTCCGCCTCATCTGAGCGTACCTGCCCAAAGTCACTTCCGGCTGTTCGGGCATTGTCAGGTCGGGAAGATTGTAATCGCCTTGCATTGTGTATGTCAGCTCGTTCATTTTCAAAGCTCCTTTCGCTCTTATTTTCAGCCTTATTGTATTCCGGTTTCTCTCTGTCCGCAATGATGCGATTTTGCCTTTCAAGGGCAAGAACGGTACGGGAGATTTCCCCAAGCCCCATCTCCGCAATATCGCTTGACGCAATACCGAGGGCGTTTAAGGTTTCCGGCGTATTGAAATTTGTAATGACAGTGAAATCCTCCGCTTCAAAAAGAGGCTCGGTATCTATCCCAAGCCTTGTCATCATCATATACGCCACGCTGTTTGTTACCGCTTTCTTATACATAGCGGTAATCATATCTTCCGAAAGACCGTAGAGGAAGCTGTCATCTGCGGCATACATCAGATCGCCCAAATAGTCGGGGATATTATCTTCCACGGCGTTTTTAGCGGCGCTCAGCACAGCGTCCGCAAGGCTTTCCCTGTTTTCCAATTCGCCGAAGGTGCTTTCAAGGGATTCGATCACATCGTCCGCATATTCCGGTTTCATATCCCAAAGCGGGACGGGGCGGGAGTAGCGGCTTGCGTGCGTATCAGAAATATCGAAGTAATGGGTTAAGCGCTGCCTGCTCCGCTCAGCGTCCTCAAATACGGCGATACCCTTTGCGCCACGGTTTACCCAACGCCCGAATTTATCGTTCCAGCGCTCGATTTCCAATACCGCCGTTGCGTCCGGTCTTTGGGCGTAGATGAGAAGCTGCTCGTCAAATCGCAGACGATAGTTCCGACAGGCGCAGCGCAAAAAGGCTTGCCAGTTCTGAACATCGGAAACAACAGCGTGTGCGGTACGGCGGTACAGCTCGGAAATCAGGTCGTACTTTCGTGCCATCGGTTATGCACCTCCTATCTTTCATAGTCTTTCTGTTTCGGTCTTACGGGGATACCGTTTTTATCATAGCTTTTCGGATCGGCGGCAGGGGTATCCCAACCGAACATTGAGCCTGCCTTCATTGCCTCTGCCTGACCTTTTGACAAGCCGAGTTTTTCATTCATCTCATTCACAAGGGCGTTTGTTTCACTGGGCTTGCCGCCCTGAATATCCGTGCGGTAAAATCCGCTTTCGCCCTTTTTGACAATGCCGACGCAGTTTTCCGTCTGCACGAACACATAGCACTGCTCCGGCAGAGAGGAACGGAGCGGAATCACAGTATTGCCGTTTTGCTCCATTCGCTCGGCAAACTCGCAGATGTGATAGAGGTTACTGCCAACCTCCAAATGATAATCGTCAATATATCGGCAGGTGCGGTCAAGCTGCTCTCCGTCGCTCAGGGTAATGCGGATTTTATCCCCGTCGGGGATTTTGAACTTTTCTTTGTAATCCGGCGTGATAAAGCGGATTCCACTGCTCGCTTTTTCCATCTGGCGGTCGAGCCATTCCCGCACATAGCAATAGCAGTAGAAGTTATAGTCCCCACGGGCAGGATTGCACCGTATCAGGAAGCTGTATTTTTCGGTGTCGGCACGGAAACCGTATTCGGTCGCATAGTTGCCTTGAAAGGCGCTGTCGGGATATTTCGCCGCATACTGCGTCATATCCGTGCGGCTTTTTAACAGCCCGTATTCTTCAGAACGCAGGGCGTTGATAACCTCGTCCAGCTCGCTTTTGAACTTATCCGTTTTCAAATCCCGCCTATGGTCAAACCAAGAGGAAAAGAACTCTTTGCCTGATCCGAAGTCGCCACGAAGATAACCGATACTTCCGGTCTGTCCCTCGATCTGCGTACTTTGCCTGTAAGTGTATTTTTGTTCGTCCGTATGAAGCGGTCGGATTTTCATTTTCTCACCTCGCTTGCTCCATTGCTGTTCTTTGTTTCGGTATATGAAAGCCGTAAACTGCGGCTATTTCATCTCCGAGCCGTTTTGTTACCCTTGTTATATCTGCCCTTGTCGCTTTGCCGTAATAGATTTTTTCCTGTAAGCGTTCAATCTGTTCCGGCGAGGCAGTATCCTTAAACACACGGTACAGATAGTGATTTGTCCCGTCGTGATGAACAGCGTCGGCACGAAGGTCGCCGTACCGATCTACATACCACTCGGTCATATCCGTATCAGAATAAAGGCAATCTTTAATATTGCCGGAATCAATCATCTTGTATCCCATCACTCTGCCGTTCCATCTGCCGATGTCGCCGATGACAATAATCGGCTGAGCAAGCTGGACATTAAGATTTTCCCGTTCATCGGAAAGATACTCGCCATTGGTTTCAACCATATATTCGTACAGCCCGTGTTCGTCATTCGGATTCCCGTCGATTTCATTGATTTCAAGGAAATCCTTATAGCTGTCACGCCAATCATCAGGGTTGAGATTCATATCGCTCCAGATAATATGCTTATCCACCGTTCTGTTCTGACTTTTGCTCATCATCCGCACCTCCCAAATAGGAAAAGAGCCTGTTTTTTGCGATCTGCTCCTGAAGCTCTGTGATAACCGTCATATCGGAGACGGATATATCGGGGATTTTCAAAATGCTTTGCAGGCTCAGCGCCTTCAAATCTTTTTCGGTTTTACAGCCGGAATCATAGAGCTTCGCCAGCACCTTTACTTTCTGCTGCAAAGCGGTGTTTGCGCTTTTCTTCGCTGCCATTTTCTTTTACCTCCCATCTTAGCTTTTAGCGTAGTCGGAATAGACACGCTGCATTTTGTGCCTTGCCCTGCGTACTTCGGGGGAGCAGCCGAGTTCAGGATATTTCGCCTGAATCTTCTGCCTTGTCCTTCGGATACTCTCAAAGCAGGGGATACCGTAAGCCTTGTAATTGCTCATCACATCTTCAAAGCTGAAATGGCTGATACCGTGGGTATCATAGATACACGCCTTGCTGACGAGCAGATACAGCTTCATATCGTCATTTCGTGCTTCGGGGTGTTCCTTTAACACCGCAAGCACTCGGTTTTCAATCGTTTTCAGGTTTCTCATTTAAGCCTCCCAAAATAGAAAAGGGGGCGGAGTTTTTAAGCCCCGCCCCCGCAGAAGTTCTTACTTTTTCTTTCTGTTACGGATCTGCAAAAAGATAAAGCCGCCTACGATAAAGGCGACCAGAGCAATCCCGATGATCGCTTTCAGTTCCATCAGTTATCCTCCTTTTTCTTCTTTTTCTTAAAGCCAATGATACCGCAGGCTGCTATGCCTGCCGCCGACACGCCCGCAAGGGCAAGCCAAAGACCGAGCTTGCTGTCATCTCCGGTTTTCGGCGTATCCCGCAGCTCATTGTGCATTTCAACGACCGTGGTAGAGCCTGTCTGTACCGCTGCCTCCTTGTCGGCAGGCAGGATATACATAGCGGAAGCGGAATTGTTTACTTCGGAAATCTTGTACTCACCGATCCGCAGACCTTCAAGGAAGATTTCGCCGTTTTCATCTGTTTCAAGGGTAACATCATAGCCGTTTGCTCCGGTAATGCGGAAAGCAAAGCCTTCCACCTTTCCGTCAGACGATGTTTTCACGATTTTCAGGTTTCCACGCATAGGCTCGTTTGCGAAGCCTTTGCCCTCTGTGTTTTCCACCTGATAGGTCTTACCGTCCGTGTCGATAAATACCTCATACACGCCCTCGTCACGGATATACGAATCCGGGCTTGCTGATTCCAAAATGAAGTAGCGCCCATAGAGCAGATCGTTCATTTCATACTGCCCGATTTCTTTTTCGGTCAGTGTGCCGATCAGTTCGTCCTCGCTGTCCAGCTCGCCGTTGTCGTTGGAGTCCTTATAGACCTCAAACACAGCGCCCGTCAGCTTCGTATCGGTATATTCAGCGTCCACCTTCGTAAGAGCGATATTGCCACGCACCAGCTCATTGACGATTTCAATCTCAACGACTTGCTCATTCTCTGAGATATTCACATCATAGACGGTATCGTCAAGCACGAATCCGGTCGGCTGCTTGATCTCACGGATATACCAGTTTCCGTAAGGCACATTCTCAAAGGAGAAGCTGCCATCGTCGCCGGATACGGCGGTCATCAGGGCGTTTTCTTCGGTAAACTCCACATCATCGCTCTTAAACAGACCAATGAGCGCACCGCCGAGTCCCTCGCCGTTCTCATCAACCTTTTTGCCGGAAACCGATCCGTAGATCAGCTTGTTTTCCATCGGCTCGCCATTGTTTACGGCAATCACAACCGTTGCGGTTTCCTGTCCCGCATACTCAAATACAACGGGATATTTTTCGCCGTTGAGCTGATAATGCTCGTCTGTCGCCAGTTCTTTGACATAATAGCTGCCCAAAGGCAGGTCAGTCCCTACGGTCGCCCTGCCGTTTTCATCAAGCGTGATGATTTCAAGCAGACCGTCTTTCGGAATGGAAGTGCCGCTTGCGGATACATGCTCCTCATCGGCGAACAATCCGAAGCTGATATTTTTGATTTCTCCGTTATTGCCGATACCAAACAGCTCGTTTGTCTCCAGCGCTTTTTCAAGGCTTACCTCAACCTTCTGCCGTTCATTGACAAAGGAAGTCGCCGTTTCGGTTACAGCTACATTCTGTCCGGCGTAAATGAGTTCTACGGTATGGACTTCACTGCTCAGCACCATTCCATAGCCTGCCTTGACCTCTTTTACCTCATATTTTCCGAGGTAGAGTTCCTTGCTTTTTGCAAAGCCGGTTTCATCGGTCGTAACCGTATCGACCAGCTCGCCCTTACTGTATCGGAGAGTTCCGTCAGGCGTTACCACATCTTCGGCGGCACGGATTTCATAAACGGTATCGGGAAGCCCCTGTGTTTCATAGATCGGTTGATAGATAAGGGGAAGCTCCTGCCCGTTTTCCTCTGTCCCGCCGCTTACCGAAACGCCGAAGAATACCTCGCCCGTCTTTTCAATGCTGATCGTGCCTTTCTGCGGCATATTGGTTTTTTCAACTTTAATCACTGTTACCCCGCTTTCCTCAGAAGAATTTTCTTCTGTTACATCAAAATAGACGGGTGTGGAATCAAGGACATATCCATAAGGACTGTGTACCTCAACGATAGAAAAGCCCTGACCGTAAGGCAGTGTTTCCGGCGTTACGAGCGAGCCGTTAGCGTCGGTATAGAAAGTGTCAACGGTTGTGGGGGTAGGATAGGTAAACTCCATCGTGATAAGATTGCCGGACGGATCATAAATCTGGAATCCTGCGCCCGCATAGGGAATGGTCTTGCCCGTTTCTGCGTCCACCTTGACTACTTGGATATAGCTTTCAAAATTTGCGTTGTTTATCAGATAGCGGTAGGTCTGAGAATCCTTTGCGATGAACACATCAAAATCGTCCATCAGCTCCCTGCCTTCCCAGCCGGATACCTGATGGACGGTATATGTGCCGTAAGGCATATCCTTTGTCTGTGCAAAGCCGTTTTCATCGCAGGTCAGCGTATCACGCTCAGATTCCTTTGCGTTCGCAAAAGAGCCTGCGGATTTGAGATACACTTCAAAAACTGCGCCTTCTTCGGGCGTTTCAATCTGCGTCTCGCCATCGTCCGTATGTTTGATAATGGCGATATTGCCCTTGATGACCTGTTCGTTTACATCATTTGCAGTCTGATTATGCTCGATGGTATAAAGCTCCGGCTCTGCGCCGACCTTGTGGACGGTCGGATCGAGCAAATAGCCCTCACTCGGCTCAAGCTCCCTGATTGTCCAGTCCGCACCGCAGATATATTCTTTTGTTGTAAACTGACCGTTTTCATCGGTATAGTATTCGTCGATGAGCTGTTCGCCCTTGAAAATCCCGTATTTTGCTCCCGCAAGAGAGGCGTTTCCCTGCGCCGTTCCCGTCTCAGCGTCGCTCTTGGTCACGGTAACGGTAAACTTCTTCAGGATATTCGTGAAATTGCGGGTAGTGACCTCATTCCACTTGACGGGTGCGGTCTGATCTTCGGGAACGACATAGCGAATAGCGGTATCCACTTCCTCGATGGTGTACGGCGTAGTGCCGCTGATCAGCACATCTTCAAAGGTTGCCACGCCGTTTTTATCCGTAACCACATACTCGTCCACGGCAATGCCGGAGAGCGATGTGCCGTAAAGATGGAAGGTCACGCCCTCATTGAAGTTATCCTCCGAGGATTTAATGACCTCAATATCGCCACGCTTCAGGGTATTGTTGAAGTTGACGGTCGCAACCTGCCCCGCAACTACGGTTACTCTGCGGGATTCCTGCGGCTCGTATCTGTCATATTCCTGCTCGGTTACGGTATATACTCCGGGCATTAGGTTATCGACCTGAATCTGACCGCCGTTTTCTGTCTTAACGGTTTTATCAATGCCATTGCCCTGAATACGGAAGGAGATACCGTCTACCTTTCCATCCTCGCTGGTTTTCACAATCTTCGCCGAGCCGTAGGACACCTTCAGTTTGAGAAATCCCTTGAGCGGATCATTGACTGTCTGAGCGTAGGTTACGGTATCCTGCACGCCGCCGTTCGGTCCATAGATACCATCCGTCCAAGTGATAACGCCCTTTCTCTGCGCCGTTTTCTCTGCGGTAATCGTCAGCCCGTCGCTCGGCGCTTTCTCGGCAGTAATCGTCAGCTTATTTCCGCTTACGGAGAACTGAACGCCCGAATCATTGGACGAAAACTTATATCCTGAAAGGACATTGTTGCTGTCCGTCAGCGTAACGGTGTATTTAGAGCCGTCCCATTCAAGCTCGATTTCCTGTGCGCTCCCCGGCGTTTTGGAAAGGAAGCTCGGCAGCTTGGAGTGTTTCTGCACACTTGCCGCCATTGAGTTGTAGTAGCTCATAATCTTGTCATAAAGCGGGTGGCTGCGACTGATTTGGTCCAAAACAGCGTCCCTGCCGCCTGTGCTGACCTTGTTGAAGTTTTCATCACGCTCGCCAATGACGGTTTCCCAAATGAGTAGCTGTGTAGCGACTGCGTGAGCCAGCTTATCGCCGCCCTCGTTCTGGGAACGCCACGAGGTTGAGATGGTTCCCGTATAGCCGTACTGGAAGATACGACCGATGAACAGCTTAATATCGTCAGGAGAAATGGTGCTGTTATAGGACGAAGGGTAGTTGTCCCAAAAATCCTCGCCCTTTTTGGTAAAGCTGTCTCCGGTCTGCTGCGGGACGCCGATTTCAATACAGTAGCAGATATTGCCCTCGTATGAGCCCATCGCACGGACAGTTGTATAACGGGAAGTGCCTGTTTTCCAGCCGTTCATAAAGGTAAGGCTGCCGTGTCCCCATTCGGCGTTGTAATTCGAGTCCCCGTCACGGGGGAACGAGATAAGGTACACATCGTCCGTTTCCTCTGCGGCATAGGCGGTCGTACCCATTCCCACAAGGGAAGTCACGCACATCAGCGCCGCAAGAAACAGCGACATAATGCGTTTTGGTTTCTTAATTTTCATCTGAAATCCTCCTTGAAAATGAAAAACGCACCGTTTTTTTCGGTGCGTCCTAAAAATGGAATATTAAATTTAGGCGTAGCCGATATAGATGTCGTAGATTCCGTCAGAGACTTCCTCCGCCCAAATCCATACGGCTGTGATTTCTTCGTCAGCCTTGTACCGATCCAAGCGTCTGTGAATATCCCTTTCAAGATATTTGCAGTGCGCTCCGGCTCGGATCGGATTATCCCAACAGTAAATTGCCTCGCTGTCTAACAGAAGTCCCACGCTCTGAGCGTAGCCTTTTGCAAAGGAAATCCAGTAGTCAATGTCAAAGTCGGTTTCGGTTTCGCTCGGCGTTTCTTCCGTTTCAGGCGGCGCAGGCGTTTCGCTTTCTTTTGAAATATCCGGCTGCGGTGTGGATACGGAATGTTCGGTCTTATCCGCTTTATCGGGTTGTTCGGCGGGCTGTGCCGCCTGCCCGGATTCAGAAACAGTCTGAGGCTGTTCGGTGCTGACTGTATCCGTTTCCGTCGTTTCTTCCTGCTTTTCCGGCTCTGATTCCTGCACGGCTTCAGGCGTTGTTTCAACCTCCTTGCTTTCCTTTCCCGCAGGCGTTTCGGATTCAGAGGCGCTTTGAACACTCTCCGAAAAAGAAAACTGCTGCGGCTTATCTTCATTCGGCGGGGCATTGTTGCAGCCTGCAAGCACGATCAGCAAAAGAGCCGTTAAAAAAGCAATCGTTTTTGTTTTCAATGCGCTTCACTCCTTTTCTGCCGCCATTGTAATGCGAAACAGCGTTTCAGGCAAAGGTGTGAAACAAAGGTTAATCTTACATCATAGGGCATACCTCCTGTGCTTTGGAATGGTGCGTTCTCCTGAGATAGATTGAGTTAGGTGAGATAGCTGTAATCAGGAGAGATAGATTTATTCTTTCGGATAGTCAGGTAGTTTAGGGGTTGGAGTGTGAGGAAGGGGAAGAAGAAAATCACACTCCGCCTTACCTGCTGTCACGCTCGGCACGGTTACGCAAAAACTTGTTGTAATGCTCCAGCGCCTTGCAGACATACTCCTCCGTTTGGTTGATGGGGATATTTTTCGGGATCAGGTTTCGCACCCTGTCCCCACGCAAAACAATCTTCTCACGCTGATTCGGCTTTTCCTCGCTCATAATCGCAGAGATCGCTTCGGTTGTCAGCTTGCCTTCTTCAAAAAACTTCCGCATACGAATTGCCTGATCGTGGGACGGGGTACAGTCGTTTAAGTCGATTTCGTCTACCAAATCCCTCTGACAATCCTCGTTCAGATAGGACAGCTCAACGGCGGGGCGCATTTTAATCCTGCCCTCGTCCACAAATTCAAGCAGTTCAGGAACAAGGTTTGTAAGGCGGATATATTTTCGGACTTGTTCGTGACTTTCGCCGCTTTCTGCGGCAATAATTTCACGAGTGGTCTTGCCACCGAAATTCTGCAACAGTGTTGCAGAATTATTTTTACTCGGTCTGCCTGCCTGTCTTTTCATAGCGTCCAGCCGCATTTTATATGCGTGGGCTTTCTCCGAGGGAAGTATCTGCGACCGTTGGAAGTTGCTTTCGACCATTAAAATCGTCGCTTCATCACGGTCAAGGTCTACCACCTCACATCTGAGCGTTTCAAATCCGGCAAGCTCGCAAGCCCTTTTTCGCCTGTGTCCTGAGATAAGCTCGTATCTTCCGTCCTCCTTCTGCCTTACGGTAGCGGGAGTAATCACGCCACGCTCTTTGATACTTTCCACAAGCTGAAACATATCCTCATCTTCCCGCACCTTAAACGGGTGGTCGGGGAAATCGTCGATTTCCTCAAGCGGAATATCCCTGATTTTTGACAGCTTCGCTTCGTCCCTTTCCTCCTGAGAGGAAAACAGCTCATCGAGCGTGTTCGTGGGCAGCGTGAAGTCGCTCTTTCTGCCTGCCATCGGCTAACACCTCCTTTGTGAAACTGGCGTAAGCCTTAGACACCGGACTGTTCGGCTCATAGGTGTAGATACTTGTCCCTTTAGAAGATACCTCTGCGGCTTTTACGGCTGCCGGAATCATTGATCGATATATCCTGATATGGCTGCCGAAATTCTCCCTGAGCGCTTCCACTGTGCTTTTCGCAAGATTTGTCCTTCCGTCCACAAGCGTCAGAAGAATACCGTCGATTTTCAAATCGGCGTTTGTGTGTTTCCTCACTTTCGCAATCGTCCCCAAAAGCTGCGTCATTCCCTTAGCGGGAAGATACTGCGCCTGAACGGGGATAATCACGCTGTCCGCCGCCGTTAGAGCGTTAAAGGTAATCATGCCCAAGCTCGGCATACAGTCAATAAGGACATAATCGTACTTGTCTTTTACAAGGCTCAGATAATTCTTCAGGACGCTTTCTCGGCTCATCGCCGTTACAAGCGTCATTTCCAATGACGATAGGCTGAGATTGGACGGTACAAGGTCTACTTTTTCTTTATGTTGCAGAATACCGTCAAAGGGATTTTGCTCCTGCTCTGATATGATCGTCTGTAATTTCTCTGTCAGCGTTACGGAAAGGCTGTCGGTATCCCTCCAGCCGAGGCAGGTCGTTAAATCACCCTGCGGATCAGCGTCAATCAGAAGCACCTTTTTCCCTTGCATAGCAAGTCCGACGCCTAAATTGACCGTAGTTGTGGTCTTGCCCACGCCGCCTTTTTGATTGCATACCGCAATCGTCTTGCAGTTTGACATCTCCGGCTTTACCTCCTTTCATAGATTTCACAGCCTACCTCAATAAGAGGCGGCTATGTAAAGACCGCAGTATTTGTTCTCAACGCCCCCTGCGGAAAGCGATTCGCTTTGTACGGGAAGCGCTAAGGTTACAGTTTGCGAAACCGTATCATAGGAATCTCACCTCTGCCGGGTACTCCGCCAGCTCCGTAGAGAAGTATCATTATCATTCTGACTGTCATTGCCGTTTCAGTAGCAAGCTGAATTTCAGGTCGGGGATTCTCGCTCATTCTCCATAAATACAATGGGAAAGTCTCGGCGTACCCACCTTCGGGCTATTCATCAGAACTAATGTCCTTAGCGCCTGACTATTCAATTTTCAAGATACTGTGAAGTGGAAAATCCCTATCGGGAAAATAACCCCTTCACTCATTTGGACAAAGGGGGTCAAAATGCACACCCAAAATCGCCCCTTTTCCGAAAAAAATTTGAAAAAAATTTTTTTGACCTTGAAAATTGCCCTAAAAACGCAAAAAAGCCGCCTGCTTCTCCGTAAAGAAACAAGCGGCATAACTGCGGTTTTATTCAGATGTATTGCACAGTCATCTTTTTCTTTCGTGCTTTTGTAAATTTGATAAGGACATCATCTACTGCGTCTGTATATCTGCCTTGCGCTATCAGATTATTTTTAAGGGCGATCAACGCCTGCAAAACTTGTCCGTACTCCTCGTCATCAAGATAGATATGAAATTGCCTGTCTTTCATCAAATCGTCTCCTTTATTTTTTCTGTCCTTTTCTCCATTCAAAAAACCTCTGCCGGATAAACGCTGTATCCTCATCTTCATTCGAGGTTATGAAAATATGTAAGCTGCGAAACGCTTTTTTGATTTTCATAGCGAAGTCTATTTCGCTGTTTCCTAATGTATATGGGATTTTAATCAGTTTGATCTCCCGCTTCCGGCACAGATATGCTTTCAAGGTTTCTACATTCTCTGTCCGACTAACCGTTTCAATCGCTGCTTTTTCTTCAGGTAAATATATTTCAAGAGGTATGCCGATAATCTTATCCGTATCCATCTGTACCTTTATGTGCTTCTTCGCTGCATAATACATAACCGCCAGCTTTGGAAAAACCGTCAGATAGTCTTTTTCACACACCTTACAGCCTTTTCCCTCAATCGCTCTTTCTGAAATTTTTGCCTTCCACGAGTGTCCGAGCGAACACTTCCACCATACACTCTGCATTGAATTCCTTGATATTTTGTTTGGGAAAATATCTTTGTTCCTCTCGTAATCCCATTCCGAAAGAAGATGTGTATCCGTCGTTGCTAAATCATTATACCCTGTCATAACCGCCCGATCTGCACAGACAGGACATACCGTTCCTTTTACACGAGCATATACGACTGACTGCCATTCATACCCGCACTCTCTGCACTTCCACCAGACATTTCTGCGGGACTTTTCATTTATCATATCAGGAGTAAGGGGCAGATTCCGGTCTGACCATTCCTGTGCAAGCTGCGGGTGCGTTGTGGCAAAATCATTAAATCCTTTCAGCAGAAGTTGACCGCTGCAATAAGGACACCCGCTTCCGCCTGAACGAGTTGAAATGAGCGTGTTCCATTCGTGACCTTTGCTGCACCGCCACCATACCTTCCGATTTGCAAAAACCGTAACCATATCAGGCTTTAGTGGGTAATTTCTCTCAGACCACTCAGAAGCGATTTGAGGGTGCTGTGAGGCAAGGTCATTAAATCCTACTAAAATCTTATTATGGGAGCAATACGGACAGCCTGTGCCGTTTAACGCCCTGCTCTTAACCGTTGCTGTCCATTCGTGACCATATTTATCCTGCCAAATCACTTTTTTATGAGAGCCTGTCGTTACCATTGTCGGTTTCAGCGGATCATTCTTACTCGACCATTCATCAGCCAGCTCCGGCTTCAGCGTTGCCAGATCATTGATACCCTCTATCACTCTTGCGCCTGAGCAGATTGGGCAGTTTTCGCCGTTTGAACGAGCTTTAACACTTGTCTGCCATTCGTGACCGCAAGCGCCTTTCCACCAAACGACTTTGTTTGAGCCGTATGTAATTCTATCCGGTGTAAGCGGCAGGTTTTTATCCGACCATTCTGCAACAAGCTCAGGGTGTACCTCTGATAAAAGATTACCCATATCAAATCCTCTCCTTCCTTTGCTTTTATTATATGAAGAAAAGGTACTTGTCCCAAGTTTGCGAATAAGCGTGTAAATAAAAAAATCCCTTTGAGAAAGGTTGTTCCTCTCTCAAAGGGTAATTAAACTTTTACTTAGAATTATCCTTTTTTTATAACTAAGTTGTAGTTGCTATCATAATGCAGTCCAAGTTCTCTACACATTCTATCATTCACCTTATCTAATGCTTTCTTATATTCTGCATACTGCGGAGATAGAGCCATCAAGTTAGGAATGAATATATCGTTATATCCTTTATCTTGGAACTCTTTCTGCATTTTTCTTTGTGCAACAAACGACGGGTGATATTTCATAATGCCAGTTTTTATTTTAGCACCTTTCAATACCACTTCTTTTAATCTTTCATATTCGCTTTCACTCATATCACGATAGTAGGAAATCATTTCCTCTGCGGTTCTTGTTTCTTGAACAATTCCGTGCGCCATCTTCACACCTAATCCCATAATAAAAGGAATTTTCAATGTTGTATTATCACAATACTCTAAGATATTCCGTAAGGCTTGTTTCTGCTCCGGAGTCTTTAACCTTACATTAAGAAATGGTTTGAAATGATTTTTTAAATATTCTCCCCATTCTTTTCCCGGTAACAAAGACTCAATCGCATTTTCAACTGTTTGATAATCAAGTAACTCATTTGCTTTGTCCGCATTACCATCATCTATAAATTGCTTCAAAGCTTTGAGTTCTGAGTCTTGTAAAACTTTTTCCTGCAATTTTTCTTGATAAATACGAAGAAGAATGCTTTTATCGCCAGTTTTCAAAAGGCTCTGTATGTCTTTAATACCAATACCGAGTTTTCTATATACTGAAATCTTTTTTAAAGTTTCAACATCTTGTGCAGAGTAGTTACGATACCCATTGCTATCTTTATCTACTGACAACAATCCTTTTTCTTCATAATACTTCACTGCACGCTTAGTCATTCCGACTTCATTTATAATCTCATTCAATAACATCAGATACACCTCCTTGTGATGATAGTATAAGCGTGTACGCTGCGTACAGGTCAAGAGTTTTTTTCGTATTTCTTCTAAAAATGGGCAATCCCATTAAGGGACTGCCCATTTATTCCGTTAATTATGCGATTTTTTTACCTCTGCACCGATTTTGACATCGATTGGTGTAAAATTGGTGTATTTGTGTAAAATCTGAGCTTTTCAGAAAATGAAGTACATCCCGTTTTCACAGGCAAAACGGTACATCTTAATACAGTTTTGCACCTGCCGGAATACGGTCATCAACCATCAAAAGGTTAAGACCTTCTCTGCCGTTTTCTTCGTGTACTGCCGAAATCAGCATACCACAGGAGTCAATGCCCATCATTGGACGAGGCGGCAGATTTGTAATAGCGATACAGGTCTTTCCGACCAGTTCTTCCGGCTCGTAATACTCGTGAATACCGCTTAAAATCACTCTATCTGTGCCTGTACCGTCATCTAAAACGAATTTAAGGAGCTTTTTGCTCTTTGGCACAGCTTCACATTCTTTTACCTTTACAGCTCTGAAATCAGATTTTGAGAATGTTTCAAAATCTACAAACTCCTCAAACAGCGGCTCGATTTTCACATTGGAAAAATCAATTTTCTCCGGTTCTGCTTTTGGTGTATCAGGAGCTTTTGCAGCTTCAGAATTTACACCAATTTCTTTCTTTACACCATCTAAGGGTTTCATGGTCGGGAATTTTTTTGACTGATAAGCTAACTCTTGTATATCCTTGTAAACCCTTGGAAAATGGGCTTTTCCAGATTCTATATATTTGGATACTCTTGGACGTTTTTTTGACTTTTGTGCGTCCAAAAGATGTCATTCGC
>OIXV01001190.1_pt1 | contig 23491 bp, 29 predicted proteins | sample 1587771 | NCBI WGS metagenome assembly OIXV01 (sample SAMEA3888893, study PRJEB22519) | human gut metagenome | biome: human gut; feature: human-associated habitat; material: faeces | place: Denmark | collected 2010
ATAGGCATTGTGGGGCACACCACAACAGGCACAAACTCTATTGGAACTGAATAACCGCAAGCCCTCGGAAATGCTCTTGTAAGCGTTTCTGAGGGCTTTTTCTTTTCAGCGGTTAGAATTCCGCTCCGCAGGCTCGGATAGTGATGTGTGGCATTTCCGTTCGCCTGACGGTCAAGCTGAGGTCGGCTCGGTGATGCCGTGACGGAGTTCATACTCACGCACACGGCGGTAGAAAGTATTTGCTGACATATTCATTCTCCGCATAAAGTCCCTGCCCGTGATGTGCTTGGCTCTCCATTCCCCATAGAGCTGACCGAACCTCGTCCAGTCGGTGGGGATAGGCTTTCGCCCGGTGTACTTGCCCTGAGCCTTAGCGATCTCGATGCCCTCACGCTGTCGCTGTTTGAGCTGCTCACGCTCCAACTGTGAGAGTGCAGCGAACACGGTGAGCATAAATTTGCCCGCAGGAGTGTCGGTGTCAATTTTCTCCTTGTGGCTGATGAGCGTTACTCCCTTGTCTGTGAGGGTGTCGATGATGTTCAGCAAGTCCTTTGTGGAGCGTCCCAGACGGCTGATACTCTCGATGTAGAGGGTGTCACCCTCACGCACATAGTCAAGCATTGCCCTGAGCTGAGGGCGGTCGGTGTTCGCTCCTGACAGCTTCTCGGAGAAGATGCGGTCAACCTGATAACTGCACATGATCTCCTGCTGTCTCGCTGTTTCCTGATGCTCCGTAGAAACACGGATATAACCTATTTTGCTCATAGTTGTTGTTTCCTTTCTTTATTCAAGTGTATTTTTATTTCTATGTTTAGCCTGTGTCCTCTGACGGCTTTTCTCACGCTCACGCTTCATCTGCTGTTCGTTGATGTACTGGCGCACCTGTCGGGTGTACTTCTTCGCCGTTTCACGCTTGGTGAGGAATGCGGTATGCTCGACATTAAGCCTGTTCCACTTCGATTTCAGCTTGTTGGACTTCTCCAAAAGGTCAAGCATCGTCGGCGGTTTGCCGTCAACAGCATACTTCTTGATATGCTCCTTGATGTACTTGACCGTCTGCTCGTAGTCCTCGATAGTGGCGGCATTTTTCTTCTTGAAACGGCTCTGCGACCAGCCCGATTTGCCCTGATACTCCTTGTAAACAGGCTCCAGCTCGTCACGGTGCTTCATCTTTGCAATGAGCGTGTCGATAGCTGTAAACTTCTTTTTCAGATCGGCACGCTCAGTTGTGTGGTCATCGGAGTGAGGTGTATTGAAGAAGAATCCAGACAGCTCGCTGAATGACATAACGCCACCAGCTTCAAGGTCTGCGATGATTTCGTTTGCTCTGCCCATACCTCTGATAGCTTTCCACGGATCTTCTTTCTTTTCAGGTGCTTTACTCTCCGTAGGTGTGGGCTGTGGTGTCCGGGCAGACGGTTCAGGCTTCGGATTGATAGCAGTTGCGTTAAGCATATCAAGCTGTGCCTGCCGTCTTGCTCGTCGGGCTGCAAAGAACTTCTCCACCTGTTCCGCAGCAGCTTTTCTCTTTGCGGTTTCACTTGTTTCGGTGATAGTTTCAGGCTCGGCAGATTGTTTCGGCTTTGTCGGTGCGGTGACTGTCTGTGTCGGCTTCGGCTCGGTCTTTGGAACAACAGGCTTCGGCGCTTCGATAAGCATATCGGGAGTGACATTCGCCGCTGACAGCTTTTCCTGTATCTCCGCTATCTGCTCGGCTATGCGTTCGGGGGTGAAGTCTGCGCCCAGGGTGTCGGCTCTTGTAAACTTCTGTTGACCGTCACCTGATAAACGGAATTTCAGCTTGACCTTATTGCTTGGCTTGTAAACATATTCGATACTGCACTCCGAACATTTTTCAAGAAAATCCTTGAAGTCACGGCTGTAAAGCATGACCTCCGCAATCCTGACACGGAGCTTATCTTTCCACGACTTGCCCTCTTTCTGCATATTCCTCTCAAAGTGAGATACCCCATGTCCCTTTTCAGGCTCGGAGATAACAGATATACCGTGTTCAGCACATATCTCGTCCGAAATCTCACGCAACTCTGCCCACGCTCTTTCAGACTTTCTGCCTTGATTATGCTCGGTGGTAAAGCTCAGACCGTTATACAGATTTGTGTTGTTGAAAATGATGTGGCAATGCAGGTGCGACTTGTCATGATGAACAGCAATGACATACTGATAATCGCCTTTCAGATAACGGTCGCACAGCTCCTCTCCGATCTGCATAGCTTGTTCGGGCGTGACTTCACCGGGGGCAAAGCTCTGTATCATGTGGTAGGCAAGGATTTGGGTGCGTCCTGTTCCTGTGTTTCGGACGGCTCGGAAGTCCTCGCTTGCTCCTGCGCTATCGGCTCGGCAAGCATAAGAGTTGACATATAAACCGTCGATGGTCTTATCATCTCTTGTGATGTAAGCGATCGCTGCGCTGACTGTTGCCCTGATCGTATGGATAGAAGTGTATGCCAAATTTCGTTTACCCCTTTCTTTATCTCGGTAATATCCTCGGCATAGATGTGACCTGTGCTGTAAAGTCGGACAAGTATCTGGTTGATGTTTGCTCCGATGCGTTTCATCAGACGGTTACACTCGGCAATTTCGGAACGGTCGGGCGTGAGATCAACCCTCGCCCGAACACAATCACGGATATACTCGGTCTTGTTCTTGTAACCGTACTGCTCACACTTGGAAAGAATGTCCTGCATTTCCGATTCGGTGAAACGAACATTGAGGGTGTAGGACTTCTTCTCCTTCTTGCGTTTCAGGTACTTGCGTTCATCGTCGGTAAGCTGGCTCTCGTCCTTGTCGGCAAGGCACTTGTCAAGGTCGGCTCTGACCTCTTTGTCAAGTGCGTGATTGATTGCTCCCTCGTAGGTCATACCCTCAAACTCCATAGCCTTGTGTTTGGGCGGTCTTCCACGCTTCTTTTTCTCGGTTTTCATAGTGGTGTCTCCTTTGTTTGTATTTCGGCGTTAGCCGATTTTCTTGACCGCTGTGCGGTCGTTTCGGGGCTTGGGGTGTCCCTAACAAGCATTTGGTATTTTCGCTCGCTGTGCGGCGCAAAATACAATGCTTGTTATTTTTGTTGCGCTGTAGCGCTATTTTCCAGCCTGTGGGATTTTCATATCACTCAGGCTTTCGATGCTCCGTCAGCGAATTTGGAGCTATGCGACTTAAACTCTCCGCCGCTTAGGTCGGCGGTCATACTCGCTCACGCTCCTGCGTGATGCACTCAATATCATCACTCTTGAAATTGTAAACTGGCTCAGCGCAGTTATTGCGCAGTCTGGGCGGCAGTCCTATGAAATATGCTCCCATAAGTTAATACCAAATTATTGACCGCTTCGTTAAGTATACCGCAGAAAAATTTTATGATGAAAATGATATGCAGGGGTGCGTGTGATCGTCACAACGTCAAAGCCCTTCACTTTTCTACCGGTGTTTTTGAGAAAATGGCGTTGTTTTTCAGAAAAGTTTACACTTTGTTCATGACGGTTCTCCCTTGTGCCTAAATTCAACAGCATATTTCTATACAGAATGTGAATAGGTCACGGCGGCACTCGGATAAAACCCCCTCTATATATACAAGCACGTTCAATCAGGAAACGGGCATGATTTTTATAAAAATAGTTGCTCCGTGATAATAATTCTCCGTATTGAATAAATCAGAAATGGTGACCTATGCAGTATGCAGTCAATGTGATATGGCTCGGATTTGCAATGCTCGGTCTGCTTTCTGCAAAATTCCCCATAACAATTTCACGAATGAAGAAGTTTTATGGCGCACTCAACTTCTTGCGCAATGCGAATAGACTTTTGCTGTCCGAGAATGCTATAATATTAGCATAGGGTATTATCCCTAAATCCAATACATTGGGAGGTGATGAGAATGAGTAAGAAAGCTAAGACCGAGGTTGATGAGAAGTCCGCTGTTATCATTACGGATGCTGTTCTTGCGGAGAATCAGGCAAAGCTCGACAGCTACGAAAAGTCTATCAAAGCTGTGCAGGAGCGCAGGCGCAAGGTCATCATTGATAGCAAGCTCTACACCTACGATAAGCTCTCACAGCTTTACGGCGGTGCGGAGGGACAGGCACTTCTCGATGCTGTGACTGCGGAGCATACGCTGATCGGCAAGCTGACAGCAAGCGGTATGACCTATGAGCAGATTGGTGAGCTGGCTGACGATAGTTCTGCCGATGCTGACAACAGCTCGGACGAAAGCTATTCCGAAAAGTACGCTAAGCAGATGAGCTTTTCAGAAACAGATCATTCCTATTCGGAGTAACATATATTCCGACAACAAAACGATTGCTGTGTAAGGGACGGCTCTGCCGTTCCGTACAGCACCTGTGCAGGCGTAACGCCCCTGCAACAAAAAGCCATTGCGTGTAGAGATAGATAATCGCAGGCGGAAAGGAGACACTTGCCAAGAAAAGATACAGGATTTACTTTGGCTGAGCTGAATGAGAGATATAAAGATAAGCCGACCAGCAAAGCCGTGTACGAAGTGGACGGTCAGCGTTATGCTGTGACAAGTCATTTCGTGGGTGAAAAAGACCTTGATAAGGTGCTTTATGAACTTGCTTTCAAAAGAGCGTTTCAGAAAACCGAAAAGAACTAAAAAGTTTTGAAAAAAGACTTGCCATATTCGGTTTTCTGCGCTATAATAGTTGTATCATCGAATATGGTTTGCTTTGATTGGAAAGGAGTTATTATGGCAAAGCAAACTACTTACAATGTCGGGATCTATGTGCGTTTGTCGCAGGAGGACGAACGTGCGGGCGAATCCCTTTCGATTGAAAATCAGAAGAAGATGCTGACGGAATATGTCAGCAAGCAGGAGGGGTGGAATCTTATCGAGATATGCGAGGACGATGGCTATTCGGGAACAAGTTTCGATAGACCAGGTATCAAGCAGATTCTTGATGATGCAAAGTCGGGAAAGATAAATCTTATCCTCTGTAAAGACCTTTCACGTTTCGGAAGAAATTATATCGAGGTCGGTCAGTATATCGACTATATTTTCCCTTCGTTCAATATTCGCTTCATCGCCCTGAGCGACAACGTGGATACCCTCGACAGAAACAGTTCGGCAATGGATCTTATGCCCGTGATGAATTTGTTCAACGAATGGCACGCCGCAAATACTTCAAAAAAAGTACGCAGTGTGATGGCGGCAAATTCAAGACAGGGCAAGTATCTGGCGGCTTCTGCTGCTTACGGTTACATCAAGGCAGATGATGAAAAGCATACGCCTATCATTGATGAAGAAGCCGCCGTTATCGTAAGACGGATATTCGAGCAGAGGGCAAGCGGATCAAGTCCGAAACAGATTGCAAAACAGCTCAACAAGGACGGTGTTCCTATCCCCTCCGATCACCGCTATCATCTTAAAGGCAAAGAAAATCCCCTTGTGACTTCACATCTGTGGAATGACTGTATGGTGCGTGGTATTCTTAACAATGAGATTTATATCGGAAATCTCGCACAGCAGAGAGTAACAACAGTATCCTACAAAAACCACAAGCAGATACGCAAGGACAGGTCTGAGTGGGTCATTGTAGAAAACACCCATGAGCCGATCATTTCAAGGGAGCTGTGGGATAAGGTAAGAGAGGTTGAAGCGTCGGTGAGTATCGGTAAAATGACAAAGGAGGGTGTGATTCGCCCTTTGTCGGGCTTCATGTACTGCCCTGACTGCGGATATAAGATGAAAATGAACAGAACTATGCACACCACAAAGAAGCGAGGTACTTACGAGACGGTAAGCTATCGCTGTGGTACTTATGTGAGAAGTGGAATGGACGGCTGCACTCCTCATTCTATTTTGGAAAGAGTTATTTCACAGGTCGTTGTTGACGATATTAGAGCAAAGGCAAGGCTTGCCGTTGAGGACGAGGACGCACTCCGTAAAGCCGTCCGCAAGCGCAGACAGGCTACTGCCGATGCGGAGAGCCAGCGCAACATGAAAGAACTTTGTGAGGGTGAGAAACGGCTCGCACAGCTTGAAACGCTTATCAGTAAGACCTATGAAGAAAAACTCCTCGGTACTGTACCCGAAGAACTCTGTGTGAAAATGCTTAATCAGTATCTTGATGAACAGAAGATGCTTAGAGAGAAAGTCGCTGTGCTGAAAGAAAAGTGTGAAAGTGCTGAACAGGCTGAAAAAGATGTTGACAGGTTCGTTGAAAACATCAAGAAGTACGTTGATATTAAAGAGCTTACCCGTGAGACCTGTCTGGAACTTATCGAGTACATCGTGGTCGGTGACCGTCCCGAAAGCAAGGGCGAGGACAGGCAGATACACATATTCTACAAGTTCCTTGATAAGGGGCTTACGGAAAAAAGAAACATTCTGCTGCCGCAGAATGTGGAGTAAAATATTTTTGGGTGTGCTTTTAAGTGGTTCTCCTCCCTGAACCTCTGCAACCAACAACTGTGCCTTGTACAGTCGGCAGATTCTTACCCTGCCGCCAGAGTTCAGGCTCGAATGGCAGAGGGATAAAAGTTCTCTTTATCTCCGTTTTCGTCGCCCACCTTGCAGTTCCGTGCTGTCCGTTGCCGACCTTTTTCGCCTTAATTCCGTTAAGCGACTTGTTGTCAAGCAGATTTACAACTACTAAAAATGCAACAAAAATCACTGCAAGCACGCCTATTAAAATCATTTGTTTTTCATTCAATTTTTCACTTCCAATCATAGAATATTCTATCTTTTGTATTTAATAAGATAGTTAGTTTGTTATCTTCAAGGTATTGCGCTGTGAGGCGGAGGGTATAGCAATAGCCGCAAACGGCTATTGCTGCAAGTTTTTCTTTGAGGACAATGTCCTCAATTTTGCTTTACAAAACCAAAAAACTTGATCAGCTGAATTCCATACAAGGTTCGGGTTCTGAAACTATATCTTCTGATTCAATATTCTCTTGCATAGGAGCATTTAAAGTTTCCTCAACAGACAGTCTTACAGCGCTGTCGGCGAGCTGATACAGCAATTTTGCCGTATTTACCGACTGCTCACGGGTACGGGCGGTCTGTCGCAAGTCCTTTAGCACTGTCTGAACACACTCCTGCAAATTCCTCTGTTTCTGTGATTTTTTGCCCTTGTCGGTGTAAGGCTTGTAACTACCCTTGAGTTTGTGTTGGAGCCTTTCAAATGCTTTACATTCGCTGTTAATTCGCTCACTTTTGGGCATGAAAAATGCCGAGCCAGCCAGCGCATACTCAGCGAGATATTTGTATTGTTCGTTCTTGAAGGTGGCATAGATCTGAGACGTCAGCTTATCCGGACGGCATTTGAGATACTGCAAATTTTTCGACTGACGATGATATTCTTCTTTATGTTGGTTAGGGACAGCAGGAAGAGCATAAACGCCATTCTTTGCTTTTAGTACCTCGTTCCAATCTTTGTACGGAGGCGCAAGGCGTTTTACGTTTGAATATCCGTTCTCATTTAGAATATCCTTTAAACGGTCAACAGCCTCGATACCGCCCTCGTCATTATCAACGCAGAGAATGACTTCTGACAGGTTAGAATGGTTTTTTAAAGCCGTCAAAACAGCATTTTCATAAACTCCGTTCATAGCGATGTAGCTGTGTTTCTGCCAATCTTTCGGATAAAGCGTAAGAAAACTCAGCATATCTATGGGAGCTTCAAATACATAAAGTCGTTCATTTTCTCCGAAATGTGCAAAGCTGTAACGGGTATCAGAACCGCCGCAAGTGATACGAAACGTACCTCCAACGCTGTTTGTTGACCGCTTATGTGCCTGCTTAGGCTCGCCATTTTCATTAAGTCCGACAAATACTGCGTTGTGGTGGGTTTTATCCTCATAGAGGGTATGCTGTTTGGCAAAGTGTGTGATGATGTCAGCCGAGATAAACCGCTGTTTTATGAGGTAGGCGTATACCCTGTGCATATCGCTGTTCGGTTCTGGAAGTTTAAATTCTCTTGTTTTTTGCTCTTGTTTATCCGCTTTCGGTGGGCTGTTAGACAGCGGAGATATGCTCCGACCAAGCAGTTCCTGAACCGCAGTCTGAAAGTCCATACCATAAAACTCCTGCATAAACTTTATTGCTCCGCCGCCTGTCTGATTTTTATGGTCGAACCATTTTGATCCACGGATAGTTATACTGTCGTGCCTGCCGGAGCTGTCACAGTAAATGAGCTTATGCTCTCTGCCAACACGTTCAAGCTTTTCTCCTCGCATTCTGAGAAACTGCTCAAGGTCTACGCTGTTGGCAAGGACTTTTTGTTCGTCTGTAAATGGGATATATGGCACTTTATCACCGCCTTAATACTTGACATTCTCCGCAAACTTACTCATCAGCTGCGAAAAACTCTGCCTCTCCATCATATCCGAACTGAGAAAAGCACCCGACGCAACGGTCAGCTTGTTTTCACTAAGAACAGCGTAGGTCTCAGTGTATCCAAACTGCGACGCCATTCCATCAGTTTTCTGGACTGACGCATAACGCTGATATTTTCCCTTTGATACAACGCTGCTTGTCATTCTGTAATCGGACACAAAATCGTCCGCTGTGATACCGTTCATCTGAGCAGCAGTCTGCCTGAAGTAATGATCCCCTAAATTTTCAAGGATATATTCCATATCGTAAGAAAGACCGCTTTTACTCAGATCAATACACATCACCTCAACAGAACCACCTCCGTTTGTGCCTTTAAGCGTTATCTTCTGCACACCATTTGAATCATCGATTTCATTATCAAAAGAACAGCCTTTCATAGCTTCCGCTACCAATTCACTTGTATCCACAAAGGATATATCGGAATCGAAAAATTCGGCAATAAAGGTGTCCGTCTTTATCTTTTCATCCTCTAAACTGCTTTCAGCCCCTGAAGAGGCAGCCGAGTCGTGTATGGACTCGGCTGTGGTAGTAGCTGTTGTTTTCGTAACAGCATTCTGGATCGGCGGACTGATCGTTCCGCAAGCTGTCATTGTCAGCATAAACGCTGCTAAAATTGCAGTCAATGCTTTTGCTTTCATATTCATTTTCCCCCCTATCAGATTATGCTCCAGATGTACAGCGGACAGGTCAGGGAAAAGATCAAACAGCCGAAAATGATAGCGATCGGCGTCCATTCAAGCTGACCGTGTTTGCGATAATCGAGGTATGCGAGTGTTATCTTCACAAACAGCAGAACTGCAAGTATAACGTCTATCACGGGAAACACCACATTGTTTACGACTGAAACGACCTGTGCTCTTGCTGTAGTCCAAGTGCTTGTCACCGCCCCCGCAACATCGCCCGAAGCATAAGCGGTTATTGACATCATCTGCACAAAACAAAATGCGCTTACTGCCGCCGCAATGATTTTCTTTTTTGATCTCATTACACATCATCCTCTCTGTTTTCGATAATTTTCCCTACCAGAATTGTGCGGCTGTTACCCTCTGCAGAAGTACAAGTTGACAGCGTTATCAGGTTATCTTCTTCGGAAATGCCGATCTCCTTGTAAATACTCGCGCAGTTTCTGAGCTGTAAATCCCACTCTTCAAAGGTCGGATCAGCAAGATAAAGTCCGCTTGTGTCTGTAGTTCTTGCAACCGCAAAGAAATCTATCAACCGAACATTGTCATCGGTAGTCAGCCAGCCGTAGCTGTGTTCCATGAAATATTCCTCGTTTTCGTAATTCGGAATATCTGCAAACATCGTTCCATTGCCCATATTGTGACCATAAATAACGCTGTTGAAGTCCGAAAAATCACTTGAACAGCGGTAGTCCATAAACAGCGAGCCTGCATAGAGATAGCTTCCGTCCGCCGCCCTGTGAGCGTAATATTCATTATCTTCCGACTGCATGACCGGGTAATCGATATTTGTACCGGGGATATACAGCCAGGCCACGGAGTCACTATGCTCGTTGGAAAGCTGCCGTACCTGTGCTGTAAGCTCCTTTTTTGTATCTTCGGGAACTCTGTCCGCCGATGGCTTGTCAGAACTATTGTTGACTGCCTCATCAAGCGTTTCTCTCGCTATCGGGGTAGGAGCATAGATCAGAATATCCTGCCAATTGATTTTCTGAGCCACGTCGTTTTTCACCAGAAGATAAATTCCCCCTCCGAGGAGGGCGGCTGCGGTCACAGCCGCAATAGTGCGAATAGCTTTGGTTTTCTTAGTCATAGATCAATCCTCATCAATTTCAATAAATTCGGGGCAAAGAGCTGAATGATCTTCAGGCTCCTTGTCATCATTTTTCTTTCTGCTAATGATCAGCACAAGAAAGATTATGAGCGAAGCGCCCATAAGTGCAAATGCCGCAAAATCACTGTGGTTATCGCCTGTATACGGAGTAGTGGTTTTAGGTGTAAGCTCGTCATACATAACGACTTCGGTCACGCTGCCGTCAGCGTTTACCGTGAACTTGATTTCATTTGCAATCTCGTAACCGTCGGGAGCGATAGTTTCACGAAGCGTGTACTCCTTGCCTGCGATCAGCTTTCCTTCGATGAAGTGAGCCTCGTCCGTGGATACCCATTCCTCAACAACATTTCCGTCCTCGTCAATGATTTGGAGCGTTGCACCAGGCAGTTCCTCACCTGTTGTAATGTCCCGCTTTGAAATACGAACCTTAGTGGTATCATCCACCATAACGATAAGCGGATAGCCGTTATCTGAAACGGCTGTTGAATCAACGTTTTCTACGGTAACATTGCCGTAAACATCAACGTTGAACTTAATGTCTGTCGCAATAATATAACCGTCGGGTGCGGCAATTTCTTTAAGCACATATTCACCTGCACCAAGCTTTGAAACAATGTGATTTGTGCCGTCGGAAGTCCATTTATCAACTTTCTCACCGTCAGCATTTTCAAGCACCATTTCAGCACCCACAAGTTCGTTTCCGTACACATCACGTTTGGAGATCTCAACAGTAATAGGTTTGTTTTCCGTAGTTATCTCAATAACCTCTCCGTCCTCTGAAATGCTGACAGCATATTCCTTGTCGCTAAGAATATATCCACTCGGACTTTCTATCTCACGAACGATATACTGTCCGAAAGGAACATCTGTAAACTCAAAACAGCCATTCTCATCTGAGGCGGCAGTCATTATTGCAGTATCTCTGCTGAACTTCACGCAGTCGGCAGTAAACAGCCCGAACACAGCATTTTCAAGAGGTTCATTGCTCTCATTTACCTTGATTCCCTCGATTTTACCACGTTTCAGTTCATTTACGAACTGCCCGCAGTCGATTGAAACAGTAGTTACTTCCTGTCCCATATACTCGAAGTTTACAAGGTACTTTTTACCGTTCAAAACATAATGCTCATCGGTTGCAATTTCCTGAACATAATACTTGCCGAACGGAATTTTTTCTGCAATTACAGCCGTCATATCCTCGTTCAGCGAAACCTCCGCAATCAGACCGTCGGCAGGAATTACCGAGCCGTCAGCGGCAGTAATATCCTCTGCGGCAAACAATCCGAAACGAACATTTTTATAACTTTCTTCCGCTGAAATTCCGAACTTTTCATCATTTTCCATAACCTTAGAAAGAGAAATTTCAATGCCCTGATAGTCATTTTCAAAAGCTGTGCCAACGGTATCACGAACTGCGATTTCCTGCCCTGCGTAGGTAAGCTCAACAAACTGAGATTCTGCGTTCAGAACATAGCCGTCAGGAGCAGTAATTTCCTTGACTTCATACTTGCCAAGATACAGTAAATCAGTTTCTGCATACCCGTTTTCGTCTGTTACAAGCTCTGCCACAACATCGCCTGCGTTGGCTCTGATCGTGCCGTCGGCAGTTATGATATCCTCGCTTGCAATTACCTGAAATACTGCGCCACTGAGATTTTCTTTTGCAAAAACGGGAGTATAGGCGGTCTGCCCACTTTCGTGAACCTCGCCGTTTTCATCGATATATATTGCGCTGCCAAGAGCAGTTACGCTTGCAAAAACATTGCCTGTTTTCTGAACAGAAATTTTGCCCTTCTGTGCGGTATTTGTTTTCTCCACAACTACGGTCTCTACTGAGCCGTCAATTGTAAATGGAACAGGATTTTTATCAAGGACATAACCCTCCGCCGACTGCACTTCGTGAAGCTCGTAATCGCCGTAAACAAGCTCGTTCGGGAGCATAAGAGAACCGCTTTCATCGGTGTAAAATGTGTTGAGAATCATTTCTGAGGGATAGTTGATTTCCTGCGAAACATATTCGGAATTTGCACAGTCCCAAACCTTGAAGCCGATGCCCGAAACGGGAATTATATTGCCTGTTTCAGCGTCCTTTTTCACGATTTTAACAAAGGATTTTTTTACTGCGTCATTGAGCAAATAGAAATATTCTTTTTCGTTTTCGCTGATATTGACTTCAAAGTCCTCCATCTGTTCGGTATTTTCCAAACCCTTAATTTGATGAACGACATAGATTCCGTAAGGGAGCATTTTAGTCTGTGCATAGCCGTTTTCATCGCATACGAGGTAGTCTTTTTCGCTGTCATTTGCAGCTTCATAAGAGCCTGATGACTTGAGATAAACCTCAAACTCTGCACCGACTTCGGGAGTTTCGATCTGCGTTGAGCCGTCATCGGAATGCTTGATTATGCTGATTTTTCCCTTGAGAACGTCCTCGGTCACTGTCATAGAAATGGGGTTATGCTCAATGGAATAATTCTCAGTTTCTGCACCAACCGGGTACACAGTTTCATCAAGCAGATATCCCTCGCTTGGTGAAATTTCCTGAACAGTGTAGTTTCCGCAGACATACTCCTTTGTCTTGAAATATCCGTTTTCATCGGTTGTGTAGGTGTCCACCAGCTCGCCGTTACGGTAAATGCCGTAAACTGCACCTGAAAGAGTACCGTCGCCCTGAGCGGAAGCTGTTTCGGAATCCTGCTTTGTTACTTGGGCGGTAAACTTTTTGAGAACGTTCTTAAAGGTCTTGGTTGTGGTTGCGTCAGCTGTCAAAGTAACCGTCTGACTGGCAGGAACAACATACTTTACGGGAACGTTTTTTTCAGAAATCGTGTAAACAATTTTCTGATTGTTACTGTCGTATACGGGGATATCGGAAAGAATTGCAACACCGTCAGAACCTGTTTTTATGCTGTAAGTCTTGCCGTTACCTGTTACAGTAAATTCTCTGCCGCCGTTCTGATTATCCTCAGACTGCTTGTTGATCTTAATAGAGCCTGTTTTGAGTTCATTGTTGAACTTTACATTGACAGTCAGATCAACGTCGCCGTCTGTAAGCTTGACATTCTTCGCCTTGGGAGTTTCATATCTCGTATCTACGTTGATTTCGGAAACAGTGTAAGTGATAGCCTTGCCTGTGGACATATCATAAACTTTCAGATTGTCAAAGGTCGCAATGCCTTTTGCATTGGTTTTATCAGTTTCGGCAAGAGATTTACCGTTATAGGTATAGGATATCTTGAACTCCCTGCCACTGATTATGCCATCCTCGGCAGTTTTGTTAATTTTGATTGTTCCTGTTTCATAGTCCTCTTTCACCTTGTTTTTTCCTGCTTTGATTGTATATACGGTCGGATCAACTGAATAACCTGTTGGAGCCTTCAATTCCTTTGCGTAATAAGTCTTGTTTGGCAGCTTTACAGAGCCTTTTCCATTGCTGCCGATTTTGATTTCAGCAACCTTGTTTTTGCAGGATTTATCGCTGTAGATTCCATATACCGCTGTAGAATTGTCAACGCTTGATTTTCCCACAAGATCACCATTTGTATTATACTTATCTATCTCAAAAGTCACGTCGGTCTTTGTGATCCTGAACGCCGACATATTCATAGCAGTTGCAGTTTTACCGTCGGTCTTGTTGTTGATCACAACACCCTCCGAACCGTTGGACTCTATTCTCCAATGCCTGCCGCCTGCGCCTTTTCCGTCGCCGACTGTTTTGGAATTTATGAGGCTTTCGGATACACCGATAGATTTCAGATATGAAACAACATCGTTTTTTGAATCAAATTCACCCATGTAAATCCACGCATGATCTTCGCCATATGGATTCTGAGCCACCACTACAGAACCGGGAGTAATCGTCGAACCGTCGGAACACTCCCAATAAGGACGGTCTGTTGTCTTAATATTCTGCTTTTCAACATCGACTTTTGAAGTCACACCGTCATAAGTGATTGTGCAGTTGTCGTTTACCGACAGCCAGTGATCGGTATCAACGGGAACGGGGTTGTTCCAAGAAAATCCCGAAGTCTTGTATCCAAGCTGCGTCAGCGTATAGTACACAAGTCCCGAACAGTCGATACCGAGATTGTTTATCGTCTGTACCGACAGCGGAGTATACTGACCCTGATTGTATGCGTACCAATATCCCTTATTTCCGAAAGTATACGGAGAACCGAGAAGCGTTGCCGCCTTTGCGATCACCATATCTGCCGACGGAAACGCAGAGTTTTCGGTCGAAGTACTTGCGGCATTTGCTGTTATCGCTCCGCTCACAGATGAACCGAGCATAGAAAAAGCGCAGAGTCCTGCCATGAACCCTGCGCCAAGCTTTCTCAATATTTTTGATTTTGTTTTAAACATAAAGTACATTTCTCCTTTGATTTCACGCAAAGAAAAAGAGCCGAAATTTCTTCGGCTCTCTCACTTGCATATTTGTTACATATTATCAATAAGCCGATTCGCTTATCGAAATTTCAATTGTATTATCATTTTCATCAAATATTCGGGTTATTTCACCGTATTTATCTGATTTTAAAAATCTGCCGCCCTGTGTATCGAACACATACCATGTTCCTTCCACACATACTAAGTTTGCCATATGACCGTACCAGGCATCCGGTGAGAAAAACGCATACCGACATTCAAGTCCCACACCTTTACAAGCGTACATTGTTGCTGCTGAGAATACTTGACAATTTCCGCTGACGTTCCCTCTGATCCAATTGTAAACAGCTTCGGCTTTTCCATAATCAGAGCCGTTGTGCCCCAATCCTGCACCTATATTGTAATATTCATCGGTTGTTCTTCCGAGCGAATTTACATAATTCAAAACGCTTTGCAGGCTTGTTGTATCTTCAATTATATCTTCCGGCGGTTCAGTCTGCGGTTTTGGTGTAGTAGTCGGCGGATTTGTCACCGCAGGTTTTGCCGTTGTAACCGGAGGAGAAGGGTTGTTATTCTGAGGCTTATTGTCAGACGATTGGTTATTCTGCTGCGCACCGTTATTGCTCTGATTGTTATCGGACGGCGAATTATAGGTCTGCTGACTATTCTGTTCAGGCTGGTAGTTATTTTCCTGACCGTTATTATTCTGCACGGAATTGTTCTGTCCCTGAACTGAATTTCCCGAAGCTCCTGACGAAATGGATTTCTTTGTTGTAGTTACAATTGTACCCGTCGGCTTCGAGGAAGAGGATACCGTCTGCGAACTCTTTTTCGTAGTAGTTGTGGCTTCGCTTGTATCCTTTTCTTCTTTTGCCGATGAAGTTTCCGCAGTATCTTCGCCAGCCGTGCTTTCGGAAGCAATTGCAGTAGTAGTTTCCGATTTGGATTCTGTATCGTCTATCTGTCCGCAAGCCGTGAGCAGAAGACTGCATATAGCTAAGATCGTTATCGCTTTTTTCATAGTATCACCCCGATAAATTTGTTTCTTTCACTATATCACAGAGATATATCATAATCCAGTCTTTTCAAAGAAATTCTACCAAAGCAACAAAGTATACAGTATTCTTTTGTGATATATTTCACATTGACATCTCAGGCTCAGGTTCATCCGCAGGCTCGTCGGACATTTCCTCGTCGGGAGTATTTTCAACCTCAATCTCTGTTGCCTGTATCTGCTGAAGTTTGACATCGTAAGCATTCAGAACAGCCTGATTAAGCGCATTTCTCGCCGATTTTGTGACTGCGTGAAAAATGTCCGAATACTGTTTGTTGCCGTCACGGTCTGTGTATGAAGTTGAGGGCATATTTACAAATCTGCCTTTCTCGGTTTCCATTACTCTCAGTCCGTGAACTGCAAACATTCCGTCTATTGTCACGCTGGCATACGCTTTTACCGATGAATCCTGTTTGTCCACAAGTCTGTTGATAGTCGCTGAAATTTTCATCTGCATCACCTGATCCTTTCGTTTATGACATTGTAAATTTGGGTTCTTCCGCTTCCTCAAAATCCTCGGTCAGTTCTTCCGCTTGCTCAAATACAATAACGGGAGTTTCAAATATTTCAGAATATTTCTCGATCTGCTCGTCGGTAAGCGAACAGCTGTCCCATTCGCCGTATTCGTTCATATAGTTGCCTGAAACAAAGAATGTTCCGTGTACAAGAACATTTCCCACAATACGATTGGGCTGTGAACCGTTAAGCAGAAATTCATCGTTGCACCAAACTAAAGCGTCCTGCTTCGGCTCAAAATATATGGGCTCGATACACCCTCCGACTATTGCCTGCATATCGTGAATATCATCGCCGATTTCCTTTTCATACGGCGCTTTTTCAGGCTCAATAACAAGTATTTTCATTTACAAAACCTCCTCATCTTCATTGCAATAATCCCACAGTGGACAATCTCCACAATCATCGTACATAGCGCAAGTCCTCTCAATCTCTTCCTCTGAGATACCGCAGTCACGGCGTTCTCTTTCGGGCGCATTTCGCCATATCGTAAGCGTCACTCCGCTTTCATCACACTCCATTTCTACAACAACAGGATTTCCGTTTTCATCGTAAAGTCCCGAAAATTCGGTAGTTCCGTTAGTCGTGAGTACCTGTGCAAAAATAATCTTTCTCATAAAATTATACCTCCAAATTGTCTGTTTCATCGTCAAACAGCGAGAGCTGGCGAACCGCCTGTAATCTCTCGCTTGTATCGTAATTGGATATGAGCAGCTCCGCATACTGACAGCCGCCGTCGTATCTCTGCGCCAGATTATTCAGTCTGCTGATCTCCTCAATGTGAATATTAGGCTTATCCCATATCTCACGGATTTCTGGACAGTCATTGTAGGAAACAAGAAACTTGCCCTTGATATCCATTAGCGAATCCCTGAGCCTAATATGATCCTTGGTTTTAAAACCAACGTCTTTGTAGTAGTTTTCGGTTGCAAAGTACGGTGGATCGCAATAAAAAAAGCTGACAGGGCGGTCGTACTGCCGTATCAGTTTTTCAAAGTCTTTATTCTCAACTACTACCTTCTGCAATCTCCTTGCTGCCAAGTCTATCATCGGGAAATCCGACCATATTGAATGCGGCTGACTGCCGAAGCTGTCAAGTCCACTTGCGTAGCTGTAACGGATAAGCTGATAAAACTTAGCCGCTCTGTCAACATCACAAAATCTGCTGAACAGACCTCGCTTGTGAAGACTAGCAATCCAGTCGAAATCTTCACGAGAATCGAGGACATAACGAAGCTTGTATTTCAGCTTATTCGGTTTATCTCTTACACAGCGGTACAGGTTTGCAAGGTTTCCGTTAAAATCGTTGTACACCTCAAAATCCATACCGGGCGGTTTGCGAAAAAGCACCCAGCCTGCGCCCCCGAAAACCTCGATATACCGTTCATAATATGGAGGAAAGCGAGCAAGCACGGCGTCACGCAACGCTTTCTTTCCGCCTACCCATGACATAAAACTGTTCATTTTTTTTCTTTCTGCTGTTTATACCAACAGCAGAAAAGTCGCTTTGCAAGCACCAGATTTTTATCTGCTGTTGGCAAAACAACCTTGTCCTAGCGCGGACGGCGCAATTTACGTTCAAATTTGATATGAACTATACTGCCTGCCCGCTGATTTTCATTTGTTGTATTTTCAACCCTTGATTATCGGGTCAACATAGCTGAATATGATGCGTTTCTGTTCAAGGTAGCCGTTGGCTTTATTGACCTCGTTACACAGCTCCTTGTACTGCCTTTCCGAAAGTACGGGCTTTGTGGCTCTCAGCATTGCTGGAATACTGCCGAGGCAGAACTTGAAGTCAACTTTAGCTTTAATTCTGTTTGTGTGCATCACTTACCTCCTTGTCCAGACGTGCGATCTCTTTTTCCGCTGCCTTAAAAGCCGCAGCAAGACTGCCGACCGTCAATCCGATAACCCCTCCGATTATCATTCTTATGAATAAATACGTCATTACATCATCTCCATTCCTAAATCTTCGGTTTCTTCCTTAGGACTGCAATCTTCATTCTGTTTTTGTTCATTTTCTGAAACAAAACCGCCAAGTCTGTTTGGAACATAATCGGAAAGCCATGTACCGCCGAACTGCTCGTGAGTCTGCAATCTCCACATCGCAAGTTTACCGACATCAAGCTGAACGTCATCAAACGGAAACAGCAGACAAGTCAGATTTTCATTTTTAAAAGTATATGCTTTTTCAAATCGACTTTCGTTCTGCAATATTCCGCTTTCCGTCAGCATATCGTTTATGCCGTCAACCCATTCTTTAAGGTCGCCGCCGCAGCCTTGCAGGATAAGAGCCTCGCTGTTATTCATTTTTCTCAGATCGTGTAAAGTAACGCTTATTATCTCCATTATTGCAAAACCTCCTTCCCATAATATTTCTTCAGCAAATTTATGACGAACTGCTGCCCCCTGCCCGTAACAAACGTCTGCTGATAAGTCTTTGTCATAGTCGCAGTTTCAAACACCGACTCCTTTACGGAAAAATATCCGCGGTCGATAAAAGCCTGATACGGCAGATTGTTTGCCATAAGCACACCTTTTCCTTTCAGCCAGCCGTAAAGCTTGTTCCTGCCGACAGGGATATTTTCGGCTCTTGCAAGCTTTGCCATAACGTTCATGTCGATAAGATTATTGGTGTTTGACACCTGATTCGCAAACTCCACCAGCGGCTGATCGTGGCGGATACGCTCGTTCAGCTTTCCTATGATCGTCATTTGAATTCGGAACAGGTCACGGTACGGCTCGTCGAGAAAGGGGAGATAGTTTTTGATGAACATATCCTCGTTGGAACCGTAGCCGCCGGTGCGTCTGATGGTGGGGAGGACTTCGGCGGTCACCCAACGCCTGAACTCTTTGGCTCTCGGCATTTTGCTTGAGAGAACTAAGCTGTAAAAGCCGCTTTCATTGATAATAGTGGTCTTGCTCTTGTAATTTGAACCACTGTCGGAAATCACGACGGTGGTTTTATCCTCGGTATCCACATGACGTGAAAGAGCGTCCCTTGTGTTGGAATACCCTAAAATTTCCGCAACATCTTTTCCTACAAGCCACGGTTCGCCGTCCTTAATGACTGTTCTCACTTTTCCGAATTCGTCATTTTCAAATATTTTTATCATATTCTTCATTTGCGTTTTCCTCCTCGTCAAATTTCAGTAAATTTCTTGCAATAGCTTCAACCACATTTACCGTAATTGAATTTCCTGCCTGCTTGTAAAGCTGTGCGTCGGACATACCTGCTTCAGCGACTTTTTCAAACTGCTCTTTTGTAAATCCCTGCAATTTCCAGCACTCCACAGGCATAAGCCTGCAGATTCTGCCTTTGCGTATCATTCAGAGCCTGTTCCTGAGCGATTTTATGGAACTTATCCACATCGGGGATAACCCCAAGCGTTCTTCCGTTGTCAAATTTACAATGCAGAGTTACTGCATCGTCCACAAATTGAACTATGCCTTTAGTACCTGGTGGAATCGGACGGGGATCGTTATCCATACTGTCAAGGCATATCCGAGTTCCTTCGGGATATCTCTGTCTAAGCGTTTCTACTTTCTTTTCGTTGTAAATCATATTACACCTCACATCGTCATTCCCATATCGGGTTCTTCGGTCATGTCATCGGTCTGACTACTGTTCATTTCTTCCTCCGTCTGCAAAAACCATTCGTCGGAACTCCAGAAGCTGACACAAATTTCTCCGTCGGGAGTTTTTATCGGTCTTTGCTCCAGACTCTCTCCTGCGCCGTCGCTTAGCTGCCCGGTACAATATTCACGGAAATCCTCAAGTTCATCTTCCGTAAGCTGACCGTGAACGTTTGCTGTGACCACTCCTACAAGTTCTCCGTCATGTTCTTCGACCGACATAAATGCAGAAAACACCTTTTGGTCGACTGAATTGCCCTTGTCATACCAGTTCATGAGACCCCGTTCTTTCTCCTCGGGCATTGTAAAATCTTCAATAAATCGGTTTATCTCCGATTTGTAAGCAGAAGCTTCATAGGAGGAGATTTTTTCGTATTCCTCATCAGACCAACATTCAGGTACTCTATTGATTTCAAGGGGACAGTAAAATTTCATTTCCTGCAAATGCGTCTGAATATGATTTTCGTACAACAGCTTTGCGTTTGGAATATACTGAGCGTATCTAGCGTAGGATGAGCCTTCAGCTTCGATCAGCAGACCGTCACCCTGATCCTCATCGTAGATCAGCAGACAATGATAAATATCATTGCTGTCACAGTACATCAAATCTGCGTTCTCAGCAATCAGGTCATTGTCCTGCAAGGGATGCCTTTTCAGATTATCAAACTCAGCATGAGAAACTGCTATCGCTTTCTCCACCGCACAGGACTTTGTCTTAAATTCTAACTCCTTGCGAAGCAGATTGGTGTTGATTATAAGTTTGTTGTTCATTGTGTTTCCTCCATTCGTTTTATTTTTCCTTTTTAATAGTATATCTGCCACATGGCTATCACGTCCTTCCTTGAGGAATAAAAAAAGACCGCTTTGTCGTTTATCACATTTCGTGATATTTGACAAAACAGCCTTCTAAACTTTGTGAATGTTTTTTTATAAAAAATCGGCAGGCTCAGAGCGAAATCTGCTCAAAGTCTGCCGTTATGTTCGATATTTTTTGTTGTGTAGGGTTCGACTCCCTTTTTTTGTGAAAACTGTTGAAAGGCATCCACGGTTTTACACCTGAAAATTTTACCCTCAAAGCGCAAAAAAAGCCCGCAAATGCGAGCTTTTTTGGGTGAATATCCATCTGGTATCACCAATATGGTGCGGGTGACAGGACTTGAACCTGCTATAATCAGCTTTCAATGCACGATTTTGCGCTATTTTGCATTTTTCGTGTCATGTTTCATGTCATATACTCTTTGAAAATAGTCGTCGATAACCTTATCGACGCGCTGGCGATCATCATCGAAAGTCTGTTGATAAACTGACCTTAGTGTGCTGGTATTACTCCAACCTCCCCGCTCCATTGCGTATATATCAGGAATATTCAACTTTGCCATGACGCTGGCACTGATGTGTCTCAGGTCATGAAAAGTAATGCAATACCCTGCTGACCTTGTAATTTTTACGAGCTTGTCATATATTCGCTTAGGATTGTACTGCACGACATAATCATCAGGGTTGAGCTCCAATGCGTCAATCAACTCAACAAGCGGCTTGCCAAGTCTTACTTGTCGATTACTCTTATATGTTTTTGCTTGTTTCTTTACTGTCAGCTTATTGCCAACCATAACGCGCACCTGCGACAGTGTTAAGATATCTCCAGCTATATCCTTGCGGCGTATTCCCTGTATCTCTGACATTCGCAATCCGCCCCATACTGCAAGTAACACTGGTATTTCAATATCTGTGCCACGAAACAGTTCAATAACTGTTTCGGCGTCAGGCAAGCTTTTAAACGTTCTAGTTTTTTGTGGCAGGCGTATTTTGCCCAATTTTATATCAACATCATGATAGGTCATTACCGCTGTGAAGAAACCATATACATTTCTTACAGTTTTCGCAGACCTTACGACAGCAATGCTGTTCACCCAATCTTGCACAAGTTGTGGCGTAATATCATTTAACCGCATATTTGCAAATCTGTCAAAATGGTTCCTGAGTTCCGATTTGTATTCATGTATCGTGGTAGGCGATAGAACAGGTGTTTTAATCTCAATGTATTCCTCTGCAGCTTGCTGAAACGTTTTTTCGTCCTCGCTTTGTTGAGTACTGTTCAGCCACTCTGCCGCCATTAGCTCGGCTTCTTTTTTGGTTTTTGCCGTGAACGATTTGTACTTCCCTGTTGCTTTGTCATATGCTCTAACGCGATAGTTTCCGCTAGGTAATTTTTTTGCTGTTGCCATGTTAAATTCCTCCTAATATCTCTTGACAGTTTCTAAATTTTATGTTAAGATAATAGGGTACTACCCTACTGTCCATTTGCTGTGGTTTGTCGGTGTTGTACACGCCCTCACAGGTCGCTCTGTGGGGGCATTTTTTGTTATAAAATTCCGCTTGACAAAATCGAACGAACGTTCTATAATAATTATATCAACTTTGGGTATGCTAACCCCGAGGTGATATAAAATGCCGCTCTACGAAATTAAACTTAAAGAATTGCGAAAGAGAGCACGTCTAACTCTCGTTGAGCTTGCGGAAAGAACAGGTGTTAGCAAATCCGCCTTGTCGAAAATCGAAACAGGTGAAAGTGTACCAAGAATAGACACCATAGTGCTTTTGGTAATTTTCTTCAAATGCGAACTTGCAGATTTGGTTGTAATTCACAAATAAATTCCTGTTTAGTGGAATTTTATTGCCAAAATATTGGTCTTATTGTATTATTATGTGGAAAGGGAAAGGAATGGTCTACTATGAAGATAACGGACGAAGAGCTAGAAATGATTGAAAAGCTGAGATCCTTATCCCCTGACGGGTTAGAAAAGGCGCTAAACAAATTAGTTGAACTCGCCAAGGAACAAGGAGAGGATCTAAAGCAAAAACAAACAAAAGGTACATAGTTCTGAGCTAACTCATTTGAGTTGGCTTTTTTTATTTTACGTATTTATTTTTAAAATCATCAATCGCTGCTTGATATTTGCTATCCGCACATGACATACCACTGAATGAATATGTGCCGTCCGCTTGTTTTTCACTTTTCGTAGCAAAAACTACTTTGTTATCGCAGAAAACCCACCAATCTATATAATTTGGAGCACCATATTCACCAACCATGCCATCGCAAATGCCAGAACTCGTTGTTTCAAATCGTTGCATATTATTGTCTGCTGTATCGTTTGGGAGACTTACGTTGAATTGAATGCTATTTGAACCATTTGAATATGCCTTTACGTAAGTTCCATCGTCAGTTGAATAATCACCTAAAAACTCCATATCATTTGTTTCTGTAACTGATGAAGTCTCAGCTGCTGTAATTTCTGCAGTAGTAGTGACAGTAGTAGTTGTTGTTGACTCTGCGGTGATAGCTGTCGTCGTAGTAGTTTCGGCTGCAGTTGACGTTGTTGTACTATTATTATCACTGCTGTCACTGCAAGCTGTCATACCTAACGCCATTGTAAGTGTAACTATCCCTGTTATAATTTTTTTCATAATATCTCCTCCTAATTTTTTTAATTAATTGCTATTCCGATAGCAATAGTTGCTATACAGCCTACTATAAGTAGCACTATTGCGGCAATTTGCTCATTTTTGTTCTTGCGAAGATCACGTTTGTAAACATATTCTTCGTAATTTGCCCCGTCTTCTCTGATGTGTCTTTCCTGCACTTTTAAAATTACCATTGTCAACGCAAACGCCGCAACAATGATAAGCAACACAAGTATTGTTTGGAGCATAACTACACCTCCCATTTA
>OIXV01001198.1_pt1 | contig 23396 bp, 20 predicted proteins | sample 1587771 | NCBI WGS metagenome assembly OIXV01 (sample SAMEA3888893, study PRJEB22519) | human gut metagenome | biome: human gut; feature: human-associated habitat; material: faeces | place: Denmark | collected 2010
GCTGAAAAAAGCTGCCGAGAATCATCGGCATTGCAAAAACCGTCAGCGCTTTCAGGGGCGCATCGGTAATCAAATATTCATCTTTTGACATGATCATATTCCTCCACAATTTCCTGCTTTTTATCAGAAAGTACGAGCATAGCAAGTGCGATCGGTATAATGATTAGATCTGTAATCGAAAGCATAAGGACACACTGCTGTACGCAAAGAATACATCAGCATGAACAAGATAGTTATCGCAATAATGTTCTCGCAGATTGCTTCGGTTGTCAAGACCATACCCGGTAAATTTAAGAAATACGCTTTGCCGGTTTTGACCTTGCGGATCGGGCTGCCGTGTACCGGTCGGTACGCGCACGGTGGTGCGGGAGGCCGGCTTTCTATGCAGGAGAGACTCCTGCTCGATTGGCTGTGTCAAGCCGGACAGCACGGCTGTCATCCGATTCGATAATACCTTTTTATAAAATCCAGAAAGTGAATAGCCTGCTCGGACATACATCGTATGGACGGATACACAATGTACAGCCGGCGCAGGAACGCTGACTGTCCGAGGGGGAACAGCAGCAGCCGTCCCTGCTGTGCATCGGTCTGCACAGTTGCGCGCGACAGAATGGAAATGCCCATGCCCAGTGCGATGCAACGCTTGAGCGCTGCCGCGTCATCCATGACGGCGATGACATTCAGTTCATCAAGCGATAGACCGTGATTTTGGAGGAAATACAGTGTTTCCTGCTTGGTGCCCGAGTTGTCCTCGCGCAGCAGGAACGGTTCGCGCAGGAGCGCTGTCAGCGGGTCCGGCTGGCTTTGATAGGCACGGAAATGCGGTGTGTTCGGTGTTGCAATCACCAGCTCGTCCGAGGCGACCGGCAAAAATTCGCAGTTGGTCTCCGCGGTCTTTGTGCCGACCAGACCGATATCGCAGGTGTTGTCTGCGACCTTGTTTATCACATCCAGACTGTCCGAACAGCTGGTGCGGAACCGGATTTCCGGGGTCTTCTCGTGGTACGCTGCCAGCAGTTCGGGCAGCAGATACAGCGATGGCACAGATGATACGCCGATATGCAGCATGGTTTCCTGCTCGTTGGACAGCTCCAGAATGGCTTTGTGCCGCAGATCGAGGATCTCCGCGGCGTACTGATACAGCGTTTGACCGGCCGGTGTCACCGAGAGCGTTTTTGTTGTGCGCTTGAGCAGCTGCGTGTGCAGCTCCTTTTCCAGATTGCAGATGTGCGCGCTGACGGTCGGCTGTGACAGGTACAGCTTCTGTGCAGCAAGTGAAAAACTGCGGTACTTCACGGTATAGACATAGGCTTCCAGCTGACGAATATCCATGGGCGGCATTCCTTTCTTTTTCTCCATTATAGCTGTATTTATAGATTATATCAATAGATTCAATCAGATTATCAATAGAATCGATTTCACATTGAAAACACCGCATGATATACTGAATACAGCATAAAATTCCCTCATTTCACAAAAAGGAGAAAATCATGAAACTGTTTGACAAGACATGGAAGCTGGCAGTGTCCGGTGCGGTGATCGGACTACTGGTCATGCTTCTGGCAATTTACGGCAACCCTGCCAACATGGCGATCTGCGTTGCCTGCTTTATCCGCGATACAGCGGGCGCGCTCAAGCTGCACACTGCGGCTCCGGTGCAGTATTTCCGCCCGGAGGTCGTTGGCTTTGTCTGCGGCTCGTTCCTGCTGGCGCTGCTGACCAGGGAGTACAAGTCCACTGCCGGTTCTTCGCCGATGGTGCGTTTTATTCTGGGCGCTGCGATGATGATCGGCGCACTCGTGTTCCTCGGCTGCCCGCTCCGCATGGTGCTGCGTATGTCCGCCGGTGACCTGAATGCATGGGTCGCGCTCATCGGCTTTGCAGGCGGCGTGGCGACCGGCTCGTTCTTCCTCAAGAAAGGCTTTTCGCTCGGCCGTGCCTATGAGGCCAAGCCAATCAGCGGCGCCGTTCTGCCAGTCCTGCTGGCAGTTCTGCTCGTAATCGGCGTAGCGACCGGCGCTTACGCGGTCAGCGCCGAGGGCCCGGGCAGCAAGCATGCGCCGATTATCCTTTCTCTGGTCGTGGCGCTCATTATCGGTGCGCTCGCGCAGAAGAGCCGTATGTGCTTTGCAGGCAGCATCCGCGACCTCATCCTGATGAAGAATTTCGATCTTATCAGCATTATCGCGGCTCTGTTTGCCGTGATGGCGGTCTATAATGTCGTGAACGGCAGTTTCCACCTCGGTTTTTCCGGTCAGCCGATCGCGCATTCCCAGCACCTGTGGAACATTCTTGGCATGTATGTTGTCGGCTTTGCGGCTGTGCTGGCTGGCGGCTGCCCGCTGCGTCAGCTCATTCTGGCAGGCCAGGGCTCGTCTGACAGTGCGGTTACCTTCCTCGGCATGCTGATCGGCGCGGCATTCGCGCATAACTTCGGTCTGGTCGGTGCGGCTGCCAAGGCGGCCACTGAAACCGAGCCTGCAGTTGCCGGCGGCCCGGCGGCAGCCGGTAAAATCGCCGTGATCGTCTGCATTGTCGTGCTGTTTGTCATTGCGGGCACCAATCTGCGCCGCAAAAAGACGGCAAAGTAAGTCGGAAAAGGAGAATGTGCAATGGCTGAATATGTTGAAGTAGATGTTCGCGGTCTGTCCTGCCCGGAGCCGGTTCTGCTGGCGATGGACGCGATGCAGGATCACCCGGGGAAGCTGATCCGTGTGCTCGGTGACGAGGCGCACACCCGCAAGAATATCGAGAAAATGCTCGAGTATGAGAACAAGTCCGGTCAGACGACCGTGCGTCCGGACGGCTGCTTCGAGATCGTTTTTCAGGCGTAATGCGAGAGAAAAAGTCGTATCAGGTGCTCACCTTCCACACCACCGATGCCGCCATGGAGATGGAGTCGTTCTGCAAACAGAATGGCATTGCCGGTCGGCTGGTGCCGGTGCCGCGCAGACTGTCCGCCGGATGCGGCATCGCGTGGCGCATGGAAACTGAAGTTTACGCGCAGTATCAGACGGTTATCGCGGACTGCGGGATTGAGATCGAGCAGAGCGAGGCGTTTGTGTTCTAAGTAACCATAAAGCGGCATGACTTTGATGCAAGTCATGCCGCTTTTCTGTTTAGCTGTTCTCGGTTTTCACGATTTTCTTTATAAAATGACATTGAGGAAATCCTGTGCAGCCCCAGAATTTTTCGCCGATATGTGTGCCGCGTCTGGCCTCCCGCATGACAAGCGGCTTGCCGCACTTCGGACAGAGGTTTTTCTCAGGCAATTCCGGCTTAGCCGGCTCGATAAGTGCAGGTTGCTCGGCGGCAGGCTGGTCCTCCAGCTCCTCCTGCTTGAATTTTTCGATATAGGTGATTGGCTTTTCAATGTGCATTTTGTTCAGATAATACTCACCATCTTCTTTCAAATCCTTCATGGAAGATTTCAGCTCACTCGATTCTCTGTTCATCCGTTTAATCGTTTCCACCAACTGATCCGCACGGACAACCTGCTTTTTTACTTCCTGTGGAGCATCTTGGTCATTGATAATCGTTTTAGGATTAGAAAGCACGATCAATCCCTTAAAAAAGTTACTAAACCAGTGATTTCGAAGTGCTGCCATCACCTTACCATGATTTTCGTTTCGACATTCATTCAGCACCTGCAAATGCCGCTGATTCTGCGTAATCGGCGAATAAATTCCCTCTTTATAGTACCGACCGCCGCAGCGAATTGTGCGGATAAAATCGCCCTTGCTGTTGATCTCGATATTGCCGAACAGATTTTTGCACTCCAACACAAAGTTAATCTTTGGAGTCAGTACCAGAAAGTCAATCTGTGCCGAGGCACCGGACACGCTTTCAATATACAAATCGTGCAGCACAACCATATCCATACCGCTGTTTTTCAGCTCAAACAGAATATTATCCTCACCGATAATACCGGCTTTCACCACGGCAATCTCTTTTGCGATTTTTTTCGCGTTTTCTCCGGCTGCCTTTTCCGCCAGCTCCTCCAGCTGCCGCAGATACTCCTTTGCGTTGCTGGATTCTTTCGCAATCACAACCTCCGGTTTTGAAAACAGTCCCATGTTTATCCCTCGTGTTTCTCTTTTTCCTGCGATTTGCGCTTGTATAATTTTAGTATACCATATAGGAGAAACAAGGAAAAGTTCTGTCCTCAAATTTATCCACAGGTTTGTGCATATCTTCGTGGATAGTTCCGCAGGCACGCAAAAGCCGCAGACGAAAGTCTGCGGCTTTTCTCTTTGGCGTTTACTTGGCCCTGCCAATCTCCGTTGCCTTTTCAACCTCGATCAGTTTGCCTGTTTTTACATCGTAAAATATAACCGCAAATCAGAATACTGGACGCTGCCAGCGGATGATTTCTGATGTATTCCGCGTCATCTACGACGCTTTGCTCCAAATTATCGCTCAGCTGGAAATTGATATATCTGCCGCGGCAATCACACTTGGGTGTTATTTTCCGTCGTTTGCAATCGCGGTGTCAATATTCTCCTGCAGCTGCTTCATGCTGTTTTCGTTCGTGATGCCGCCGAGTACCGGTTCACCGACGATTTTTCCGTTCCGGTCGATAACATAGGTGGTCGGGAATGACATGATGTTCAGTGCAAACTTGCCTGCTTCGCTGCCGGATGCAAAGGTAATGTTGCGGTAGGATGCCCCCTTGGTCTGCAGAATCTGTTTCGCGGTAGCAATGGCATCCGCATTGTCATCGAGCGTTTCCGTATTGATGCCGATAACCTCGCCGCCCTGCGCCTTGACGGTCTGGTTCAGCTTGTCCAGATCGCCCAGCTCAGCGACACACGGCTTGCATCCGCTGAACCAGAAATTCACGACCGTAAACGCGTTATCAGCGAACAAGCTGCTGTCCACAGCGTTGCCGTCCAGGTCTTTGCCCTCGAAAGCGGGGAACGCGTCGCTGGCGGGTGTGGTGGTGCCTTCCTCGGGCGGAAGTGCCTGCAGCTGATCCTCTAGCTTGCGGACCTTGGCGGCATCGTCGGTCAGCGTCTTGTAGTCCTCGTCCGAGAGCTGGTCCTTGACGTTTTTAATCGCAAGATCGAGTACATCAGCGTAGTTGGTGCTCTGGGTGCTCTGCGACAGCTTGTCCTTGTCGAGCGAATTCAGAGCCGTTGTCCACAGTTCCTGGTGCTGGTCGAGGATGGCGTTTTCCTCCGCTATCAGCTCGGAGACGGTTTTTGCCGGTTTGCCGCAGGCGGATGCGCCGAGCAGCAGGCTTACGGACAGGGCAAATGCGATCAGTCGATTCTTTTTCATTAGATAGTTTCTCCTTTATCAGTCGTTTGGGTTTTATTGCCCAGACCGTAGCGGTAGCAGATAGCATCGGTCGGGCAGGCTTTCATGCACATGCCGCAGCGGATGCACTCGGCATGATTGGGGTTTTTGGTGATGTCCACATCCATTTTGCAGGCTTTGGCACACGCGCCGCAGGATACGCACTTATGCGTATCCACCTGCATCTGAAACAGTGAAACACGGTTCAGCAGGGCGTAAAAGGCGCCGAGCGGGCACAGCCACTTGCAGAATGGACGGTAAAACAGCACGCTGCACACGATAACGGTCAGCAGAACGGCTGCTTTCCAGGTAAACAGTGCGCCGAGCGCGGCACGGATGCCGGAGTTGACCGCCGCCAGCGGCAGCGCGCCCTCGAGCACCCCCTGCGGACACAGGTACTTGCAGAAGAACGGATCGCCCATGCCGAGCTCGTTTGTGACAAGTACGGGCAGCAGCACCACCATGATCAGCAGCACCGCATATTTCACATAGCGGAGCGGCTTCAGCCTTTTGGTGGACAGCTTGGGCGAGGGGATTTTGTGCAGCAGCTCCTGAAACCAGCCGAACGGGCACAGAAAGCCGCAGATGAACCGTCCGAGCAGCACGCCGAGCAGGATCAAGATGCCGGTGATGTAATACGAAAACCGGAATTTCGACGAGCCGACGACCGCCTGAAAGGCGCCGATCGGGCACGCGCCCGCCGCGCCGGGACAGGAATAGCAGTTCAGGCCGGGCACGCAGACCGCCTTGCCGCTGCCCTGATATAGCTTGCCCTGTACAAAATTCGGCAGGTGGATATTGGTCAGCAGGGTGGCAGCCGCCTGTATCCAGCCGCGAAAGCGGGCTAAAAAGGGGATTTTTTTCTTATCCAATGCCAACACACTCCATACACAGGCGGATCGCCTTTGATAATACGGTTTCGGCTTCACCGAGACGGATGCCCAGAAGGATCATCGCAATAGCGCTCAGCAGCAGCACCAGCTGAGCGGCGGTTTTATAACGCGGCATAGTCGTACTCCTCTCACGGTTGTTGAGAACAGTATACAGCGGACGACATAAAATCTTTGTTAACATGCTTGAAATGCGGAAAATTTTTTGCGAGAGCGCCATACAGTCTGTTGAGAAAGTTTATTTCACACCCAAACACAGATTGTCGGAAAAACGAAGTTTTTCGACCCAGTCTGTCAAAAAAGTCAGATTGGCGTATTGCATTTCGTGCGACAGCACGCATAAAATAGAATTTGCGAAGCAAATTCATAAATTCCGGGAGCATGTATCTCGGAATTTATACAAGGGAAGAAAAAATGTGCCCGCAGGGCGCGGTTTTTCTTCAGTATTCGCTCGAAAGCGTGGTTTCGAGCGAGAGGCTGCTCGGAAAACGTTAGTTTTTCGACAGCCTCTGTCGGAAAAACGAAGTTTTTCGACCGTCTCATTAACACAAACTTTATCCGTATCTGCTATAATAAGGGTAACGAAACTGCAAGGAGGAAGGACCATGCGTCTTTTGGTGATAGAGGATGAGCACGATCTGTGTGAGGACGTTGCAAAAAAACTGCGTCTGTCCGGCTATGAGGCGGATACCTGCTTTGACGGAGAAGCGGCGCTGGAGCTGCTGGCGGTAGAGAAATACGATCTGGTGCTGCTCGATCTGAATCTGCCTAAGGTGGACGGTATGACGGTGCTGCGTACCCTGCGGGAGCACGATCAGGAAACCGGCGTGCTCATCCTGTCGGCACGCAGTGAAATATCCGACAAGGTTGACGGACTGGATGCCGGTGCGAACGATTATCTGTCCAAACCGTTCCATTTAGAGGAACTGGAAGCGCGTGTGCGCAGTCTGACGCGCCGCCGATTTGTCCAGCAGGATGTATGCCTGCGGTGCGGCGGGCTGACGTTTGATACCCGCAGCCGCACGGCCACGGCGGACGGACAGACGCTTTCGCTCACGCGCAAGGAGAGCGGCATTCTGGAATATTTGCTGCTCAACCGCGGCAGACCCATCAGCCAGGAAGAACTCATCGAGCATGTGTGGGACAGCAGCGTGGACAGCTTCAGCAACTCCATCCGTGTGCATATCTCCATGCTGCGGAAAAAACTGCGTGCAGCACTGGGATACGACCCGATCCGCAACAAGATCGGTCAGGGCTACGAGATCGGAGCGGGCGAATGAGCAAACGAATTTCTGTCCAGTGGCGCATTACGATATTGACCGCGCTGCTTATCGCGGCGGCGTGTGTGAGCCTGAATCTGCTGCTGTTTTACTCCGGTTCGGGCAGCATGGATGCGCTGAACGGCTTTGTGGTGGAATACAAGACGGAAAACCAGCAGGCAATGACCATTGCGATACCCAAAGAGAATGTTCAGGCATTTTTCAGTGACTTTTCGCAGCAGGTCAATGAAGAAAAGGTGCGTTTTGAGCGCATAGGCTGGTACATCACCGCACTGGTGACACTGCTGAGTGCCATTATCGCGTATTTCTTCAGCGGAAAGGCTTTGAAGCCGCTGAAGGATTTTGCACAGCAGACCGAACAGATCAACGAAGAAAGCCTGACGGACACCCGTCTGCCGGAGGATACGACTGCCGAGTTCCGGCAGCTGAGCGAGTCGGTGAACGGTATGCTGGACCGGCTGGCGCAGGCGTTCGATGCACAGCGGCAGTTTACGGGAAACGCCGCCCATGAGCTGCGGACACCGCTGGCGCTGATGCAGACAAGGCTGGAGCTCTTTGCGGCGGAACATCGGCAGATGAGCGAAGAAACCGCAAAATTACTGCATTTTCAGCAGGAGCAGGTCGAGCGCCTGAGTGCGCTTGTGCGCACCCTGCTTGAGATGAGCGACCTGCGGTCGGTGCCGCGCACGGACTGCATCGACCTTGCACCGATGGTCGAGGAGGTTCTGGTCGATTTGACACCGCTGGCGCAGAAAAACGGTATCACACTCACGCAGACAGGCGAAAATGTGCAGCTCATCGGCAGCGATGTGCTGCTGTATCGGGTGCTGTTCAACCTGACCGAGAACGCCATCAAGTACAACCGCACGGGCGGCTCTGTGGAGCTGTCGGTCGAGCAGGAGCACGGGCAGGCGGCAATCCGTGTGCGCGATACCGGTCCGGGCATTGCCGAGGAGTACCGGGACAGCATCTTTCAGCCGTTTTTCCGCGTGGATAAGTCGCGCAGCCGCGCAATGGGCGGCGTGGGACTGGGACTGGCGCTCGTGCAGGAGATTGTCCGGCTGCATGGTGGCACAGTGCGTGTTGAACAGAGCGCAGATACAGGAACAACAATTCTGGTAACACTGCCGGTTGGAAAAGCGGCTTGACGCTCAAATTGAGGGCATATATACGCGCTGTCTTAACAGTATACACGGTTTACACCCGCTCTGAAATTCAGTATAATTTAGACAGTACAACGGACAGGAGAGTACATTACAGTATTCGGAGGTGCGCGCCATGCCAAAATCGAAATGGAATCTGAACACGATCTACATATCCGAGCGGCTGCAGGAGAGCCTGCGGCCAATCTCGCGCTGTGCCATGACGACCGTGGTTGCACCCATGGGATACGGCAAAACGACGGCGGTGGAGTGGTATCTCGCGGAACGTGCCGGAGCCGAAGCGCCGTACATTGTGCGCATCAGTGTGTACTCGAGCAATCTTGCGATTTTCTGGAAAAGTGTGCAGGACGCCTTTGCGCGTGCAGGCTTTGCCTTTCTGCGGGAATACGACTGTCCGACCGACGGAGCGAGCGGCGGACTGCTGATCGACGATCTGTGTCATGCGCTGACCGATGAGAAGTCCTGCTATATTTTTATTGACGATTTTCACCTGCTGACCGACAAGCGCGCCCCCGGATTCCTGTGTGCGCTGGCCGGACGGCTGCCGCCCAATGTTCATCTGATTTTAGCCAGCCGTGATCTGTTTCTGCCGGCGGCAGAGCTTGTCCGGCTGGGCGGAAAGGTGTACCAGATCGGCACGGCGCAGCTTCGGCTTAACCATACCGAGCTGGCGGTCTATACCAAGCGGTGCGGAACCGCGCTTTCTGACGAGCAGATAGATACGCTGCTGTATTACAGCGAGGGCTGGTTTTCGGCGGTTTATCTGAATCTGCGGATGTTTTCCGAGCACGGTGTGCTGCCGGATCCGAATTCGGATATTTCATCCATCTTTACGGCTGCGATGATTGATCCGCTGCCCGAAAAACAGCGGGAATTCCTTGCGGTGATGGGACTTGTCGACGAATTTACGGTCGAAATGGCGCGGTTCGTCATGGCAGACGCGCACGCCGAGGACCTGCTTGCCGCGCTGACCGGGCAGAATGCGTTTGTCAAGCGTCTGCCGGACGGCGCGACCTACCGGTTTCATCACATGATGAAGGAATGCGCGCTGCACACCTTCCTGTCCATGCCGAAGGAGCGGCAGACCGTCTACCGCGGGCGGCTCGGCATCTGGTATGAGGATCACCGGCTGTATCTGCATGCCATGACCGAGTACCGGCAAAACGGCGATTACGATGCGATGCTGCGCACGCTGCAGAAGGATGCAGGCATTCTGCTTTCCTCGCTGCACCCGAAGGCAGTGCTGGCAGCACTGGACGAATGCCCGGCAGCTGTGCTCGCAAGCCATCCGCTGGCGATTCTGGTGCTGATGCGGAGTATGTTCAACTGGCGCAATATCCCGAAAATGCTGGAGCTGAAGGAGCTGCTGCTGACGGCGATTTCCGAAAATACAGCGCTTTCCGCACAGGAAAAAGGCGATTTGCGGGGAGAATGCGACCTGATCATGAGCTTCCTCTGCTACAACGATATCAGCGCCATGAGCCGCCTGCACCGGAGTGCCAGCGCGCAGATGTCGCGGAAGGCGATCAGCATCCAGTCCGGCGGCGGCTGGACCTTCGGTTCGCCGTCCGTGCTGATGATGTTTTACCGCGCACCGGGCGAGCTGCAGAGCGAGCTTGCCGAGATGGACGAGTGCATGCCGCACTATTATAAAATCACCGGCAATCACGGTCAGGGTGCCGAGACCATCATGCGTGCCGAGGCGGCGTTCCTGCAGGGACGCTTAACGGATGCACATATCGAACTCGAAAGCGCGTGCGCCCGGATTCAGGACAACGGGCAGGCCAATATGGCGCTGTGCTGTGATTTTCTGGCGTGGCGGCTGTCGCTGTTTGCGGAGATGAAGTATCACTGTACGCTTGCCGAGCGGCACGCGGAGCTGCTGCGGCAGCACAATGCTTCCTGGCTGAACCTATGGAACGCGATTGCGGCGTATTATTACGCTTTGCTTGGCAAAACCGACAAGATTCCGGAGGTTTTCCGCGCGCACAGGCTTTCAACCGTGCATACACTTGCACCGGGCAAGCCGATGATCGAGATGATCGAAAATCAGGTCGGTCTGGCACAGGGCGACTACGCCCGTGTCATCGGCCGGAGCGAAAGACTGCTTGCTGTGTGCGAAGGCATGCACTATGCACTGGTCGCGATGCATATCCGAATCCAGACGGCAGCGGCGTATGAAATGCTGGGTAAGCATGCGGAGGCACAGGCGCAGCTCGATCAGGCACTGACCGACGCGGAACCGGACGGCTTTGTCATTCCGTTTGCGGAGAATTATCGCTATCTCAAGCCATTGCTGGCAGAGCGGCTGCAAACCGGAACGGTTGCGCAGATCATCGAACTGGGAGAAGCCGCAGAGCGGCGAAAGGCCGGATTTGACCGTCCGGAAGCCCTGTCTGCGCTGACCGAGCGGGAATATGAGATTGTCCGGCTGATGGCACAGCGGCTGAACAACCGCGAGATTGCGGAAAAGCTGTATCTGTCCGAGGGCAGTATCCGGCAGTATGTGAATCAAATTTACACCAAACTGCAAATAGCAGGAGAGCCGCGCGCAAAGCGCAAGCTGCTGCTCGACCTGCTTGCGGATAAAAACTAACAACTTGTGAATGGTTTTTTTGAAAGGTTCACCGTATCCTATAGGTACGGTGAACCTTTCATTTTGTGTAGGCGAGAGGAGGTACGCATTTGGACCGGAAATACATTCAGTCAGTCAAGCCGCTGACCGACCACGTTCTGCAGGTCGATTTTATCTCCGGCAGCCGCCTGCTGCTGGATATGAAGCCTTATCTGGATAAATTCCGATTCCGGTCACTTTCCGACCCGCAGGTGTGGAACAGCGCGGTGACAAACGGCATTTTTGTCCGCTTTGGTGATGTGGAGATGAGCCATAACGAGCTGTTTTCCATGGCCGAGCAGGAACACCACAGAAAAGGAGGAAAATGGTATGAGTAAAAAGCAGATGATACGACGGCGAGGTTTGTGCGGCCTGCTGGCGGTGGCGATGTGTATAGGAGTGCTGCCCCCAACAGCCGGGGCAGCCGTGACGGCAAAAAACGACTGGGAGATCTTTGATGCCTCGGACACCTACAATCTGCCGAGCACACAGGAGCAGATTTTGCAGGAGATGATCCAGAATCCCAAATTTGCGGAGCAGTGGGCGGATATTGCGAACAATGTTCTGCCTAAAACATACTATAACGACACCAATGAACACGGCTATAATGAGCCGTATACCGCTCTGACGGCGGCAGATTATGAGAAGGTACAGTATACAGCTAAGGGTCTGCGGGATGCTGTCAGCAGCGTTGTTGACCAGAGCGCGGTTCTGAACGGCTCGGGTGTTTTGAACAGCCTTCCGGAAGAAGAAACCCCGGTTTATTATGTCTCTACCAGAGCGGAGAGGGAACGCGATGACCATCACTCTTATGTAAGTACCGGCTACGGCTACTATGTACAGGCGTTTTACGACTTTGAAATTCAAGGCATTGCGAACCGGTTTGAAACGCCTTCCATCGAGGCGGATGACACAACGGCATCGCTCGAGCAGAAGGGCTACCAGTTTAATCTGGGCGGCAGCTCGGACAGCTACAAGGTAACGGCGGAAAACCGCAACGACTTTGAAAACACGGTCGAAAAAAGCTATACCTATGAAAAGAGCACCACGACCTCGACTACGGTCTCCAATACCTATTCACAGAACTGGACCGAGGAGACCACGGTAGGCGTCGAATTCAGCGTGCCCGTTCTGGCTGCGCTTTCGCCCACTGCCAAGGTAGAGCAGAGCTTTTCTTACTCCTATGGCATGGAAAAGACCTACGAGAGCAGCAAGGAAGAGTCCTACGCACAGTCTATTACGGATACCATATCCGTACCGCTGCCGGCACATACGGGCATTGACATCAATGTCGATGTGACCGACCTGAAAACGACCATCCCCTATACCGGCGCGGTGTATATCAAGTATAAGACTATGCTCCTCTCGGTTACTGGTTATCATCGAACCAAGGGGAATGGTGTCTCGATGGACAGCTGGAAAGGACGGGAGTTCAAGCAGTATGCCTTCGGCCGGAACGGCAGAAGTGCGATCGAGGATCTGGATGCCCGCATCCAGAACCGGACTGTCACCGGCTACGACCCCGACGGTCTGGATATGATTACCCTGTATCAGGGCGAATTCAAGACGGCAGCCGATCAGCTGTGCTCCGGTCAGCCGGTTGCACCGTACTTCGGTTCGTTCCACTACACCTCCAAGAACACCGTCATCACCCCGCAGAAGGTGTACCCAATCTATGCACTCGATCGTCTGGTGCCTGATACCGAACAGGTTTCTCTGTACGAGCAGCAAAGCCTGCGTCTGGACAGCATCAAGGTCGAGGCGAAAAACGAACACGACGTGGACTGGTACGGCTTCAATCCCCGCCTGAGCGGCGAATGGACGGTCGTGGACGAAGGTTTGAACGACGCTTCGGAGTACGCCGAGGTCACGACAAACCGCAACGGCTACCCTGTTCTGAATGCGCTCAAGCCGAATGACGGAGCACAGCTGTTCCTGCGCTATCAGCCGAAGGATACGATCGAAACAACGGATGATTTCAACAGCGAGCTGATTAAACTGACCATCCTGCCCGTTGTGCTTTCCTCGGTTACGGTAGAGGGCAGCTTTGAGCCGTTCTACTTCAACGACGGCAGCAACACCGCCGATGTTTCCGCACTGACTGTGACCGCTCTGGACGAGGACGGCAATGATTTTGATGTAACCGGCAAGGTCAAGTGGTATGCAGAAGCAAACGATGACATTACGGTTGACGAAACCACGGGCAGCATCGAGTTTACCGCGCCGGGAACCTATCAGGTTTATGCCGTAGTGAACGGCACGGAATCCAACCGTGTACCGCTGCAGGTTCTGCCCGAACGACAGCTCGATACGCTGACCGTGAACGGCACGATTCCCAATCTCATCTATAATGATGATACGGCGAATACCTTCGACCTGAGCACGCTCGACGTAGAGGCCAAGGATCAGTATGGCGAGGACATGACGCTTGACGATGGCCTGTTCGAGTGGCGGCTTGCCACGGACAAGGGCTATGCCGAAATCAGCGGCAGCGTAATCACCGGTCTTGTAGTCGGCACGGATACGGTCACCCTGTATTATCCGGTCGGACAGGACGAGCAGGGCGAAACGGTCTATCGGACGGCACAGCCGCTGCCCGTACAGGTGACGGCAAAGCCGTATCTGAATGAGCTGTATTATAATGACGGTGCTCCCGCCGCAGTAGAGGGCGCAGAGTATGATTTGTCCCGCATTCCGCTGCTGGCGCGCGACCAGCACGGCAATCCCTGTGGAATTCCGTCGGACATCGAGTGGACGCTGGCAGACACCAATCAGACCAATGCCACGATTGAAAACGGAAAACTGCTCGTTGCGGTTGGCAGTGTCCCGGATGCCTCCTATGCGGATGTGATTCTGGAAGCCTCCTCTGCCTCTGCCGGCAAGACTGCAAAGAATGTCGTTGTTAAGGTCGAGCAGCAGCCGACCCTCAAGACAATCCGCGCCGACATGAAGGACGGTTTTGTCCTGCGGCTGGATGAAAATGCGGTTCTTGCAGATCAGTTTACCGCTGTCGGCTACGATCAGTATGGCAGAGAAATGACCGGCGGCAGCTTTGAATGGGTTACCTCCAAGCCGGATGTGGTTTCGCTCGAAAACGGAACACTCAAGGCACTGAAAGAAGATTCTACCGAGATCTATGCCCGTTCCGGCGACATCGAGAGTAACCACATTACGCTGACGGTCAATGCCCCGAGAAGGCTGACTGCAATCACCGCAGACGGAATTCCGTCGTCCGTTCGGAAAAACACTACGCTAGATCTGTCTGCAGCTAAGGTAACGACGCTCGATCAGTTCGGCAAGGCCTTTACTTCGGAAGAGCTGGCGGCCTATCCGGCTTCTGTACGATGGACGCTGGAAAAGAATGATACGCATGCCGTTATCAGCGGAAATACACTCAGCTTTGGTGATCAGGATGGCACGATGACCCTGATCTGTGCTGCGGTCAACACAGACACCAATGTGATCGTGGAAAAGAAGATTATCATTCGCATCACAGACTCTACCTCCGGCGGCGGTTCCTCCGGCGGCGGCGGTGGAGGAGGCGGAGGCGGCGGCGGAAGCGTCTCCATTCCCGACACCAAGATCCCGACCGGCATCTATGAGCACGGCACTGTCACCGTATCTCCCAAATCTGCCTCCAAGGGCGACACTGTGACCATCACGGCAACCCCCGACAAGGGCTACACCCTTGAAAGCCTGACCGTGCTGGACAAGGACGGCAAGGCGCTCGAGCTGACCGACAAGGGCAGCGGCAAGTACACCTTTACCATGCCTGCGGGCAAGATCACGGTGAAGGCAGTCTTTATGGATGACAACACCATGCTCAACTTCTTCACCGACGTGCACGCGGAGGATTACTACTACGATGCAGTCCTCTGGGCGGCGCAGAAGGGCATTACCGGAGGTATGAGCGACACGCTGTTTGCTCCGAACGCTGCCTGCACCCGAGCACAGATCGTAACCTTCCTGTGGCGCTCGGCGGGTTCGCCTGAACCGAAGGCGCTGAGCAGCTTCGCGGATGTTCCGGCAGATGCATACTACGCCAAGGCAGTTGCGTGGGAGGTTGAGAATGGCATTACCGAGGGCACGAGCGATACAACGTTTGCACCCGGCACCATCTGCACGAGAGCACAAGGCGCAGCGCTCCTGTACCGTGCGGCAGGCAGTCCGGTAGTCAGCGGCAGCGCGGCATTTACCGATGTGGCCGACAGCGCCTACTACGCCGATGCGGTCAAGTGGGCAACCGAGCAGGGCATTACCAAGGGCATCAGCAGCAGCCTGTTTGGTCCGGATGCGACCTGCACCCGTGCACAGATCGTTACGTTCCTGTACCGTATGTATCAGGGCAAGTAAGCAGTACAACACAGATATCAGGCTATAACTGAAAAAACAGGACTCCTCGGAGTCCTGTTTTTTTGACAATCTCAGTATTTTTCCGGTTTCTATCCCGAAACCGACTGCGGTCTCATCATTTATTGAGATAGTGCAGACGGCGAAGGAATTCTTCATTATCCGTTTTTTTACAGATGGCATCGATGCCTGAGGAGATGATCCATACAGCCATGCCGCGCTGAGCACACAGTACGAGCAGATCAATGATCATTTTGTGATGTGTGGACTCCTGTCCGGCGAACGGAAAAAAACAGATAAGCAGGCGCGGATTAAGCAGATACCACCGATAATACGAAAACCGAAGTCGTTCAGGGTAGGGCCAGCTGCTCAGCGGCTGCAGCAGCATTTCCTTCGGAAACCAGCGTAAAGCCTCGGATAAAATGCTGGATACAATCTTTTTGCGGATGATATGCTGTCCGGCCTTGGGAATAAGGCTGGTGCACAGATTGTCGAGCGCGGTCATGTTGTCGAACAGCACGCCGCCGGGGCGGTCGGGTCGCTCGATCTGAATGCCGATCTCGCTGCCGATGACGCGGCCGAGATCACCGGGCTGGTACAGGCGGCCGTTGAGCCGGAAGAAGCCGCTCGTCCAGCCGCGATCGCCCAGAAAGCATTCATGCAGGCGGCGGCCGGTGTTGTAGTTTTCATCGCGCAGAAAAGCAATCTCGCCGCGCCTGATATCAAACGTCATCGGCGGCAATGCGGGAAAGCGCAGATCCCGAACAGAAAGCACGGGGGCGCCTTCTGTCATAGCAGTATGCTCAAAGCGTTTAACGCCTTTGCCTCCCTCCCAGCCGAGCAACTCAAACAGACGAGGGCCATACTCCTCCGGATACAATCTAAAAAATGTACGCCGGTCGCGGATTACATCGATGCGGCTCGCGTATCGGAACATGAATGTTTCATCCATGTCAAACAGGAACACCGCTGTACCGTGGCGAAGCAGCAGCTGCACGCAGTCCATTAGCTTTGCAAGATCCTGGCGACGCAGCGTCTCGGTCAGCCGGTCGAGCACAAGCAGCTTGTAGCCGTTGAACCATGCACGAAAAATTGACAGACGGTAGTAGTCAAGCATGGAAAGGTCGATAAGCCGCGTACTCCATGGCAGATTAAGTCCCATCCGGTGGAGCATGTCAGTCGCTGCGAGTGATGTCAGCCGTTCGGTGCTTGGGAAGCGCTGCCGAAGATGATTCGTACGAACAAGTGCGAGAACAAAATCGCGCATGGTCAGTTCCTTGCTCGCAAAACGAGATTTGTCCACCACAATGGCATTCTGACGAATCCAGCGCTCCAGACCGGTTGCGCCAATGCGTTGTCCGCAGCAGAATGCCCGACCGTCGGTAAACACCGTTTTCCCCTTGAAAATATCGAGATATGCAGTACCGGAGGTAAGGTGTTCATCAACATAAACACCGATACACTCACCGTGTGCGATGGAAACATCAAACTGGTACTGCCCGCTCTCGCTGTGAAAATAGCCATGCTCGATGCGAATAAGCTCTTCTTTCATGTCAGTCTCCCTGCATCAGCAGCGGCATCGTGACGCAGCACTCTGTACCGATGCCCGTTGCACTGAAAACGCGAAGACCGTAATCTTCGCCGAACATCAGCCGAATACGGCTGTTAACATTGCGCAGCGCGATTCCGCCGCGTTTTTTATCGCCGGAGGCTGGGCTGCCATGGACAAATTCCTCGTTGAGCAGCGTGACCTGCTCCTCGGGCATGCCGACTCCGTTGTCCTTTACGCGCAGGAACAAGGTATTGGCACTGTTTTCAATGGAGATATATACAATGCCATGCCCGATTTTGCCTTCCAAACCATGTACGACAGCGTTTTCTACGAGCGGCTGAAGAATGAGCTTCGGCATTCTCGCCTCAAGCAGATCTTCATTTTCCATTTCAAGCTCCATTTCGAGTTTGTCGCCGAAGCGGCAGCGCTGGATGGTGAAATAGTTTTCCGCATTGTCCAGTTCATCCGAAAATGTGACATATTCCTGTACATTTGATATGGTATAGCGAAAAAACGTAGCTAACGCTTCGGTGGTTTCCGCAATATCCGCACAATCCGCCAGCAGAGCGTCCGAACGGATAGCCTCGAGTGCATTATACAGAAAATGCGGGTTGATCTGGTTTTGCAATGCCAGATATTCGGCCTGCTTCTGCCGCAAGCGAGTGATCTCCTCACCGTGCAGACGATCTACGATTTCCCGGAAGAACGCAAAAATCTCGCGTGAGCGGCTCCAGTCTGCGCCGAGGACGGCATCCACATCGCCGTCTCTGCCATAGCGGCGGAGTGCCCGGCGCAGTTTCCATTGTGTTGTCAGCCACATAAGTGACACCTACCTGTAAAGCTTTTTGTATTCGGAAGGACTGATGCCTGTCGTTTTCTTGAACAGTCGCGAAAAATATTTCAAATCACGGTAGCCGATCTGATCAGCGACGTCCTGCACAGAGTTTTCATCACTGCATAGCAGCTCCTTGGCCTTGTTCATGCGCAGCTCAGTTAAATAATCCATAAAATTCTGGCCGGTCTCCTTTTTGAACATGGCGGAAAAATATGTTGCATTAAAGCCGACCGCATTGCTTACATCCTCAAGGCGCAGCGCCTCCTGATAGTGCTGCTGAATAAAGCGTTTGGCATCCGTAATCGGACGCGCCTCGCGCAGCATGCGCTCGTTGCGCAGACGATCTATTTCGCCACACATATCATCGTGCAGCAAGCGGAACAGCTCCTGTGCGTTGATGGCCTGCCACAAGCCGTCCATCATGCGCTGATAGAAGCTGTTGTCGGTCTCGCCGTTCCGCTGCATTCCGTAACGCATCGCCGTGAGGATCTCAAGAAACCAGTCCTCCAGCATCTTTCCCCAAAGCGGCTGCCTGGACATAACATCGCGGTAGCTGTCCTCGAGTTCACCGATGTACTGCTCCTTGTTCAGATATTCGGCGGCTTCCTGAAAACGGCGCTTACAGCTGCTGTCCATCGTGTAATACGCGTGAAAATCAGGGATATCAGTCTCCGCATCGCGCCAGACCGGAGTATGACACAGACGATCGATACACAGCCAGAGCGCCTCGCGCATAGAAGCGCCAAGCGCATCGGCAGCGGAGCATCGGCTGCCAAGGCAGATTGTCGCACGGATGCCCCAGAACAGATCGCGCTGCTTTTCTATTTCCTTGCGTATTTTGGTGAAGCATTGCTTGACCTCGACCGGCTGGTATTCCGGCAGATAGGCCGCAACAGCGACACCTTCTCTTCGAATGGCTGCGGCAAAGCCGCATTTGAGCTGTCTAAGCTCCTGCCGGACGATTTCAAGTGCGTGCTTCATCATGGCGTGCACGCCATCCGGGTTCTTCCATGCTGATGGAATATCCGGCTTGACAATAGCGGCGAAATAACAGCCGTTGGATGGCAGACCGTATTCCAGATTGAACGACCGCACCGCACTGGAGGTACGGACATCGCCGTGTATCTCGCCTATCAGCGTGTCAATGATACGCTCCTGTTCACGCTCATCGCTTTTCTTCAAACGGTACTCAATCGTAGCCTGCTCGCTGAGCTTGCCCTTAAGTCTGGTGAGAAGATCGGTCATCTCCTGCACCTTGAGCGGCTTCAGCAGATAACCCTCTACACCGTATTTCAGTGCGTTCTGCGCATATTCAAACTGGGCATAACCGCTGACAACGATAAAATGCAGCCCCGGCTGTATCTGCTTTGCCTGACGGATGAGATCAATGCCATCAAAGCCCGGCATCCGGATATCGGTTACGAGCAAATGCGGCTGTTTGTCGCGTATCATCTCAAGCGCATGCATACCATCGCTTGCCATGCCGACAATCTCAAAGCCAAGACTTTCCCAGTCAATCAGCTTGCACATCAGCAGCAGAACCTTTTTTTCATCATCTGCCAGTACGACCCTTAACATACATATTCCCCTTTGAAGGTAATTTTAGGAAAACAGATTTTGCTTGTTGATAGGAAAAAGGGAAAACGTAACCGTTTTCCCTTTTTCTTATTCATAATAACACTGTTTGCAAGGATTTGCAAAGTATTTTCAAGAAATTACTCGTAATCCTTAACGTTGCTGGAGTCGATCCAGGTGTTGTCGGTTACGATCTCGGTGGTATCGAGGGTTTCGCCCTTGAGCAGTTTAACAGCAGCCTCGATGCCGTTTGCAGCCATAGCGCCGCCGTTCTGAGAAACCGTACCGGTGATACGGCCGTCCTGAATAGCTTCGAAGCCGTCCGGCGTGCCGTCAACGCCTGTGATAATGATGCCGGAGTTAGCGCCTGCTGCGTTGCCGGCGCCTACTGCCATGCCGTCGTTCTCACAAACGATTGCGTCCAGATCGTAAGCGGACAGCCAGCTCTCAACGGTAGACTGAGCGCTTGCGGTGTCCCACTGGCAGTCAGCCGGTGCAACGACCTGCTTGATCTCGGGATAGTTCTTCAGAATGTTCTCATAGCCTTCCATGCGCTGCAGACCGCCTGCATCGCCGGACGGGCCGGTCAGGATAGCGATGTTGCCCTTGCCGTTGAGGAGCTTTGCAACCTGCTCCATCTCGGTTTCGCCGGCCTTTACGTTGTTGCCGTAGGAAACAGCGGAGATGCCGTTGTTCTGCCAGTCGGTGCAGGCAGAGATGATGTTGATCATAACAACGCCGGAATCAGCTGCGGACTTTGCAGCATCAGCAAGGCCGTCCGGATCAACAGGCTCGAACAGGATGGCATCATAGCCCTCGGATACGCACTGCTCAATCTGGCTGATCTGGGTAGCAGCGTCCTGATCAGCACTCAGGATGGTCAGGTCAACACCCAGCTCGTCAGCCTTGGCCTCAGCAGCCTCGGATACGGCAATCTGGAATGCGTTGGTCTGGTGCTGCTGGATGAGGGCGATCTTGTAGGAATCGCTGCCGGAATCAGCACCGGAATCGGTGCCTGCATCAGAACCGGTGGAAGTACCGCCGCAGGCAGCCAGACTCAGAGTCATGGCACCGGTAAGCAGCATAGCGAGAAATCTCTTCTTTGTCATTTTCTTTTTCCTCCTTAGAGACGTTGTGAATATGATGAAGAGGAGAGGGGAGCGCTAAGCACTCCCGCTGCCTCTTTATCAGCAAAAATCAGTTTTTCTTGGTCTTTCCCTTTACGTCGATCAGGACAGCTACCACAATGATAACGCCCTTGACGATCTTCTGCCAGTGGGACGATACACCCATAATGTCCAGACCGTTTGCAATAACGGTGATGAGCAGACAGCCGATGACAACGCCCCACGGCTTGCCCACGCCGCCGGTCATGGATACGCCGCCGACAACGCACGCCGTGATGGCATCCATCTCGTAGCTCTCAGCTGCGGTCGGCTGGCCGATGGTAACGCGGGAGGTCATCAGGAAGCCGCACAGACCAGCCAGCAGGCCGGCAATGGCGAACGTGGAAATGCGGATGGCAGTGGTGTTGATGCCGGAAACGCGGGCCGCCTGAAGATTGCCGCCGCAGGCATAAACACGCCGTCCGTAAACCGTTTTGGACAGAACGAATGCACAGATGATGATAACGATTACAAGAAAGACGGACAGCATCGGGATGCCTGCGATAGAGGAGGCAGCGACCGCCTTGTATTCCTTGCTGATGCCGGTAATCGGCTTGCCGTTGGAGGTAAGCAGAGCCAGACCGCGCACAGCCGTCATCGAGCCGAGTGTCATAATAAACGGGGGCAAATCGCCAATGGCAACGCCGATGCCGTTTACCATGCCGACTGCCAAACCGGCCAGCATCGCAACAACGAGCGGCACGATGAGCGGCAGGTCGCCCTTGCCGAGCAGCGCGGCCAGAATGCCGGTGAATGCAACGGTGGAGCCGACCGACATATCAAAGCCGCCTGCGATGATGACGAACATCATGCCGAACGCCAGAATGCCGTTGATGGAAGCCTGTTTGAGGATGTTCACGAGGTTGGTCGGTGCGATGAAGCTGGGCTTCAGGCAGGTAAGCACAACGACCAGTGCAATGAAGATCAGGAAAATGAAGTATTCGCTGATCAATCCCTTGATATTTTTCTGTTTCATTTTTCTTTTCTCCTTATACTTCAATCGCGGAGGCCAGTGTCATGATACGTTCCTGCGAGAACGCATCGCGCTGTACCTCACCGGAGAGATTACCCTCGCACATTACCATGATGCGGTCGCAGACACCCATCAGCTCGGGAATCTCGGACGAGATCATGATAACGGCCTTGCCCTGTTGTACCAGCTTGCCGAGCAGCAGGTAAATATCGCGCTTGGCGCCGACATCGATGCCGCGGGTCGGCTCATCGAGGATGATGATATCCGGGTCGTTCAGCAGCCACTTGGCGATAACGATCTTCTGCTGGTTGCCGCCGGACAGGTTGCCCGTAATCTGGTCGCCGGAAGGAGTTTTGATGTTCAGCTTTTTGATGTACTCCATGGAAGCGGCGCGTGCCTTGTTCTTGTTGTAAAGGCCGTGGCTGAGCAGCTTTTTGATGGCTACCATGGCGATATTGTCGTTTACCGAGCCGCTGAGGTTCAGACCAGTGACTTTTCGGTCCTCAGTGATGAGGGCCACGCCCTCCTTGATGATGTCCTTCGGAGAATGGACCTTGACCTGCTTGCCCTTGACGAAGATCTCGCCGGAGGCCAGCTCGTGCATACCGAAGATGCCCTCGACCAGCTCACTGCGGCCCGCGCCTACCAGACCGCCGATGCCGAGGATCTCGCCGCGGCGGACGGAAAGGCTGACGCCCTTTACCTTGTTGTCCGCGCGGACGATGTTCTTCGCCTCAAAAACGACATCGCCGATTTCGGCCTCCAGCTTGGGGAATACATCGGTAATCTCGCGGCCGACCATCATTTTGATGAGTTGAGCCTCGTCGAGGTCCTTGGTGTCGCCCGAACCGATGTACTGACCGTCGCGGTAAACGCTGACACGGTCGCAGATGGAGAAGATCTCGTCCATACGGTGCGAAATATAGATAATGGCAACGCCCTTAGCGGTCAGGCTGCGGATATGCTCGAACAGCAGCTCGACCTCGCGGTCGGTGATGGCGGCTGTCGGCTCGTCCATGACGATGACCTTTGCGTTAATGGAAATTGCCTTGATGATCTCGATCAGCTGGCACTGTGCAACGGTTAGGTTGCGCAGCTTTTCTTTCGGAGAAACGTGCAGGCCGCACTCCTTGATGAGCTTTTCAGCCTCTGCGATCTCAGCCTTTGCATCGACCAGACCGTTTTTGCGGATCTCACGGCCGACGAAGATGTTTTCATACACGGACATATCCAGAATCGGATTGAGCTCCTGATGAATCATCGCAACACCGTGATCCATGGCTTCTTTCGGATTGGATACATGGTACGGCTGACCGTTAAAGATGATCTCACCGCCGTTGTCCTTTGTGTAAATACCCATCAGAATTTTCATCAGAGTGGATTTACCGGCACCATTCTCGCCCATTAAAGCGTGTACCTCGCCGGGCTTAACCTGAAGCTGCACATGATCCAACGCCTTCACGCCGGGGAAGGCCTTGCTGATATCTTTCATTTCCAGTACATACTCCATGCTGTTCTTCCCTCCTCATGTGTCATTTTATTGTCATTATTTTATCAAACTGCTGCACATAGGAAAACACACAATCTTCACATATGGGGGGACGATTTTTGGATTTTTCACAAATATAGCATTTTGTTTAATTTATAAAGAAATATTTTGTGCTATATGCATAAAACACTGCCGCCCAAATCTCCGG
>OIXV01001202.1_pt1 | contig 23367 bp, 23 predicted proteins | sample 1587771 | NCBI WGS metagenome assembly OIXV01 (sample SAMEA3888893, study PRJEB22519) | human gut metagenome | biome: human gut; feature: human-associated habitat; material: faeces | place: Denmark | collected 2010
GTTATTTGAAAGGTTCCGGGGCCTTACAAATGGGGTAAACAATACCGCCTACTATCATACCAAATTTTTAGGACAAAAGTCAATATCTTTGCCGGAAATATTTCACTTTTTAGCTTGTTTTCGTTTTCAAGTTTGTTTCTTAATCTCGGTCGTTTTTAGCGAACCCAAATAAAGCTAAAGTTCCTGGTCCAACGTGGGTTGCAATAACTGGTCCAAGTGGTTCAATCAAGACTTCTTTCACTCGGCCATCTGCTAAGAGCTGCTCCTTCAGATTTTCAGCATCCTGATCAGCGTCTGCATGAGCAATCACTGCACGGTCATCTGCTATATTTTCTAAAAGCATACGAACACACTCTGCCTGGGCCTTCTTCTTTCCTCTTACCTTGGCAATTGGTTTTAAACTTCCATCCGCTTGAACTGCAATAATTGGCTTGATACTAGCCAGACTACCGATCATGGCAGCTGTTTTTGAAATCCTTCCGCCCCGCACCAAGTGATTCAGATCATCCACTAAGAAATAGGTTTGGACTTTTGGTCGCAAAGCTAGTAAAATATTCAAGGTCTCAGCTAGTGATTTACCTTCTGATCGTGCTTCAACAGCCTTCATTACCAGAAGCCCTTCCCCCATAGAAGCAGCCCGACTCTCAAGAATCTCAATCACAGCCTGAGGATAGTCTTCCAAGACTATGTCCCGAGCCATAACTGCACTCTGATAGGTTCCAGATAGCAAGGAAGCAAAAGCTACATACAACAGAGGTGTGCCAGCTTTCGCATATTCTCTAAAGACATCCTCAAACTGACCTACATTAATTTGGCTGGTAGTTGGTTGGCTTCCTGCCTTCATCTTTTCAAGCAAGGTTTTACTGGTCAGTTTGTTTTCCCCTACTGTTTCATAGGTCACTCCATCCAGCTGAATGGTCAAGCCTAGGATTGTAACATCATGTTCAGCTGCCCATTTTTCAGACAGGTCTGTTGTAGAATCCGTTAAAATTTTAAAGGTCATCTTTTTTCTCCATCATTTTTTAGTTCCCACAGAAGCGCTTCTCCATGGGCATAAGCGGGTTATTAGTGGTGTTTTGAATGACCACCTTATTGGGACTAGCTATTAAACATTCTTGCTTTTTAGGAAAGTTATTTCGCTAGGTTAATCCAAAACAGGACTGACACCTTGAAAACCATTCAAATCAAAAATATATTGGAAATATTCATCTTGTGGATCTTTTAAAATCAGGTTTGCTCTATCATTAAGCAATTCAATACAAGTCCATTCCCCATCTAAACACTCAACATCATATTTTTTATCTTCTAAAAATAAATTTGTTAATTGTACTTCTGGATATTTATTTTGGAAAGAAACCATCCCAGAGTTGTCATTTCGGTAAGCAAGCACAGGAACTTCAACTTTTTGAGCCCCCATATAAAAGGAACTCATACACCTCTTTTCAGCAAGGCACTCATATTTTCCTTTTGCATAATTCACAATCTCTTTATTTAAAATTGTAGAAAAATTGAGAATACTGATGAGATCCGCCTTATTACTGGATAAGGTTTCGACCTCAACCAGATATTTCAAAGTGTCATTTACTTGACTTTCTTGACCGTATAAATCCGTGCAATTCAGGGAATATTGGGTCAATAAATCCTCTAAGGGATACTGATCTGCTTCCTCAGTGATTTCAAAGCAAAAGCAATAATTATCTTCTTCTTTATTATGATAGATATCATAAATAATTGGTTCAAACTTTTCTGTTTGATATTTTTCTAACGCATAACTTCCAAGTACTTGCATTAACCCACCCGATTTCTAAAGACTTCATACATGAGAATAGCTGCTGCGACGCTGGCATTGAGGCTCTGGACATGGCCATTCATGGGAATGGTCAGCATTTCGTCCACCTGCTTCTTGATGTTGCTGGAAATACCCTTGCCTTCATTGCCGATGATGAGGGCCAGCTTGCCCGCTGTATTCCACTTATGAGAAGGCGTCCCCTGCATATCTGTACCGAAAATCCAGAAACCAGCTTCCTTGAGCTTATCCAGAGTCTGGCTGAGATTAGTCACACGAGCAATGGGAATATGCTCAATGGCACCCGTTGAAGTCTTGGCTACAACTGGTGTCACACCGACCGCACGATGCTTGGGAATGATAACTCCAGCCACATTGGTTGCGTCAGCCGTCCTCAAGATAGAGCCCAAATTGTGCGGGTCAGTCAGCCCGTCCAAAATCAATAAGAGTGGATTGTCTTCCTGCTCCGCTTTTTTCAACAGTACCTCGAAGTCTGTATAGGCGAACTCCGACACCCGCAGGACAAAGCCCTGGTGAACTGCTCCGTCAGTCATCTCCTGCAAGGTCTTCTTAGGCGTCCAGGAGATGGAAACCTTTTTTTCCGCCGCTAAATCTTTGATTTTATCGACCTTTTTGCCACGCAGGTCATCTTGAATGTAGAGTTTATTTCCAGTGTTAGCTGCGAGCGCCTCTGTCACCGCATGCACACCATAGACAATATCGTTTTTTTCCATGTTTTCAGTATAACATAATTGCCTACAAAATTGCGACAGCTTTTTCTTTAACAAAACAAGAAATTCTAATCGAAGGAATCATCCTAACCAACTTTATACTCTAGTCATGATATAATAAAGCGACTCTAGAAAAAGAAAGTTGACGCATATGTCCCTCCTACACCGAACGATCAAACTGATGCTCGCCACCTGCCTAGCGGCTTGGCTAGCAAAAACTTTAGGATTAGCTTATTCAGTCTCTGCTGGTATTATTGCTCTTTTGAGTGTTAGCGATACTCGCAGGAGTACAGTCAAACTAGCTAGAGACCGCTTTTTATCGACCATATTGGCGCTGGCTATTGGAAGCTTAGCCTTTCGCTTTCTAGGTTTTAATCTCGGAGCATTGGCCCTCTATATCGCAATCTACGTTCCCCTAGCTTTTCAACTCGGGTGGGAAATTGGCATTACCCCCAGCACCGTTCTGGTCAGCCATCTGCTCTTAGAAAAATCCACCTCCTGGTCACTCCTTAGCAATGAGCTTGCTCTATTTCTCATTGGAACTGGCTTTGCTCTTTTAGCCAATCTCTACATGCCCTCGCGTCAAGAGGAGATTAACAGCTATCATGAGCAAGTGGAAGAACAACTGAAAAAGATTCTCCTTCGTTTTGAATACTTTTTAAAATCAGGGGACGGACGAAACGACGCGACCCTAATAAAAGAGCTTGATACAACTCTAGAACAAGCCTTGAATCTGGTCTACTTGGACCGCTCTAACCATCTCTTTCATCAAACCAACTACCATATCCACTATTTTGAAATGCGAAGAGCTCAGAATCGTATCTTGCTGGATATGGCCAGTAATATCAATACCTGTCGCCTAGCAGCTAGCGAAAGCTTCATATTGGCTAAACTCTTTTTAAAAACAGCCAAACAGTTAAGTCAAGAAAATCCAGGTCATGATTTGCTGGATGAAATCGAGGAATATCTGGCAGTCTTTCGAAAACGGCCACTTCCTAAGACTCGCCAGGAATTTGAAACCCGCGCTACGCTCCTTCAGCTCCTGCGGGACTTGGAGACCTTTATTGAGTTAAAGGTTGATTTTTATAGGAATTATCAAGAAGAAACAAACTAACTCTTTCTACTCAAAATACAGAAGGAACCAAAACAATTTGGTTCCTTTTTTACATTAAGAAAGTAGGTTATTCTTTTAAGTGATAAGAATAGCTTGCGACTACAACATCTTCGTACCACTTTAGATAATATTTCAATTTTAAACTCATTTGATTATGAAGAATATTTTGCCAGCTCTTTTTAGGGATAAACTGAGGAACCAAGACGGTCACTGTTCTTCCTTCTTTTTTAGCCCGCTTTGCCACCTTGACCACATACTGAACTGTCGGCGTAATGATATTGCGGTAGCTAGTGGTAACTGTCTCAAATCGGATATCAGGGAAGTAGTCTGCAAATTCCTCTGCGACTTCAGCATCCTTTTTGGCAGTCTCAGCTGTTGAGACGTGCATTGCGACGACATCGTCGCCAATACTGCGAGCATAGCTCATTGCTCCAACACTAACCCTGGTGACATTTCCAACTAGTACAATTACTGTATTGCCTGTGTAATTCTGACGCTCGATATGTTCTTCTAATCTAAGCTGTCTTGCGACTCTGTTGTAGTGCTGTTTAATAGCTAAAAACAGCCATGTCAAGACAATGATAATTGGAAAGAAAGGCCAAATATCGCCAAGACGGAATAAAAGTAAAATAAGGACAATCCCGTAACAAATAACAGCACCAAGAATGTTCGCAACGGAATGCTTCAAGAAATCTTTTCCAAACTTTTTCTTCCAATGGATAACCATACCTGTCTGGGAGAGTGCAAATGGTACAAATACACCAATAGTATACAGTGGGATCAAACGCTCTGTATTCCCCTTAAAAATCCACAAAAGGGCAATAGCCCCAAAGGCCAATGTAAAAATCCCGTTTGAATAGCTGAGTCGATCTCCTTTTTCCATATACATATGTGGCATATATTTATTTTTAGCCATATTATAAGAGAGTACAGGAAAAGCCGAGAAACCTGTATTGGCTGCAACTGCCAAAATCAAAGCTGTTGACAATTGAAAAATATAGAATAAGATACGACCAAGTGGAGAACTTCCCAAAATTGCCTGAGCCATCTGTGCCAAGGTAGTTACACCTTTAACAGGCACGATTCCAATCCAATAGTTTAAGAAAGTGATTCCTGCAAACATAATCCCTAGGATTAAAGCCATAATGGATAGAGTTGTTGCAGCATTGTGAGCCTTTGGCTTCTTGAAAAAGGGAACTGAATTAGATATGGCTTCCACTCCAGTCAAGGAAGCTGAACCACTGGTGAATGCTCGGAGCAACAAGATCATGCTTACTCCAGTAATAGAAGTCCCGAGATGGGCAGTTGCATGATATTCCAAGTTTCCTGTCATGATTTGCACAAATCCAAAAGCAATCAATAGCAAAGTACTTAAAATAAAAAGATAGACAGGAATCATTAAGGAAGTCGCTGATTCTTTTAGCCCTCGTAAATTCATTAGCATCAATAAGAGGACTAACAAGACCGAAATGTGTAAATTGTAAGGGTGTAAGACAGGAATAGCTGAGGTAATGGCATCCGCTCCAGAAGCAACTGAAACAGCTACAGTCAACATATAGTCTACCAGTAAACTTCCACCCGCAATTAAGCCAGCTGTTGGAGAAAGATTTTCTGTCGTTACCATATAAGCTCCTCCTCCTTGAGGATAAGCATGGATAACCTGACGATAAGAAATGGTTAAACTCGCTAATAAAACCAATACAACAATTCCTATTGGAAGTGACCACCAAATCGCTCCGACAGACACAGAAGTTAAGACCAGAACTACCTGCTCTGGTCCATAAGCGATGGAAGATAAGGCGTCACTAGAGAGCATAGCCAAGGCCTGTAGTTTTGTCAATAAATGACCATCCTCTCCTTCTTTACCGGATTTTAATGGGCGTCCAATAAAAAATCCTTTTAACTTGGAAAACATAAGTTCCTCCTCAATTAAAAAATAAGGGCTATTCTACTCTTTTTCGGAAAACATGTCAACAGTTTTCTGAAATTTTTTCGAGTTTTAAACAATTTTTTTTTGTTCAACAGTGTGAGATAGTAGCAATTAGAAGGTTGTGAGAAAGACTCTGTCATCCTATCCCTAAGGATAAAAAGTGAATAATTCAAGCCCATATTCTCCAAAGTCCATCAGCCATTACTTATAGGAAGTGCCGTCTCAACTATGAAGTTTTTAACCTATCAAGCACGGATTATAAGATATGATAGCAAAAACCGAGCATGGATGTCCAAGCTCGTTTTTGATAACTAAATTTTCTTCATTGTAGAAAATATTAATAAACTGTCTTTTCAGTTTCTTTATCGAAGAAATGCGCCTTGTTCAAGTCAAAGCCAAGGTCAATTCCCTCACCTGTTTGCAAGTAGTCACGTGCATCTACTTTTGCGATAAATTCGTTTTTACCAACTTGGCAGTACAAGTGAGACTCTGAACCAAGCAACTCTGATACAGAGATTGTTGCGTGTACTACTGAGTCAGGGAAAGTTTCAAGGAAAGCAGGTTCTGTATTGATATCTTCTGGACGGATACCAAAAATCAATTCTTTACCTTCGTAGCCTTTTTCTTTCAGAACTTTCAAGATTCCTTCTGGCACTTTCAATCTCACGCCTTCAGTAACGATCTCGTTGCCTTCAAGCTTCACATTGATGAAGTTCATAGCTGGGCTTCCGATAAAGCCAGCAACAAATTTATTGACAGGGTGTTTGTAAAGTTCTTGTGGTGTACCAACTTGCTCTACGCGACCAATTGTACCAGTTCCTGATGGGTTCTTAGTTGCTGACATGATAACGATACGGTCAGCCAAAGTCATCGCTTCTGTTTGGTCGTGTGTTACGTAGATAGTTGTTGCTCCGATACGACGGTGGATTTTAGCGATTTCAGCACGCATGGATACACGAAGTTTTGCATCCAAGTTTGACAAAGGCTCGTCCATCAAGAATACTTTTGCATCACGGACAATAGCACGTCCCATGGCAACACGTTGACGTTGACCACCAGAAAGGTCAGCCGGTTTACGGTCCAAGAATTCTTTCAATCCAAGAATTTCAGCAGCTTCTTGAACACGTTTGTCAATATCATCTTTACTGTATTTACGCAATTTCAAACCAAAAGCCATGTTGTCGTATACAGTCATGTGAGGGTAAAGGGCATAGTTTTGGAAAACCATGGCAATATCACGGTCTTTTGGTGCTACATCGTTAACCACTCGACCATCGATTGAACATTCACCTTCTGTGATGTCTTCAAGTCCAGCAATCATACGAAGAGTTGTAGACTTACCACATCCTGAAGGTCCTACAAATACGATAAATTCTTTGTCTTGAATTTCCAAGTTGAAATCTTCAACAGAATAGTGTTCACTATTTGGATATTTCTTGTAAATATTTTTTAGGTTTAATTCTACCATGATAGGCTCCTTTTAAATTTATACTCTTATTATATTTGAAAGCGTTTTACAATGCTATGGCAAACTGCCTAAAATAAAAAAAATGTTTTGTGCAGCCTGCACAAAACATCAAAATAAATCTTTCAAAATGATATGGTAACAGAGTGATAAATCCGTCAACTCTTTTAACTGCAAGCCTGTCAACTCCTCCCACTTATCCAAGCGATATTGGAGAGTATTCCGGTGAATATAAAGTTGCTGAGCTGCCTTGGTCACAACTGCTCCATTTTCCCACAAGGCTAAGATAATCTCGGTTAATTGCTCTTGTCCTTCTATAAGCTGATGCAGTTTCTTCTTCAGAGGAAGAAGAGTGCCCTTAGCCTCGTCTAAGCCCCATAAAAAGAGCTGTGAGAAAGGTAAAACCAAAGATTGCTGATAGCGATTCAACCATTGAGTGAAGAGGCTGTTCTCGGCTTGATAGAGTTGTGGCAACTCGTCTTTCACCGATCTGGGCCAGACTTGTCCAATCAAAACAGCCAAACGCAGGTTAAAGTCATATTCAACAGCTGACAAGACATCCCTCAGCAAATCTTTAACAGCCAATTGTTGCCCCTGATCAAGAACAAAAACATAGTCTTGTGGACTAGTCTGAAAGTAAGCAACCTTATTGGTCAAAAGAGTTCGCATCATATCTAGCCAGGCCGAAATAGATTCTGTCTCATAATGAAAAAGGTGACAATGGATGAACTGCAGCGCCTCAACCTCATGGGGGAGCGTCTCTTCGGACTCAGATACTAAATACCTATACCAGGGATTTTGTAAAAAAACGGACTCTTTTTCTGTCAGTAGAGCAAGCAGTCGCTGTTCTCGATCCGTTAAATCTTCTGTCGTCAAAACCAGCCAATGTTGCTGGTCAAGACGAAGCGAGAAATGCTGGCTATCTTGACTGGGTTTATTTTGTAGACTAGCCTTTGGAAATAAAGCCAGCAATTCATTTGTTTTCATGAGTAGCTTCCTCCACTCGTTTGATGCACCAGTCAATTAATTCTTCTAAGCGTTCGATTGCTCCAGTCATATGCAGGTAGCCCATGACTGCTTCAAATCCTGTAGACATGCGGTAGGTAACAATATCCGCATTCTTAGCCTTGGTGTGGCTGTTGGCATTGCGGCCACGCTTGTAGATATCCTCTTCCTTCTCCGTTAGAATCCCTTCTTCCAGCATGAGAGAGATGAGATTAGCTTGAGCCTTGGCAGAAACGTACTTGGTCGCTTCCCTATGCAGCTGATTGGGCTTGGTCAATCCCTGAAAAATCAGGTGACGCCGGATATACATGGAGTAGACAGCATCTCCCTCAAAGGCGAGAGCAATACCGTTAATCAGGTTGACATCAGTCACGGGTCCACCTCACTCCGTCCTTAGTATCCAAAAGCTTGATCCCCTGAGCGGCTAATTCATCCCGAATACGGTCTGCAGTTGCAAAGTCTCGATTAGCACGCGCTGCTTGGCGTTCCTCAATCAAGCGCTCAATGTCTGCGTCCAAAACTTCTTCTACAAAGACGATACCAAAAACTTCTAAGAGCTTGGCAAAGGCTGCCTTAACTTCAGCGGTGTAATTGCCAGAGTTGATCCACTTGGCTAACTCGAAGACAACCGTTATACCGTTGGCTGCATTGAAATCTTCATCCATAGCAGCGGTGAATTTATCCAGAAAGACCTGAAGCTGATCAGAGTCTGCCTGACCAGTGAAAGATTGCTCATAGGTATTCTTCAAATACTTGAGATTGGTCGCTGCATCATGAACAGCTTTTTCTGTGAAATTAATGGGCTTGCGGTAATGCTGGGTAGCAAAGAAGAAACGTAGCACCTGACCATCAATGGTCTTCAGGGCATCGTGAACAGTGATAAAATTACCTAAGGACTTGGACATCTTAACATCGTCAATGTTGACAAAGCCATTATGCATCCAGTAGTTGGCAAAAGTCTGACCAGTCTTGGCTTCTGATTGGGCGATTTCATTGGTATGGTGAGGAAATTCTAGGTCTGCTCCTCCACCGTGGATATCAATGGTATTCCCCAAAATCTCCGTTGACATGACCGAACACTCAATGTGCCAGCCCGGACGACCTGCTCCCCAAGGGCTGTCCCAGGAAATCTCACCTGGCTTAGCTGCCTTCCAGAGAGCAAAGTCCACTGGATTTTCCTTACGAGCAGTCTCCTCATCTGTCCGACCAGAAGCACCCAACTCCAAGTCTGCCAAAGTTTTGTTGGCTAGTTTGGCATAATTGTGAGACTTTTCCACGCGGAAGTAGACATCGCCCTCTGACTCATAGGCATAGCCTTTGTCAACCAAGTCCTCAACAAAACGGATGATGTCAGCCATAAACTCCACCACCCGCGGATGGCGAGTCGCGGGTTTCACGCCCAAAGCTGTCACATCCTCACGAAAGGCAGCAATGTACTTGTTCGCAACCTCTTGAGGCGTGATGCCTTCTTCCTTGGCGCGATGGATAATCTTATCATCTACATCTGTAAAATTGGAAATATAATTGACCTCAAATCCCCGATACTCAAAATAGCGACGAACTGTGTCAAAAGCTACTGTTGAGCGGGCATTGCCGACATGGATATAGTTATAAACCGTCGGACCGCAGACATACATGCGAACCTTGCCCTCTTCAATGGGCACAAATTCACGTAGGCTGCGGGTCATGGTGTCGTAAATTTTAATCATGCGGTCCACTCCCTTCTCTATTTCTGACTTTTTCGGCTGAAAACCAGCTCTGCAAAAGGGCCAAATTGTCTGAGGCTATCCAGTTGGTAAAAGCGCTGCCCTTCCTCTTGGGTAAAGAGGGGAACCCCCTTTCCTAGGATAAGGGGCGCTATCTGAATAATGAGGTGGTCGAAAAGATCCGCATCCAAGAGCGGTCCTACCAAGGAATTACCACCAATCACAAAGACATTTTTGCCTCTGTCAATCTGGTGAACAAAGTCCACCACATCCCCAGCTACTGGCTGGTAATTGCTGACAGGCAGGTGCCTATCATGCGTAAAGACATAGTTTTCCGTAGCTTGATAAAAACTTTCTACATCTTGCAAATCTTGGATTTCCTCAAAGGTCCGCTTGCCCATGATGGTGATATCCATTTGCCTGTAAAAGTCATCATAGCCTGTATCCTCTACAGAACCAAGCTGATGCAGCCAGTCTATCCTGTGCTGGCTGTCTGCCAAGTAGCCATCCATGGTGATACAGCCGTAAAAATATACTGCCATTCTTGTAGTTACCTTTCTAGTTCCTTTGCTATTGTCAAAGCGATAGTGAAAAAAGTCATGGCATCAGCTGTCCGCTCTTCATGGCGAGCATCCCAGGTTCGGTTATGATGATCCACATAGTCAGCTGTGTAGAAGAACTGATAGACTTTACTCTTGCGAAATTGACTCCAAGCCATGATAGCTGAAGCTTCCATGTCCACCACTTTGGCTCCAGCAGCCAAGCGACGCTTGACCTTATCAGGCGTTTCTCGATAAAAGGCATCAGTCGTCCAAGACTTGGTGCGGATATGCTCGATATTGTGCTTGTCAAAGATGGCTTCCAGCTCGATCAGCAGAGACTCGTCATAGGCTACTCCGTCACCCGGTGGGGCATAGTGATAACTAGTCCCTTCATCTCGCAAAGCAGCAGCTGGCAGGATGATCTTATCCGCCTCAATTGAGCTATCCAAAACACCACAGGAACCTAGAATGATAAAATTTTTGAAGCCTCTGACCGCCAATTCCTCCAGTTGGCCAACTATCATGGGAGCCCCAATTGGAGCCAACATAACTGCTATCTTGCTAGGTCCTTGGCGGTAAATATACCATGGATGCTGGCCGTTTATGCTTTTCAAATAGCCTCCTGGATAGACTTCTTCTGACTCAATCAAACGTTTCAGAATTTCGCCATTAAAGGACAGGATGATGGTTTCACACACTTCACCCTTATCATGGACTGGCTTTTCAGTTGGCTCAATGACTGCTGCTACATCTTCAAATTCCTCTAATAGCATAACTTCTCTTTCTTTAAGGCTCCAGCAAATCCGCCCTCATTTTATTTAGACGGCGCAGTTTGGTCTCATCTTTTTTGGCTTCACTGATATAATGAGCCCATTCTTGCTGGTGGCTAGGTGGCAGTTTGATAAAGCGCTCCTTAGCAAGACCATCCAAGTGTTCTTGCAACTCAAGAACTGCCTGGTTCAAGATTGCATCTGATAAATCTGACATGTCGGTTCCTCCTGTCATACTTCACCTCGATAACTTTGCCCTTTCCTACAGACTTGACGAATGGTGGCTGGCCTCACGGGCATGCTCTAGTTTGTCTAAATAATATTCTCGTTTTTCTTCTACTTCATGGATAGTCGGCTCATCCTTCTCGCCGTGAACACGGACAAGCTTCGCTGGAACTCCGACCACCGTCACATCACTAGGCACATCAGATACAACCACTGCACCCGCCCCAACTTTGGCTTTCTCTCCAATTTCAATAGGGCCAATCACCTGAGCGTGGGCCGAAATCAGCGCCCCTTTTCGGACAGTCGGATGACGTTTGCCCGTATCTTTTCCTGTACCACCTAAGGTAACACCGTGGTAAAGCATAGCGCCCTTCTCCACAACAGCTGTCTCTCCAATCACTAGACCACTGCCGTGGTCAATAAAGACACCTGATTCAATCTGGGCTCCAGGGTGAATCTCTATCTGAGTCCAAAAGCGCCAGAATTGACTGTGCATTCTTGCTAATAACTTAAAACCATGCTTCCACAAAAAATGAGAAAGACGATGAGCTGCCAAGGCTTTAATCCCTGGATAAGTCAAGAGGACCTCTAGGGAATTTCGAGCTGCTGGATCATTTTCTTTTACAATATCAATGGTTTCTTTCCACCACCCCATCTTCTTCTCCTTTCATGATGTAAAAAACAAGGGAGCTGGCCCAAGAATTGCAACGCAACTGAGCCCTACTACTCCTTGTTTGTCTTTTATTCTTCTGTTTGAGCAAGAGGTGCTTCTTCATGTTTCTTATGAGGATGCCCCTTACCATGATGCTTATCATGGTGCTTGTCTGATTTTTCAGGTTTAGGTGGACGTGGTAAAAGAGCCTTCATGGAAGCATCTACCCGGCCTTTGGCATCAATCTTGATCACCTTGACATCCACTTCATCACCGATTTGTACAACGTCCTCGACATTATTGGTCCGAGTCCAAGCTAGCTCTGAGATGTGAACCAGGGCATCTGTCTTGTCAAAGAGATTGACAAAGGCACCGAATTTCTCAATCCGAACAACCTTGGCATGGTAAACTTCATCCACTTTTGCTTCGCGGACCAAGCCAGCAATGATTTCCTTAGCACGATTGATGGCGTCTTGGTCGCTAGAGTAGATGGACACATTTCCTTCTTCATCAATGTCAATCTTAACACCGGTCTCAGCGATAATCTTATCAATGGTTTCCCCACCTTTTCCGATGACAATCTTGATCTTGTCCACATCAATCTTGATGGTGTCGATTTTCGGAGCAGTTGGAGCCAACTCAGGACGTGGAGCTGGAATTGTCGCTTCAATCAAGTCCAGAATTTCAAAGCGGGCTTTCTTAGCCTGAGCAAGAGCTTCTGTCAAGATCTCGGCGGTAATCCCTTCAATCTTAATATCCATCTGCAGGGCAGTAATCCCTTCGCGAGTACCAGCTACCTTAAAGTCCATATCACCAAAATGGTCTTCCAAACCTTGAATGTCCGTCAGAACCGTGTAGTTGCTGCCGTCTGAAATCAAGCCCATGGCAATACCGGCAACCGGTGCCTTAATCGGCACACCACCAGCCATCAGAGCCAAAGTGCCCGCACAGATAGAGGCCTGTGAAGAAGAGCCGTTTGACTCCAAGACTTCTGCTACCAGACGGATAGCATAAGGAAACTCTTCCAAGCTAGGCAAGACTTGCTCCAAGGCACGTTCCCCAAGAGCACCGTGTCCGATTTCACGACGACCAGGAGCACCATAACGGCCTGTCTCTCCGACAGAATATTGCGGGAAATTATAGTGGTGCATGAAGCGTTTCTTGTATTCTGGATCCAAACCGTCAACGATTTGCGTTTCGCCCATTGGTGCCAGAGTCAGAACAGACAAGGCTTGGGTTTGCCCACGAGTAAAGAGACCAGAACCATGCACGCGCGGCAGGTAATCCACTTCCGCATCCAGCGGACGGATTTCATCAACCTTACGACCGTCAGGACGGACCTTATCTTCCGTAATCAAACGACGCACTTCCGCGTGCTCCATTTGTTCCAAAATTTCAGCCACATCACGCATGATACGGTCGAATTCTTCGTGGTCCGCGTATTTCTCTTCATAGACTGCTGTAACTTGGTCTTTGACAGCCTGAGTTGCGGCTTCACGCGCCAGCTTTTCTTCTACCTGAACAGCCTTTTGCAAGTCACTGTTATAGGCTGCGATGATCTCTGCCTGCAGTTCTTCATCAACGTGCAGCAATTCTACTTCTGCTTTTTCCTTGCCGACTGCTGCGACAATTTCTTCTTGGAAGGCAATCAATTCTTTGACCGCTTGGTGCCCTTTGAGAAGAGCTTCCAGCATGATATCTTCAGACAGTTCCTTGGCTCCAGATTCTACCATGTTGATGGCATCTTTGGTACCAGCCACTGTCAGTTCCAAAAGTGAAACTTCTTTTTGTTCCTTGCTAGGGTTGATGATAAATTCACCATCTACATAGCCGACTTGAACTCCTGCGATAGGGCCGTTAAAAGGAATATCTGAGATAGAAAGAGCCAGAGAGCTACCGAACATAGCAGCCATTTGAGGCGAAGCATCTTCGTCATAAGATAGAACGGTATTGATAACCTGAACTTCATTGCGGAAGCCTTCCGCAAACATAGGGCGAATTGGACGGTCAATCAAGCGGGCGGTCAAAGTCGCATCCGTTGATGGACGGCCTTCGCGCTTGTTAAAGCCACCAGGGTATTTCCCAGCTGCATACATTTTTTCCTCATAGTTGACCTGCAATGGGAAAAAGTCACCAGTAGCCATCTTTTTGGACATGGTTGCCGCAGTTAAAACGGTACTTTCTCCATATCGAACAACGGCGCTGCCATTTGCCTGCTTTGCAACCTGACCGGTTTCAACTACCAGCTCACGACCTGCAAAAACGGTTTTAAAAACTTGTTTTGTCATAAAGACTCCTTGCCGAGCACATGCTCAAATTTTTTTCATACGCCTTGGCTACAAAGATCAAGATACTAAGCCGTTAAGCAACTCATAGGAGGTGTTCAGTTAGCACTGTGACTTTAATTTCATGGTCTTAGTAGCTTATTATATCCTCATCTTTGTATCAAGCACGTACAGACCTTATTTTACCACAATTTCAAGCAAAAGAAAAAGACTGAAAATGGCTTTTTTTCTATAAAAGCACTGAAAATCTATTTTTCTTTTCTATAGCTGATTATAGTTGGCTGTCAGAGTTCGTTTTTCCCCTTTCGATTTGTCAAACAAGATGGTGGTAAAGCCACTATTCACTTTTCAAAGAGGTCTTCTTGCTTTATAATAAATACAGTGATTCATTTCAAACATGTAAAGGAGACAATCGTGCCAGAACATCAAACAGTTGAAAAGAAAGATTTTTTCTCGCTCCTTGCGACAGTCTTAGTCTGCTTTGCAGGCATCTTATCTGAAACCAGTATGAATGTGACCTTCCCGCATCTAAGTAAGGTCTTTGGCTTAGGATTGGGAACGCTGCAATGGATTACGACAGGGTATTTGTTAGCAGTGGCTATTACGATTACTTTAGGAGCGACCTTGGCCCACAATTGGAAAGAGAGAACCATCCTCTTTACCTCTTTGGCCAACTTTTGCTTGGGAACTCTGATTGCCATGTTGGCTTCAAGCTTTCCCATCTTGATGGTAGGGAGAATCCTACAAGGAGGAGCTACTGGATTAGCCATTCCTTTGCTCTTTAACTTGATCGTTGAGCGTATTCCTAAGCAAAAAATCGGAACCTACATGGGCTTATCTGGGATGGTGGTCAGCCTAGCACCAGCAATTGGTCCGACTTACGGTGGTTTTATGATTAGTCGTTTTGACTGGCATATGATTTATACCTTAATTCTTCCTGTTCCAATCATTTCCTTTATCCTTGGCTTTTTCTTTTTAAGAAATTCCGAGAAGTCTAGGAAACGCGCCTTTGATATCCTCTCATTTACCCTCTTAGCAAGCTCACTCGTCTTTGCTATTATAGCCATCTCCAGCTTAGAAGAAGGACATATCGATTGGCTCTATCTTGTTCTCTGCATAGTGCCACTAGCTTGCTTCATCTATCGGAGCTTGAAAATTGACCATCCCTTCTTAGATATTCGTATCTTAAAGCAACCAACGGTCTTATTGGCTATTTTACCCTTCTTTATTTTTCAATTTATAAACCTATCGACTAATTTTCTGATTCCCAACTTCCTGGTCATAGAAAAAGACATTTCAACCGCTCAGGCAGGCTTCGCACTGCTTCCAGGAACCATGCTCGGAGCCTTCCTCTCTCCTGCCTTTGGCAAACTCTATGATACAAAAGGTCCTAAACCAACCCTTTTTACAGGAAATTCACTTCTTTTCCTGGCTGTACTCTTGCTCCTTATCTTCACAAAAGAACTCACCCTAACAGCTGTTATTGCGATTTATATTTGCTTTACCTTGGGGCGAAACATGGCCTTTAATAACACACTTGCCCTAGCGACGACTCAAGTTGATAAAGAAAAAACTGCAGATACGACCGCGCTCTTTCAGCTGGCCCAGACCTTTGCGGGCGCTATAGGTACTGCAGTTACAGCTGTCATCGCCAATCAAGCTCCCAATATGACAAAAGGAACTCAAAACGTCTTTACCCTTTTATTGGGCCTGGTTATCTTCGTCTTCTTGTCTTATATACTGCTTTTTAAAAAGATTGCTGCAAAGAAACATTGACTTTTATCCTTGACCTGATAAACATCTAAAATTTCCGACTTATCCTTCTCCCCCAAAGACATTTTGGGGGATTTTTTGCTATACTATTTCTATATATGACAAAAGGAGTATACTATGGAACAAAAACATCGTTCTGAATTTCCAGAAAATGAACTCTGGGACCTAACGGCCCTTTACCAAGATCAAGAGGACTTCCTGCGAGCCATTGAGAAGGCCAGAGAGGATATCAAAAAATTTGTCCGCGATTACCAAGGTAATCTCAGCACTTTCGAAGATTTTGAGCGGGCATTTGCTGAGTTAGAGCAGATTTATATCCAAATCAGCCATATCGGCAACTACGGTTTTATGCCACAGACCACTGACTTTGGTGACGAGATCTTTGCACAGATTGCCCAAGCAGCTATGGAGTTTGAGACGGAAGCCAATGTCGCACTCAGCTTCTTTGACGACGCCCTGGTCGGTGCAGATGAAGCTGTCTTAGAAAAACTAGGTCAAGAGCCCCATCTGACTTCAGCCATCCGTCAGGCTAAAATCAAAAAAGCCCACTATCTGGGAGCAGATGTCGAAAAAGCCTTGACTAATCTGGGCGAAGTCTTCTACAGTCCACAGGATATTTACACCAAGATGCGGGCTGGCGACTTTGCTATGGCTGACTTTGAAGTGGACGGCAAAGTATACAAAAACAGCTTTGTCACCTATGAGAATTTCTACCAAAACCATGAAAATGCAGAAATCCGCGAAAAATCTTTCCGCTCTTTCTCTGAAGGCCTTCGCAAGCACCAAAATGCCGCTGCAGCTGCCTATCTGGCTCAGGTCAAGTCTGAAAAATTACTGGCTGACATGAAGGGCTATGACTCTGTCTTTGACTACTTGCTAGCTGAGCAAGAAGTTGATCGTTCTATGTTTGACCGACAGATCGACTTGATTATGAGCGAATTTGCCCCAGTAGCTCAGAAATACCTCAAGCATGTCGCTAAGGTAAACGGACTTGAAAAAATGACCTTTGCCGACTGGAAACTGGACTTGGACAGCGAGCTCAATCCCGAAGTCAGCATTGATGATGCCTATGACCTCGTCATGAAGTCAGTCGAGCCACTCGGACAAGAGTATTGTCAAGAAGTTGCCCGCTACAAGGAAGAACGCTGGGTCGACTTTGCGGCCAATGCCGGAAAGGACTCTGGAGGCTATGCTGCGGATCCTTATCGGGTTCACCCTTATGTCCTCATGAGCTGGACTGGTCGCATGAGTGATGTCTATACTCTGATTCACGAAATTGGTCACTCTGGTCAGTTTATCTTCTCTGACAATCACCAAAGCTATTTCAACGCCCACATGTCCACCTACTATGTGGAAGCTCCGTCTACCTTTAATGAGCTCCTGCTCAGCGATTATCTGGAGCGCCAATTTGATAACCCACGCCAGAAACGCTTTGCCCTAGCTCACCGTCTGACGGATACTTACTTCCACAACTTCATCACCCACTTGCTGGAAGCTGCCTTCCAACGCAAGGTCTATACTTTGATTGAAGAAGGCGGAACCTTCGGTGCAAGCAAACTCAATGCTATCATGAAAGAAGTCTTGACAGACTTCTGGGGCGATGCCGTTGAGATTGACGACGACGCTGCCGCCCTGACTTGGATGCGTCAAGCCCACTACTACATGGGGCTGTACAGCTATACTTACTCCGCAGGTCTGGTCATCTCTACTGCTGGCTACCTACATTTGAAAAATGACGAAAATGGTGCCCGTGACTGGCTGGAGCTACTCAAATCTGGCGGCAGCAAGACTCCGCTTGAGTCGGCTATGATTATCGGAGCAGATATTTCGACAGACAAACCACTCCGCGATACCATCCAGTTCTTGTCTGACACAGTTGATCAGATTATTGCCTACAGCGAAGAGTTGGGGGAATAAGTCCATATCTTTAGAATCAGACTCAGATGAATCATCTGAGTCTGATTTTTTCTTTTAAAAAACAAAATCAAATCTGTATTTTAAAATTTTACAAAAATATCTATTGAAAACGCTTCCTTTTTGTGGTATGATGTCCTTGGATATATATCCGAAGGGAGAAAAATTATGAAAAAATGGTTATTTTTAACAGCTTTGACTGCACTACTGCTTGGAGCTTGCTCAACAGAGAATGAGGTTTCCCAAGAAAACACCGATAAACAGATAGGCTTCGTTCAAAAAGAGGATAAAAATAGTTTAGAGAAAGCGGAAAAAGAAAAATTAGAGAAAGAGAAAAAAGAAAAAGAACAACAGGAAAAAGAGAAAAAGACTGAGGAAGAAAGAAAACTACGAGAAGAAGAGGAAAGAAAAAAACAAGAAGAAGAGAGGAAAGCTCGCGAAGAACAAGAAAGAAGAGATGCGGAAGCCAAACAAATTGCAGAGCAAGCAGAGGCAACTGTTCAACAACTAGAAAACAATCAAGTTCAAGACTACGTTGCTCCTGCTCAAGCTGCAGTTGAGCGTGTTGCTGATGAAAATATAAAGTCTAAATTGGTATATCGTATTGGACTTGTTCAAAATGCGATTAATATTAGGGCCCAACAAGCTGCAGAAGCTGAACAAGCACGCCAAGCTGCAGAAAGACAAGCTACAGAAAATCAGATAGTAGAACAGCAAGAATCAGTAGCTGCCGGTGGATATTTTAAAGATTATAGAGGCAGATGGCATCGTCCCAACGGTCAATACGCTTCAAAAAAGGAAATAGCAAATGCAGGGTTGGCATGGTAACATTAGATCTGCTCAGTATCCATCAGGCAATATGTATATGCTTAACCACTCCGCGACACCATCCAATTCCTGTCTGACACAGTTGATCAGATTATTGCCTACAGCGAGGAGTTGGGGGAGTAAATGAAGAGTAAGCTCGCTATAAAATAATGCTTTTCTGTTATTAATCATTCTTGAAATTGGCTTATCTATAGCCATTTTCAAGAAGGCCGTTGAAGTTCGTGATGTTAGAACTGAACTTGCTATTCAGTTACTACTGAAAAAATTTGATGTTTAAATAATATAAAGTCATCTACGGATGGCTTTTTGATAAGTTACTAGAAATGTAGAGGTACTAAGGATGTATCAAGAATTACAAAGAAAAGTGACAGAAGAAAGACCAAGCTATAGCCAAGAAGAAATCCAGTGGTTACTGAAGCATTTGGGAGATCCCTCACCAGAAATTCGCGACGACCTCGTTTTTATAAGCTTAGCTAGAGGGATTCAAGAAGAGCTATTTACAGAGAAACAATTCCATTTCATTGTTGAGGAAATTTTATCTGATGGAGGACTAGAGAAAGAGATTCATAAGATAGGGTTGCCAACGCTTGAACGTTCTTTTAGGGCACTTATTTATGCAAATCTCCTGTCTGCAGATGCCAATCAGCAATCGATTTTTTATCAGGAATTAAAAGGAGAAATTCGCAATATCATTTTAAATCAAGGCTTGCACTATCTTTCAAAAGAAAAGGATACAACAGGTTTTTCAAGTCAATATGGTTGGGTTCACGCTTTTGCGCATGGTGCTGATCTCTTGACAGAGGTAGTTTGTCATCCAGAATTTCCTAAAAACAGAGTTCATGAAGTAATTGACATACTTGACCAACTATTTAAAAGAATTTCGATTCGTTTTACAAACGATGAGGATTGGCGTTTAGCAAGAGTACTTTATGAACCCATTTTACAAGGAAAGTTAGAGCAAGAACAAGTAGTTTCTTGGATAAAAGCTATTGATTTTACGTTAGAAGAGACTGAAGATTTTTATAAATTTTCCAACTTCAGATCCTGTCTGTTGGAAGTTTATGTTCAACTTGATCAGAGAAACATTTTACAAAATGAGTTAAGAAAGACTATTCAATCTTTTCAATACTAAGGATAAGCTAGTCGTTTTATGATTTTCAAAAAATTTTCAAGTCACTTTTCTTGAATCCGATTACTTCTTTTGATAGACTAGTGCTTAGTTTTAGAAAAAGGAGACAGAAAATGAAAAAGTTTTTTGCTGAATTAATCGGTACATTCATGCTTGTGTTTGTAGGAACAGGCGCAGTTGTTTTTGGTAATGGTGTAGAGGGCCTTGGTCATCTGGGAATTGCTCTTGCATTTGGTTTGTCAATCGTTGCCGCTGCTTACTCTATCGGTACGATTTCCGGAGCTCACCTTAATCCTGCAGTATCTATTGCTATGTTTGCAAACAAGCGTTTGTCGTCTAAGGATCTTGTGAACTACATCCTTGCACAAGTTCTTGGGGCCTTTATTGCTTCAGCGACAGTATACTTCCTCTTGGCTAATTCAGGTATGCCAACTGCCAGCCTAGGTGAAAATGCCTTGGCAAATGGTGTAACTATCTTTGGTGGCTTCTTATTTGAAGTCATTGCAACCTTCTTGTTTGTCTTGGTTATCATGACCGTGACTTCTTCAAGCAAGGGCAACAGCTCAATCGCTGGCCTCGTAATTGCCTTGACTTTGGTAGTGATGATCTTGGTTGGTCTCAATATCACAGGCCTTTCAGTTAACCCAGCTCGTAGCTTGGCACCAGCTCTTCTTGTAGGTGGTGTAGCCTTGCAACAAGTTTGGATCTTCATCTTAGCTCCAATTGTTGGTGGCCTTCTTGCAGCAGTCGTTGCCAAAAACCTTCTTGGAACGGAAGAATAATTGAAAATAAAAAAAGCCTTGCTCCTAATCTTGAGGAACAGGGCTTTTTCTTTAAACATTAAAAGACACTCCCATTTTACTTACGGGAGTGTATTAACTTTAACTCAATTCAGCAACGATTGCTTTGATTTGTTCTGCAGTATGAACACCTGCAACTTGTTTAACTACTTGGCCATCTTTTTTAAATAAAAGTGTTGGAATAGACATAATTCCAAAGGAACGAGCTGTCAGTGGATTTTCATCCACATCTATTTTGACAATTTTAAGTTTATCTTCTGAAAATTCTTCCGATAGTCTATCTAAGACTGGTCCTTGCATTCGACAAGGTCCACACCATGTTGCCCAAAAATCAACTAAAACTAAGCCATCCTTTGTTTCTTGCTCAAATGTTGCATCTGTAATTGCTTTTACCATTATTTTTATCTCCTTTTAATCAAACTTTGTCAAATCCTGCTTCATCAGGAAAAAGAATACATCGCCATAAGTCCCATGATAATCCAAATCGTGCCCATTATAGGTCAGTTTCTGAACCGGATAATAATCCGCAACCCCAATCAAGCAGGCCTGCTGAGACTGTTCAAATGCTTGATAAGACTCAAAGGTCATCTTCCGCTCTTGCTTGACAGCATCCAAATAAGTAATTTCAATCATAACTTCTCCTTTTCAAAACTACTCTTGTAATTTTTATTTTATGATTACATTGTAATCTCTTTTGTTACATCTGTCAAATAAAACGACTCAGAGAAATTCATTCACTTTTAAAGTTACTCACCGATTGACTGACAAACAAAAAAAGCCTCCCATCGGAAGACCTTTCCATAGAAATAAGAAAAAACAGGCTCAATGCCCCTTGTGCTTTTCCAATCGTTTTTGCTGTTTGAGTTCAAATTTCCTTTGCTTAGCCAGTTCTTTCTGCTGCTTGCGCTTGACTTGAGCGATTTTCTTTTGCTCTTCAAATTGCAGCTTCAGCGCTTCCTGAGACTTTGAAGACCGTGAAGCCATCTGCTCCTTTTTAGCCTGTCTCTGCAAGCGTTTAGGACTGACCGACTTAGTCTTCTCCTTCACCCTGATGCTAGGACTAAACTGCAACCGATGATAATAACGGTTTAGAAAGTCCAACAATTCCTGCGTGCTAGGCTCTGCACCAAAGGTGACTCGGCAAACTCTATAAGATTGAGCATGTTCCTGCTCGAAAAGACCATGCCAAAAGCCCTCTTCAAAATAAACTGTCAGCGTCATTGAAATCTTATCCATGACAGCACCTCCTTTAAAAATCCCTAAGAATGGACAACCAAGGAGGAAGGTTACTGACAAAAAATGGATTTTTTGCGTCTGGACTACCAACCAGAACTGTGTTTTTATCTTAGTAGCTACAGTCTAGCAAGATTTTCTAAAAAATTCAAGATTATCGGAATCTCGCCGAGATGACTAAATTGGATTTTCTTGCATGAAATCTAGAAAAGTCAAAACACAAGAAAACTCTCTCCTTGTAAAATTCCCTTATTTCCGCTATAATACTACAAATACTGAAAGGAGAGAACTATGAAGTATATTTGGGCTTTCTTAGCAACCTTGTGCTTGGTTGGACTAGGTCTTTTCTTCTACTTGTCCCAAACCAAACCAATTCATACTCCTCCTAAGCGCGAAAGTACACAAACAGCTTCTAGTGAGAAGAGTGACAAGCAACCGACTCCGACAGAAGATATCGTGTCTGAAGACTATAGTGTTTCATACGACGACAAGCAGCTATACGGAAAGATTACTGCTCCTTCTGACTACAAGAGTAAAAAATTACCGACTATTGTTATCGCACATGGATTAAACAACACCCTTGAGCAATATGAAATGTACAGCCAGCTGTTGGCAAAGCAAGGTTATCTGGTTTACAGCTTTGATTTCTACGGCGGTAGCCGCCAATCGAAGAGTGGTGGGCAAGATATGCTGAATATGTCGGTCAAGACCGAACTCACAGACTTGACCCAAGTCATGGAAAAGCTGAGTTCCGAGGCCTTTGTAGATAAGAGCAAAATGAGCTTATTCGGAGCCAGCCAAGGCGGTGTCGTTGCTAGTCTCTATGCTGCTACTTATCCGGACCGCGTACACAAACTCCTGCTCATCTTTCCGGCTTTCGTTCTTTTTGACGATGCCAAGGAGACCTATCATGAGCTAGGGAGTCCTGACTTCGACCAACTTCCCGATAACCTGACAAACCACAATGTTACTCTAGGGAAGATTTATCTAATTGATGCTTTAGGTATTGACATCCAGGCAGAGTTAGCCAAAATCACAGCTCCGACCCTTATTATCCACGGCACTGATGATGCAGTCGTTCCCTACCAGTATGCGGTCGAAGCCAGTCAGACGATTCCAAATGCAGAGCTAATCACTGTAGAAGGCGGAGAACATCGCATTGACGAAAGATTTGCTATCACTGCCGCTCCTGCCATCCAAAAATTCTTGAAAGAGTAAATTTGCTGATAGAAAAAGTTCTTCTAAAATTATGGAAGAACTTTTTATTTGGAAAAATTAGAAGAATTAGACTAGGAAACGACATTTGAACATCTTAAAACGAATTAAGGGGAAAGGCGAATAATCGTGCTCCGAAACCCAGAAAACTGTTTTGAGCTCAGGCTAAAATCCATGAAAAAAGCTACCCAATTAGAGTAGCTTCATTATCAAGATATGCTCAATTGAACACGGCCTAAGCACTTGGCAAAAAAGATAAAATCT
>OIXV01001203.1_pt1 | contig 23362 bp, 18 predicted proteins | sample 1587771 | NCBI WGS metagenome assembly OIXV01 (sample SAMEA3888893, study PRJEB22519) | human gut metagenome | biome: human gut; feature: human-associated habitat; material: faeces | place: Denmark | collected 2010
TCCTCTATATCCTCGACGAGCCGTCCATCGGCCTGCACCAGCGCGACAACGACAAGCTGCTCGCCACGCTCAAGAGACTGCGCGACCTTGGCAACACGCTCATCGTCGTCGAGCACGATGAGGACACGATGCGCGCGGCGGACTACCTCATCGACATCGGCCCCGGCGCGGGCGCGCACGGCGGTCAGGTCGTGGCCTGCGGCACGCCGGCAGCGGTCATGGCAAACCCGAATTCCCTGACCGGCCAGTATTTGAGCGGAAAGAAAAAGATCGGAGTGCCGAAAGAGCGCCGAAGAGGCAACGGCAATTTCCTCACCGTGCGCGGCGCGCAGGAAAATAACCTCAAAAACCTCGACGTCTCGCTCCCGCTCGGCACGTTCACGTGCGTCACGGGCGTGTCCGGCAGCGGCAAATCGTCGCTCGTCAACGAGATCATCTATAAAAAGCTCGGCGCGGACTTAAACCGCATGAAGGTCCACCCCGGCCGCTGTAAGGCCATCGAGGGCGAGGAATTCCTCGACAAGGTCATCTGCATCGACCAGAGCCCCATCGGCCGCACGCCGCGCTCCAACCCCGCAACGTATACGAATTTATTTAACGACATCCGCGACCTCTTCGCCTCGACCCCGGACGCGAAGGCGCGCGGCTATGCCGCGGGCCGCTTCAGCTTCAATGTCCGCGGCGGCCGGTGCGAGGCCTGCTCGGGCGACGGTCAGCTCAAGATCGAGATGCACTTCCTGCCCGATATCTATGTGCCCTGCGAGGTCTGCAAGGGCAAGCGCTACAACCGCGAAACGCTCGAGGTCCACTACAAGGGCAAGAGCATCGCGGACGTGCTGGAAATGACCGTGGAGGAGGCGCTCGAATTCTTCCGCGACCTTCCAAAGCTCGAAGCGAAGCTCCGCACGCTCAGCGAGGTCGGCCTCGGCTATATCCGCCTCGGCCAGTCGTCTACGACGCTCTCCGGCGGCGAAGCCCAGCGCGTCAAGCTCGCGACCGAGCTTTCTAAGCGCTCCACGGGGCGCACCATCTATATCCTCGACGAGCCGACCACGGGTCTCCACACGGACGATGTGAAAAAGCTCCTTGAGGTTTTGCAGCGCCTTGTCGACGCGGGCAACACCGTGCTCGTTATCGAGCACAATCTGGACGTCATCAAGTGCGCGGATTATCTGCTCGACCTCGGCCCCGAGGGCGGCAGCGGCGGCGGAACGCTCGTCACCTGCGGCACGCCCGAGGAGGTCGCCGCGTGCGAGCAGTCCTATACGGGCCAGTATCTCAGGAAAATGCTGCGTTAAGATTCACCCATCGCCCGTCCGCGCCGTAGAATGGCGCGAGGTGATGATATGCGGCTTTTACAGGACGGCGTTGTCGCGGCGCTCGCTGCCATCGGCTTAACGGCGGTGATTTTTCTGCTCGTTTCGGCCATCGTGCACCCGCGGCGGCGCGGCACCATCCCCGCCACGGCGGTCATCGAGACGTGCGGCGAGGCAAAGACGCTCGAATACACGGTGCGCGCGCTGCTGCGATCGCGCTATGAAGAGGGCGGCTTTTCGCGCGTCGTCATCGTGGACTGCGGCCTTGCCGACGAGCCGCGCCGCGTGGCGGAGCTCTTGTGCCGCAGCGAATACGAGGTCTACCTCTGCCAAAGGGAAGAACTGACCGATTTTTTCACTTAGGAGACAGTTATGGGAGAAGAAACGACCATCATGGGCACGGTCCTGTCCGTCGTTTTCCAGAATGAGGAAAACGGCTATGCCGTGCTGCGCCTTGTGACGGACGACGGCGAGCTTTTAACGCTCGTTGGCTGCGTCCCCTGCGCGGCGCCGGGCGAAAATCTGACGGCGACCGGCTCGTTTTCCTCCCACCCGCAGTACGGCGAGCAGTTTTCCGCGAGCGAGGTCGAGCGGTACCTGCCGTCGAACGAGACGGAGATTTTAAACTACCTCGCTTCCGGCGTCGTGCGCGGCGTCGGCCCAGCGACGGCGGAAAAGCTCGTCGCCAGATTTGGCATCGAGACGCTGCAGGTGCTCGAATCCGAGCCGGAAAAGCTCACGGCCATCAAGGGCATGACCGCCCGCCGCGCGCAGGAGATCTCCGCGGCCTTCAACGAGCAGATGGGCCTTCGCCGCGTGATGGAATTTCTGGCGCATTACGATCTGCCCGCCGCGCTCAGCGTGCCGCTCTACCGGCGCTTCGGCGCAAACGCCATGGCCGCGCTCGAGCGCAACCCGTACTTACTGTCCGACAGCGCGTTCGGCGTGGACTTCTCCGTCTGCGACGAGATCGCGCTTTCGATGGGCTTTGGCGGCGACGCGTCGCTCCGCACCGAGGCGGGGCTGACGTTTGAGCTCTCCCACAACCGCGACGCGGGCGGACACGTCTTCCTCCCGCGCGAAAAGCTCCTCGCCGCGACGGCCCAGCTTTTGGACTGCGATGTCGACGCGGTGGAAAAGAGCCTCGACGATCTCATCGCCATCCACCGCATCGTGCAGGAAGGCGTCGCGAACGTCACGGCCTGCTATTTGCGTCAGTCGTGGGAGGACGAGACCTATGTTGTCACGCGCATCGAGGCGATGCTCGCGGACAAGCCCGACGCCCTGCGCGGCGTGGAGCGCGTCATCTCAGAGATCGAGCGCGAGCAGGGCGTGCAGTACGCGCCCTTACAGCGTCAGGCGGTCGAGCTCGCGGCAAAGGAAGAATTGCTGCTGCTGACCGGCGGTCCCGGCACGGGCAAGACGACGAGCGTGCGCGCCATCGTCGCGCTCTTCGAGCGCATGGGATTGAACGTTCTGCTCGCCGCGCCCACGGGCCGCGCCGCCAAGCGCATGGGCGAGCTCTGCGACCGCGACGCGCAGACCATCCACCGCATGCTCGGCATGACCTTCAACGACCAGACCGGCGAGGTCACCTTCACCAAAGGCGAAAAGGAACCGCTTGAGGCCGATGCGCTCATTGTGGACGAGACCTCCATGGTCGATCTTGCCCTCATGCGCGCGCTGCTCGCGGCGCTGCGCCCGGGCTGCCGCCTTGTGCTCGTCGGCGACCCCGACCAGCTTCCGAGCGTCGGCGCGGGCAACGTCTTTTCCGACCTCATCCGCAGCGGCCGCGCCGCGACCGTCGCCCTGCGCGATATCTTTCGTCAGGCCGGGCAGTCGATGATTGTGCGCAACGCGCACCTCGTCAACACCGGCATGCCGCCCAAGCTCAAAAACGCTGCCGCGAACGACTTTTTCTTCCTTCCCCGCCGCGACAGCGTGCGGCTCGTCGAAACCGTGGTCGAGCTGTGCAAAACAAGGCTGCCCGACAAAATGGGCATCCCCGCGGACGAATTGCAGGTGCTCACCCCGACCCGCCGCGGCGACGCGGGGACGCGGTCGCTGAACTTTGCCCTGCAGGCCGCGCTGAACCCGCCGAAGCCCGGCAAGCAGGAGCGCCGCTTCGGCGAGCTCACCTTCCGCGAGGGCGACCGTGTCATGCAGACGCGCAACGACTACGACGTCGTCTGGCAGAAGGCGGACGGCACGGCGGGCACGGGCATCTTCAACGGCGACGTCGGCAGGATCGCAAAGATCGACCCGAGCGGCGAGCTTTTAGAGATCGTCTTCGACGACCGCACCGCGACCTACACGTCCGACATGCTCGCGGAGCTCGACATGGCCTACGCCATGACCGTACATAAGGCGCAGGGCAGCGAATACCGCGGCGTCGTGTTCGTCGGCGCGCCGTGTGCGCCGTCGCTGATGGTGCGCGGCGTTTTATATACCGCCATCACCCGCGCGCGCGAGCTGCTCGTCATCGTCGGCGACGATTCCGCCGTCAACAAAATGGCGGAGAACGACCGCCGCAGCCGCCGCTACAGCGGCCTCAAATGGCGGCTTCGGAAAGGTGGGGAGGAAAAATGAGCTTTTTGGAATCGCTCGCGTCCTTACTTTTTCCACCGCACTGCGCGTTCTGTGGAAAACCCGGCGTTCACGGCGTGTGTTCTGAGTGCGAAAAAGCCCTCCCCTACTGCAAAACGCCGCTCCATGAGAGAGCGGAGATCGGCGCGTGCCTTGCCCCGCTCAAGTACGAGGGCATCGTGCGCGAGGCGCTGCTGAACTACAAATTCCACGCGGGACAGAGCCGCTGCACGGGCTTTGGCGATGTTTTAGCGCAGGCCGTTGCCGAGCACTTCGGCGGAGAATTCGACATTGTGACCTATGTCCCCGTGTCGAAAAAGCGCAAACAAGAGCGCGGCTACGACCAGTCGTATCTGCTCGCGCGCGAGACCTGCCGCCACTGGAGCGTCGCGCCCGAAACGCTGCTGCAAAAGACGAAGGACAACGTCGCGCAGTCGTCGCTTTCGTCCCGTGAGGAGCGGCAGAAAAACGTCGTCGGCGCATACGTTGCCGTCAATGAGGACAAGATCAAGGACAAACGCATCCTGCTCATCGACGATATCCTCACCACCGGCGCCACGCTCCGCGAGGCCGCGAGAGTTTTACGGGAAGCTGGCGCGGAAAAAGTCATCTGCGCCACCCTCGCCGCGGCGGACGAAGACTGAAGTCTTCAAAAAAGAGGCGGCGCGAGGTCCTGCGTTTCCTTATTTTCCCCTGATACCGTGCGGAAAATCGCGCACAATGCTATTGCAAACTCTATTTCGAGCCGTTATAATGGAAGCATCATGGATAAGTATGAGCATCGCTCATTTTAGTTTTCAGAAAAATAAGAGGTAACACGCTATGTTTTCTTTTACCAAAGACATCGGCATGGATCTGGGCACCGCGTCGGTGCTGATCTACATTAAGGATAAAGGCATCGTGCTCAACGAGCCCTCGGTCGTGGCGCTCGACAAGAACACCGGCAAGCTCTTGAAGGTCGGCGCGGATGCGCAGGCCATGCTGGGCCGCACGCCGGGCAACATCATCGCCATCCGTCCCCTGCGCGAGGGCGTCATCTCCGACTACGAGGTCACCGAGCGCATGATCAAGGAATTCCTGCATAAGGTCATGGGCTTCCAGCTCTTCAAGCCGCGCATCATCATCTGCGTTCCCTCCGGCATCACCGAGGTCGAGGAGCGCGCGGTCATCGACGCGGGTATCCAGGCCGGCGCGCGCCGCGTCTACCTCATTGAAGAGCCTGTTGCCGCCGCCATCGGCGCGGGCATCGACATCACCCAGCCCGAGGGTCACATGATCATCGACATCGGCGGCGGTACGTCCGATATCGCGGTCATCTCGCTCTCCGGCGTCGTTGAGTCCTCTTCTATCAAGATCGCGGGCGACCAGTTCAACGAGGCCGTCGTCAAGTATATGCGCCGCAAGCACAACCTGCTCGTCGGCGAGCGCACGGCCGAGCAGATGAAGATGCAGATCGGCTGCGTCTTCCCGCCGGAGGAGGAAATGACCATGGAGGTCAAGGGCCGCAGCCTTGTCACGGGTCTTCCCGAGCTGATCTCCGTGTCGTCTGCCGAGATGCTCGAGGCCTTTGAAGAGCCCGTCGAGCGCATCATGGAGGAGGTCCACCTCGTGCTCGAAAAGACCCCGCCCGAGCTCGTGGCCGATATCTCCAACAACGGCATCGTCATGACCGGCGGCGGCAGCTTAGTTCGCGGCTTTGACAAGCTCGTCACCGCGCGCACCGGCATCCACGCCATGGTGGCCGAAAACGCCATCCAGTGCGTGGCCGAGGGCACGGGCAAGAGCCTCGACAGCATTCAGGACATGCAGGACGGCACGATGAACTTGAGCCGCCGCAAGCAGATCAACTAATTCATACGGGAGGCTATCATGGCTGTATTATCCGGTCTCAAGCCTGAAAAGGTATTTTACTATTTTGAAAAGCTCTGCTCCGTTCCACACGGCAGCGGAAATACAAAGAGAATCAGCGATCTATGCGTTGGCTTTGCGAAAGAACTGGGCCTTAAATACCGTCAAGAGTCATGCAACAACCTCATCATCTGGAAGGACGGTTCTTGCGGGTACGAAAACGCCGACCCCATCATTTTACAGGGCCATATCGATATGGTCTGCGCCAAGACCGAGGACTGCACCAAGGACATGACGCGCGACGGGCTCGATGTCCGCACCGACGGCGAATGGGTCTGGGCGGACAAGACCTCGCTCGGCGGCGACAACGGAATCGCCGTTGCGATGATCCTCGCGATCCTCTCTGACGAAACGCTCCCCCATCCCCCTATCGAGGCGGTCTTCACCGTCGATGAAGAGGTCGGCATGGACGGCGCGTTCGCGCTGGACTGCTCGGACTTGAAGGGCAAGAAGCTCCTGAACCTCGACTCCGAGGAGGAGGGCGTGTTCACCGTGTCCTGTGCGGGCGGCGTGCGCCTTGACTGCGCGCTGAACGCGCCGCAGGAGAACACGGACGGCATGACCGGCTACCATGTGACCATCTCCGGCCTCAAGGGCGGCCACTCCGGCGTGAATATCAACCAGGGCCGCGGCAACGCCAACTGCCTGATGGGCCGCACGCTGTACTCCGCGATGGAGAAATGCCCGTCGCTGCGCGTGCATGATCTCGCGGGCGGCCAGTTCGACAACGTCATCTGCCTGAGAAACGACGCGCTCGTCGCGGTCTCCGCGTCCGACGCGCCCGCGTTCGAGGCGTTTATCAAGGAATTCGACGCGACGCTCAAAAATGAGTACGCCGTGACCGACGGCGGCATTTCCCTCACCTGCGAAAAGACCGAGGTCAAGTCTGCCGTCTCCGGGCAGGAGACTTCCCGCATCCTCCACGTGCTCCTTGCGCTGCCGCAGGGCGTGCAGGAGATGAACGCCGATTTCCCCGGCCTTGTCCAGACGTCGCTGAATCTCGGCGTCATGCACATGGACGATAAGGGCATCAGATCCTCCTTCTCCGTCCGCTCGTGCATCGCGTCTCAGAAGCAGATGCTCATCCAGCGCGTGAAGTCCATCGTCGAGTACGCGGGCGGCACCGTCGGCGAGCGCAGCAGCTATCCCGGCTGGCAGTACGACCGCAATTCCGCCCTGCGCAAGCAGGTGCAGGCGGTCTACCGTGACCTCACCGGCTGCGACGGCCGCATCGAAGCGACCCACGGCGGCCTTGAGTGCGGGCTCTTCATCGAAAAGATCCCCGGCCTCGATGCCCTGTCCATGGGTCCTGAGCTGCACGATGTGCACTCCGTGAACGAGCGGCTGAACGTCGCCTCGACCGCGCGCGTCTATGCGCTCGTGTGCGAGGTGCTCAAGCGCAGCAAATAAAACCGCGAATAAAAAAATAAAAAAGGCGGAACCTCTTTTTGAGAGGTTCCGCCTTTTTGCTGCTTTGCGGCATTTAGCCGCCGTAGCCGAAGAAGTTATTGAAGAAATCCCAGGGATTGGAGTAGTAGCCGTTGCCGCCATTGCCGTACCCGCCGTTGTCGTACCCGCCGTTACCATTGTAGCTGTTATCCGTGCTCTGGTCGGAGGAGCTCGTCTCCGTGGTCTCGGGGGCCGCGTCGAAGGTGAGCGGTACTTCGATCGTCTTACCCTCGCGGTAGACGGTCAGCGTCACGGTGTCGCCCGCGCTGTAGCTCTTCTTGGCCGCAACGAGGTCTTCATAGGACGCGATATCCTTGTCGTCCATCTTCGTGATGACGTCGCCCAGTTTGAGCCCCGCCTTGGCGGCGGCGCTGTCCGGGTCAACGGAGCAGACGAAGACGCCCTCGGTCACGTCGTAGCGGTACTGCTGCGCCATCTGCGCGGTCATCGTCTGCGGGGTGATGCCCATGTAGGCCTTGTTGGTCACATAGCCATTGGTCATGATGTCCTTGACGAGGGAGACCACGTCGTTGATGGGGATGGCAAAGCCGATGCCCTCCACGGTGGTGTTCGAGTAGCTCGAATACTTGGCCGACACGATGCCGATGACCTCACCGTAGCTGTTGAAGAGCGGGCCGCCGGAGTTGCCGGGGTTGATGGAGCAGTCGACCTGGATCATGTTGAACGGCGTGCCGTCAACATTGATGGCGCGGTTGACGCAGGAAACGATGCCCTCGCTCATCGAGAACGTCAGCTCGCCGAGGGGGTTGCCGACGGCCGCGACGGATTCGCCGATGGCGACCTTGCTCGAGTCGCCCAGCACCACGGGCGTCGCACCCGTCACGTCGATCTTGATGACGGCGATATCATAGTCCTCGTCGCTACCGATGACCTTCGCGTCGTAGCTCTCGCCGTTGTAGAGCGTCACGCTCACGCTGCTCGCGCCGTCCACCACATGGTGGTTCGTGAGGATGTAGCCGTCCTCCGTGATGAAAAAGCCCGTGCCGCTCGCGGCGGTCTGCACGGTCTGGCCGAAGTAGTTCGTGGTGGCGGAAACGTTGATGGACACCACGCTGTTGACGTTCGAGGCGTAAACCTCCGACATCGACATCTGCGTCTTGCCGTCGACCTTGACGGTCTGCACCTGAGCGACCTCGCGGTCGCTGATCTGCATGCTCGTGTGGTTCACCTTGGCGGCGGCGCTCACGCCTGCGCCGATGAAGCCGCCGACGAGCGCGCACACCAGCGCCAGCGCAACGATCTTACCTGTCATGCCGCCCTTTTTCTTCGGGGACTTGTCACCCTGGTTTTTATCCCACGGGTCCTCCGCGTAGTTCTTCGTGTCGATGGTACCGCTGCCATCGCCCTTGCGGTAGCTGTAGTGATACAGGTTGTTTTCGTCTTCGTACATAATGATGACCTCCTATGGAACGAGACCCTTGTCTGCGGTCTCTTGACTTTCGATGGTGTTATCATAGGGCATATTTATGTATATTTCTTGAACGCTATTTGACGATTTCTTAAATTTGACGGCAGGTTTGATGGGGATTGCTAAGTTTCTCTTACGTTCACAGATTTTCCCTTGCGATTTGCCCTTACTCATACTAAAATGAAACGCAACTGAGAAAAGAGGAGGCGGCGCATATGCTTCGCATCGACAATTTGACCCTTCCCATCGGCTCGGGCGAAGAGGCGCTGCGCGCCGCCTGCGCTCGCGCCCTGCGCGTGCGCGCGGACGCGCTCACGACCGCCTCGCTCCTGCGCCGCTCCATCGACGCGCGCGAGGGCGTGAAGCTCGTCTGCTCCGTCGCGGTCGAGGTCAAAAACGAATCCGGCGTTCTAAAGCGCTGCAAGAATAAAAATGTGCAGCCCTATGCGCCGAAGAAATATACGCCGCCCGCGCCTGTTTCAGCGCCGGAGGTCTCCCCTGTCGTTATCGGCGCGGGGCCCGCGGGCCTTTTCTGCGCGCTGCTGCTGGCCCGCTGCGGCGCAAGACCTATTTTATTGGAGCGCGGGCGCGCGGTCGAGCAGCGAAAGCGCGATGTCGAGCACTTCTGGCGCACGGGCGAGCTTGATCTGACCTCGAACGTGCAGTTCGGCGAGGGCGGCGCGGGCGCGTTTTCCGACGGCAAGCTCAACACCGGCACGAAGGACGAGCGCCACGGGTTTATTTTAGAAGAATTTGTCCGCTTCGGCGCGAGCGGGGATATTTTGCTCGACGCCAAGCCCCACGTCGGCACGGACAGGCTCTATATCGTGCTGCAAAACCTCCGCCGCGAGATCATCGACCGCGGCGGCGAGGTGCGCTTTTCCCACACGCTCACGGATATCGAGATTGACGGCGGCAGCGTGCGCGCGCTGCGCGTCTCCTCCCCCGAGGGGGACTACGTTCTTCCCGCGCGCCACGTTGTCCTCGCCCCCGGCCACAGCGCGCGCGACACCTTTGCCCTGCTGCGCGAGCGGGGCGTGCCGATGGAGCCGAAGCCCTTCGCCGTCGGCGTGCGCATCGAGCACCGCCAGCGCGACATGGACGCGGCGCAGTATAAGGCGGCGGCGGGCACGCCCGGCCTTCCGCCCACGTCGTATAAGCTCTCCTGCCACACGGGGAAAGGGCGCGGCGTGTTCTCGTTCTGCGTCTGTCCCGGCGGCGAGGTCGTCGCCGCGGCGTCGGAGGAAAACCGCGTCGTGACGAACGGCATGAGCGAGTTTGCGCGCGACGGCGTGAACATCAACGGAGGCCTTCTCGTCTCCGTCACGCCCGAGGATTTCCCCTCGGACGATGCCCTTGCGGGCGTTTCCTTCCAGCGCGCGCTGGAGGAGGCGGCCTGCCGCCTCGGCGGAGGCGGCTATCGCGCGCCCGCGCAGCGCGTCGGGGACTTTCTTGCCCACCGCGCGTCTACAGGCGCGGGAAGCGTCGCGCCGACCTATCGGCCCGACGTTACCTGGTGCGACCTGCACGACTGTCTCCCGCCCTTTGTCTGCGAGGCGCTCGAGGAGGGCCTTCCGATGCTGGGGCGGAAATTAAGGGGCTTCGATTCTCCCGACGCCGTGCTGACGGCGGTGGAGACGCGCTCTTCGTCCCCTGTGCGCATCGTGCGCGGAAGTGAAAGCTACCAGTCCGCCCTGCGCGGACTCTATCCCTGCGGCGAGGGCGCGGGCTACGCCGGCGGCATCATGAGTGCCGCGGCCGACGGCCTGCGCGTCGCGGAACGAATTTTGGAGGAATTGCAGCATGAGTGAAAAAATCGGCGTCATCATCGACTTTCTGACCCCCGCGTATGAAAAGACCCTGCGTGACACTGCCGCGCGCTGCGGCTATGACATCGTCTTCTTCCCCTCGTCCAAGGCGGCGGAGGGCAAGGTGGACGACTGCACCATTCTTTACGGCCACCCCTCGCAGAAGGTCATCGCGGGGGCGAAGCACCTCAAGTGGTACGCAAGCTGCTGGGCGGGCGTGGATCACTTCTGCCGCGACGAGCTCTATCAGAACCCCGACTGCCTGCTCACCAATGCCTCCGGCGCCTACGGCACGACCATCGCCGAGCACTCGATCATGGTCTCGCTGATGCTGCTGCGCCGCGAGCTTGAATACACCGAGATCATCCGCGAGGGCGGCTGGCGCGTGCTCCCGGGCGGCATCCACTCGCTCCACGGCGCGCGCGTCACCTGCCTTGGCACGGGCGACATCGGCACGGAATTTGCCCGCCGCGTGCGCGCGTTCCACCCGGCAAGCCTCATCGGCGTGAGCCGCAGCGGACGGGAAAAGGCGGATTTTGACAAGGTCTATCCCGTGACGGCGCTGGATGAGCTCCTGCCCGAGACCGACCTTCTCTTCATGTCGCTGCCCTCCGTGAGCGACACGGTGAACATCCTGAACGCAGACCGCATGGCGTTGCTCCCGAAGGGCGCTTATGTCGTCAACGTCGGCCGCGGCACGGCGATCGACCAGGACGCGCTCATCGCGTCTCTCGATTCCGGCCATCTCGCCGGCGCGGCGCTCGACGTCGTCGTGCCCGAGCCGCTGCCTGCGGATCATCCGCTGCGCAAGGCCAAGAACCTCCTGCTCACGCCGCACGTCGCAGGCAATATGACGCTGGGCTACACCTGCGAGCGCAACGTCGCGCTCTTTTGCGAGAACCTCGAGAATTACGCTGCGGGCCGTCCGCTGCACCACCTTGTCGACCGCAAAAAGGGCTATTAAAGAAGGCGCTTCCATGAAAAATACCCGCAGACAAAACTGCATCATCCGCGTGCTGCAAGGCGTGCTCATCGGCGCGGGCGCGATCCTGCCGGGCATCTCTGGCGGCGTGCTCGCAGTCGTATTCGGCATCTACCGCCCCGCGATGGAGCTGCTCACGCACCCCAGGCGCGCGCTTCAACGCTACTGGCGGATGCTGCTCGCCGTCGGCATCGGCTGGGCGATCGGCTTTTTGGGCGGCGGCAGCGTGATCCTTGCGCTGTTTCACCAGTCGGAAACCGTCGCCACGTGCCTCTTCATCGGGCTCATCCTCGGCACGCTGCCCGACCTCTGGCACGAGGCGGGTACGCAGGGGCGCAGCAACGGCTCGTACATCTCGCTGATCGTCAGCTTCCTCGCGCTGTTCGGCACCCTGATGGCCGTCAAGTTCAGCTCGTTTTCCGAGATGCCCGCAAACTTCTGGGGCTTTCTCTTCTGCGGCGTGCTGTGGGGCTTCAGCTTCATCATCCCGGGGATGACGTCGTCGTCCATCCTGATGGCGGTCGGTCTTCTCACGCCGCTGATCGACGGCATCGCGCAGCTTGATCTTGCCGTGCTCATCCCCTGGGGGCTTGGCATGGTCGGCGTGATGGCGCTGTTTGCCCGCATTGTGAGCAGGCTTTTCGACACGCACTACTCCATCGCTTATCACGCCGTCATCGGCATCGTGCTGGCCTCCACGCTCATCATCATTCCGACGGACTTTGCCTCGACAGCGGAGATGGTCTGGGGCGTCGCGTGCGCCATCCTCGGCGTGGTGCTCGCGTATTTTGGCAGCAAGCTCCAGCCGCAGGAGGACGCGGAGGCCTAAAAGAGAGAAAAAGAGTTCAGGCTTTTGCCTGAACTCTTTTTTGCTGTCATTCCCTCATTCATCCCAGCAGCTCGCTGTAATTTTCAAGGCTCTGCGCCGCGGCGGCGCGCATCGCGCGCCACACTTCCTCCTCCGCCTCGCCGCGCACCGCCACGGTGCGAAAGCCCGCGTCTCTGGCGTGCTCAAGGGCGCTGAGCGAACCGGAGAAGACCACCGTGTCGTCTTTCTGCCCGTGCAGGCGCTTCATCGCGCGCTCGAACATCGTGCCGCTGTCCGCCTTGCAGAGCGCGACGGATTCTGTCAGCACGAAGCGGAAATACGAGTTAAGCCCCGCCTTTTCGAGCGCTTTTTGCGCGTCCTCCGCGCTGAGCGCCGTCACCGCGCCGAGCCACACGCCCTCCATCTTAAAAAGTGAAAGCGCCTTGTCGAGTCCCTCGCGCGCCGCGCCGTCGGGGGTGAAGAGGGTATCGCCCAGTGTAAAGATCGCGCTTTGCAGCCGCATATTCGATTCCTCCTGCGTTTGAATGATGATTGCCTCTTATTATAATGCGCCCCGCCGTCATTTGCAATCGCGGCGAAGAAGAATATCCTATGCAGCACGGTTCTGTATAAATTTGCGAATACATTCACAAAAGGATCTGAAAGACGGGGGCTTGACGCACTGCTTTGTGAAAAATGATGAACAAAAATACAGATTCAACGCTGAAATTTGACATGATTAGGTATGAATATTCTCTTGACTATGTATTTTTATTGAGTTACACTAAACCCATCAACTTTCCGCCGCTGTGTGTGGCGGCATAAGACCACTCTGGAGGACGAAAACCATGAAACATTATCCAAACTCTGTCAGCAAAGCGCTCGCGCTGCTGATGGCCCTGGTAATGACGCTCTCGCTCGCGGTCACGTCCGCGTTCGCCGTCAGCTATCAGGACATGAACCCCAAGGACGATGCGCTGCTGGGAACAAAGTTCCCGGTCAACGCGACCATCACCCTTGTCACCAATGAGGATGGCAAGGACGTGTCCCTCTCCATCCCCGTGTCCGGCATGAGCAAGGACGCGCTCGCCGCCGCCGTGGAAGCCGGCACGGTCGAGCTCTCGCTCCTGCGCGACGATTCCCGCCCTTACGTCAACGAGGAGCTGTTCCCCTACGCTTACGCGGGCGGCCCTCTGAATGACTGGCTGACCGAGGGCGACGAGCATCAGTTCACGGACATCAAGCTCACCGCGAACGAAAAGAACGGCAAGACCGTCCTCGACGTGAGCTTCCATGTGAACAACTACTTCTACTCCACCAACCGCAGGACCGGCGTGACCAGCGTCGACTACAGCGTGCCCCACACCAACGGCGGCTACTACATCGACCTGTGCGGCTACTTTGATCTCGTCGCCAAGAACAGCGGCAAGGATATCGGCTCCGTGAGCGTCAAGGTCGCGCCGTATGAAAACTTCAACACCATGTGGGAGATCTACAAGGAGCTCGATACGATCGTGGCAAACGGCACGAAAAACGGTCTCTACGTGGAAGAATTCTCCATGGGCCAGTCCACCGCGGGCCGTGATATGCCCTATCTCATCGTGGCCGACTCCAAGGCGAGCGTGAGCAAGTGGCTCGCCCTGACCGAGCAGGCCGAGACCGATCCCGACGCCGTGCTCGCCCAGATCAAGTCCGGCGCGCTCGACGATATCCGCGTGCCCGTGATGTATTCCAACATCCACTCCAACGAGGTCGCCGCCACCGACGGCGTGCTCGACTTCGCCAAGATGATCACGAGCGAAAAGACCATCGACTACAAGACGCTCACCGGCTTCACCGCCGCGGGCGAAAAAGAGCTCAAGGAAGAGATGGGTCCTGTCGGAGCGGAGGGCAGCGTCGCCATCCCCGACCTCGTCAAGGATAAGGCCAGCTACTTAGGTTACCTGACGGCCGACAACAACGGCAAGTCCGGCAAGGTCGACCTTGAGAAGTACTACACCGTCGAAAATAAGAGCGTGAACGTCAAGGACGAGCTTTTGTCCGACGTGTTCTTCATCCTCGTCCCCGAGGAGAACGTCGACGGACGTACTTACCTGACGAGACATTCCACCAATGGCTATGACCTCAACCGCGACAACTCCTTCCAGACCACGAGCGAGACGGCCAACATGCAGCAGCTCATCGGCACGTTCAACCCCATGTCGCTTGCCGAGTTCCACGGCCGTGTGCAGGCCTTCCAGTGCGAGCCCTGCGATCCCCCGCACGAGCCGAACTTTGAGTACGACCTGCTCGCCGAGCACCTCATCACCGGCGGCGAGGCGCTGGGCATCACGGCGGTCGCCAACAACGATGGCTACAACAGCTATGTCATCCCTCAGCGCGATTACCTGAGCTACACCGGCAACGGCACCGAGACCTACTGGGAAGACCCGTGGGACGATATGTCCACGAGCTACACCCCCCAGTTCGCCATGCTCCAGGGCACCGTTGCCTACACCGTTGAGCTGCCCGCCTACAACGACGATACCGCGCAGGCCGCGCAGTACGGCATCCTCGGCAACGCCGCTTATGTTGCCGCGGAGAAGCTTTCCTATCTTGAATCCCAGGTCACCATCTTCCAGCGCGGCGTGAAGAACTTTAACTCCGATGCCTTCGAGCTGGTCGGCCAGTGGCTGTGCGACCAGTACGACGTCGAGGGCGCGGAGATGAACGTCTTCCGCCCCGAGTACAAGGGCGCGGGCCAGAACGGCAACTTCTACCCCGAGTGCTACATCATCCCGCTTGACGGCGAGAACCAGACCAACCTCCAGGCCGCCTCCGACATGATGGAGTGGCTCACAAGAAACGATGTCAAGGTCAACGTGACCGAAAAGGAATTCACCTATGACGGCGTCACCTATCCCGCAGGGACGATGATCGTCTCGATGTATCAGGCCAAGCGCTCTGTCGCCAACGGCGCGCTGTATGACGGCACGCTCATCAACGGCTGGACCGTCCTCTACTCCGAGGGAATCACCTCGTTCAACGAGACGCGCGGCTTCGACATGGTCACCGTGGCCGAGCCCGCCGCCTACAAGAGCATCGCCGCCGTCTGCGGCGAGCCGATGGACCACGACGACGCGCTCGCTTACACCAAGGCGCTGACCTCCTACTTCACAGGTGACAAGAACAAAGACGTCATCCTCTCCAATGCCTCCGAAGACTCCACCGCCGCCGTCAACGAGCTCTTAAAGGCCGGCAAGACCGTCGGCATGGTCACGAGCGGCGACCACATGGGCGATTTCATCTGCTCCTACGCCGACTATCAGACCGTTGCAAGCAAGTACCTGCTCTCCGCCGCGGGCGTCGACAAGACGAGCGTGAAGGCGAAGATCATCACCAAGTCCCCGACCGTCTACGTCCCCGGCACGCCTGCTGAAAGCGAGAAGGGCTTTGTCTACACGCCGCAGATCAGCCAGAGCGCCGGCTGGAACTATGATACCGCCGCGATGAACCTCATGGGCTTCACCACGACCTCCGACGTGACCAAGGCGGACGCCGCCGCAGGTGCGACGAAGCTCGACGCCGCCGCAAAGACCGCCGTGAAAAACGGCCTGCCGTACATCGGCTACAGCTATTCCGCGGCATCCTCCGCCTCCGACCTCATCTCCGGTGTGGAATACGCCGAGCTGGACGGCGCGATGGACTGCCTGACCCCCGTTGTCTATCCCAACAAGACCCTTGTGAACGCGAGCTACATTGCTGACGGCGACGATATCCTCTATGCCTACGGCCTCGGCTTCTTCTCCAAGGTCCCGTCCGGTGCGACGGTCCTCGTCAAGAGCGACAAGACCAAGACGCCCACGGAGGGCTTCATCCCCACGAACACTGCCGAGCGCGCAGCCGGCTTCAAGGCCTACATGAACGGCGGCGTGCAGGGCTTTGCCTACAAGGAAAACGGCATGAACGTTGTCCTCTTTGCCAACTCCCTCACCCATAAGGTCCACCAGAGAGACGAATATGCCTACCTCAGCAACTTCCTCTTCTCCTCCGTCCTGAGCGACAAGAACTATGACGGCTCCGCGTCGCTTCCCTTTACCGATGTCGCCGACGACGCCTACTATGCCGACGCCGTTGTCTGGGCCGTTGCGAAGAACATCACCTCCGGCGCGACCGCCACGACCTTTGCGCCGAACGCGGGCTGCACGCGCGGCCAGATGGTCACCTTCCTGTGGAGAGCCAACGGCAGCCCCGAGCCGAAGTCCACGGCCACGTCCTTCACCGACGTGAAGAGCGGCGCGTACTACGAAAAGGCCGTTGCGTGGGCGGTGGAAAACAACGTGACCACCGGCACGAGCAGCACGACCTTCTCCCCGGATGCCTCCGTCACGCGTGCACAGGCCGTCACCTTCCAGTGGAGAGCGGAGGGCGCCTCGGCCGCCGAGGGCACGAACGCCTTTGCCGATGTGAGCGCGAGCGCGTTCTACGCGAGCGCCGTTCAGTGGGCCGTCAACGCCGGTGTGACCACCGGTACGTCCGCCACGACGTTCTCTCCCAACAGCGACTGCACCCGCGCGCAGATCGTCACCTTCCTGTTCCGCGCTGCCAAGTAAGCGGACAAAAGAGGCTCAAATACGCCGCCGAGAAATACTCGGCGGCGTATTTTGCTGCCAAAACCGCCTTCTGACGGACCAAAAGACGTTTCCCGCGCGGGGAAACGTCTTTATTTTTGTTCTTCGACCGTTCCCGACGTGTTTCACGGCGGCCTCTCGCTATGATGAGGCCAAGCCGTGCGGAACACGTGGAACAGCCTCCCCCTCGCTCCGCCGGTACACGGAATTTTTGAGTGAAGGAGAGAAAACGCATGAAAAGAAGATGGTTTGCCGCTTTGCTGGCGCTCATCATGGCCCTGAGCCTGATACCCGCCGCGGCGCTGGCGGCGGAAGAGAAGGACGACGCAGCAGCGGCCGTGCCTGACGAGGCGAAATTTACGCTTCAGCTCAAGGGGCAGCGCTATGACCCCTCAAGAAATGACAGCAGCGGCTTTTCCTATATTGGCGGCTGCTATGTGAACATGCCCTTTACCTGCGAGAGATGCCTGGAGGATCCGGATCATCCGAGCCGCCATACGGTGCTGGCCGGAGAGGTGAAGAGCAGGTTCCATGAGATGCAGAGCAAGGTGGAGCAGATCGCCGGGGCGAATATGCTGGTCATCGGGCTGACACAGGAGTATGAATTTGAGGGAACGCCGCTCACCGTCCATACGTTCAACGAATATGACGATTCCGATCCGATCGAAGTGGTCCCCTTTTTGACTGCGAAGACAAAGCAGCTTTTCTTCGTTGCCATCCCATACAGCGGACAGGTCGACGTAGCGTGTGTGTCGGAGGCTGCGCACGAGAAAAGAACATATGAGCTGACCGGAGATTCGATCATGTCCGCCGCGGCGGAAAAGCGGGACGGCACGTTTGTCTGCCGCATGACGGTCGACAAGACGCCGTATATTGAAAAATACAACGCGGACACGGGCGGCGGGCATATGGATGCGGCCCCGGAAGAGAAATGGATCGAGCTTGAGCTGACCTTCGACCGGGACTGCTACAGTTGGACGGCGGACAACGCCGAGATCAGCGTCAAATGCGCGCCGGACCCGGTTTCGTTCGACCTTGACGACATCGGCGGCGGGGTCCACGCGATCAACAAGACCCTCACGGGCAATTACCCCGAGAAGTTTGCCGAGTCGTTCCAGGTGACCGTCACGCCGGACAAGGAGAATCCCGCGCCGTCTATGAGCGCGGAGAGCCTTACCGGTACGGCTTCGGTCTCGGCGGATATCGGCTATCAGGAGGTCCCCTTCCGCTTTGCCGAGCCTGCCGTCGAGCAGTCGGCCGCCGAAGTCCCTGCTGCTGGGCAGTTGACCTTCCGCAAGGAGGGCACCTACCGCTATAGCGTGCAGGAGATGAAGGGCGGGAGCGCCTGCACGAGCTATGACGAAACGGCCTACACCCTGAGCGTCGAGGTCGTGCGCGAGGGCAACGCTCTGACGGTCGCGGACTGGCGGTTCGACGGGGCAGACGAGTGCACCCCGCTGACCATCACCAACAGCTATAGGGACATCCCCTATATCCCCACGCCGACGCCTGCGCCGCAGCCTGCCAAGCCCGCGCTGAACACGGCCGACCACTACGCTTACCTCATGGGTTATCCCGATGGGACGGTGCGGCCGGGCGGCAGCATCACGCGTGCGGAGGCGACGACCATCTTCTTCCGCCTTTTGACCGAGGAGAGCCGCTCGCAGTTCTGGGCCACGGAGAACCGCTACAGCGATGTTTCCGCGGGCCGGTGGTACAACAACGCCGTTTCGACGATGACGAGAGCGGGCATCGTGAACGGTTATCCGGACGGTACGTTCCGCCCGAACGCACCCATCACGCGCGCGGAAATGGCCAAGATCATCGCGCTTTTTGCCAAGCTTGAGCCAAGCGCGGAACGCTTCCCCGACACAGCGGGGCACTGGGCCGAGCCTTATATCCGCCTTGCCGCGGGCAACGGCTGGATCGAGGGCTACCCCGACGGCACGTTCCGTCCGAACCAGTCCATCACCCGCGCTGAGACCGTGACGATGATCGACCGCGTGCTCGAACGTGTGCCGAAGGACGAGAGCCGCCTTCTGCCGCACGAGACGATGCTGACCTTCCCCGACTGCCGGCCGGGACAGTGGTTCTACATTGCCGTGCAGGAGGCAGCGAACAGCCACATCTACGAGCGCGCCGCGAGCGAACAGCACGGCGACGAGCGCTGGAAGGAGCTGCGCGACAACCGCGACTGGACGCGGCTGGAGCACTGAAAAAGCGATAAGATGGAATGAAATAGCAAAGGAGCCCGACCTGGTCGGGCTCCTTTTGTGCGCCGCGGTGTGCGGTCCCTGTTGAAAATAGACGGAAAAAGGGGTATGATCTGACTATATCAAAATCAGCCGGCCCGATCGGTATTGAGGAGGAGACACGATGTTCAGACCTGTTCGCAAAAAGGCAAACGAGATCAGCGTGGAGGAGGCAAAGAAACTCCTGCGCGAGTCCCGCCGTGGCGTGCTGGCCGTCAACGGCGACGACGGCTACCCCTATGCCGTGCCTATCAACTACCTGTACGACGAAGAGACGCAGGTGATCATTTTCCACGGCTCCAAGGTCGGCCACAAGGTGGACGCGCTCAAGAGAAGCGACAAGGTCTGCTTCACCGTGTACGGCAACGAGACGGTCGAGACCGATGAGGCGTGGGCACCGTTCCTTGAGAGCGCCGTCGTCTTCGGCCGCTGCCATCTCGTCGCGGACCGCGGTGAGAGCGACGCGCTGTGCAGAAAGTTCGCGATGAAATACTACCCCACCGAAAAAATGGTCGACGACGAAGTCGCCACCTCCGGCAAGGCCGTCCGGATGTTCCGCCTCCAGATCGAACACATCAGCGGGAAAAAGGTGCAGGAGAGGTAATGCAGATTGACTTTTGAAAAAATAAGAGAGGGAGCGAATGTTCGCTCCCTCTCTTCAATAATTACGCTGGGGAAACAGTTCCGCTGACGGCAACAACTTCCCATTCGACATTTGCCATGGAGTCATCCATATTACATTCGTCATTATACGAGAAACTATCACTGGCTTGCCCATTCCCAGAAATATTACATTCAGCAACGACTTCCATATCGACAGGGATCGCATCACCCCATTCACAGGTATGAAGATTGACGGTTTTATATGTCCCCGCAAATCTAACAGTAACAGAGACATCGTTGTAATTGAAATTAGTTGATGACCCGACTACAGTTACAGCGGTATTTAAGTGATTGTAAAGGTAAAGAGTGCTTCCGCCATCATAGGGGATCCCATAACCGTTATTATAAGAGTGAACACCAACGGCATCTTCTAATCCGGGGTCGCTTACACTTGCTGACACAGTTAGATATGTGGAGTAGTTATCAAGAGTAAGTTCAGTTTCGTTAGATTTTCCACCACAAGCACACAGGGACAGCGCCATAACTAGGGATAGAAATATCGAGATAGTTCTTTTCATTTTCTTTCTCCTTCAAATAATATTAACCGATATTGGTTAATATTATTATACACTGTTTCCGATTAACATTCAAGTAGGAAGTGAGGCTTGGATGTTATGATCTCCTACGAAAACTTGTGGAATGTGATGAAAGAGAAGGGCGTTTCACAATATGCGCTGATCAAAAAATACGGTGTGAGTCCTGCGCAGATTACGCGTTTGAAGCGCAACGAGAGCGTCAGCACGCACACGATCGATATGTTTTGCAAGATACTTGATTGTAAAGTAGGGGATATCATGGAATACGTCAAAGATAGTGAATGAGGGCGGGACACCGCCCTTTTTGATTTAGTGCTAAATGCCAAAAAAGAAGAGACGACGTAAGTCGTCTCTTCTTTTTTGGTGGAGACTGCTGGACTCGAACCAGTGACCTCCTGCGTGTGAAGCAGGCGCTCTAACCAGCTGAGCTAAGCCTCCTCAAAACCCTTGTGAAAACTGACTTTTTGGATTTGTTCGCCTGATTTTCAAGAAACCAGACCGCCTGATTTTTCCGAGAGTGATGTTGTGGATTTTTTTAAAAAAGTGCAGGTGCACAAGACAGAAATTGAAAAAATTTCATGTTTACCCCTTGCATCTTTTTTGATTATGAAGTACTGTGTGCATACAGGCTACTTAGAAGCGACCATCCGCAAACCGCTTTTTAAGTAGTTTGAATAATAAATAAGGAGGACGCTTATGAAGAAAAATTAGAAGCGTCAATTACTTGCCTCTATAGAGGTACGAAGAATAATTACGAGCCGTTTTACAGATGGTGAGCCATTCGCCTCGTTTAATGCCCTGTGCAGAGAACTTGGATTTGAACCGTGTAAGGGAAAGCGGCGCAAAGAGCTTGAGAAAGAAATGCGATGCTTCTTTGAATGGGAAAAGACAGGTACGGCAAATGAGGTTCGTGTTACAGCATTGTATTTTGACGCACCAAAAGAAAGCCGTGACCGGAGAACAGGAGTACACACAACACCTCTGAATGACCTGATGCAGCGAGCAATACTCCAACACATTGAAACGGGAACGTATACAAAGAGTGGGATATTGAAAAGACTTGGCATTCTTTATACAGAGACCGGCAATGAGGGCATAGAGTTTTCAGAATTCCTTGATGCGTACAGGGGTAAGATTTTTAAGCTGCTGAGCAGTAGTTTCCTCCAGCTTGAGAAGAAACAACAGGCAACATGGACAAAGACGTATTTGAGAAACGATACTTGGGAAGCGGCGTCTGCTGAGGTAGTATCAAACTATTTGCAAATCAAGTCAGATGTGCTCGTGTTACTGAAAGAACCTAACGAAGCGATGGTGTTTCGCCATAAGAGATGGAAACAGTATGCCGAACAGGTGGATGCAGCAATGTATGACCGATACGGGTATTCTGTTTGTGAGAAGCAAGTTGTAGAGATACAAAGTGTGCCAGAGGATTTGGAGCCAGTCAATGCAAGAGAGCTGCTGTCAGCAATCCTCGAAGATATGGTAAGAAATGTGGATGTTGGATTCAGAGGCTTTGGAGAAAATCGCAGACTGGTACGTTGCAGAAGAGAAGCAGAACACTTGAAAAAACTTCTGTTGCCAGAGTCCTAACCAGAAGAAGTGTCACTGTTACTCTCCCCTTATTAAGCATACTTATATCTTTGACCGAGTAAAAGTGACACCTTGTTTTGCTACCAGATGGAACCCGTGCTATCTGAGTGAACCGTTATAGAAAAGACCTTTGATTTTATGTGGGGGGGAGATTTTGCTGACCAACTGCCAACGTTTTTCGGCAAGCCTCAAAACTTATGGCACCTGCGCCCAAAATCTCCCCCCACACCCCCTGCAAAAGGGCGCACAATTTTCATATTAAGGACAGAGCATATTATACGATTTGAATTGTATTTTTCAAGTCCTGTGAAATGTCGGAAAGAGATTTTTCGTAGAGAGAACCAGTTTGATATAGAGATAGAGAAAGCCTCGCAGTGATGGATAGTTTTTAGAAACCATTACTGCGGGGCTTTTAGTGTAATAAGAGGTCATGCAGCGTTACCAAGACTTCACTTAACGGACACAAATCGAAGCGATATCCTCATAATGAACTACTTCGTAGTCTTTGTGATAATTGCTACGGAGATGAATTTCCTGAAGTCGTTCATTCCATGTTACATAACCACAGAATTTTTCAGTACCATCTTTAAGATAAATAATAGTCGTAGGATATTCCCTCGCCACCTTTCTCCAAAAATATTTTTGCTGTTCACAGAAATGCTTATAATCACATTTCTCATCCCTTCGACGGTATTCTTCATAATACTTTTTAGCCATAGCTAAAGAGTCAATAGACTTACCATCTTTAAACTTTCTTGCTGTTTCGACAGTACCCTCCAAGGCGGCATTGCTTCGCTCGCCACGGGAAAATGAAAAGCTACCGACTAACACACCGGTAGCTTTCAGATAAATTCGATAATATCGTTTGGGGTGCAGTCGATCAGTTTGCAGAGCTTTTCCAGCGTCAGCAGTGTGATGTTCTTTCCCTTTTTCAGCGAATCCAAAGTCTTATTGTCAAGCCCATTTTGCAGCAGATAATACTGCGAAATACCTTTTTCCTGCAACGTTTTCCATAAAGGCTCGTAACTGATGATTGTCCTCACCCCACCTTCTTACGAGCCTATTATATGGAGCAAAGTGAAAAACAAGTATTGTGTATATCTCCACAATGCGGTAAAATGCCATCAAGGAGGGATGCACTATGACAACTTATAAAAGTCTCTACCACCTGATGGTACGCTCCATGAGCGAAGCCATCGACCTTTACGACGAAGGTAAAGGCATTCTTGCCCGTGAAGTCCTGAAAAAAGCCCTGTTGGACGCAGAAGACCAAGTCATTTCACACAACATCATTTCCGATGAGCCCATCAGCAATGACTACAGCAGTGCCGACCCAGCAAAAGGCTAAAAAAGCAGTACCCCTAAGCGGCGAGCGCAGCAATGCGCGCCGTCAGAAGCAACAGCGGGGTGGATAATCCAAAAAGG
>OIXV01001205.1_pt1 | contig 23351 bp, 19 predicted proteins | sample 1587771 | NCBI WGS metagenome assembly OIXV01 (sample SAMEA3888893, study PRJEB22519) | human gut metagenome | biome: human gut; feature: human-associated habitat; material: faeces | place: Denmark | collected 2010
GCAGCCTGCGGCTGGGCAGAAACCTGAATCGGCGGCGCCGGCCAGGTCACTTCGCCCTCACGAACCACAGTCACGCCGCGAACCACGACGTCGTCAAAATCGATGGTGATATTGCCGTCTTTCTCTTTGCACAGCAGCTTCAGCAGGTTGACCAGGTTAGTCCCGTACAGCTGCGAGGACTGTGTCGGCAGACGGCCCGGCAGGTCGGTATAGCCGATGATCTTCACGCCGTTGGCGGTAGTCACCACTTCGCCAGGAACGGTGTATTCACAGTTGCCGCCGTTCTGCGATGCCAGGTCGACCACCACGCTGCCCGCGGTCATGGAGTCAACCATTTCACGGGTAATCAGCTTCGGCGCCGGTTTACCCGGGATCAGGGCCGTAGTGACGATGATATCCACCTCTTTGGCCTGCGCGGCAAACAGCGCCATTTCGGCTTTAATAAAGGCTTCCGACATCACTTTGGCGTAACCATCGCCGCTGCCCGCCTCTTCTTTAAAGTCCAGCTCCAGGAACTCGGCGCCCATACTCTGCACCTGTTCTTTCACCTCTGGACGCGTATCGAACGCACGGACAATGGCGCCGAGGCTGTTCGCCGCGCCGATGGCCGCCAGTCCGGCGACGCCGGCGCCAATGACCATGACCTTCGCCGGCGGAACTTTGCCGGCAGCGGTGATCTGACCGGTAAAGAAGCGACCAAATTCGTGGGCCGCTTCAACAATCGCCCGGTAGCCGGCAATGTTGGCCATCGAGCTGAGCGCATCCAGCGACTGGGCGCGAGAAATACGCGGCACCGAATCCATCGCCATCACGTTGATATCGCGAGCCGCTAATTTCTGCATCAGCTCAGGATTTTGCGCAGGCCAGATAAAGCTCACCAGCGTGGTGCCCGGATTGAGTAATGCAATTTCATGTTCTTCTGGTGCGTTCACCTTCAGAATAATGGATGACTGCCAGACTTCAGCGGTGTCTACAACTTCTGCACCCGCCTGAGCAAAGGCTTCGTCATCGAAACTTGCCAGATGACCCGCGCCGCTTTCAACGGCAACGGTAAACCCGAGTTTTAGCAGCTGTTCCACCGTTTTCGGCGTGGCAGCGACGCGGGTTTCATTGGCAAACCGTTCTTTTGGTACCCCGATACGCATAGTTTTCCCTTCCATCGGTTTTTGATGATGGTTTTTCTTTTCTTACAGACGACGGTTAAGCGGCAAAACATGCCGTTTCTTTTCCATTGACTGAAAAAATGAAACAGTAACAAACTTTTTATAACCTACTGAAAATAGCGATTGTGATCTACTGCGATAAAACAGAAATTTTGATTTTATTGGTAAAACGCATCGCGAACCGTGTCAGGCAGCAATATTTACCTTATTTTTATGCCAGCGCCTGATAATCCGCTTGGCAGAGGGGTTAATTCACCATTTATCGCCGTCTTGATCATCGTATTAACATTACGTTAACTTATGAAAGTGATATCGATTATCGATTTTGCTGGTCAAGCGGCTGTTTTTTCAACATATCGAAAAATGTTATATTTCTGCAGTATACGTTTAGGGCGACAACTGAAAATTGACGCAGACAGTCACTCACGATAAATGCAATAATCAAATGTTTTCAGTCAACAACAATACCAGTACATGGTTTGCGCAAGGCAAAGGATTATTTTTATGAAGCTTAAGAACTCACTCCTGGCGTCTGCTCTCCTGGCTACGACAGCGTTGTCAGCCCATGCAGCGACCGAGCTGACTCCGGAGCAGGCGGCGGCGCTAAAACCCTACGATCGCGTAGTGATCACGGGCCGTTTTAATGCCATCGGCGATGCGGTAAAAGCCATGTCCCGTAAAGCGGACAAAGATGGCGCGGCCTCATTTTATGTTGTCGACACTTCTGATTATGGCAACAGCGGCAACTGGCGCGTAACGGCAGACTTGTATAAAGACAATGCCCCGCAGGCGGATGCCCCGAAAAATCGCGTCATCAATGGCGTCATGGAGTTACCAAAGGATCAGGCCGTCGAACTTGAGCCTTTTGATACCGTGACCGTGCAGGGCTTTTATCGCAGTCAGCCGGAAGTGAATGATGCGATCACTAAAGCGGCGAAAGCCAAAGGTGCCGCCTCCTTCTTTATCGTCCGTCAGGTTGATGCCAACCAGGGCGGTAACCAGCGTATTACTGCCTATATCTATAAAGCCGATGCCAGAAAACGCGTTCTGCAGAGCCCGGATGCGATCCCGGCCGACTCTGAAGCCGGTCGCGCGGCGCTGGCTGAAGGCGGCACCGCTGCGAAAAATGTTGAAATCCCAGGCGTTGCCACCACGGCAGCCGTCGGTTCCGGTACCGGCGTAGGTCGTTTCTTCGAAACCCAGTCATCAAAAGGTGGACGTTACACCGTCACGCTGCCGGATGGCACCAAAGTCGAAGAAGTGAACAAGATTACCGCGGCCCAGATGGCGCCGTTTGACAGCATCAAGTTCACCGGCAATTACGGCAACATGACCGAGATTTCTTACCAGACCGCCAAGCGCGCGGCGAAGAAAGGGGCGAAGTACTACCACATTACCCGCCAGTGGCAGGAACGTGGCGGTAACATCACCATCAGCGCAGACCTGTATAAATAATCGTATCGGCACTGTGTAAAAAGGCGGCAATATGCCGCCTTTTTGTTTTTTTTCATCCGCCACCATTGCATGCGCACAAGACACTCCGTAAAATCCCGCGCCTTAGCGTAATCCTCCATTTTTATGCGATTTCGCCAAATAAATATTCTTGATTCACTGCCGTCACCTCGGGAATACAATGGAAAAGAAACTGGGCCTCAGCGCCTTGACCGCACTGGTACTGAGCTCAATGCTGGGCGCAGGGGTGTTCAGCTTGCCGCAAAACATGGCGGCCGTCGCCAGCCCGTCGGCGCTGCTGATTGGCTGGGCAATCACCGGCGTGGGGATTTTATTCCTCGCCTTCGCCATGCTGCTGTTGACCCGCATTCGCGCCGATCTTGACGGCGGTATCTTCACCTATGCCCGCGAAGGTTTCGGTGAACTCGTCGGTTTTTGCTCCGCCTGGGGCTACTGGCTGTGCGCGGTGATCGCCAACGTCTCGTATCTGGTGATTGTTTTTGCCGCGCTCAGCTTCTTTACCGATACTCCGGACGCCATTATTTTCGGCAACGGGAATACCTGGCAGGCGATCGTGGGCGCGTCGGTCCTGCTGTGGGTGGTGCACTTTCTGGTCCTGCGCGGCGTCCAGACCGCCGCAGGCATTAACCTGATCGCCACCCTGGCCAAGCTGATCCCACTCGGTGCATTTATCATCCTCGCCGTCATCGCCTTTCGTCTGGAGACGTTCCGCCTTGATTTTAGCGGTCTGGCGCTCGGCGTACCGGTCTGGGAGCAGGTGAAGAACACCATGCTGATCACCCTGTGGGTGTTTATCGGCGTGGAAGGTGCGGTCGTGGTTTCCGCGCGGGCGCGCAATAAACAGGATGTCGGCCGCGCTACGCTGCTGGCGGTCCTTTCCGCACTGGTGGTTTATCTGCTGGTGACCCTGCTCTCTTTAGGCGTGGTCGCCCGTCCGGAACTGGCCGAAATGCGTAATCCCTCGATGGCCGGCCTGATGGTGAAAATGATGGGCTCATGGGGCGAAGTAGTGATCGCTGCCGGGCTGATTATTTCCGTGTGCGGCGCCTATCTGAGCTGGACCATTATGGCGGCAGAAGTTCCCTGGCTGGCCGCGACGCATAAAGCATTTCCGCGCCGCTTCGCCCGGCAGAATAAAAACAACGCCCCGTCGGCCTCGCTGTGGCTAACCAACATCAGTGTTCAGCTGTCGCTGGTGCTCATCTGGCTGACAAAGTCTGATTACAATACGTTATTGACCATCGCGTCCGAGATGATTCTGGTGCCCTATTTCCTCGTGGGCGCCTTCCTGCTGAAGATTGCTGTACGCCCGCTGCATAAGGCGGTGGGTGTCGGTGCATGTATTTATGGCTTATGGTTATTATATGCATCCGGCCCTGTGCATTTATTGTTGTCAGTGGTACTTTACGCTCCGGGTCTTCTGGTTTTCCTGTACGCTCGCCGTACGCACCAGCACGATCGCATGCTCAAACGCCGTGAATTAGCCTTAATTGGTTTTTTGCTGGTTGCCGCTGTACCGGCAACGTGGATGCTGGTGGGGTAAGCGGTCGCCCTGCTGCTGAACTCAAAGGAGATACCCATGACTGTCCGACAGCCTCGCCCGATTCTCATCACCGGTGGAGGCCGCCGCATCGGCCTTGCGCTGGCGCACCATTTTCTGGATCAGCAGCAGCCGGTTATCGTCAGCTATCGCACGCACTACCCGGCCATTGACGCACTGCGCGACGCCGGAGCTATCTGTCTTACCGCCGATTTTAGTACCGATGAGCAGATACTGGCCTTCGCCGAAGCGGTAAAACACCACGCCGGCGGCGGCCTGCGCGCCATCGTCCATAACGCCAGCGACTGGATGGCTGAAAAGCCGGGCATTCCACTCACCACGGTGCTGGCCAGCATGATGCAGATCCACGTTCATGCCCCCTATTTGCTCAACCATGCGCTGGAAACGCTCCTGCGCGGGCACGGGCACGCCGCCAGCGACATTATTCATATCACTGACTATGTCGTTGAACGCGGCAGCGATAAACATATTGCCTACGCGGCCAGTAAAGCGGCACTGGATAATATGACCCGCTCGTTTGCCCGCAAGCTGGCGCCGGAGATTAAGGTCAACGCCGTTGCCCCTTCGCTGATCATGTTTAATGAGGGCGACGACGCCGAATATCGCCAGCAGGCGCTGGATAAATCGCTCATGAAAAGCGTGGCGGGCGAAAAAGAGATCATCGACCTGCTCGATTATCTGTTCGCCAGCCGGTTCGTTACGGGCCGCTCTTTTGCCGTGGATGGCGGCAGACACCTGCGTTAGTGGAAGCGGCTCCAGCCGAGGATCAGCAGCCAGGCACACAGCCCCCAGCACCCGACTGCGCCCGCCAACGCCAACGGCAGGCGCATCATCCCGGTGAAGTACCAGAGCGACAGCAGATAGACGAAATAGGGAATGATTGACCACATCCCAAAGACGATCGTGGTCCGCAGCGCCTCAAGCCCGCGTTCGCTGGCCACAATATAATGCGCAATCAGGGCAAAGGTCGGAAATAGCGGAATTAAACCAGCAATATAATAATTTTTGCTTTTCGACAGTACGCCAATCAATATCACCACCAGCGCACCGATCAGCCCTTTAATCAACAACCCCATTCCTTTAGCCTTAACATTTAAACAACAGTTGATGTAGCATAACGGAAGTATCTCTCTTCACAATATTATTCGAATCGCCCCACCGCGGCGCAAGAGCGAATGCCCCGAAGCATAGATAACCGGCTGACCGCTCCGCGCGAAGCAAACGTCGGGGTCGCTTGAAGGATGAGGTCTTTTTTATAAAAGAGTAATGGCAGGTAGTCTGGTGGCGGTGTATGTTAATTCTTTTTCCAGTACAAGTAAGATATGAATAAGATCGTTTTTGTTGAGGATGATCAGGAAGTGGGCGCTCTGATTGCCGCTTATCTCGGAAAGCACGATATGGACGTAGTGGTTGAACCACGAGGTGACCGGGCAGAAGAGGTTATCGCGCGGGAAAAACCCGATCTGGTGTTGTTGGATATCATGCTGCCAGGCAAAGACGGCATGACTCTGTGCCGCGATCTGCGCGGCCAGTGGCAAGGTCCGATTGTGTTGCTCACCTCGCTCGACAGCGATATGAACCATATTTTGTCCCTGGAAATGGGCGCCAGCGATTACATTCTGAAAACCACGCCGCCTGCCGTATTGCTGGCACGTCTGCGCCTGCATTTACGCCAGCACGTCGCCTCCCCCGTGACCAATGCTCCGGCATCGCTCACCCCGCATAAATCGATTGCATTCGGTTCACTGCTCATCGACCCGGTTAATCGTCAGGTATTGCTCGGTGGCGAAAGCGTGGCCCTCTCAACGGCGGATTTTGAGCTGTTATGGGAACTGGCCACCCACGCCGGACAGATTATGGATCGTGATGCGTTGCTGAAAAATCTGCGCGGCGTCAGTTACGATGGGATGGATCGCAGCGTGGATGTGGCAATTTCGCGCCTGCGGAAAAAACTGCTCGACAGCGCGACCGAGCCCTATCGCATCAAGACGGTGCGCAATAAAGGGTATCTGTTCGCTCCTCACGCCTGGGACAATTAATCTTCCCCCGCCGTAGAACGCGACAAAAAACCGCCGGCGGGTTAATGCGGGTCACTTAAAGGTGACCCGCATTTTTGGCCTGGCGGCCAGTCCTGGATGCACACCTGCATTCTCGCCCGTTTTCCCGGTAGGCAATACGGTAACCCTGGCCCGCCTTGAGCACGTTGGCAAAACCCGAACGGTCTAAATGCATTCCTGCAACCAACAGTTTTTCACTTGCCGCCTGCGCGAGGATTTTTTTACGTGTCTCTTCAGCCTGAAGGGGGTCACAGTCAAACACAATGGAAACGTCCGGGCGTGCTGACTGGATATGCGGAAAATGGACGATGTCTCCCCAGATCAATAAGCATTGTTCCCCGGAAGTGATACGGAATCCGGTATGCCCTGGCGTATGTCCTGGCAGCCATACCGGGAGAATACCCTCAGTTATCGCCCCCTCGTCAAGCAGGCGCAGCTGCCGGGCGTACACGTCTAACGTCCTGCGGGCGAGGTTAAAATTTCGCTTCCCGCGCTCATTCGCTACTTTAAATTGTTCATCATCCTGCCAGTATTGCGCCTCAAGCGGGTGAAGATGAAGTTCGGCCTGTTTAAAAACAGGTAGCCCTTCGGCATCTAAAAGCCCCCCAATATGGTCAGGATGGCCGTGCGTCAGCAACACGGTATCGACATCATCGGGGCTGATACCTGCAGCGCCAAGATTATCTATGAGTTGCCCGCCTACGTTATTCAGCCCCCCGGCACCGGCATCGACCAGGAGGGTTCGCCCGCGCCCCTGGATAAGATAGCCGTTGATATGGATATTGCCGGGTTCAGCGATCCGGGCGCGGTGTTGAATCACCGTTGCTTCTGCTGTTTCAATGCCTGACAGCCAATCCAGACTGGCGGACATCGTGCCATCGCTCAGCGCGGTCACCACAAAATCCCCAATCCGACGGGTTGAAAAAGAGTGATGGTTCATCGTTACCTCTGGTTAATTGCGCGCAAACAGGTGTGATGCAGCGGAGCCAAAACAGCGAATACGCGCTGTAAGGCCCGAAGCTTCTCGAATGGCTCGTTCTAACTCGCGCATGAACTCCTCCATGACTTCTGACGTACGCACGTTTGTCAGACGATAAAAAAGCTCGGCATATACCGGATGTCCGCATCCGGGTTTTACATCGACATAGATGATATGCACATTTTCCGACTCCGCAGCGAGAAGACCTGTGCAGAGCGCACTGCAGGTACGCGTTAAATCGCGGAGGTCACTAAACCTGGCAGCATGTTCCTGAGAAAGATAAAACGTCAGATTCGGCATGTTGATAAACTCGCCTCCCTTCAGGCTTGAGCAGGATTCGTCAACTGCGCTGTCAGCGGCGCATAGAAGTTTACGCCGGGTATGTCAGCTAACTGCGCGGCAGTTTCCCGCGTCACCACCCAGGCAATGCGTCGGGCGGGCATTTTATCTAATCCTGACGCCTGCATTTGCAGTGCCGGGTACCCCAGCCCCTCAATAAAGCTCAATGGCTGGGTGCTGAGCAGCAGGATTTCATCACTGGCTACCGCAGGTGCCGTGCCGTCACACTCATACAAATTACGCTGCCAGTCGGTGATGTGATTTTGCCAGCGTGAAAAATGACCGCCCCCTTTCAGCTTGTACTCCTCGCTGGTAAGCACCTCTGCATTCTTCACCGTATGAATGGCGAGATACCGGGAGCCGCCTGGTTTCAGGGCCTTAAAACGCTGGGAAGAGCTAAACCCGGCGACCGAAATCAGCGCGGGCAGCTTTTGCTGGCTGTAAAACGTATTCCACTCCTGCTCACTTTCAGGGTCGGTATAGTTACACTCCACGGTATAGAGCATCGATTCACCTCTGCATGAATAAAACGCAGGGCCCGAATGGCCTTGCTTAATGACTTTTGATCATGCTATATGCTGTTAACTCGGCGATGAATCGATATTAATTCAAGTATTAGTGACATTATGTCACTAACAATTCACACTTCCGTCGAATAAGGCAATTCTAATGCGCAGAAAAATTCCCAGCAGCGCTTCACTTCAGGCGTTTGAGGCCGCTGCCCGGCACGGTAATTTTGCCCGTGCCGCCGCGGAGCTATCGCTGACCGAAGGCGCCATCAGTAGACAGATTGCCCGCCTGGAGGCTCTGCTCGAGTGCAGACTATTTGACCGTACGGGAACCCGAGTAAAGCTTAATCCAGTGGGTTCACACTATGCCCATCACGTACGGGAAATACTCGAACGGTTAGAACGGGATACTCAGTATGTGATGGGCATGCCCGAAGGCAGCAGAAGCCTGGAAATTGCTGTTCTGCCGACGTTTTGCAGCCGCTGGCTGATTCCCCGGCTCAGCGGCTTTCAGTCTTTATATCCGGACATCACGTTGAATATCGCGGCGAGAACCGACCCTTTCATTTTCACCGGGAGCGGATTTGACGCGGCGATTCATTTCGAGCATCCCGCATGGGCGGGTATGCGCACGCAGGTTCTGTTTGAAGAGAAGCTGGTGCCGGTTTGTCGTCCCGACCTGTTAAGCGATAAGGATATCGTTGAACAGTTGAATACACTGCCCCGCATTCACCGGCGGCAGAACCCAGAAGCCTGGCTGCATTATGCCGGGCAAAGTGGGATAGTCCTTGATAACCCGGCACAGGGAGTCCGCTATGACCTTCATGAAATGGCGATAGCAGCCGTACTGGCGGGACAAGGTGTGGCCATGGTGCCACGCATATACGTCGAAAAAGAGCTAAACCAGGGATTGCTGGTTGCGCCCTGGCCGGACTCAGAGCAGCTGAGCAAGACATTTTGTTTGGTAAAACCGGTGGAAACAGGAATTAATGAACCCGCCCTGCAAGATTTTGAGCGCTGGTTACGGGCAGAACCGATGCTCGTGACATGACATAGCGGTTGTCTGCTTTCTGTCAAAAGCGGAAAATAAAACATGATAAGAATCAGCTGAAGTCTAATCTTTATAATCCATAAAAGAGCGATGCCAATGCTCCATCGTGCCCATGAAGGTAAAAGACAGGTAGTTAACTTTTTTGATTTTTAGGTGAGATTTAATGAAAAAGCTGTTTGTGCAGTTTTACCTTCTGCTGTTCGTCTGCTTCCTGGTGATGACCATGCTGGTGGGGCTGGTGTATAAATTCACCGCCGAACGTGCGGGCCGGCAGTCGCTGGACGATCTGATGAAAAGCTCGTTGTATCTGATGCGCAGCGAGCTGCGGGAAATCCCACCGCGCGACTGGAGCAAAACGCTAAAGGAGCTGGATCTTAATCTGTCGTTCGATCTGCATATTGAGCCGCTGAGCAAATTTAAGCTGTCGGAAAACTCCATGCAGCATCTGCGCGCCGGGGATATTGTCGCCCTCGATGATGAATACACCTTTATTCAACGCATTCCGCGAAGCCACTATGTTCTGTCGGTGGGCCCCGTCCCCTATCTCTACTTCCTCCACGAGATGCGTTTGCTGGATGTTGCCTTAATGGCTTTCATCGCCATTTCGCTGGCCTTTCCGGTGTTCATCTGGATGCGCCCCCACTGGCAGGATATGTTGCGTCTTGAGACCGCAGCACAACGCTTTGGCGAGGGGCATTTCACCGAACGCATTCATTTCGACAGTATGTCCAGCTTCGAGCGTCTGGGCGTGGCCTTTAACCAGATGGCCGACAATATCAACGCGCTAATCGCCAGCAAGAAGCTGCTGATCGACGGCATTGCCCACGAACTGCGTACTCCGCTGGTGCGTCTGCGCTATCGCCTTGAGATGAGTGAAAACCTGACCGAAGCGGAATCCCAGGCGCTGAACCGCGATATTGGGCAGCTGGAAGCCTTAATCGAGGAGCTGTTGACCTACGCCCGTCTGGACCGACCGCAGAACGAACTACACCTGACGACGCCTGATTTTCCCGCCTGGATAGCGGCGCACGTTGAAGAGATTCAGATGGTGAATCCCCAACGCGATGTGACGTTACATAAGGTGGTCGCCGGGGATTACGGCGCGCTTGATATGCGTCTGATGGAACGGGTGCTGGACAATCTCGTCAACAACGCTTTGCGCTACAGCAATCAGCGAATTCAGGTCAGCCTCACGCTAAAGGGTTCGCGCGCAACTTTACAGGTTGAAGATGACGGTCCGGGCATCGACCCGGAGGAGCGCGAGCGGGTGTTTGAGCCCTTTGTCCGTCTCGATCCTAGCCGTGACAGGGCCACCGGCGGCTGCGGTCTTGGGCTGGCGATCGTCCACAGTATCGCCCAGGCCATGTCCGGCGAGGTGAGCTGCGGCGCCAGCTCTCTGGGCGGCGCTCGCTTTTGTTTTAGCTGGCCAATCTATCACCAGCTGCCCAATTTGAGCGCTCTTTGAGTACTGCCTGACCCTCTTGCGCAGGTGCTTCGGCCTGCGTATAGTTAAAAACCAAACAGTATGTTGTAACTAAGGTGGGCGCTATGGCCAGCTACGATCTCGTTGAACGTCTGAATGACACCTTTCGCCAGCTGGAACGCGAGCTACAGATGCTCCAGCAACGCCTGCGCGCCTGTCGACTACTGGCCGCCCGGGTGTTTGAACTGCCGGCCGTCAGTAAAGAGACGGAACACGATCCGCTGGAGACTATTCAGGTGGTTCAGCACACCGGTCAACCGGCGCTGGAGATGGCGCTGAAACACTACAGCCATCTGTTCATTCAACAGCAATCAGAAAGCCGTAGCAGTAAGGCTGCGGTCCGCCTCCCCGGCGCTATCTGCCTGCAAACCGATGGCGAGGAGCAGGCGGCGTTACTGCAGAGCATTTCTCGCATTAACGCGCTGAAAGCCGCTTTCGAAAAGATTGTCACCGTTGATTCCGGCCTGCCCGCCGCGGCACGTTTTGAATGGGTGCACCGTCATCTGCCGGGGCTTATCACCCTCAGCGCCTACCGTACCTTGACGGTGCTATGCGACCCAAGCACCCTTCGCTTCGGTTGGGCTAATAAGCACGTGATTAAAAATCTCACCCGTGATGAGGTGCTGCAGCAGCTGGAAAAAAGTCTGCAATCGCCGCGCGCGGTGCCGCCCTGGACGCGTGAACAGTGGCAAAGCAAACTGGAGCGAGAATATCAGGATGTCGCCGCTCTGCCGCAGCGGGCAAAGCTTAAGATCAAGCGGCCGGTGAAGGTCCAGCCTATTGCACGCGTCTGGTACGCCGGTGAACAGAAACAGGTGCAGTACGCCTGCCCGGGCCCGCTTATCACGCTGATATCCGGCACTCAGGGGGTGAGCGTGCCGGATATCGGCGAGTTACTGAACTACGATGCGGATAATGTGCAGTATCGCTATAAGCCGCAGGCGCAGTCGCTCAGGTTACTTATCCCGCGACTGCATCTGTGGCTGGCTAACGAGTAGCCATGCTGCCCACCATCTCTTCCGGGCGCACCCAGCTGTCAAATTCGGCCTCCGTCAGATAGCCCAGCGCTAACGCGGAGGCTTTGAGCGTCAGCCCCTCTTTATGCGCCTTTTTGGCAATCTCCGCCGCTTTGTCATAGCCAATATGGGTATTCAGCGCCGTGACCAGCATCAGTGACTCATTGAGCAACTGAGCGATCCGTTCACGGTTCGGTTCGATGCCGGTCGCACAGTGTTCATTAAAACTCTCCATCCCATCCGCCAGCAGACGCACCGATTGCAGGAAGTTATGAATCACCATCGGACGATATACGTTCAGTTCGAAGTTACCGGACGCCCCGCCGATATTGACCGCCACATCATTCCCCATAACCTGACAGCACAGCATCGTCAGCGCTTCGCACTGCGTCGGGTTAACCTTACCGGGCATGATGGATGAGCCGGGTTCATTTTCCGGAATCGCGATTTCGCCAATCCCGCAACGCGGGCCGGAAGCCAGCCAGCGTACATCGTTGGCAATCTTCATCAACGAAGCCGCCAGCCCCTTCAGCGCCCCGTGGGCATGAACCAGCGCATCGCAGGTCGCGAGGGCTTCAAATTTATTCGGCGCAGTGACGAACGGCTGGCCGCTGAGGGTCGCCAGTTCTTCCGCTACGCGAACGGCATATTGCGGATGGGTATTCAGACCGGTACCAACGGCGGTACCGCCCAACGCCAGCTCGCTCAGGTGCGGCAGGCTCAGCTCCAGATGGCGGAGATTGTGTTCCAGCATCGCCACCCAACCTGAGAACTCCTGCCCCAGCGTTAACGGCGTCGCATCCTGCAGGTGCGTGCGGCCAATCTTAACGATGTCGTTGAAGGCCGCAGCTTTATCACTCAGCGTCTGTTTCAGCACCGTGAGCCGGGGGATGAGCGCTTCGCGCAGCGCGATAATCGCCGCGACATGCATCGCGGTTGGAAAGACATCGTTGGAACTCTGGCTCTTGTTAACGTCATCGTTAGGATGAACTTTGCGCTCCATGCCACGCACGCCGCCCAGCAGCTCACTGGCGCGGTTGGCCAACACTTCGTTCATGTTCATGTTGCTTTGCGTGCCGGAACCGGTCTGCCAGATGGCCAGCGGAAATTCATCGGGATGATTGCCGGCCAGAACTTCATCTGCGGCTTGAATAATCGCTCCGGCCTTCTCTGCGGTCAGTAATCCCAAATCCTGGTTAACTTTCGCCGCCGCCCGTTTGGTCAGCGCCAGCGCATAAATCAGTTCGCCCGGCATTTTTTCCGTCGAGATGCGGAAATGTTCCAGCGAACGCTGGGTCTGCGCGCCCCATAGCTTATCGGCAGGCACCTCGATAGCGCCCATTGAGTCTCTTTCACTGCGATGCGTTGTCATTACTTTCTCCTTGAATACAAAGTACGTAATTACGACAAAGCTCACCTGCTATAAAGGGTTAAGTATTGGTCAAATTTTTAAGATTATGTTGCTCGTTCGTGCCGCTAAACGACATAAAAAAACCGCCCCGGAGGGCGGCTTCGATTATTTCACACAGCGTGTGCACTGCGAGGTCTGAATCTGCTGGAAGAAATCGTTGCCTTTGTCATCCACCAGGATGAAGGCCGGGAAATCTTCCACTTCGATTTTCCAGATAGCTTCCATCCCCAGTTCCGGATACGCCACGCACTCCAGGCTCTTAATACTCTGCTGGGCGAGTACCGCCGCCGGGCCGCCAATGCTGCCGAGATAGAATCCGCCGTGTTTGTGACAGGCGTCGGTCACCTGCTGGCTGCGGTTGCCTTTTGCCAGCATCACCATGCTGGCGCCGTGGGACTGCAGCAGATCAACATAGGAGTCCATGCGCCCCGCGGTGGTTGGGCCGAGTGAACCTGAGGCATAGCCATCAGGCGTTTTCGCCGGACCGGCGTAGTAGATCGGGTGATCTTTCACGTACTGCGGCAGCGCTTCACCATTATCCAGCAGCTCTTTCAGCTTCGCGTGGGCGATATCGCGCGCCACGATGATGGTACCGCTGAGCGACAGCCGGGTCGATACCGGGTACTGCGACAGCAGTGCCAGAATCTCGCTCATCGGCTGATTGAGATTAACCTTCACCGCTTCACCTTCACCGGCCTGACGCAGCGACTCCGGAATGTATTTACCCGGATTGCTTTCCAGCTTCTCCAGCCAGATCCCTTCCCGGTTGATTTTGGCCTTGATATTGCGGTCAGCGGAACAGGAGACGCCCATGCCGACCGGACAGGAGGCTCCGTGGCGCGGCAGACGCACTACGCGGATATCGTGGGCGAAGTATTTGCCGCCGAACTGGGCGCCGAGGCCGAGATTCTGCGCTTCCAGCAGCAGCTCTTGCTCCAGCTGAATATCGCGGAACGCCTGGCCGTGTTCGTTACCTTCAGTCGGCAGACCATCATAATATTTGGTCGATGCCAGCTTCACGGTTTTCAGCGTCGATTCCGCCGAGGTGCCGCCAATCACGAAAGCGATATGGTACGGCGGACAGGCCGCGGTGCCGAGGGTGCGCATCTTCTCAACCAGGTAGCTTTTCAGCTTCGCCGGGGTAATCAGCGCTTTGGTTTCCTGATACAGATAGGTCTTGTTGGCCGAACCGCCGCCCTTGGCGATACAGAGGAATTTGTATTCGTCGCCGTCGGTGGCATACAGGTCGATCTGCGCCGGCAGGTTAGTCCCGGTGTTGACCTCTTTATACATATCCAGGGCCGCGTTCTGCGAGTAGCGCAGGTTATCCTGGATATAGGTGTTATACACCCCCTGCGCCAGCGCCGCTTCATCGCCGCCGCCGGTCCAGACGCGCTGGCCCTTTTTACCGGTGATGATTGCGGTACCGGTATCCTGGCAGGTCGGCAAAATGCCTTTGGCCGCGATATCGGAGTTGCGCAGGAACTGCAGGGCGACGTATTTGTCGTTTTCGCTGGCTTCCGGGTCGTTAAGGATATCGGCGACCTGCTGCTGGTGCGCCGGGCGCAACATGAAGGAAGCATCGTGGAAAGCGTGTTGTGCCAGAAGGGTCAGCGCCTGAGGTTCAACCTTCAGGACTTCCTGGCCGGCGAATTCGGCGACAGAGACGTAGTCACGACTGAGGAGATAATACTCGGTGTCATCCTTTTTAAGGGGAAAAGGATCCTGATAAACAAACGGTTTATTCGACATTGTGCTCTCACTTACTGCTGGGCTGATTATATTTCAGGCAGACACTCCATTTGCCTGTAGAAAAGCGAGTCGATCAATTTTACACAAAATTTTAACAAAAACTGAGACAGGGACGACTTTTTCTTTCAGCAGTTGCTTCTCGGCGGTTTGCTGGTTTAATAGAGCGATTATTATCATGTGGAAACAGGGATTGAGAATGCAAAAGCTCATTAACTCAGTGCAGAACTATGCCTGGGGAAGTCACACCGCATTAACGGAACTTTATGGTATCGCCAACCCGGACAACCTGCCAATGGCAGAGCTGTGGATGGGCGCGCATCCGAAGAGCAGTTCGCAGGTTCTCGACGCTGACGGTCGCCCGCACGCGCTGCGCCAGATCATTGACGGCGACAAGTCCGCCCTGCTCGGCGACAAGGTTGCACAGCGTTTCGGCGAACTGCCGTTCCTGTTTAAAGTGCTCTGCGCCGCCCAGCCGCTCTCCATTCAGGTTCATCCGAACAAGCAGGCTTCAGAAATTGGCTTTGCCAAAGAGAACGCCGCCGGCATTCCGCTGGATGCCGCTGAACGTAATTATAAAGATCCTAACCACAAGCCGGAGCTGGTCTTTGCGCTGACGCCATTCCTGGCGATGAACGCGTTCCGCGAATTTAACGAGATTGCCGCCCTGCTGCAGCCGGTTGCCAGCGCGCACCCGGCCATCGGCGAATTCCTCAGTCACCCGGATGCTGAACATTTAAGCCAGCTGTTCGCCGGCCTGCTCAATATGCAAGGCGAAGAAAAAGCGCAGGCTCTGCGCGTGCTGCAAGCGGCGCTGGATAACCAACAGGGCGAACCGTGGCAGACCATCCGCCTGATTGCCGAATTCTATCCCGACGACAGCGGCCTGTTCTCTCCGCTGCTGCTTAACGTGGTGAAGCTGAATCCAGGCGAAGCGATGTTCCTGTTCGCCGAAACACCGCACGCCTACCTGCAGGGCGTGGCGCTGGAGGTGATGGCCAACTCGGATAACGTGCTGCGTGCCGGCCTGACGCCGAAGTACATTGATATTCCTGAGCTGGTTGCCAACGTGAAGTTCGTTGCCAAGCCGGCAGGCGAGCTGCTGACTCAGCCGGTGCAACAGGCCGCGGAGCTGGATTTCCCGATTCCGGTCGATGATTTCGCCTTCTCCCTGCACGATCTCTCGGCACAGGAATCCACCCTCGACCAGCAGAGCGCGGCTATCATCTTCTGCGTAGAAGGCGAAGCGGTTCTGCGTAAAGGTGAACAGCGTCTGACCCTGAAAGCCGGTGAGTCGGCCTTTATTGGCTGTAACGAGTCGCCGGTCGCGGTCAGCGGCAGCGGTCGTCTGGCGCGCGTCTTTAATAAGCTCAAGTAAGTTACTGAACTTTTTAGTCGCGCTTGCTAGACTTTCCCTCATCATGACAACATGACCAGGCGGCTCGATCCGCCTGGTTTTATTTATGGACAAATGCTATGAAGAAATCGCTGGTCGCAGCAGGAATTATCGTGGCGCTGGGCGTCATCTGGACAGGTGGCGCCTGGTACACAGGGAAACAGCTGGAAAGCCACCTCGCCGAGGTAGTGCAACAGGCTAATGCGCAGCTACAGAGCAGCGCGCCGGAAGCGGGCGTCGAGCTGTCATGGCAAAACTATCAGCGCGGCGTATTCAGTAGCCACCTGCAGCTGGTAGTGAAGCCGGTTGCCGGTAAAGAGAACAGCTGGCTGGCGGCCGGGCAGTCGCTGGTGTTTGATGAAGTGGTCGATCACGGCCCCTTCCCGGCGGCAGCGCTGAAATCCGGCCAGCTTGCCCCGGCGATGGCGTCCGTCAGAACCACGCTGGTCAATAACGATGCCAGCAAAGGGCTGTTTGATATCGCCAAAGGCGAGTCACCGTTTACCATCAATACCCGGATTGCCTACAGCGGCGACAGCCGGTCGGCTATCGACCTGAGACCACTGGACTACGCGAAAGGCGATGAGAAAGTCACCTTCAGCGGCGGCCAGTTCCAGCTCGATGCGGATGCGGAAGGCAAATCGGTGAGTCTGAGCGGCGAAGCGAGCAGCGGTCAGATCAACGCGCTGAATGAATACAACCAGAAAGTTCAGTTGAACTTCAATAACCTGAAAACCGACGGCGCCACCGAGATGACCAGCTTCAATGAGCGCATCGGTAAGCAGAAAATCTCCCTGGAGAAGCTGTCGATTGGCGTTGAAGGGAAAGAGCTGGCCCTGCTGGAAGGCATGAACATCGATGGCCAGTCTTCGCTGACTGAAGACGGTAAAGGGATTAACAGCCAGCTGGATTACACCGTCAACAGCCTGAAGCTGCAAAACCAGGATATCGGCAGCGGTAAACTGACCGTCAAGCTGGCGAATCTTGACGGCCAGGCCTGGCATCAGTTCAGCCAGCAGTACAATGCCGAAGCGCAGGCGCTGATGGCGAACCCGCAGCTGGCGCAGAATCCTGAGCTGTACCAGCAGGCGCTGACGGAAACCTTCTTTAAAGCGCTACCGATTTTACTGAAGGGTAACCCGTCGCTGACTATCGCCCCTCTGAGCTGGCGCAACGCCAAAGGGGAAAGCACCTTTAATATGTCTGTTCTGCTGAAAGACCCGGCGCTGACCACCGCTGAACCGCAAACGCTGGCGGATGAAGTGGATCGCAGCGTCAAGTCGCTCGACAGCAAGCTGGTCATTCCGGTCGATATGGCCACCGCATTTATGACTCAGGTTGCCGGCCTCGAAGGCTACCAGCCGGAAGATGCGGCTAAACTGGCAGACCAGCAGGTGAAAGGTCTTGCCGCCATGGGCCAGATGTTCCGCATTACCGCGATGGAAGACAACGCGATCACCTCCAGTCTGCAATACGCCGAAGGTCAGGTCACCCTGAACGGGCAGAAAATGCCGCTGGATGAGTTCGCCGGAATGTTTGGCTTTACTCTGCCGGCAGCCCCTGGCGCCGAACCGCAGGAAACCCTGCCAGAAGAAGTGGCGCCGCCGGTCGCGCCGCAGCAGTAATCTCGCGATTAGCCCCTTTCGAGGGGCTCAGTTTACCGGTCAGTGCCCGGCGGCGCTTCGCTTGCGCGGGCCTACCGGAAACGTGGCAACCGCTACAATCACGCAGGCCCGATAAGGCGTAACTCCACCGGGCCAGAATGCGGGAACCATAGTTTACATCTGAGCCCCTTTCGAGGGGCTATTTTCGGGTCACCAGCCGCGGGGGCATAATTTGATTTCTCGCGCTCATCTGCCCCTTCTCCAGACGCCGTAGAATACATTCCGCCAGGCTTTGGCCCATCTCGCGCGCAGGCGTGGTGACCCAGGTCAACGGCACATCATCCAGCGCGCTTTCCGGGACTTCGGCAAAAGCCGCCAGCGCCACGCGCTGTTCAAAATAGCTCTCCACGCTGTCTTCACCGCTCTGGCGTCCCGCTCGCATCAGGCCAAACCAGGCGCCGGTGGCAATCACGTTGTTGTAACACAGCACGGCGGTTATGGTCGGGTTCTGCCGCAGCAGCGAGGCCATTGCTTCGGCCGCCAGCTTTTGGCTGGATTCGCACTCCACGACCCATTCGCTATGAAACGGCAGACCGTACTTCAGCAGCGTCGCGCAGTATCCGCCCACCCGCTCCGCCCGCGTCAACGACGCGCTTTGTCCGCCGAGCCAGGCAATGCGCTGGTGTCCGCGGCGGATCAGATGCTCGGTGACAATCTGCGCGGCCTGCATATTATCCGGGCGGATAAGGTCGATATCATCGAGGTAGCTGGCGCGGGAGGCAAACACCAGCGGCATACCAACCTCCGCGGCGCGATCGCGCAGTTCGCTACCTTTGTCGATAGCACCGGCAATAATCACCCCGTCTACACCCTGCGAAATCAGGGTTTCAAAACGTTGACGCATTTTTTCCCCACCGTAGCCGCCCTGGGTAAGAAAGACCATTTTCCCCTCGGCCTCAAGCGCATCGGTCAGCCCGGCGGTAAGCTCCGCATAAAACGGCTTGGAGAGGTCGCTCACGATAAGACCAATCACGCCGCTCTGCCCGCCGCGCAGTGCAGCCGCCTGGCGGTTACGCACAAAACCCAGCTGTTCAATCGCCTGATTGACGCGCTCGCCGGTGGCCGACGATATCCGGCCTTTGCCGCTCAGCACCAGTGAGACCGTACTCACCGACACTCCGGCCACCTGCGCAACGTCGTTAATGGTGATCTTTTTTGCGATAGCCATAACTGCAACCGTCTCCCTGTGGCGGTCGATAAAACGTTTTATCAATGGGTTACCTTTATAAACGTTATCTTCGCCTGATTATGTGATTTTTATCGCACTAAAAAGTGATAAAACGTTTTATCTTGCCGTAGCGTTACACCCTACCCATAACTTAAAAAATCAGGATTCGTGTTAATGACGGCAAAAACGACACCAAAAATTACCTTGTGGGAGTTTTTCCAGCAGTTAGGAAAAACGTTTATGTTGCCCGTGGCATTGCTTTCTTTTTGCGGGATCATGCTGGGGATCGGCAGCTCTTTAAGCAGCCACGATGTGCTCACCCTGCTGCCATGGCTCGATATTCCGCTGCTGCAGGCTGTGTTTGTCTGGATGAGCAAAGTCGGCTCCTTCGCCTTTAGCTTCCTGCCGGTGATGTTCTGTATCGCGATTCCGCTGGGGCTGGCGCGTGAAAATAAAGGCGTGGCGGCCTTCGCCGGCTTCGTCGGCTATGCGGTCATGAACCTGGCGGTGAACTTCTGGCTCACCGCGAAAGGGATTCTCCCCACGACCGATGCCGCGGTGCTGAAAGCCAACAATATCCAGAACATCATCGGTATTCAGTCGATCGATACCGGGATCCTGGGGGCGGTGATCGCCGGGATCATTGTCTGGATGCTGCACGAGCGTTTTCACAATATCCGCCTGCCTGACGCATTAGCCTTCTTTGGCGGCACGCGTTTTGTACCGATTATCACCACCGTGGTGCTCGGGCTGGTTGGTCTGGTTATCCCCCTCGTCTGGCCGGTCTTTGCCATGGGAATTAATGCCCTCGGTCACGTGATTAACAGCGCGGGCGACTTCGGACCGATGATCTTCGGCACCGGCGAACGTTTGCTGCTGCCGTTCGGTCTGCACCACATTCTGGTGGCGCTGATTCGCTTTACCGAAGCGGGCGGGACCATGGATGTGTGCGGTCATACCGTCAGCGGCGCGCTGACTATCTTCCAGGCGCAGCTAAGCTGCCCGGAAACTCACGGCTTCTCAGAAAGCGCCACCCGCTTCCTGTCGCAGGGTAAAATGCCGGCATTCCTCGGCGGCCTGCCGGGAGCGGCACTGGCGATGTACCACTGCGCACGTCCGGAAAACCGTCATAAAATTAAAGGCCTGCTGATCTCCGGGGTGATTGCCTGTGTCGTCGGCGGCACCACTGAACCGCTGGAGTTCCTGTTCCTGTTCGTCGCCCCGGTACTGTATGTTATTCACGCCCTGCTGACCGGCCTTGGCTTCACCATTATGGCGGTGCTGGGCGTCACTATCGGCAACACCGACGGGAACGTCATTGACTTCGTGGTCTTCGGCATCCTGCACGGTCTGGCAACCAAGTGGTATCTGGTGCCGGTGGTTGCCGCCATCTGGTTTGCGGTGTATTACGGCATCTTCCGTTTCGCCATTACCCGCTTTAACCTGAAAACGCCGGGCCGCGATATCGAAACCCAGACGGCCTTTGACAAAGCCGTGAGCGGCGTCACCGGTAAATCCGGTTACAACGTGCCGGCAATTCTGGCCGCGCTGGGCGGAGCCGAGAATATCGTCTCCCTGGATAACTGCATTACCCGCCTGCGGCTGTCGGTGCACGACATGAGTAAAGTGGATAGCGCCGCGCTGAAAGCCAACCGCGCCATCGGCGTCGTACAGCTGAATCAGCATAACCTGCAGGTTGTTATCGGCCCTCAGGTGCAGTCAGTGAAAGATGAAATGACCGTCCTGATGAATACCGTCCAGGCATAAACGCCCGCCCCCTCCTGACCCGGAGGGGGCTTTGATAAAGGAAGTGTCAATGTTTGATTTTGCAACGCCTGTCAATCGCCACGGCACCTGGTGTACGCAATGGGACTACGTAGCCGACCGCTTCGGCGCCGCCGACCTGCTCCCCTTTACTATCTCCGATATGGATTTCGCCACCGCCCCCTGCATTCTTGATGCCGTCAGCAAACGCCTGGCACACGGCGTTTTTGGCTATAGCCGTTGGAAAAACGACGAGTTCCTCGGCGCGGTGAGCCACTGGTACGCCAGCCGCTTTCACTGCCCCGTTAACCGCGATGCGATCGTCTATGGCCCGTCGGTCATTTACATGGTAGCGGAGATGATTCGCCAGTGGTCTGACGAAGGCGACGGTGTGGTCGTCCATACCCCGGCCTATGACGCCTTTTATAAAACCATTGAAGGAAACCGGCGTCGCGTTGCATCGGTGCCGCTGACGCAGCGGGATAATCAGTGGCATTGCGATATGGCGCAGCTTGAACGCACGCTGGCGGAGCCGCGCAACACGCTGCTGCTGCTGTGCAGCCCGCATAACCCGACCGGGAAAGTGTGGCGCCGCGAGGAGCTTGAGACCATGGCCCTGCTGTGCGAAAAACACGGCGTGAAGGTCATCAGCGATGAGATTCATATGGATATGTGTTGGGGTGAGCATCGTCATACGCCGTGGTGCGACGTCGCTCGCGGGCCGTGGGCGCTGTTCACCTCCGGCTCAAAAAGCTTCAATATTCCCGCGTTTACCGGGGCTTACGGCCTGATTGATGATGCCGCATCCCGCGAAGCTTATCTCACGGCTCTGAAGAGTCGCGATGGCCTCTCTTCGCCTTCCGTACCGGCGCTGGTCGCCCATATTGCCGCCTACCGTGAAGGCGCCCCGTGGCTCGATGCGCTGCGGGCCTATTTGCAGGACAACATGCGCTATATTGCTCAGGCGCTCAATCACGCCTTCCCGCAGCTGAACTGGCAGCCGCCGCAGGCCACCTATCTCGCCTGGATCGATCTGCGCCCGCTCGGCGTAGACGACCGCGCGCTGCAAAAAGCGCTCATCGAGGTACAGAAGGTCGCCATTATGCCCGGGTATACCTACGGCGAAGAAGGCGTTGGTTTTGTGCGCCTCAATGCCGGCTGTCCCCGGGAGAAACTGGAAAAAGGCGTCAACGGATTGATTGCCGCGCTGCGCGCTTTAGCATAGCGATACCGCGGCGTACCGCACGGCGTCGGCCGTGTTAAACGCCGCGGACAAGTCTGCCCGGATCCCCGGCTCACAAGTCGTCCCGCCGCCGAAAGGCCAGATATCCGGCCCCAAGGGTAAATCCACCGACGAGCAGCACCAGCAGGATAAACCCGTGATGATTGGTGGACAGCGGGATCCCCCCGACGTTCATGCCGAAGAACCCCGCCACAATATTGATCGGTAACGCCAGCACGGTAATGACCGTCAAGGTATATAGCGTGCGGTTGCTTCTTTCCATTTGCCGGGCGCTGATCTCCTCCTGCAGCAGGCTGATACGCTCGGTCAGCCCGGAGAGATCGTTGAGCACCACGGTAAACTCCTCGGTGAACTGACGAAACTCCTGAACTACGGAGCGATCGATCCACGCCGGAGGCCGGTTGAGGAGTCGAAACATGGCTGCCGGTTCGGGAGCCAACAGCCGCTGAAAGCGCAGGAGCATCCGCCGCAGGCGCGCCAGGTCGGCGCGGTTACGCTGGACGTGGTTACTGAGCAGCCGCTCTTCGATGGCATCGACATGGCGGCTGGCCTGGCGCACCACCTGTTCCAGCACCTCCTCCTGCTCCTCCAGTAAAAAGGCCAGCAGCGCGGTGGAGGATGTCACGTGCAATGTCGCCAGCCGTGGCAACATCCATTCAATAAAGCGCAGCGGCTTATAGCGGGCCGTCACCACCAGCTTCTGGCTGCAGTACAGCCACAGCGTCGATGTTTCTGCGGTGGTCTCTTTGGGATGAAAAATGACGTCGTTAAGCACGGCAAACAAATTGTCGCCCTGGCGCTCAATGCGGGTGGTGTGAGAGCCGTCGCGGATCTCCTCAAAGAAAAAATCGGCAACGGGGAAATGATTCATCAACCACTTCTCGGCGGTTGCGTGGTTGAGATTGAGATGCAGCCAGACGAAATCATTTTCGCCGTCCAGCTCGTGAAAGCGGGCGCATACTTGCTGGGAGGTGATTTGCAGCGGCTGATGCCCTTCCCGAAAAAGAAAACCGTACACCAACCCGGAGACTTCCATATCAAAATCGGGCTTTAACATCTTTCCTGCGACATCTTGACTCATATATCCCTCAGGATTGTATTGCATGCTGTTCGGACCCGAATAAAGTCATCTTTCGCTATTTTTCTGAGCCTGGCAAGGTTAATGATTTGTTCATCAAACGGAAACCTGGCTGACATCTGCGTTTTATAAGTTCAGCGCTGTCACCCGTAACAATTTATCCTGTCTGACGTTTAAAGGAAGGTTCCTGATGAGCGATAACAGCAGCTCGCAACGCGTTGCGCCGGGCCTTAGCCCGCAAATCATC